>Ga0208549_100104_pt1:0-37500 | contig 41995 bp, 45 predicted proteins | sample BED_host_MetaG_FD_187135 | JGI IMG/M metagenome (GOLD analysis project Ga0208549, IMG submission 187135) | Hot spring microbial mat communities from Yellowstone National Park, Wyoming, USA - BED_host_MetaG (SPAdes) (version 2) | ecosystem: Environmental > Aquatic > Thermal springs > Hot... | reverse complement strand
GTGCATTTTCCGTGTCTCGTATTTTTACGTAAACGAATATGTTGGTGTCTATGAAGTATTTGGGCATTACTCTTCAGCTAATTCGTCTATTTTTTCTGGAGGAATTTCTTTCTCTTCCTCTTTTGCTAGGAGGATTTGTAGTGGATTTTTTATTTTCTCAACTTTTCTCCTTAGATCGTTTAGCGGGATTACTTCCACTTCTTCTCGGGTTTTAGGCCTATCTTTTCTCTTACTTCCTTTGGGATTGTTACTTGATATTTTTCAGTTACTTTTGGCATAATTAAGTATTACGTATACGTAATATTTAAGAAGTACTGTTAACGGAAGTTTAAGTTGGCAAAGAGAATATAAACAAAATTATGAAATGTATGCCGTTTATAAGAATTTATCGAAATAAATGCTTTAATTCAATAGTTTAATTAGAGTATTTCATGAAATGGTCATATGTAAACGACATGAATGGTTACATGAGAGCTAGATATGCGAGAAATTCCGGGGTTAAATAATGGGCCCACGGGGACTCGAACCCCGGACCACTGGGTCTCTCCAATTTCCAGATCTACTTCATCCCTTTCGGTCTGAAGACCCAATGTTTTTCATCTGGAGCCCAGCACTCTACCTAGCTGAGCTATGGGCCCATTATATGTCATCTAAAATGAAATTTGCGGAGGAAATAATAAAGTTTACATTGATTAAAAGTCATTTGCAACAACGTAATTTTATTAGTGTTGAGTCTCCTTGTTCTCCTTTTATTTCGTAACCCAGCTTGCTTGCTATCGTTTGAGCATATTTTATTACTAAGTCCTTATCTTTTTCTTCCTCTTGTTTATATTTGAAAGTTATGTTAAGCTCTTCACAGATCCCGTCTTTTTGTGCGGTAATTGTTGCTATTGTCGAAATGATGTTTAATATTCCCATAGCTTCAACTAAATTTTTAGGTTGTATAGTATTAAAATAGATATCTATTACCCTCTCTATTGAATTTTCTTTAACTAAACCATCTCCTAAGTCTTGGCTATGCATTGGAATAAAGCGAACTCCTTGGCTTTTTAAGGAATTTAAATATTTTAAGAGTTTTATCGAATCAAAGGAAGAAATTTGTGGGAGAGACTCTTGTAATATGTCCGAGAGAAAATTATAAAAACCTTTTTTAGAATCCTTACAGTAATCATATTCCGGATCCGATGAACAAAGACTATTATATAGCTGGAGGTACTGCTTAACTGTTTTCTCTAGTAAAGGAGTTAATATATATGGCAACCATTCCTTGTTCTTCCTCCTGAAGTCTAAGAACGGCTTAATAAAACTAAGGATAGCATCAAATATGTGTGGCGTATTACTCTTTTTTACCATTGAAGAACTTTAGCCTTGATATAATTAAAACTTAACTTTTCTATTCATAAACAGAATGCAATTTCCTTTGAATCCTTATCAACTAGAATTTTCACTACGCACGACGGTCTCACTTTTATTACTGCTTCCCTTATTCTTTCAGATTCGTCCATCATCTCATAAGGAATAAAAATGGTCAATGATTGTAAATTCTTGGGGAGAAAGAAGCTTAGAAATTTCTCATAATTAGTAATAAGCGATGGTGAGATCTTCTTTATTTTACCACAGTTCTCTATTAATGTTTCCATTGTATAAATCATCATGATCAATTACCTTACATCAAAAGACTTTATAAAATTAACTATATAATACATACAATTTCCAGATTATAGACCATGAAAGTACTAGCACTTCAGAACATTTAATAATACCATAATTTAAAGCTAAGTATACAAGTAACTTTTAAGATATTACCAATAAAAACGAAATATGACTGAAATTGCGCGTATGGACAAATTCTCTATACGTGAGAATAAGGGAAGGTATTACGTCTACTATATTGATCGTTCGAAACCTAAGTTAAGTTTACGTCTACCCCTTAGAGAAGGTAATAGAAACTTATATTAACATTGGGGTTTTATGGTAAAATTAGAAAAATTGAGATTACGTTGAGTAATTCCATATTACTGTGATAATATTATAATATTAGCGATGAAAGACAGACAATCCGACAACAAAAATCTGAATTTATCTAATGCATTTCTCTTCATTAGACCGTGCCTTTGAACTAGACTAAATCCGATTTTTGCAAAACTGTGGAATTACTATAGCCGTAGTCAACAGTTTCAGATAAACCGTGAAGTTTATGTTATTTACCATCATTTAACATTACTAACTATCCCTTAACGAGAGTTTATAATCTTTTCCGTTAACATTAACATGTAGAAGAGAGCCCTACAATGAACCCGAGGAGCAATGTGAGGGGAAGGATGGGTTAGATGATGCTCCCAATGTCCTTGAAGGGAGTGGTTTAACTACCGCTCCCGTAGACGGTGTGGGGAGCCGGACAAGGGGTATGAGAACGAGAGGTTGAATACAAATTCGTGAGACCTCAATGAAAGTCCTACCCCTTCTTTCAGCTCCATGGTTTAATAATTAACAGTTATTAACTAGCCACACGTGGTAATTATAAATGGGCTGAGGGAATGGGTAATAAAGTTTTCACATTTGGCAATATAAGAATTCGTGAAGTTAAGGGAAAGTATTATGTTTACATCATAGAGAAGGACAAAGAAAGTAATAGGAGAGACGTAGATGATCTTTCTAATTTATTTTTCCTTGACATAGCTCTTGATAGTACTGGGTTAATGCTCTACTATAATCAGATAGAAAACCTTTATCCTCTCCTAATATATAATTAACCAAAAGGCAGATTGCTTTTTCTTTCATGCCTAAATCAATTAGAGTTAGCGTCAAGAAAAGCAGAGAGGCGGGATCTTTAGTTCTCTGGTATATCTCTTCGAGAATTTTATAGCTCTCGTCTAATTCACCTACTATCCTCAATGAACTCGCTAATTGTATATAACACATATCTTTACGATATCCTTCTAACCCGTTCTTTAATGCACGTCTATACAAGGGGATAGCTTCCCTTTCTCTACCTAAGAAATATAAGACATTAGCATATTCATATATAACTCGTGGATCATCATTATACATCTCATAAAGCCTTCTAAAATATCCCTCTATCTTCTCATCGGGGTTCTTCATAACCCCTCTTTATTAGTTCTTCTATTTCGTCTATCATAATTTTACTAGGAATTACACCATATTAAAATATTTTTGCATAGTTGGAGAGTTGAGGGCAGAAAACCTAAGCCCAAGGGATAGATAGCCCCGTAAGAGAAGGTACCTTTACATCGGCCCCTTAGATAAGATAATAGAAACTTACATAGCAGGGTGTAGGGGATGTGCCCCCACAATGCGGGTGCGGGGATTTGAACCCCGGATGGCCTTCGCCAGCGGATCTTGAGTCCGCCCCCTTGGGCCGCTCGGGCACACCCGCAAGTTATTATTTCCATTTGATTTTTAAAAAGCTTAATGCGTCACATTTTCTTTAGAACTAGTGATGTTAATGTTGACGATACTCCTTTTACTGACCTTATGCTCTCTATTATATTATTTAACTCTGTGAGGTCCTTTGCTTCTATTTTCGCTAAAATGTCGTAATCTCCTGAAATTTCCATTAACTCCTTTACGCCGGGTATTACTGAAATTTTTCTAGTAACTGCTGTAGTATAAACGTTTGAGTCGCATTTTATTGAAATTAATGCTTCAACTTTTTCTGGCGGTCTCGGTTTTAATACTCTTCCGGTAACTTCTTCAGCAATTTCTAATAAGTCAACGTCCCTGTAAAACCTTACGTTAGGGTTGGATTTTATTTTTGCTAGAACTTGTTCTAGTTCTTCTTCAGATAATGAAACTCCTAATCTTTCGAATCTATCTTTTAAAGCGTGCTTTCCAGTATATTTGTCAATAACGTAATCCCTATTTCTTCCGAAAGTTTCAGGAGGCATAAATTCGTAAGTTCTTGGGTCGTTTAATATTCCTTGGACGTGAATTCCTGCTTTGTGTAAGAATGCGTAATCTCCAGTTATCGGGAAGTTTTGCGGTGTGGGAATTCCGCTATATTTTTCGATTAAGCTTGATATTTTAGGTAATAATTCAAGCTTAACGACTTCAACGTTAAAGTGGTATTTTAATGCAGCAGCTATTACTTGTAATGGAGTTATTCCAACTCTTTCTCCTAAGCCGTTAACCGTTGCATGGATTATTGTTGCTCCTCCTTCTACTGCGGCCAATGAATTTGCTACCGCTAATCCTAAATCGTTGTGTGCATGAATATCGTATTCAACTCCCGGGATCTTTGATAAGTACGAAAATAATTCCCTAGTCTTTGCAGGGTAAAGGATTCCTACAGTGTCAGCTATGCCTACCCTGTCTGCCCCTGCGTCTCTAGCAGTTTTTATAACTTGGGTTAAATATTCTAAGTCTGCCCTAGTTGCGTCTTCTGCAGTAAACCTTACTTTTGCTCCGTGTTCTTTTGCATAAGAAACAGCCTCGGCTATTATGTTTAAAGCTTCTTCCCTGGTTTTCCCTGTTTTAGCCTTTAAATGGATGTCGCTTATTCCGTAAAATATTGCTATCCTATCAACTTCTAATTCGGCCGCTATTTCAATGTCCTTTTTAACTGCCCTACTGTGACCTACTATTTCCGGAGTTATTTCTCCTTCTTTCTTTAATTTTACTATCCTTTTTATTCCTTCGTAAATGTCCGGCGAAACTGCAGGGTGTCCTGCCTCAATCATTGATACTCCTAGTTCTGAGAGGGCCTTTGCTATTTCTACTCTTTGTTCTGTTGTAAATACTACTCCTGGCGTTTGTTCTCCTTCTCTTAGCGTTGAGTCCAAAATTCCTACTTTCAAAAATCGCACCTAAAAATCTCTATCTTTGGAAAGGCAATATAAGTTGCACTGTAATGGGTAGTTTTTTCTTCGAACTATGATAATGTGTTAATTATTAATTCCGTTACGTTCTCTACGCCCAATTTTGGTGAATATTTCTCCAAAATTGTTGAGATCAAATTATAAAAATCCCTATTTTTCTTTACTTCTTCAACGTAATTTGCGTAAGTGAAAATTATTGATGAGCGTAATGATACCCCTTTATTAACTTGTTCTTCAATTTCCTCTAATATTTTCTGTAATTCTTCTTTATCCGCCTTTCCCTTAAATTTCCTTAATTGTATAAATTCCTCTTGATCTAGGATTGACATTATTCTGGCTCCACTAAGGTTGAAATTTCTTTCCCGGCTATTATATCTTTTAGTTTTCCTAACTTATTGTAGTTCATGACTATGACCTTGATCTTGGATCTTTCAACGATTTTTATTGCCATAGGATCTAGCAGTTCGTAAGTACCAGCTTTTACTGATTGTGTTCCTTCTAAAATTTCCTTTAGCTTCTCCGTGTTAATTTTCGTCAATAGCCTAGCGTCTTTATATATTCTAGGGTCTCTATCGTAAACTCCGTCAACGTTCGTTGCTATTATTAATAAGTCTGCGTTGGAAGCTTCTGCTACTAAAGCTGAAACTGCGGCAGTTGACTGTCCTGGCTGGAAACCTCCGGTTACTACTACTTTTCCGTAAGACCAAGCTTGGATAAAGTCCTCAAGGCTTTCTGGAACTTTCATGTATGCTAAGTCGTTTAAAGAGAAAACAACTAAGTAAGCGTTTAACCTTGAAGCCCATATGCCTAATAAATCTAGGTAAGCTTCGTTTGAACCCATCTTTCTAGCTAAGGATATGTACTTCCTTGCAGTACTTCCTCCTCCGGTTACTATTCCTACCCTATTTCCTTCGTTTACGAGCTCTTTTACTACTTCCTTCAATGTGAGTAGTTTTTGTGGGTCTTCTTCGTCAAATATTTTTCCACTTAATTTTAAGATGAGTTTCATCAACATAAGAAGAAAAGTACGGTAAAAAAGTTTAGATTTGATAGTCGTCTGGTAATTTCCTTCTGAAGTACTTTCCTGTTTCTGGATCTTTAAATAATCCTATTTTTACTCCTTTTCTTCCCTTTGGTGCTAATGACCAAGCTTTCTCTGGAGCTAACTCTACTTCTTTTCCAGATGGGGTTTTTACTTTTATTGCCTTTTTAGAGCTCATGTCAATTTTATGTTGAGGTACTTAGGTTAAAAACCTTTCCATGAGTGTTCTAATTGTTAATCCCATTAATCCTTCAAGGGTAATAGTGAAGGATTCCCTCAAAGTATTACTCTTAAAGAGAAAATAGTAGTTGTTGAATTAACGGATAGAGTATATTCTGTAAACTATACTGCCCTGGTATTTCCGCCGTCTACTAATATTGACGTGCCAGTAATGTAATCGGAGTCATAAAGGAAAAGGATTAGTTTTCCTAAATCTTTCTCCGGATCTCCTATTCTTCCTAAGGGTATTCTGTCAAGTACTTCTTCTTTCCATACTTCTTCGAAAGATTTCTTCCTAACTTTTGCCAATCTTTCAATTCCTCTCCTTGCTCCTGGAGTGTTAAAACTGCCCATTAAAATGACGTTGAAGGTAATATTATACTTACCATAATCCTTTGATAGAATTTTAGCTAACTGTATTAATGGAGCCCTTGAAACGTCGGCTAAAACAAATATATCCTGTGGTTCCTTTATAGTCCATGATGATAAGTAAATTATTCTACCGAAGCACTGTTCCTTCATTTTAGGTAGGACTAATTTAGTCAGTTTTACTGCGCTCAATAGATATAATTTTACTGAATATTCCCAATCTTCGTCTGTAGTTTCTTCAAAGAGTGAAGGCTCTTTGCTGGGATTTCCAGTGTTTACAACAAGTAGATCTATTCCGCCCATCTTATCAATGGAAAAAGATACTAGCTCTTCTAAACTTTTTAGGTTTGTCATATCTGAGGTTTTTCCCCAAATTGAAGGATTAATTGCTCTTAGTTCTTCAACTGCCTTCTTTACTTTTTCCTCAGATCTGGAAGTTATGACTAGTGAGAAACTTTGCTTTGCTAAAGCTTTAGCTATTCCTTTTCCAATGCCTTCAGTTGAGGCTGTTATTAGTGCCCTCTTCATAGGTTTTTAATTATCGTTTTAGAATAAATGTTCGTGGTAGAATTTACTTTATATCACCATAGCTTTGAGGTACTGGGAGGTAGCGAGAGAGTTGCAATTGCAGTCTTAAATACATTAAAATCCATGGGGTTCAAGGTTAAGTTAGTTACACTTCACATAGATGTGGAGAAGGTAAAAAAATGGGATAAAAATTTCGTAATGCCGGATGAAATTGTAGTAAAGAAATTTCCTATAAAATTTGGCCTTTATAAGGCCCTTTTTACTAGTATGTTAACGAGGCCAGGGAACACTTTTAGTACTATAGGAGATATAACTAACGCCGATTATAGCTATATTCACTTCCCTTGGTCTTTAACTGATAACTTGAAGATAATTAATGCTGAAGATAACGAGCCTTATATTAAAAATAGGAAAATGAGGACTTATTTCTTGCCTTATAAATATTTCCACAGAATTTTCTTTTCCAAAAGTAAGAGTAAATTACTAGCAAATTCTACTTGGACTGGGAAAATTTTGGAGCTTTCTGGATATTCTTACGAGGTACTTTATCCTCCAGTTGAAGTTGAGGAATATTTGAAAATTAAGGGAAATAGAGATCCAAAGCTCGTTTTAAGCATTTCTAGAATTGCTCCAGAGAAGAACCTTGAGAACTTGTTTTCCGTAGCTAAAGCTCTTAAGGATTTCACTTTTGTTTTATTGGGCTCTTCAGGCAGGAGCAAGAAATACCTTGAAGAAGTTAAGAGTATTTCAGGAAAGTTAGGCAATGTAAAAATTGTAGAAGATTTTACTCACGACGATATAGTTAATTATTTGAGTAAAGCAAAGGTTTACTTTCATCCTAAAGTTAATGAGCATTTTGGAATAAGTATTGTTGAAGCAATGTCTGCAGGTTTAATTCCGGTAGTCCATAAAAGTGGTGGTGCTTGGCTAGATATTGTAAAAGAAGGGAAATACGGTTTTGGGTACTCTAATGTGGAAGAGGCTGTAAATGCTATAATTGAAGCCTCCAAGTATGAAAACGACTTTAGGGACGTGACTTTAAATTTCTCTTTTGACAAATTTAAGGAAAGATTATCAAAAATTTTAAGTAGGTGATAGTTTTTTGAATATCTCTATGACAGATATATAGTCGCTTTCTGAGTAGCCCAATGCCTCTGCCATTCTATAAAATTGTAAAGCTAATGACGACATGGGAGTTATTACCTTCAAATTCTGTGCTTCTCTTTGTATTATTTCTAGGTCTTTTCTCATATGCTTTGTAGCGAATTGAGTTGAATAATCTCCGCTAACCATTTTTGGAGTTTTAATTTCTGACGTTGGAGACTTTGCACTGCTTAATTCAATCAAAATTTTAGCGACTTTATCTTTATCTAGACCACTTTTTACTCCAAAATTATACGCTTCAGCTAAGGCAACTGCGTATGCTCCTAACAAAAGATTATTTACTAATTTTGAATAAAGACCGAAGCCGTTATCTCCCATATATACTATATTACTGGACGTCGATGATAGTAAATCCTTTACTTTATCAAAATGCTCTTTAGGACCTCCTACTAATACAGTGATCTTCTTTTGTTCTACAAATACTGAAGTCCCTATAACCGGTGCATCGTACATTACTCCTCCGTTTTCCTTAATTTTATTTGCTAAGGTTACACTAAGTGAAGGGGAAATTGTAGACATATCTATTAGTATTTTTCCTTTCATTAGCTGTACTAACGGGGAAATTACTGAATTCACCGCATTATCGTCTGCAAGCATTGAGATTATAATATCAGAAGACTGAACCAATTCTTGCGGAGTCTTAGACTCTTTAACGTTATACTTTTTAGCGAACTCTTTCCTTTTTTCTTCATTTCTATCCCATACAATATCTAATTTTTTATCATTAGCCAAGTTTGCTCCTATTCTCCAACCCATTACTCCTAAGCCTATTAAACCGATCATGAGGTTAGTTTGTTTTCCAAAATTTTGTGCTTTCCTTCACTTTCTATAAGGTCTATGGAAATTATCTCTCCTTTTATATCTTTTAATTTTTCCTTTAATTCTTTAAAATCTTTTGCTTCAACTGTTAAAAGTCTAATATTTCCTAGCACCCTTTCTCCTATTTCTTCTTTTGAATAAATAAGAACTGAATAAATTCTCTTTTCCGGCTTAGCAGTCATTATTGCAGATATCTCTCTTCCAGCTATTTTCCCAATTTTTCTCATAAAGTATCCTTTGAGCTCTATTTCCTCCCTATCTTCATCTGAGATTATTAATGGATATTCGTCAAGTATTCTTACTTCAGAAGGTTCTGTAAAGGGAACAAGGATCTCTTTTCCGTTAAATTCTTCTTCCAGCGAATCTTTCCCATACCAACTCGATATAGGCACTCTTCTGGATAACCTAGAATATAAGTATAATGTTTTGTACTTTTTTGATATAGTATAGATGCTTCTAGTCCCCAAATCATAAATTATATCAATATCTGGATTTTCAATGCACGGCTCGTAACCTTCTTTTGCTAGCATTTTACCTACTTCTCTCTTTATTTCATTCCTTATGCTTTCGTAGTATATCAGCCCGTTGCTGAAAATGAATTCGTTTTCCAGCCTTGACAGTTGTTCTGAGAGCTTTACTCCTAATACGTACTTTACCTTACCTCGTTTCTTGAGAAAATCTAGGGCTTTTTTAAAAAAGTCCTCTTTTATTTCCTCAATTTCCGAATTACAAATATAACAAGTTCTTTCTTGAAATTTTTCGTTGGAAAAGTATATCTCAAATATCCCGGAATACTCCTTTCCCATGTTGAAAAGAATTTCCCTAATTTCATTAAGGTCTTCTAACTCGTGATCTTTAATTTTCCTATCAAGTTCTAGAACTAAGTAAGTCTTTATTGCTTTACCTCTTTCTTTATTTGCAAACCTATAGCCTAATTTAGCGAAACATCTACCTAAGCAACTGTCACAAAGGGGATATTTTTTTAATAATTCAAGTGCTTTCTCCTCCAAATTGTCCAAGGAGTTTTTCGACATCTTTCTTTCTCCTCTTAAGCATCTTAATAGTCCTTTGCATTAAATTATAATGTTCTATTAATTCTTTGACGTCTTCTATCTCAGTTCCAGAACCTAAAGCTATTCTTCTCATTCTTGACTTATCTATTATTGACGGGTTATCTAACTCCTCATACGTCATAGAGTTCATTATAGCTAACCATTTTCTCATTTTTTCCTCTCCTACTTTTAACTGATCTTCTGGAATTTGACCAAGCATTCCGATCCCAGGTAATAGTTGAAACAACTTGGATAATGGACCCATTTTTCTTAATGCTATGAGTTGATTATATACATCACGCAAAGTTAGCTTGCCTTTACCAGAGATTACTTCTTCCATTTTTTTCTGCATTTTATCATAATTTTCTACTTCCTTAATTTTTTCTAGAATTGTTTCAATATCGCCCATTCCTAGTATTCTTGCTACAAATCTTCTAGGATTGAATACTTCGAGTTCGTCTATTTTTTCTCCAGTTCCAATGAATTTTATCGTTGCCCCAGTTGCTGCTACTGCTGATAAGGCTCCACCGCCTTTTGCTGTGCCGTCCATTTTGGTTATAATTATAGTACCTATCTTTGATGCTTGATTAAATTTTGAAGCTAAATCGTAGGCCTTTTGACCTATAGAAGCGTCAATTACTAAAGTTACTTCGTCAGGCTTTATTGCCTCATAAATATTTTTCATCTCCTCCAGTAGTGCAGCTTCTTCGCCGTAACCATGACGCCCTGCAGTGTCAACTATTATTATTTCCATCTTTTCATTTAGGAATTTTTCTACTCCTCTTTTGGCTATTCCTACAGCATCCTTTTCTCCTGGCTCTCCATAAACTGGTACTCCAATTTGTTCACCTAACTGTTGTAATTGTTCTAATGCCGCAGGTCTATAAACATCTGCCCCTACAAGGCCTACTTTAAATCCTTTTTTCTTATAAAAGTAGGCTAATTTACCAGCAGTAGTAGTTTTGCCTGTACCTTGAACTCCTACAAGCATTATAACGTAAGGTATCTTATCTGGAATTACTTTCGGTTCTTTATCTCCACCAAAGAGGTTAGATAACTCGTCATAAACTATTTTTATAAACCATTCTCTTCTTTCGATATAGGTTGGTGGTTTTTCGTTCTTTAATCTTTCCTTTATTTTATTTGTTAGTGAAAAAACTAATTTTACGTTCACGTCAGCAGAAATTAAGGATTTTTGTAATTCCTTTATGAAATCTTCTACAGCTTTATCATAAGAAGATGAACCAGTTAAAAATTTCCTTACAGCATCTCTTAAATTATCTAACAATTTACTTTACCCTTACAATTTTTCTTCTCCCCATTATAGTCCAGTATTCTACTTCTGCACCAGGTCTTATTTTACTTGCTAAGTCTTCTTCTTTTGGTTTTTCCATCTCAAAAGTCTCATACGTATCCATATCCATTACTTGAATTTTATCACCCATATCTGCTAATATTTGACCTACGTGCTTTTCAATTATTGGAATTTCAACTTGATCATCCACTGGAGCCATTAACGTTTTTTTAGCCCCAGTGAATATGCTTACTGCAACGACGTTAGCCTTTGCTGCACCATGTTTACCGGTTTTTGCTTTTGTTATTTCAACTACTCTACAAGGTTCTCCATCTATAACTATATAATTACCTTCTTTTAAGTCACCCACTTTGGCGTAATTTACACCCATGATTATCCATCCTCAAGATTTATTGGATAGTTTTTAACTCTTATGTTTATTGCTCCGAGCTTTGGCCCTTCATCATCGCTTCAGTAGGATACTCTCTTCACAGCAGTTTTATTATTTTCAAAGGAACTTAAAACTGTATGGGTTGGAAAGTCAAGTGCACATCTTGCGGTACTGAAAGAGTACTTAACATTAGCTTTGATATAGGAAGACAAAAGACTATTTACATTTATTGTAATATATGTAAAAAGAATACTTTTAACGAAATTTTGGGATATATAGATGAAGTAGCGAAGTAAAGATTTTTTTTTAGTATAATATAATAGTCTTCTTTGAATGAAGAGCCCCAGATTTTTGATTTGATGAAATAACCTGTCTCGGCTGATTTAGCTAATAAAATCGTTTGTTTGTATCTTTTCTGGAATATACTGGAATGCGAGGAACTTTAATCCCTTACTAGCCATTGCTTCGATTTCTAGCTTGGCCTTCTTTTGTAAGAACATATTTATTTCCTCTTGCCAAGCTTTAGTTTTAAACCACTCATAATTCTTTATTTCTAATGCTCTCTTTATGTCGTAATCCTTTGCCTTTATGATGAAGGCATTTCTCTCCCTTTCAGTTAAATAAGCCTTTTTCTTAGGAGTACCAAATATGTCGCCCATGGATACTCCTAAGAACCTTGCATTGGGTGTAGCAAGCCTTTCACTTTCATAAGATAAATTTATTGAGCCTATTCTAAATACGCTATAAATGTACCATCCATAAGGATCGGCATCAGTCAATATGTAAACCGGTAATTTTAGTTCCTCATTCAGTCTCCTTACGAATCTTCTTGTAGCTCTATCTGGTTGACCAGCACTTGTAACTAAAATTGCGTTATATTTCTTCCAGAATCCTTCTCTGTGAAGTTGCTGGAATACTGCATCTTTCTCTACGACTAATACAAAGTCTGCCTTAACGTCCACGAAGTCTATTAAATCCGGAGTCGGTTCAATGGAGTAAGCACCGTGGCCCATTTTACTTAGATCTATAACATCGTTTCCACTTCTTATCCTCATGTCACCAACTACTTTTCCCTTTTCTTTACTTAATATTAGCATATCCTCTCTCAATAATGAGGTAAATACTTCAATGTCTACTATTACGCTATCCGATTCCTTCTGTTCGTCCCAGGTATTTTCCTCATATGTCTTGCCGTTAGGTGCTTTTAATACAATCGAGTGCTTTCCTCTATAATACAAGTCACGTATAGTTGGGTACTCATTATTAACCAAGGCATCATAAATTATGCTCGCCATTAGTGTAGTTTGCATAAATCTTCTCGCTTCGTTTAGATCTAGGAAACTTCTCCTTAATTTTTCCTCTCCTAATAAAAGTAATTTCCTATTTTCATCATATACTGTATTATTTAAAGTTCTCTTAGGAATTTCCAAAACTAATGGTTCCCCTTTATTAATTTGATCTAGCAAAGTTAGGAATTTTTTCTTTAATATTTCAGCTGCTCTTTTCCTAGCCTCTATATCAACCTTTGATATGAATTCACTCATAATGCCTCCACCTTATACATTTTATATTCTTCTTCATCTTTTACATCTAACTTCTTTTTCACTATTTCGAAAAGCTTTGATTGTATTTCATCTTGAACTTTAGGAATTAACTCTTTTTTATCGTCGGTAGCGAATACAGCTAAACTCCTGGCTATTTCTGGGATATACTTAAGATAAGTAAGCATTTTCTTCCTTGCTTCTTCTTCCTTCTTTTTCTCTGAAATGTATAATCTTAACTTTCTGGAAACCTCCATTATGCCATTCTTTATTTCCTTCTCTATCTCTTCAACATCTGCAATGCTTTCTTTTCCTGCACTCTTGTAAGGTACTTTAGTACTACAAAGGTGGACCATAACTACTAGTGGTTTTTGCTCTTCTTCTATTCCATACCTCTTCCAGTCTATCTCTTCTACAACTTTCCAAATTACATCAGATTTCTCGTCATAAATTAAGGGAATCTTGTTAGCATACCTTAATACTAGTGGTTCATCCATTGGTTGTATAGCTCCGCCATACGCAATTCCTACTTCTACTATGAAAGGATGACCTTGGTATGCCTTGGGTTTTCTTGTAAGTGCAGCAACGAATTCCGGATTAAACATATTTTTAAGGCTTAATTCTATAAGATCTGCTCCAATTACAGATAGCGCGTCAGGAGATGGAGGTCTAAAATCTTCAAATTTTTTCATAGCTTCTGTAAGTCTTGCGAGCTCATCATCTTTCAAAGATTTTATCTTCTTATCAGGATTAATCTTAGCCATTTCGAGTATTTTTAACGCTGTAACATCTCCTACGCTCTGGAATTCCTTAGTTAAGAAATCTTTAACTTCGTAATCGTTCTTTTGCTTTGCTATCATATTCTTTAATAATTCTATGTCAACACCGTAAGGATGAGGTTTCACTTCCTTTGGTGGTTCAGGAATTTTTGTAGTAAGCCTCTTATAATATACAACATTACCTTCGGGATCTTTAAAGAAGAATTCTGCATAAGGCGCAACAATGTAAGTTCTTTTAATATATTCATATATTCTAGCCTTAGACCTCTGCCAGTCTCCAAGTAAATACAATGTAACGGATGTTCCGTGAAAACCTTTATCGTTAAGAATTGACGATCTTTCATAGATTATTGGTTCGTTTTTCGTTACGTCGATCTTCAATTTGAAAAAGTAAATTCTCTTTGAATTTATAGGTGAGGTCATTATTTCTACTGGCCTATCTTGATACATCTGACTATAAAGAACTGCAGCCTTTACTCCTAATCCGTACATACCTCTAGTTTGTCTAATGACATACTTTGAACTGTAAAGAACTCTACCAAATGCATCTGGTACTACATGAGGCGGAATTCCTATCCCATTATCCTCAACAGTTAATTTGTAAATTTGTTTTTCTTGATCAATTAAGTCAATTATAATCTTGATAGAAGGTAAAATCTCGTGAACATCTGTGGCATCAAGAGAATTTTCAACCATTTCTCTTAAAGCTTGATAAAGTGCCCTCGCAGGATTCGAGAATCCTGCCAGTTCAGGATTCCTCTTAAAGAACTCAGCAGGCGAAATACTGGCAAACTTCTCTGACAAATTATTCACCGCAGATATATTACTAAGACATTTAACTTAATAAGGCTGAAGCCAAAATTGGTAGAATTATTGTAGCGTCTCCGTAAATAACAACGTTTTCTGAATGTTCTCTAATTTTATTCCATGAAATAGCCTCTCTAGGTTTCGCACCGCTTAAACTACCGTCGTATTCTTGGGCAGTAGTTAAATAGACAGTGTAATCTAAGCCATCCTTGAACTGATTCCACCATATAGTGTGATGCTTACTTATTCCTCCTCCTATTATCAATGCTCCAGATTTCTTGCATGAGAATACTAGATCCTTAATCATCCTCATATCTTCAAAAAGGTTTAAACGCAAGCCAGTGAATTGTGACCTAACAAATAAATTAGTACCAAAGCTACCATCTACTATTCCAGGGACAATAATTGGCACTTTTTTCTCATAAGCAGCTTTAAGTATCGAATGAGGGTCGTTTATCCTTTTACCGAATTCCCATAACAACTCATATCCAGCCCATTCTTTCTTCTCTTTAACTATTTCATCTACAACATTCTTAACTACTCTCTCAACTACTAAACCATAAGACTCCATAGGGACTAATATATTACCTAGTCTGTGAATGTGAAACTCCCTTAGCATATTATCGTCGTAATCAAAAGACCCTTTGTAATACTTGCCGCCGCAACTTCTTGCAATATCGTGATCTATAGTACCTCCAGTAGTTATTACAACATTAAAGTAACCGTTTCTTATAAGATCTGCAAATAACCCTCTTAAACCTGTAGAAACTAAGTTAGCAGTAAAAGATATGAATCTAAGATCCGCATCTTTCTGCATATCCTTTAAAATCTTAGCTCCTCTGTAAAGAGCTTCAGCAGAGAATCCATAAATCTTGTTGAAAAGTTCAATATACTTGTCTAGGCCTTTTATATCTTCTAAAGTTATATCCCCAACTACTTCTGTGAATAAATCTTCTCTTTTCATCCTTTGGTCACGCCTATTGGCCTTAATCTTACAACTAATTTTGCTATTTTAACTGCATCTGCAACTTTTGCCACTCTATCTACATCTTTGTAAGCTCCCGGCGCTTCTTCTGCAACAACCCTTCTGGTCGTAGCTCTTACAATTATTCCTCTTTCTTCTAAGTTTTCGACAACTGTATTAGCAGGGTAACTCCTTACAGCAGCTTCTCTAGACATCCATCTACCTGCACCATGAGGTGCAGTATACCACGTTCTCCTTCCTTCTGGAATTCCAGCCATAACGTAACTTGCTGTACCCATGCTACCTGGTATAAGAACTACTTGTCCAATATTTCTATGATCTGCTGGAATCTCAGGACTACCAGGCGGGAAGGCTCTAGTTGCACCTTTCCTGTGAACTAGCAACTTTTTCCTTTTTCCTTCTACGTCGTATTCTTCGATCTTAGCTATGTTATGAGCTACATCGTAAATAATATGTAGGTCTAATTTTTCAGGATCGACCTTAAATACGTTTCCGAAGCTTTCTCTAACCCAATGAGTTATCAACTGCCTATTAGTCCACGCGAAATTTGCTCCAGAAACCATAGCATGGAAATAATCTTGACCTTCTCTGCTTTCAAATGGAATTGCCGCTAGTTCTCTATCTGGAACTGTAATATTGTATTTTTTCATAGCTCTTTCCATTATCTGTAAATAATCGCTCGCAATCTGATGGCCTAGCCCCCTAGATCCAGTATGCACCATTACCATTACTTGTCCTTCATGCGTTATCCCTAGAGCTTTAGCTATCTTCTCATCATAAATCTTATCAACAACTTGGACTTCTAAGAAGTGATTGCCAGCACCTAAAGTGCCTAATTGTGAGGCTCCTCTCTTCTTTGCTATATCGCTTACTTTAGATGGATCTGCAATATCCCAACTACCGTGTTGTTCTATATGTTCCATATCTTCAGCCCATCCGTACCCCTTATCTATAGCCCACTTTACTCCTTCTGCAAGGACTTCATCTAATTGCTGAGTTGATAATTTTACTTTACCTTCACTACCAACTCCACTAGGAACATTTCTATGGAGTTCCTCTACTAAGTCTTTTAATTTAGGTTTTACGTCTTCGTAATCTAGATTTGTTCTAAGTAATCTTACTCCACAATTGATATCATAACCTATTCCTCCTGGGCTCACCACTCCTCCTTCATCAATTGCCGTAGCTGCAATTCCACCTATTGGAAATCCGTATCCTTGATGCCCATCTGGAAGTACATAAACTCCTTCTTGAACACCAGGTAAGCAAGCAACGTTTGTTGCTTGCTTTAAGGTTAAATCCTGTTTCATTTTATCTATTAAAACGTCGTCAGCAAATATAGTAACAGGGACTCTCATGCAACCGCTTTTTTCTATTCGCCACTCGTAAGTGTTGACTCTTTTTACGTCAACCATGATTGTCCAGAAATTCTTAAACGTTTTTTAACTAATAAAACTGTTTACATAAAGATGAAGACTGTGGCGGACACTGAAAGGTGAGGAAAAGACCTAATCAGATCTTCTTTTTAGCGTTTTCTTCTCTTTTCTTTGCAAGGTCTTCATATTTCTTGTATACATCCTTTACGGTAGACGAAATGCAGTCTTTATCCACATTCAATATAACTTCCTTAAGAAATTTATAGGCACAAGCTTTACTATGGAAATACAATTTCCTATCCGCTACAGTAAGAATAATCCCTTGCCCGCTATAAAACGTCTTTCCGCACGTCAGACAAACGTATTTTTCTTCCATAACTTTGATGGCTGAATTTAAATTTTTAAAAATAACTGTAAAGGTTGCTTTCATACGAAGATACAAAATAAACGGTGAAAAGTAAAATGCGAAAATTAGACGATCGTTTGCTAGAGCTAATGAAGGAAAGAAATTGGAAAAATATGACAGAAATACAACAAAAGTCCTTAGAGCCCATATTATCTGGGAAAAACACTCTAATAATTGCACCGACCGGATACGGCAAAACAGAAGCCGCACTTATCCCAATCTTGGATATGATGTTAAAAACAAACGTTAAACCCGTATCTTTGATTTACATAACTCCTCTTAAGGCTTTAATAAATGATCTAACTCTAAGGATAGAGTGGTGGGCTTCTAGACTAGGATTCTATGTTAATAGAAAGCACGGAGAAGTACCGCAAAAAGAAAAGAATTTAAGATTAAAAATTACCCCTCACATTTTAGTTACAACTCCAGAAGGCTTAGAAATAGACTTAGATTGGGCTACTAGATTTAGGGAAAAGTACAAGAATGTGAAATGGGTAATAGTTGATGAAATTCACGAGCTTATTGGGTCAAAAAGAGGGGTTCAATTATCCGTATTGCTAGAAAGACTAAAAGATTATATAGGTTATGATTTCCAAAGAATTGGTTTATCAGCAACAATAAATGATGAAGACCTAGTAGCCTCTTTCCTTTTTGGTTCATCTAGTAGACAATCAGAAATAGTAAAGGTTAATGATAAGAAAGAGTTTGAGCTTTCTATAGTAAAACTAAACTCCGCAGGAGATATTTGGAAAAATGTTGCAAAGCATATAATTTCTTCTGTAGAAAAGCCTTCCTTAATCTTTACTAATTCTAGGTTTTTAACAGAAAGATTGCATGAGGAACTAGAAGAATACGATAAGGATTTTTACGTTCATCACTCTTCAATATCTAGAGAAAGTAAATCAAATGTTGAAGAATATTTGAGAACTGGCAAAGCTAAAGGAGTTATTTGTACGAAAACTCTTGAGCTAGGAATTGATATAGGAGATATTAAGAAAATAATTATGTTTAGACCTCCTCCTTCAGTAGCTTCATTCTTACAAAGACTAGGACGGAGCGGGCATAAAATTTATGGCAAGCCTAGAGGAGAAATAATTTGTATTTATGATCACGATTTACTTGAAGCTTATGCTATTAGCGAACTAGCTAAGCTTGGAAAAGTTGAAAGACAAAGTATTTGTAAACCGCTTGACGTTGCAGCAAGGGAAATTCTAGGAATGATTTTACAATATGATGAAGTAGAGAAAGAAAAAGCATACAAAATTCTTACGTCTTCATATGTTTTTAGGAATTTATCAGAAAAAACATTCAACGAATTGATAGAGTACTTAGCTAAAAATAATTTAATTACAATAAAAGGGGATAAACTGAGCATTGGAAAGTTCTTCTTTAAATTATGGAACTTTAATAGGAATAATGGTTACTCTTGGTCTAGGGGGTTCTCAGAATTCTTCTCAATGATTAACAGTACAGATACATTTACATTAAAATGGGAGGATAAAAATATTGGTGAAATCGACGCCATATATGTATACAAGCACATTAGAAGTGGAGATATTATAAGAATAGGAGGAAAGTTATGGAAGATTATAAGAATAAACACTTCCATGATGGATGTTGATGTATTGCCTGCAGATAAGGGAGAAGGAGAAATTCCAGTATGGAGAGGAGATGGAATTTCTAAATCATATCTTTTACCCAAGGAGATATACATATTATTTAAGGAGAAAAGAAAGGAAATTTCTGATATTATAGACAAATACGTTTCACGTAATCTACCATTACCATCTCCAAATGTCATAATAGAGGAAAAAAGAGATAAGGAAATTGTTTATTCTACACTAATTAACGAGAAAATTGCAAGCACTTTGGCACACATTTTATTATACCTAGCTACTAGTAAAGACTCATTAAACAATTATGCTAGATACTCTATTTATGGATTCTCAATCAATTATACGGAAAAAGACCTTCTAGAGGAATTGTTAAAATATAATGAGAAAGAGCTTAAGAGGATTATAATAAGATCAATATTAAGATCGCCATTATTTATTTCTACATTAAAAGAGATACAGATAAGCTATGGAAAACTTGGAAAAATAGATACAAAAGAGGATAAGTTGATAATTAAAGATGCATTAAGACAAACTATATCCAAGTATTTCTCTATTAAAAACACTATAAGATTTATAAATAAAATAAAAGGAGGAAAGATAAAAATAATAAAATATGATGGAAGTACTCCGTTGGGAGACGCTGTACTTTTACAAGCCCCAATCAAACCTTGGATTACTGGAATCTCTACAATAATATACGATACGCTAAAAGGAGGTGCTTATACTTTAGCAGAACTTTCAGAAAGCCTTGGAATCTCACAAAAAAGCCTAGAGGCAAAGCTAAAACAGATGAGAAAACCAGAATCCAAATATAGAATTGTGAGTTTTATTGACGTAGATAGTAGAGAAACTAGATGGTGTCTAATGGAAGATTTAGAGAATATAGTAAAATCATGCGACTTCTATACCTCATTTAATCCTATAAATAGCGACGAAACATTCATAGCATCACTGAGAGCAATAAATAGTACTACAACAACAGATTTAATATTCAAACCTAAGGAGATCATTGATAACCCAGAAGAGATAATTAGGCGTATACCATTTGAGGAAATAGGCGAAATGAGAATTAATGATCCTGTAGATCCCTTAGTTTATAATATATCTCCAAGATTCTATTATGTAAATAAGAGAGTAGCCCCGTATCTATTATTAAATGCAGTAGCTTATATACAAAACATGAAGTATTCATAAATAGTGATGAAATGCCCTAAAAGTTGAATGGTGATATTGGCCCGTGTTACTGAATTTAATATATTTTTATGATCTAAATCAATACAACAATAGATTTATTTTTGAGAACTGTTTCTCATGTGTGAAGTAAGATGATGAATAAGCCATTCGAGGTAGTGGTTAGTAGATCAAAATCCGTCGAAGATCACGTTTTAGAAATAATAGAAATACTTAATCACAATAGTAACGAAGTCGACTTAAAAGGATATGGATTTGAAATAAATAAGGCAGTAGATATTTACAACGCGTTAAAAGATAGATTAAAAGAAGGGATAACTTTAGAAGAGGTCTCGATAGGTAGCGAAAATAAGGATAGAAAAAGAATATCATATTTGTTGCTCAGAATTAAGAGAAGTTACTAAGGATTTTATTTGCCCTAATATTTCAGTTAATACATTATCCGCATTAAGCTTGCCTCCAGCTATCATATCCATTTTCTCTAACAATTCTGCCGTAGTGCTCTCTGACACTAGAGATGAGAACTTAGAATTTAAATAATTGTAAACGTTAATTCCTTTCTTTGTTGCTATCAATACGTATTTCTTTTTACTTTCTACAATATATCCATGTCTCATTAATGTTTGAATAATTTTTGCGTACGTACTAGGTCTGCCTATATTCTTATCTTTCATTTCTTTAATTACCTCAGCGTAGGTGTAGAGCCTAACTTTGGATCCTTTAGTTATTATTGGATTAACTTGAATCTCGCCTTCTGGTATTTCATAAATTCTTGGCTTTAGAACATCTGAAAATCCTCCTTTTATACTAGTTAAAACTGTAATTTCACTTACGTTATCTAGAACTTTTATTTGATATTTCGTGTATTTACCTATAGCCTCTTTCATCTGACTAGCTAAAAACCTCTTAAATATCATGTCATAAATTGCAAAATGAGCCCAAGTAAATTTAATGAAGTAAGCTTGCGGATTATCTTCTATTTCCTTTTTTAACTCTTCCGCATCAATTGGCCTAGTAGGTCTTATTGCTTCATGAGTTCCTTCATTACCCCAGCTTCTCGGTATGAAACTTTTTATTAAGCCTTTTTTATCTAAATATTCTTTAGCTATTTCTATTCCTTTATTTGAAACATGTATACTGTCAGTCCTATGATAAGTTATAAGGCCAGATTCAAATAGCTCTTGAGCTATTTTCATAACTCTCTCTGCAGGAAGCTTATACAAATTATAAGCATCAATAAGCAGCGAATCCGTAGTATAAGGAGGTAATGGAAGTATTATGTCATCTTTATCTTCCATTTTCTTAACTATTACCTTATCTATTTTTACATTCTTATTATCTAAGAATACCTTATGTGTATAATTTCCTAGTTTTATGCTAGCTACATAACACATGTTTTTCCTATATTCTTCAGTCCTCTTAGTTATCCAGCCTAATACTGGCGTCTGAACTCTCCCAGCACCGAAATTTCTATTAGAGAATTTTATCTGTAATAGTTTACTTAATTCAAATCCAACCCAACGATCTTCAATCCTTCTAACTATTTGGCTTTTTACTAAGTTTAAATCAATATTCATAGGATTAGCTAATGCTTCCAGTATACCTTTTTTAGTTACCTCATGATATTTAACTCTATAAATGTTTGGATTATAAGCTGAAATATTCGCTGCCACGTCGAAAGCAATTTTTTCACCTTCAACATCTGGGTCTGTTGCTATGTAAACTTTCTCTAGTTCCATGGCTATCTTTCTTATAGCGTTAATTGTAGACATTGAGGACGAAATTAGCGTCGAACCGCAATATGGGCATTTATCGATTTCTTGAGAAAATACTCTCTTGCAATTCATGCATTTATATAATGGAGAATAGTAAGGATACTTGTCCTCGTTGCGTATTTCTACTCCATAATATCCTATATTTTCTGTAGTTAAATCAGCTACATGACCTTTAGTAGCAACTATATCTAAGATATGTACATTATTTCCGTCTACTATTACTGTCTCATAGATTGGAACTCCTGCTATGTTTCTTCTTGCTGGGGCACCAAACATCTTTGCAATAGTCCTTGCCTTTGTAGGAGATTCTACTATCATTAGGCCAGTGGAAATATGAAGTTCTTCATTTTTATTATTTCTACTTCTTTCCATTTCATTTTTAACTTTCACTATATCTAAAGAGTCAAAATTAGTAGGATTAAAGTTATATATCATATACTGTAATTTGCGCTTTAACATTTCATATAGCTTAAAATCATCTATTATTGTAATGGCTAAGCCTAAAGTGAGACCTCCATTTAATAACCTACTACTTCTACCTGAACCCTGCAAGTAAGTTATAGCGTCTGGATATTCTATATAAAATTCCTTCCCTATCTTTCTTATTAAGAATGTATCTGAAATTACTTCATTAGAAACGGCCTTTAATGCAGATTTTACTTCGTCTATTTTACCTTCTAAAATCTTCTGAATCTCTCCTAGTTTCCCTGTCAGTTTTTGCGATTTAAGAAATGCAAGTTTTATTAACTGTGCTTCTGATGGGGACAACGATAGTATTATGTTATCGTCAATATTAACGTTAAATAGCTTTGAAATTTTTAGTAAAGTGTAAGGATTATAAATTGCCTGAGAAAGTCTAACTCTAGATTTGGGAACGCCATAGAATATTACATATTTTAACCTTTTTGGTTCGTCTATACCCCTTACTGCTACTCCATAATATGATGCAGAACCTATAATTATATCTATTTCTCCGCTGGAGAATTTCTCTAAAAACTTCCTACCACTTAAAGCTATAGCTGTTTTAAATCCTAATTCTTTTAAGCTTTCGTTTACCTCTTTTATCTTATCCTTACCATATTCTTTAGAAACTAGTATTAATCCGCCACTGCCTAATTTATTTACAATATCTACTACAGATGATGATGTAAACGCGTCTATAATGTTCCTAGCATATATTTGAGCAGTTGAAACGTCAAATCCAGTTATGTATTTTAAAGCCTTTTGTTTAATCCCCTTAGGTCTTAAAGTTGCACTTGCAACAACTAATTGAGAGGCTGTTCCATAATACTTAGAAATCCTACTTTCTATTTCAGCAATTTTAGTCTCAATTTCATCTCTTTTTTCCTCTATTGCTAATAGCCTTTTCAATTTTACAAGCTTTATTGCGTCTTCATAAACTTCTTGCGGTATACCCATTAATGTTACCAATCTATCTACGGTTTTTCCGCTTTTTACTATGGCGTCGGCATCATCTACTGCCACAAAATCCGGCCTATACTCTTTTATTTCCTCAAAATTTCTATTTATATAATTCACTGTTACAATACTAATTCCTGAACCTACTTTTCCACAAGACGTCTTATCCCCAATTTTTTCCATTTTTTCACATATTTGTTGCATTAATGACCTTGTCGGAACAATATAAAGCACGTTTTTATTAGAGTTTTGTAAATAAGTTGAATAAACAATTATTGTAGTCGTCTTTCCCATTCCAGTAGGAGCAGACATTGAAAAACTAGAGCCTTCTACAAGCCTTCTTAACCAAAGCTTTTGTAAGGACCATGGTTCTTTACCAGTTATTTTTTTAAAGTAATCAATTATTTCTTGTGATAATTGATGATAATAATACAAATTCCAATATCCTTTCAGTTTATTTTCATGAACTAGTATATTGTATATTAGCCTTATTTTCTCATCTATAGATAGATTCTTGAACGGAGATATATCACCAGGCAAGCACTTAGAGCAAGGTAAACCAGCTAATGCTCTATAATCCTCCAATGGGCCTCCGCAATTTGGGCATGCTTTTAAAAATACTGAAGTTACCATGCTGTTTTTGTTCTATGTTTAGGACTACTTTATAAATCGAAAAACTAGATGTTACCTTGTCGGATAACTTTTTAACTTAGAGTGAGTGTTTAATGACCGAAAATCGGGTGATAAAATGAGCACGACCACTCCAACTCCAAGCAACGTAGTATTAGTTGGTAAAAAACCTGTAATGAACTATGTATTAGCAGCTCTAACTCTATTAAATCAAGGAGTTCCAGAAATAGTAATCAAAGCTAGAGGAAGAGCAATAAGCAAAGCTGTAGACACTGTAGAGATAGTTAGGAACAGATTCTTACCAGACAAGATAGAGATAAAGTCAATAGGAATAGGAAGCCAAGTAGTAACTAGCCAAGACGGAAGACAATCTAGAGTATCAACAATAGAAGTAACTATCAGGAAAAAGGCATAAGATTAATTTTTTAACATCTCTTTTCCCTCCACTACCTTTAATAGGTTGGAAATAAATTAAGTTTTGATAGTAAATGTCACAGCCCGCATATAAGGTAGAATTTGAAGGAAAAGCTAAAATAGGACAAATAATGGGAAATCTGGCTTCAATACAATTAAAGCCAGAAGACTTCTCAAGTCCATTATCTCTTCAAATGGCATTATCTAGAATCTATAATGAATTAATGAAAGCAATGTCACAAGGCCCACAAACCCATTACGTTGCTGATGTTAAATTCACGGACTCTTTAGGAAATCCAGTTTCTATAGGGGTAGATTTTGGAGATAAAATTCCGCCACTTTCTAAACAAGACGTTAAAGTAAAGATAACTATTGAATTTTATGACGAAGAGTAGCCCTTCTTTTTAAATAATCAATTGACATTAAATAAATATATTCATTAAAGTTTGATAATCTATATTCTAAGAAATCTACCTTGTTTATTAATCCGATTTTTTGCATATATTTTATAGCAGATAAAGATACTTTCTTAGAGAAGAAAGGTTTTAAAACGTCTAATGCTTCACCTAGATTAAAAACATTATATCCAAATTTCCTATATAATAAGAAATAAATTACTATTTCCCTCTTTTTTAACCATCTCATGATTGTCACCAGACGTCGTAAGCCCGGTTAGTCATCATCTATTCAGACCTTACGAGCTCACGTCATCCACTAGTATTTTAAGGATTAAAGTTAAAAAATACTCTTGTGCCGTACTCTCAAGGAAAATTCTGCTTCCCATTAGAGGTTAAAGAAATAAGAAAAGGAGATATTATAGTAGTAAAACCTACAAGCGTTAAGTCTAATGGAGTTCAATTAGTTTTGCCTTCTTTGTCATTAATAAGTGAATCTTGCAATAGAAAAATTGACTCTTTAATTTGGGTTGACGGAGTAAGAATTCATGGGAATGAGGAAATAATATTTGATGGAGGAAAGTTCAAGGTACAAGGTAAAATTAAGGTAGAGAGCCCGGAATTTTTGCCTGGATACGTCTTAAAGAAATTATTAGATGATAAAGAAATTTTAATAAATAGTTTACAAGTAGATGGAATACCTATAGTTAGTATAGAGAATTTCCCATTAATATACATTAAGAGAGACACTAATGGCTGTCTTAAAATTCATGTAAACTCTGTTAATAATCCAATTTTAGAATTAGCATCTTTATCTCTTTATTATTACATATCATCTGAATATTCCGAGGAAATCTGAACTTCGTCTAAAATAGAATCTTCTTTCCTCTTCTTTGATTGATATTCCTCTTGTGTACCAGCTACTATAATTTCGTAAAGTATTGCCCTCTTACCATTAACGGGTCTCAGTATTCTACCTAATCTTTGAATGAATTGTCTTCTTGAACTTGTACCAGTAACTATTATCCCAACGCTAGCATCTGGAATATCTAAACCTTCGTCGCCTACAGTAGTTAATGTAAGTATTCCGCTTTTCATAAACTTAAACGTATCAAGAATTTTCTTTCTTTCATTTTTAGACATTTTTCCAGAAATTAGTAAAGTATTGAATCTTCTGGCTATTTCTTCTGCTTGATCTACATATTGAGTAAAAATTAGAATCTTCTTTCCTTTCTCTTTATTTAATATCTCCTCTATTTTAAGCATTTTATTCTGAGCAAAATTTACTACTTTTTTAATTTCATTATAAACCTTTAACGCTTCAATTGCATTATTATTCCCGTTTTTAGCTAGTACTATGAGTTCCTTCAATTTTTTATTCTTTGACAGTACTCTAAATTTATTGAGTAAAGTAAAATATTTCTTCCTTTCTTCAGTAGTTAAAAAGACCTTAACTTGTACTATATCATAAGGAGCTAAATATCCTTTTTTAATTAGCTCATCTACTGACTTATAATAAACAATACCTCCCATTAACTTAAATAACTCTTCATGACGTCCATCTTCTCTAAATGGAGTAGCCGATAATCCTAGCCTTTTTGTTGCTAAAATTCCTAACGCTACTTCTCTGAATTTATCTGCAGGCAAATGATGGGCTTCATCTATTATTAATAAATCGAATTTATCACTTAATTCACTAACATGTCTAAATGCTGTTTGGTAAGTTGAAAGTGTTATTTGTCGAATTTCTTTCTCGTTACTATAATATAAGCCGACCTCCGGTCTAATTGAGGAAAATTTCATTATAGTTTCTTTCCATTGCAACATTTGCTCTCTAGTGAAAGTTACTATTAATGTGGGAACCTTTGTTTCTTCTATAGCTTTTATACCAATTATTGTCTTTCCTGCTCCAGTAGGTAATGCTATAACTCCACGATAATTGTTATCCTTCCATTTCTGCATTGCTTCAATCTGATAATCCCTTAAAGTTACGCTTAATGAAAAATCGAATTTCTTAAATTCTAAATTTAATTCTTTTACCGTTAAACCATTCTCTATAAATAGCTCTTTTAAATCATAATAATAATATGGATACGTTTCAAAAACCTTCTCTTGTCTATTATACTTTATAGGTATGTTGCCTTCACTTTTCTTAATAATGTCCATAACATAAACATGAGGAGTAATTATCAATTTTCCTTCATTTATTGAAAATTCTATATCATATGTGGGAAGTAATTTTTGTAATTCTCTGTACTCTTCTTCTGTTAAGCTTACGCCAACGTCTTTTAATGTTTCCTTTATTTCTTCTGCTCTTACTCTATTCTTTCTTGCCCTTTCAATATCTATTACAAACTTGGAGACGCCATTTTCCCTACCTAAGAATCTAGCAAATGTTAAAAGTTTTGAGAAAGTATCCTCATCTAGCCACCGCGTTAAGTAAAAAGTCTTCGAGAACATCCTTTATCACTTCAACGTAAACTACTCTTTCATTAGTCAACCTATTAATGTAATCAACTAAATCAGTTATTTCATAAATAAAATAAGTATTACCTCCCTCATATTTAAAGACACCAATTAGCCTTTTCTCGCTATTTTGTTTAATAGTCATTAAATACGCTTCAATTATCTCATCGGAATATGGATTTACATGTAAAATTATTCCATCTCCGTTTGATAGCGTAATTCCTATAAATTCCTTACCTAAGTACTCAGCCTCTGAAATTCCATATTCTAAAGATTCCTTCAAACCTGGTAAAGGTAAGTCTATTATATCCTTTATTTTCACAAGATTTAATTTACTGCATAATATCTTATTAAATATGACAGCTATCGTAGTTCTTACCACTATTTCTGGTTTAGAATCAGGAAAGAAATTAGCTAGAAGCTTAGTTGAAGAAAAGTTAGCCGCTTGTGTTAATATGATTCCATTTGTTAAATCTACTTATAGATGGGAAGGAAAAGTAGTTGAAGACGATGAAAGTTTACTTATTATAAAAACAGATTCTTCTGTTAAAGAGAAAATAATAAAAAGAATTAAAGAACTACATCCATACGAATTACCAGAAATAATTACATTAGATGTTACTGGAGGATTAGAAAATTATTTGAATTGGATTGCAGAGAGTGTTCAACAATGAAAATAAAAGTTGATGACCAACTGATAGAAAAGCTTCAAAGATTAGCCCTAGTTGAGATTAACGATAATGAAAAGGAAATTATAAAAAACGATATATCAAAAATCCTAGAGTTCTTTAACAAAATTAACGAACTAAATCTAGAAAATGTTGATCCTTTATTTCATCCAATACCTCAGGGCAAATTAAGAAAAGACGAAATAAAAACTCCTCTAGATAGAGATTCTGCATTACAAAACGTAAAAAGAAAGGAAAATGGATATATTATAGGACCTAGCACGGTGGAATAAAATGATTAATAAGCTTGTAGAAGACTTAAAGAATGGAAATTTAGACCCAGAAGAGTATGTAGCTAAAACATTTGAGAGAATCAATAAATTAGATAAGAAAATTAATGCATTCATTACGCTAAGGGATGAGGAAGAAGTAAAAAAAGAAGTAAAGGAAAGTATTAAAAGAGGAGGCAAACTTGCAGGTGTATTAATTGCAGTAAAGGATGTAATTTCTACCAAAGGAATAAGAACCACATGTGCTTCTAAGATGCTTAGCGATTATATACCTCCTTATGATGCTACAGTTATAGAGAAACTAAAAAATGAGGGAGCAGTAATACTAGGAAAGACTAATATGGACGAATTTGCAATGGGTTCCACAACCGAAACTAGCTATTTTGGTCCAACAAGAAATCCTTGGGATTTAGAAAGAACTCCTGGAGGATCATCTGGAGGTAGTGGTGCTGCATTAGCTGCAGGATATGTAGATCTAGCGCTTGGAAGCGATACTGGAGGATCAATCAGAGCCCCAGCAGCGTTTACTGCAACTTTTGGTTTAAAACCTTCTTATGGCACCGTAAGTAGATATGGTTTAATAGCTTATGCCAACAGCCTAGAGCAAATTGGTCCTATGGCAAAAAATGCTGAAGACCTTGGTTTATTATACTCTATAATAGCTGGAGAGGATGATAAAGATGCTACAACAATTAAATATTCAGTAGACAACCCTCCAGGTGAAATACCTATAAAAGGAATTAAGATAGGCGTACTTAGCGATATTTTAGAAATGTCTGATAAGAGCGTAGTCAGCGTTATTAGAACTGCTATTGATAAGTTGTCTTCTGAAGGAGCAATAATAGAAGAGACAAAGTTAGGCTATGCAGAATACGCTTTACCAGCTTATTATATAATAGCTATGTCAGAAGCTAGTTCCAATTTAGCTAGATACGATGGAGTTAGATATGGGTATAGTAAGCACTTTGAAGGAAACTGGATAGAAACATTTAGTAAAAACAGAGGAGAAGGATTTGGAATGGAAGTTAAGAGGAGAATATTGCTAGGCTCTTTCATTCTCAGTGCAGGTTATTATGAGGAATATTACATAAAGGCTTTAAAAGTGAGAAGACTAATAAAGAATAGTTTAGACCAGCTATTTAGTAAATACGATGTTTTATTATCACCTACAATGCCGGTTTTGCCTCCTAAAATAGGCGAAGTGATTAATGATCCAATAAAGATGTACGCAATGGATGTAAATACTGTAATTGCAAACCTAGCTGCCGTACCTGCAATATCTATACCTGCAGGATTTTACAATAACTTACCCGTTGGACTTCAAATGATGGGAAGATATCTATCGGATACCATGCTAATTGGAATATCTATAAATATAGAAAAGATTTTAAATATGCACGATCTAACTGCACCTATTGTATAAGGTTTTTTAAATTAGATGCACTATTTTAAACTGACTATTATGGTTGTCTCTACATTAAGGATAGATACATTAAGTAGAATAATGGAAGAAATGGAAAAAGAAAAGTATCATATAATAGGAAATCATAGTGCTTATAAGAAATGCCACTGGACTCATGAAGCATTAACTGAAGGAAGATATTGTTATAAAGGAAAATTCTATGGAATAGAAAGTCATAGATGCGTTCAAATGACACCAACAGCAGCATGGTGTTGGTTTAGGTGTATACACTGCTGGAGGCTTGAACCAGAAGACATTGGCCTAGAATGGGATGAAACTAAATTACCAATAACGGATGATCCAGAATATATTGCAGAAAAAAGTATTGAAGAACATAAGAGAGCAGTCTCTGGTTATCTAGGAAGAAAAGGAGTAGATCCTAATATGGCTAAAGAAGCTATGAAACCTGCACATGTTGCCATAAGCTTAACTGGAGAACCTACACTTTACGATAGACTAGGGGAATTAATTCATGAATATCATAAGAGGGGATTAACTACATTTCTAGTAACTAGTGGAGTTAGACCAGATGTTCTAGCTAGTTTAGAAGAAGAACCTACGCAGCTCTTTGTATCAATACAAGCACCTAACGAAAGAAAACATAAGCTAATAAATAGACCTATAGTAGCTAATTCATGGAATTTATTCCTAAAAACTCTTGAAATACTGCCGAGTTTTAGCTCTCCTACCGTAATTAGGATGACTATGATAAAAGGATTTAATATGAGTGAAGAAGATGCAAAAGATTTTGCAAAATTGATTGAAATGGCTATGCCTACTTACATTGAAGTAAAAGCTTACATGCATGTAGGACCTTCAACATTAAGGTTGAGTAGGGATGCGATGCCAAGACATTCAGAAGTAAGAGAGTTTGCTAAATTAATGGAAAAGTATACTGGATATAAAATTATTTCAGAGCATGTACCTAGTAGAATTGTTCTGTTAAGCAAGTTAGATAAACCTATACAAATAGGTAATGCATGGAGTGATAAATGGAACTGGGCAACCAAAGATACCGAAGATGACATACATGGGGAGTATGCAGAGGCTGAATTAGGCTCAGGTAATAATCAATGCTAACTGAGATATGCACATTAAGTAGGATAATAAACCTAGTAAAGGAAAAAGGAGAAATAACACAACAAATCCTAGCCAAGGAGTTAAATATTTCTCAGCAATCTGTTTCTAGAAAATTAAAGGAATTAGAAGATGCTAATTTAATAATTAGAATTGAAACCAAAGATGGAGAAATAATAAGACTTACAGAAAAAGGTGAAAATTTACTTTCAAATTGCTTGAACGAAATCTCATCTGCGATAGCGTTTCAGCACGAAATAAGAATTAAAGGAAAAGTTACTTCTGGTTTGGGGGAAGGTAAGCTATTTCTTTCTTTACCGTATTATGAAAATTCTTTTAAAAAATTCCTAGGATTTACTCCTTATCCAGGAACGTTAAATATTGTAATTTATGATAGAATTTCCTTTGAAAATAGGCTACTTTTAGATACTTCGAGGTATATAAATATACCAGAATATAGGGACGAGAACAGAGTCTTAGGTGCAGTAAAGGCTTACCCAGCTAGAATAAATGATTTAGAACCTGCAGCAATAGTTGTACCCCTAAGGACAACTCATCCTAAAAGCGTAATAGAAATAATTTCTCCTTATTATTTGAGAGAAAAACTTTCTCTTAAAGATGGAGACGAAGTTGTAATAGAAGCTTTAATCTAAGATTTACAATACCTAGAAACAATCTCATTTATAATAGATGTGGTACTACTATGTTTCCATTTATTTATCCTTTCTGGCATCTTTACTATTTCTGCGTTTATACCTCTTTTTTCTAATTCTTTCTTAAATTCATCTATATTGACATGCTGATCTGGACCTAGGAAAATTATATCCGGCTTTACTCTTTCAACGCTTTTTATGAAGTCTTTTTCATCTCCTAAAAACGCGTCATAAACGTATCTAATACTTTTCACTACTTCTAATCTCTGCTCTTCATCATTTATAGGTTTCCTACCTTTGATTTTCTCAGAATTTTTATCTCTTGCAACAGAAACATAAACTCTTCCTAGCCTTGAAGCTTCTCTTAAAAATTCTATGTGACCTGGATGTATTATATCGAATGTGCCACCTACAAAGACCTTTTTTGAAATGTCAGAATCAGGATCCTTATTATTTATAATAAGTACTGCATCTAATAAGCCTTCTGCATAGGCTATGTCTACTATTGCGGTATCTACGTCTCCTTTATCTAAGTAGTATTTGGCATCTTCAGTATATTGCCTAGCTAAATCTATGATTTTCTGATATTCTGGCATACTAATTTTTGATAATCTATCGTTCATTCCGTTAATATATTTAATTACTCTATCTCTTAATGAAGACATTTCAAAGCCTCAACCTCCATATAATGGAGATTTTTAGATGGAACTATTATAATGTGAGGTGGATCTTTATATTTATATTCTAATGCCTCGCTTATTGTTAAAGCTTTAACTTCTTCGTCTTCGCAGCCTAATCTTTGGCCTATGATAATTTGAGTGTTAGGAGTTATAATTCCTTCTTTCTTTATCTCTTCCATTTGAAGTAAGAGTGATATTGCGTCCTTAGCGCTCATTGGCTTTCCTTCTTTCAAATCAAGATAAAGAATAGTGTGTAACCCTCTAGACGAATTATCCTTTATTACCTCATAAGGAGTAGTATCAAGAATTTTATCGTAAGGATACACAACAGTAACAGATCTTCCAAATTTATATGAAGACAACATAGATTTTGAAATGATGTAACAATGAACAGAAATTCCAGGAATAATTATTACATTATACCCTTTATTCTTGGCTTCTGTAGCTAAACTTACATGGGTTGTAGCGATCATTGGGTCTCCTATAGTTGCTATACCAACTGATTTACCTTCTTTTAAAAGTTTGATAATATTTTTTGAATTATTCTCCAAAGTGCTCCTATCAGCAAGAATAATCTGCCTTCCTAGTAATTTTTCCAAATATTCCTTATTTATGTCGCAGGAAAGCGAAGTATATGCGTCTAAATATAATACGTCAACTTTTCTCATTGCTTCTATTGAAGCTTGAGTAAGAAATTTTTTTGCCAAACCTAAGCCTATAAAGTAGAGCATTTTGCATATTTTTATTCATGGAATATAAAAGGTGTTCGAAATGATAGAAATAGAGAAGGGAATCTACATTGAGGGAGACATACCCGGAATTTATATAAAGAGTATTAATACTGCAGTTATTTCTGACGTCCATATAGGTTATGAAGAAGAAATGGCAAGAAAAGGAATATTTTTACCTAGGGTACAGAAGAAAAAATTTTTGGATGTAGTAAATAAGATAATTAGAGAATTTAATACATATAATATAATAGTTGATGGAGATTTCAAACATATTTTTAACGGATTAGGAAAGCAAGAGAAAGAAGATTTGACTTCAGCACTTTCTACAATAAAAGACTTAGGAGTTAAACTAACATTAATAAGGGGAAATCATGATAACTATATTTCTTTAGTAACTGATAAATTTGATATAGAAATAAGAGATGAAATAGAAACAGATAATATGATAATTTTACATGGCCATAAGGATATAGAACCTAAAGATAATGTCATTTATATAATAGGTCATGAGCATCCACGAATTTCGCTTAGAGATAAATTAGGCTTTTCAAGAAAATTGCAAGCATTTTTACTCGTACCATTAAAAAATGGGTCAAAAGCTTTAATTTTACCGGCCATAGGAAGTTACCAAGCAGGCAATGATATTTCATTAATTCATAATAATTATATGAGTCCACTAATAAGAAATTATGGTATTTTGGAAGAAGCTAAACCTTATGTAATAATTGAAGGAGAAGGGATAATGGAATTCCCAAAATTAGAGCTTTTAAAGAATATTGTAGTTTAAATATGGGTTTATAAATGAGTATATAAGATATTTTATATGGTGATTTGAATCTCTAACTCCATCACTTATAAACCAATTATAAGTATAGAAAATATAGTAGCTACAGTCACTCTTGACCAACAACTAGATTTGTATGCTATGGAAAGAAGTGTACCTAACGTTGAATACGACCCAGATCAATTTCCAGGCCTAATATTTAGGCTTGAAAGTCCAAAGGTTACTTCACTCATATTTAAATCTGGTAAGATGGTAGTAACGGGGGCTAAAAGCACTGAAGAACTAATAAAGGCTGTAAAAAGGATAATAAAAACTTTGAAGAAATACGGAATAAAAATAACTGGAAAACCCAAAATACAGATACAGAACATAGTAGCTTCAGCAAACATGCATGTTCACGTTAATTTAGATAAAGCCGCCTTCCTTCTTGAGAACAACATGTATGAACCAGAACAGTTTCCAGGGTTAATATTTAGAATGGACGATCCTAGAGTAGTACTTTTAATTTTCAGTAGCGGAAAAATGGTAATAACTGGTGCAAAGAGGGAAGAAGAAGTATACAAAGCTGTTAAAAAAATATTTGATAAATTGAACGAGTTAGACTGCATAAAGCCAATAGAAGAGGAGGAAGAATTAGAAATATAAACGTCTTTTTCTTACTCATTCTTATGCTAAAGCATAAGAAATACCTTTACGTCGATACAGGAAAATATTTCATAAAAGTAAGAGTTTTAAAAAATAGAGACGAAAATTCTCCAGATTCATATATAGTAGTAAGTAAGAATATTAAAAAACCTAGAAACGCCTTAGTTAAAAAACTTGAAGATTTACCTATAGAAGTAAGAGATAAAATTAGCAAACTAGCTTGAGCTAAATTTGTATTTTTCTATTAAGTTTAATACTATATATGCAAAAATTAGTACCATTGAGGATATCGTTAAAGCATAAAATGATTGAAACTGAATTATATAAATTCCTTCCTCTAAGTTTTTCAATACATCCGTAATAATATAATATGAAATAATTATAGCACTAATTTTTATAATATCGTGAAATAATTTTATACTTTTATCTAGAGCACTAGATAAGGCTTTTGCGCCTAATAATATTAGTACGCTAAACGTAATATAAGGTAACATTGAAGAAATTACTGTAGAAACTACATATACGCTATTACCTTTAATTGAAATATATGTAAAATACCCATTAATGAGTGATATTGCAAAAGATATGGAAGAGAGTAAAGCAGCTATTACCATAATTGTAGAATTTTCCCACCATTTTTCTATCATCTCGTCTAAATCAAATCCTCTTATTATCATAGCACTGCCAATAAGAATCGTAATGACTGGAACTATGTACGAGATTAAACCCAAAACTTCAAGAATTCCTGAAGCAAAAAGTATCGCACCTGGTACTCCTAAAAAAATTCGCGAATATCTTGGCTCATTTAATATTTTTTTGAAATATTTTCCTAAAAGAATATACGTTTCTTCTACTCCTCTATGTTGTTCAACTATAACCCTCTGAACTCCAGAAATTTTTAATCTAGACTGTATTATTGGTAGTGCCTTTGCATCTTCTGGGCTATCATAGACAATTATACTATCCTGAGGATTCAATTCTTTTATTATTTCGTCTAATTGAGCTGATATCCTTCTCTGAGCCTCTAAGCCACCTTTCTGAGAGCCTGCTAGGAATACAATTTCTACGTCTTGTCCTTCTTTTTTCATTTTCTTATATATATTATAAGCTACTATCATTGAGTTAAAGTCTGAATCGTCAGCCATTATTTCTGAAGCTTTATCTATGGCTTCCTTTACGTTAGTCTCTCCTATTACTGGTGATTTAATTCCTGCTAAACTCAAGTCATCGTCTATATCAATATATATTATCACTGTCTTTGCCATCTTCCTTATCATTTTCACCATAAAGTATTAAAAGTTCCTCAAAAGTAAGCCTTTGACCTGACTTTAGCTTTTCTTCGGCAATTTTCTTCTTCTTTTCTATAATTTCTTCTCTTGTTGGTCTTGACGTAGTTTCTACTTTTTCTCCTTTTAGCTGTTTTATATAATTCTCAATTTCGTTATTCTTCTCTTTTATCTGATTATTTATATTGCCTATCTTATTTCTAATTTCTTCTATTTGTTTATTTATTTCATCTATTTCTTTTTTGGTCTTCTCTCTATCTTCTTTTAGTGAATTTAAGATATTTCTTTTCTGAGATAGTTCTGTTACTATACCTGCTATTTGTTGCCTCACCGTAGATAACTCTATTCTCTTAGCTAGATATTCTGCTCTTTCTACTGTACCTTTTTCTTTAATCTCTACCATTTTTCTAGCTTCTCCCAATTTTTTCTCTAATTCAGCAATTTTTTGCACAATTCTCTTTTCCTCATCTAAAGGTAATGAGGAAGTTTGCAGCCTCCATTCTAAGCTTTGTATTCTTCTTTCTATTGCGTCAATATCTAAACCTTGAGTCTTTTGAAGTATTGCTTTTATCTCATCAAATTGTTTTTTCATTCCTTGAATTTCCTGCAGCAACTGTTGTTTTCTTTCTTTAAGCTTCTTTAACTCTTCTAACCTGAGTAAGAATTCGTTTCTTACAGTGTCTATTTGCGATCTAATTCCTTTGAGTTTTTCTATTTTTTCTAACTTCTTTTGTTTCAACTTATTTAAATCCTCTATGGCTTGAGCTTTTTCTTGTTTTAACTTAGAAATTTCATCTTTTATTTCTGCTATCTTCTTATAAATAGCCTCTTCCGCGCTATTGGTAGCTGAATTACTCATCGCATTGGTATTAGGATATCTTATTAATAATTTTTCTCCTAATTATTCTGCAACAGATTATGTTAAATATATCCTTTCTTGTTAACATCAGTTTGGCTTTTAAATATAACTTGCACATAATTCTTAATCCCAATCTTGTATTACCAACGTAAAAATTACGTTGGTATTATTATAGTATAATATAAACGTAGGGTTTGCATAACTTTTGTTTATGAGAAAAGTAAGAATTATTGAGCTTGGACATTTTTATAGGTACACTTTGAAAAATAAGTGGCTCATTAAAATTGAAAATAAGAACATTAATTTTATAAAAAATGATCCAATAGGCTTTGTGGTCCTTGATGAAAATAAGCAAAGAGTAGGTAAAGTTTTAGATATAATAGGGAACGTTAACTCCCCTTATGCGCTAGTAGAACCATTTCCCCATTATAACCCTCCAAAGGAAGTTTACATAGAATTAGTAGAGAAGGTGAGAAGAAAATGAAATGCCCAGTTTGTTCCTCAGAAGATATAAGATATGATCCCGAAAGAGGTCAATATATTTGCGCAAACTGTGCATCAGTACTGGAAGACGAAGTAATAGATCAAGGACCAGAATGGAGAGCATATAATTATCAAGATAGATTAGAGCGAGAAAGAATTGGATCCCCATTGACTTTGAAAGTTCACGATCAAGGACTTTCAACTAGAATAGGACATGATAAGATAAAAGATAGAATAAAGCTAATGAAAATGCAAAAATTACAGAACAGAATTAGAGTTTCGTCTAAGGATAAAAAATTAGTAACATACCTTTCAATGCTTAACAGTGAGGCATCAAAACTAGATTTGCCGGAACATGTAAAAGAA
>Ga0208549_100103_pt1 | contig 42082 bp, 40 predicted proteins | sample BED_host_MetaG_FD_187135 | JGI IMG/M metagenome (GOLD analysis project Ga0208549, IMG submission 187135) | Hot spring microbial mat communities from Yellowstone National Park, Wyoming, USA - BED_host_MetaG (SPAdes) (version 2) | ecosystem: Environmental > Aquatic > Thermal springs > Hot (42-90C)... | reverse complement strand
TTCTTGCGTAGAGCCTTCTCCATACCAATATATTAAACGTGATTACCAGTGCTGACATTGAAAGTAAGCTGAGACCCATAAGCAGCAAGTCGCCGTTTGTAGCTGCTATATCTATAACTTTTCCTACTCCTATAGAAACCTGTGTTATGGACTGTGACGAAGAGAATCCAGTTAATGAAACAGTGAAATATTCGGCAACTATTAGAGTGTTCCAGGCACCGCCTATCGCTGTTATTGAACCAGTTATGAAAGAAGGTAGAGAAGCAGGTATGTATATGTTCTTCCATGCTTCCCTTCCCTTTATGCCAGCAAGAGTAGCCATCTCTTCCACATCGCTGGGCATAGCTCTTACCCCAGCTACTACGTTAAAAAGAATATACCAGAACATGCCAAAGAATATGACTATTGCTGCAGTAAGTTCTCCTCCAAAAGGGAGTTTTCCAAGAGACAATGCAATAGGAGGTAATAGAGCAGTAGCAGGTATTGCAGACAGAACCTGGAGGAGTGGCATGGAGGAACTGAAGAGTCTCTTCCTCTTTGCAAGAGATATACCCAAAGGTACGGCAACGGCTGCAGTAAGGATATAGACTGACCAGATCCTGATGAAAGAGACAAAGAGTGATTCAACAACGTATCCTTCATCAGAAACGACCTTCCTTATATCTAGCGCCCCTGCACTGCCAGCTATTGCCAGAGCTATTACATACAAAAGAAGGACAAGGAAGGCTATGAAAACAGCCTGAAGGACTTTTGGTAAGTATTTTACAACTTTATCAGAAAGGGTCTGCCTTGCAACATCTATCTTCAGCTTGGGCAAGCCTCTTGGTCCTAGCCTTGAGATCGATGAGAAGAGCCTAGCCCTAGCTGTAGTTCCGAACCAGGAATAGAGCCTGTATATTGCATCTCGCTTAGCAGGTCTTGCTTCTTCTCCCAGTTTGAATCGCTCTGCCCATGCAGAAAACTGCGCAAGGAAAAAGAGTCTCGTTAAGAGAACTGCAAGTACCAGAACAGCTATTGCAGCTGCATAATCGCTCCAGTCTCCCTGTGATGCATATTTTGCTATATCAACCCCTATACCATGGGAAACGCTGTAGAAGCTGCTTCCTAGAGAAAATATTTCGCTTGTAACCAGATAAAAAAGACCCACAGACCATGATGTTATGCTGTTATATGCTACCCTTGCCCAAGTTGATGGTATGTACAGCTCTTTCAGTTTCTTCCAAAACGATAATCTTTCAAGATTTGCCAGGTCAATATAATCAGGTGGGATGGATTTGACTGATTCGTAGACTGCGAAGGCTATATTCCATGCCATGCTAGTAAATATAAGGAAGACTACTGCAAGGTTTATTCCCAGTTGCCCTGGCAGATAGTTGACAAATATCAGCAGAACTACAGGGAAAAAACCCAGAATGGGTATTGATTGAAGTACATCGAGCACAGGCAAAATTATCCTCTCAGCTTTCTTGTTCCTTGCAGCAGCAATACCAACGGCCCAGCTGAAGAGTATTGATAAGAGAAGAGCAAAGGCCATCCTTACCCAGGAATATGCTGTATCAAGAAGAAGCTGGGAAATTATCCCTAGGGTAGGGAAGGCCAAACTCGCCCACTACACATTGCTCTTCTGCGTCATGGATTTTAGTCTTGTCTCTCCTTTTTGAAAAGTCATTCTGCTATTCTTATCTTAAGAATTGCTATGAGAGATTCGAGTATTCTCTGGGTCATACCCCAGACTATCTTGCTGTTGTATACAAGGGCTCTAGTTCTTACTATTCTATCTGCTATTCTTATTTCTGAATATCTGTATTTCATATCCTGAATAGGAATCCAGAAAAGCTCTTCAACCTCCTGATTAGGCTTGAATTCCAGCTCTCCTTCTGCTACGCAGATAAAAGGGTAGACAGTGACCTCAGGCTGATTCCCTGGGTGCACAGGCTGCAAATAGCCAAGAAGCTCGAACCTGCTGCACACATCAAACCCTGTCTCTTCAAGAAATTCTCTGCAAGCTGTCCTGTCAAGAGTTATATCAGAAGGGCTGAACCTGCCGCCAGGAAATGCTATCTGCGCAGACCATCTATCCACTGCACTTGAAGCCCGCCTTTCAAAGAGAGCATTGACTCTTTTATTGAAAAACTTCAATACAACGAGCACAGCAGCATCTTCGTGACTTTTCCCAGCTGGAGAGCTAGATGCAGGACTAAGCAGGCTGCTGCTCCTTAACATCTCCTTCATGCTTGTATCTACGTTCTTGGTCAGGAAACCACGACCTACCTGCACCATAACCCATGAAATTTTGATAGATGAACGTTTATACAGAAGCATAGCAATAAATGATTAATATGGTAGAAGATTTTAAAACGGGGAGCATCAAACCTCCCTGCTATGCCGAACCGTTATTCTGTACCACAACTTCCTTATGCATACAATGCTCTTGAACCATATATTTCAGAAAAGATAATGCAGCTGCACCATGATAAGCATCATGCAGCCTATGTGAACGGAGCCAACACCGCGCTTGATAAACTTGAGAAGGCCAGAAAGGGAGAGGCTCAGATAGATATAAGGGCAGTGCTAAGAGATTACAGCTTTAACGTCAATGGCCATATATTGCACAGCATCTTCTGGCCAAACATGGCACCAGCTGGAAAGGGAGGAGGAAAACCAGGAGGGGCTTTAGCAGATAAAATAGAAGCTAGTTTTGGAGGGTTCGACAAATTTAAGGCTCAGTTCAGCGATGCAGCAAAGACTGTAGAGGGAAGCGGCTGGGCACTGCTCCTTTACGACCCTGAGACAGACCAGCTGGTTCTGACCCAGATAGAGAAGCAGAATTTCATGCACCTTGCACAGATGACAATACTTCTGGGACTTGATGTCTGGGAGCATGCGTACTATCTGGATTACCTTAACGACAGAGGCAAGTATGTGGATAACTGGTGGAATGTTGTAAACTGGTCGGATGTAGACTCAAGACTCTCCAAGGCTAAGAAGTGAATTTTTTATTTTTTATTCATTAGCTACTGTAAAGTATATTTCATCCGAATTTATACCTTACACCATGCCCATCCCATTCGTGGTCGAAAGAAACTATCTCTGGAGGTCCTATAGCTCCGCATGTACCGCATGCAACACATGCAACATGGTCGAACCTGAGCTTTCCCTCTTTGATATCTTTGAGACTTGCTTCAAACGCCTCCCTACTGTATCCCTGCACAGGTTCCTTCTGGTTTAAGAGCTTTAAATTGTGGATGTAGAGGTCTTTGAACGAAGCAAAGACACCCTTGCTCGTAAAAAGTGTATAGCAGTTTACAGGGCAGGCGGGTATCCATGGCTTGTCCTCAGATTCGGAAGCCTTTGCCAAGTCTACTCTTATGTGGGACCTGCTCTTATCTTCGTCATACTCTAGCAAACCAGTTCTCTGCTGTATCAGCTGTATAGCATCTGAATTGACAACCCTTTTCTTAGAAAGTTCTGCAACTCTCTCGTCAATACTAACCTTCTTTACGAGAAGGCCTGTCCTAAATATGAAAGAAGGAATATAGCTGTAGATAAGCTTGCTTTCGCTTATTCTGCTATCTCTTGCAGACCTCTTTATATCTCTATAGATAGGGGATAGCCTCTCCCTGTATTCAGAAAGGCTTGCTGAATCAAACTTACCCTTCTGTGAAGCAGATAGATATGTTTCTGCAGCCATAATGCCTGAAGCTACAGCTCTCCTCATCCCATCTATCAGAGCTCCTATCTTGACAAAGCTTCCCAGAGCATCACCTGCTACAAGAAATCCATCGGTGTAAGGCTTTTCGAGCATGCAGGAGTAGCCTTTTGGTATATTATGCGCAGAATATTCAACCAGCTCTGCTCCTTCAAGAATTTCTGCTATCATGGGATGTGATTCAAACTCGTTAAGCACATCTATCAGCTTTCCTATCTCATAGAATCTTTGTGTTGTTGCCTCTATAAGAGAGCTCATCCCTACAACGAGCCCTACAGAAAGTGTATCCTTGTTTGTATAGAGAAAAGCTCCTCCTGACAGCCCGTGCATGAATTCTCCCAGGTAAAAGTTTGCTATACCTTCCCCCTCTTTTAGCGAGAACCTTTTTTCTATCTGCTCAGTGCTTAATCTGTAGACATGCTTTATACCATGATAGAGCTTCTCCGGAGTCAGCCTATCCCTAAGCGATACTGATTCAACCAGCTTTGAAGTTACACCTGAGCAATCTACAACTACTTTGGCTCTCAACTCTTCCCTGTTTGTTCTTACTCCTACAACTCTTCCGTTTTCGATTAAAAGGTCCTCAGCTGTTGTGTCTGTGGACAGCATCGCCCCTGCCTCCACAGCCTTGAGTGCAAACCAATGGTCAATCCTTCTTTTCAAAACAGAATAATCATGTCCTGTTCCTATATTGACATTAAAAAGGCCAAGCCTAGAGAGAAGGGAATTTTCTTCTAGCTTGTAATACTTGTAGCTTAATGCATCATCAGGCCTTGAAAGCATGTATACAGAATGATTGATTATCCTCCTTTCTGTAGGTGCCTCTTTCTCGAACTCTGGAAGCAGGTCGATTACTCCATAGCCTGAAACATAGCTGCCGTAAATTACGCCACCTGTCATATTTCTTTCTCCTGGAATCCTTGCCTTTTCAAGCATCAATACATCTGCTCCCTTTCTAGCTAAAGTTAGAGCACAAGCTGAACCTGCAGGACCTGCTCCTACAACTATGACATCGAATTCAGGCAGTGTTCTTCAGCCTCCTTATCATTTCGGGAAGGAATTCGTACAGGTCCCCAACTATAGGGTAATGGGCTATCTGAAATATGGGAGCGTTCGGGTCTATGTTTACAGCAACTATCTTTTTGGATTTCTGCATACCGACTCTATGCTGAAGTGCTCCACTGATTCCAAGAGCTATGTACACATCAGGCGAAACAGTAGCTCCTGTCTGCCCTACCTGCCTTTCCGGAATTACCAGTCCAGATAGCTCTTTGACTTCTGCATACAAAAGCGCCCTTGTTACGCCTATCTCAGCCTTTATGCCGAATTTACTTGATATTATACTCCTCAGCTCATCTGCCATCTCGTATGCTTCCCTGGGGTTTCTTGGATTGCCCCTTCCATCTTTCAGCACACCAAGGCCAAGGCTTATTATAACCTGAGCATCTCTTAGCTCCACCTTGGGTCTAGGTAATTCGACTATCTCTTTGACAACAGCCCTGTATGTCTTGCTGTTCAGAAACTCCAGTTTTTCCACAGAATTAATATTCACTTTATCATTCCTGTTCAGAGGCTTGAAGTTTCCTGGCCTGATTGTGGCCATCTGAGGCCTGTGCTTAGGAGTGTATATTTTAGCCACCCTTGTACCGAAGTCAGGCCTTATCTGAATGACAAGGTCTTTGTATGTTTCGTTCAGCCTTGGATTGACAAAATCGCCGACCTCCAATTCTATGTTATCTGTGGCAAGACCTGTCTTGAGCCTGTATGCCAGTCTTGGCGCAAGGTCTTTGCCCAATTCATCAGCTACAAAAAGAAAGGCATATGGTTTTCTTTCCCTGACAATCCTGGCTAAAAAATCAACGTATCTGAGGTTAAGCCTATCGGCAAGTTCTTCAGCGTCAGCATAAATTACGGAGTCAGCTCCGTATTGAAGACACACATAAGGAAGCTGGCCAAGTTTGTAGCCGAGCATTACAGCGACAAGCTTTTGCCCCAGCTTATCAGCAACCTTTTTGCCTGCTGCTATAAGCTCAAGAGATTCTCTGCTAAGCTTATCTCCTTCTCTCTGCACGTATACCCAGACATCCCTGTAGACATCCTTTGTTGCATTGTTAGTAATTCTTTCCTGCTCTGCCTGTGCCATCATCTTGCGAAAAGTTCCTCCATCAGCATGTCAAAGTTGAAAATGCCAACTATGCCTTTCTCCATAAGCTCTTTGACCAGCTTTTCAGGTAGATTGTTGACTAAATCTCCTCTTTCAAAAGGTGGGTATTCTTTGCCTTCAAAAATAAGTTTATCGACTCTTTCAAGAAACACAAGACTTTTGCCAAGATACTTCTGCACAGGTGGCTTTCCTATATCTATCCCAGGACCAACAATGGTAGGTGAACCTGTTAGCCCAAGCCTTGAGGGGTCAGCCTGTATGTCAGCTGCAGAATATTTTTTAGCTTGTCTCACCTTACCTTTATAGCATCTTTCTCTCACAAGCATCTGATTTGAAGGGGAAGTCGGTCTTGGTCTGAATTCGGAATTAATAGTCAGCACAGCTGGCAACTGCATCTCCAGCTTCTGAACTAACCTGCCCATCTTTCTCTCAGCATATACTGTTAGAGATTCAGGGTCAACCTCAAAATCATCAACATATGTTGCATGAGGTAATTCAAACCCGAATAATTCTGACAGTGCTTCTGCCACCTGAGGACCTACGCTGCCAGTTTCCCCGTCTGTCGTTTTTATACCTGCAAGAACTATGAAATTCATAATCTCCTCTCTTGCCCTGCTTAACCTGTTGCGAAATTCTGCTTCATCTATTCTGTTTTCAGTATAATCCGAGACGATGCTTGTTTTTATTGGAGGAAGAGGAGAGTAGACCCAGTTTGGAATGAGGTTCTGCTCATAAAGCTGCCTTGCTCTTTCCAAAACTTCATCCTTCTTCGATTGAAGAAGGGAGTTTATTGCGTCGATATGCAGGTCTATAATCTTCTTCACTCCAAGGCTTAAAGTGTATGCTGTAGCTAATGTATCAGCTCCAGCCATCTTTGGGTCGCTTAGAACGTATGCTTCATCCATCCCGAAAACTTCCACATCGTAAAGCTGAGATAAGATAGGCTGAAGTTTGAAATCGGGACCCATTGTTAAACCAATAACCTTTCCTCCAACCCTTCTCCTCACAAAATCGGCAGCCTCTATAGCCTTTCTATCGTGGGGGTTGAGAACAAGGTCCATTTCTTCCCTCTTCAGCACACCACCGACGGTGACGACCTTTGTTGTTCTGGCCGGCACCCCTTTGAGTAGGCAAATGATCAGCATGGGCGCCCAAGTTCGACACCTGACGTTGGTTCTGTTTTAAGGATATTGCAAATTAATGCATAGGGAAAAATTGTTAAGCAAAGATTAACTTATAATGTAATGCTGGCTAGAAGTGAATGACTTCCAAGCTTGACAGTGAGGTTGAAGAATCGAAAAAGATAGGAGCGAAATCTCTTCGTTATCATTCTTATTATAAGGGAAAGGTGCATGTAGAACTTAAATGCCCTGTCAGGTCTCTCGAGGATTTTTCTATCTGGTACACTCCTGGAGTTGCCACAGCTTCTCTTGAGATTGCAAAAGATTCTGACCTTTCATATGAATATACAAACAGGGGAAATCTGATTGCAATAGCATCAGACGGCAGCAGAGTCCTTGGGCTTGGAAATGTTGGACCGTATGCGGCGCTGCCCGTGATGGAGGGGAAGGCTCTTCTTTACAAATATCTGGGGGGTGTTGATGCCTTTCCTGTGGTGCTGCAGACGCACACTGCAGATGAGCTAATCTCAGCAATCCTTAACCTTCAGCCTTCTTTTGGTGGTATTAACCTTGAAGATATTGAAGCTCCAAAGTGTTTTTCAGTGTTGGAACAGCTCAGGGAAAAATCTAACATACCTGTGTGGCATGACGACCAGCAGGGTACAGCCACTGTAACACTTGCTGCGCTCATCAATGCGTTAAAGATTGTAGGGAAGAATATCCATGAAGTGACTGTGGCTATGGTCGGAGCAGGAGCAGCAAGCCTTGCAACAGCTAGACTGCTGGAAGAGGCAGGTTTGCCCGCTGGGAATATAGTTATGTGTGATTCATCGGGAATACTTCATCCAGACAGGGAAGATATGGATAGATTGCAACTTAGAAACAGGTGGAAATACGATGTTGCAATAAAGACGAATAGAGAGAGGAAGAAAGGAGGGATAGCGGATGCATTGGAAGGAGCAGATGTATGCATATCTGCAGCAACACCTGGGCCAGGAGTGATTAAGAAAGAATGGGTAAGCAGAATGCAGGATAATGCTATCGTATTTGCCCTTGCCAACCCAACACCTGAAATATGGCCCAGGGAGGCAAAAGAGGGAGGAGCCAGAATAGTAGCTACTGGCAGGTCTGATTTCCCAAATCAGGTGAACAACTCCCTTGTCTTTCCTGCTGTATTCAGGGGGAGTCTGGACGTAAGAAGCAGGGGTATAACTGATGAAATGTGCATAGCTGCAGCAACTTCTCTAGCTTCATATGCTGAAAAGAACGGAGGAATATCGGAGGAGCGTATATTGCCAACTATGGAAGAGTGGGAAGTCTTTACCGAAGAGGCGGCCTCAGTAGGAGAAACAGCGATAAAGCAGGGACTTGCGAGACTTAAGTTTTCTAATAAAGAGCTAAGAGAGATTGCTTATGCAAAGATAGAAAAGGCAAGAAAAAGAGTGAAACTGCTTATGAAGGAGGGTCTCATTCCCCCACCTCCGGAGTGATTAAAATGTCCCAGATGGAATTGACTATGAGAAAAGCCAAGGAGCAGGATGCTGAGCAGATACTTGAGCTTGTAATAAGACTCAAGAAACTGAACGAAGAATTTGACCCACTTTTCTCTGTCAGCGAGGATGCCAGAAAGGCTGGAGAACAGTATGTAAAAAATGCTATCAATTCACAGGAATCGTTTGTGGCAGTTGCTGAAGCTGGAAAGAGGGTTGTGGGTATGGTTAAAGTGGATTTCAGGACAAGGGTATTCTATACACCCAAGAGAGAAGGCAGAATAGTTGACCTTTATCTGCTGCCTGAATTCAGAAGGAAAGGATTTGGGGAAAAGATGGTGAACTATGTCTGGGATTCCTTGAAGGGTAAGATAGATATTCTAACTGTGGAATTTCCTAGCGCCAACAAAATATCGACGAGCTTCTATACAAAGCTTGGATTCAGACCTATAGTCAATATCTACGCGAAAAGAGACTAGACTAGCTCCTTTTTATTGAGGTATCTGAGCAACAGCCTGCCTGAGCACTTCTACGCTCTTTTCGAATGCCGCCCTTTCTTCTGGTGTCAGGTTAAGTTCTATTATCTTTTCAACTCCGTTGGAGCCGAGTGCTGCAGGAACGACGATAGCTATATCCTTAATTCCGTATTCTCCTTCAAGATACACTGATGTTGGTATAATAGCTCTGGTGTCTTTGACTACAGCTTCTACCATCTGTGAAACACCTGCACCAGGCGCATAGTTAGAAGACCAGCCTCTGAGCTTTATTATCTCAGCTCCGCTCTTCTTCGATTCCTCCATCAATTTAGCTATCTTTTCAGCAGGCAAGAGCTCTGAGACAGGCTTTCCTCCCACTGTTGTAAGCCTGGGCAAGAGAACCATGGAATCACCATGCTCCCCTATAACCATAGTCTGCACGCTCGAGACAGAAACTCCCAGTTCTTTTGCGACCAAGTATCTGAACCTTCCAGTATCAAGAGGACCGCTGAAACCCATGACCCTGTTCCTTGGGAAACCAGTAGTCTTGTACATCAGATATGTCATCACATCGAGCGGGTTTGTTGTAAGGATAACCTTGGAATTAGGTGCATATTCAACAATATTCTTTGCAACAGACCTTATCACCTCTGCATTTTTCTTAAGCAGGTCAAGCCTTGTCATGTCTGCCTTCCTCGTGAACCCGGCTGGAACAACAACAACTTGAGAACCTGACATATCCCTATAGTCATTAGACCCCCTTATGTCAATATCTATTCCTAGTGTTGCGCACATGTGGCTCAAGTCCAGTGCCTCGCCCTGGGGGAGGCCTGGAACTATATCCAGCAACGTAAGGTCGTCAAGCCCTTTTAGGGCAAGCTGGAATGCTATAGACCCTCCAACCCTTCCCGTACCAACTATAGTTATCATGTTGCAGGCTGAGAGTTCTATGGTAAATAAGCTTGGTTGATTATTTTGCAGCAAAAGATAAGTTGTTCTTATTTGCATATTATTTTGTGAAGGTCTGGTTTGACGATACTGCACTGAAAGTGCTAAAAACAATAAGACAAAAGAAGGGTGAGCCTTATGTTACAATAGTTGAAGATGGGTGCTGCTCGTTCAGCGGCGTCTTTGTCAGGCTTGACAAGCCTGAAGATAGTTTTGTTCGTGTTGGTGATGTTGAAGGGTTCCAAGTATACATTAGGGATAGTCTTTATCCTCTTTACACAGACCAAGTGCTCGGAATAACAGCTTTTGAAAGAGTAGATGACAGCTTCTCTGCTGAAACAGAGTTCGGTTACAAGCTTTCAATCTTTTACAGTCCTGATGAAAATCAGAGAGAGTCAGATACTGCGAAAAGATGAAAATTATAAACCTGAAATGTTTGTTGAGCAACCATTCAGGAAAATATTAAAAATTTTGTATTTGAGCAAACATCGCACAAGATTTGCCAAAGACAATATGCAAATAAGAACATGCTAAATATTTTTAGTGACTTATGGAACAAAAAAAGGTTAATCTGTATAGTGCATACTCAATATTAAAATTATGTTTTCATGGTTTATAGAATGAAAATGCTGATTATAAAGAATCTTTACTGCTGGAATAAGAATTGGTAATCAATATTATTTAGTCAGGTTTGGATACATCTGGTGCAGTTGCCACAAATAGTAAGTATAGGCGAACCGCTGATTCAGCTGAATGCTGTTAGCACAGGTCCATTAAGATATAACAATTATTTTGAAAAACATATAGCTGGTGCGGAATTAAACTTCTGCGTTGGAGTTAGAAGGTCAGGATTCTCGTCTGGGCTGATTGGTAGAGTAGGAGAAGATGAATTCGGTCTAAATATTTTGCAATACCTTGCAGCAGAGGGAGTCGACACAAGTCAGATAAGAGTTGTTAAAGAGATGTATACTGGTGTATATTTCATACAGAGAGGTTATCCAGTGCCTGGTAAAAGTGTGATGTTCTACTACAGGAAGAATTCAGCCGGTAGTACGCTTTGCCCGGAAGATGTCAAGTACAGTTACATAACTGAAGCAAAGCTGGTTCATCTTACAGGTATAACTCCTGCTCTCAGCGACACTGCAAGAGAAGCATGGCTGAGAATGCTTGAAGCAGCAAAAAAGGCTGAAGCAATGGTTTCCCTGGACACAAATATAAGGACCAAGCTTTGGAATGCTGATGAAGCAAGGGAATTGCTTAAGCCTGCAGTTGACAAGGCAGATATACTTCTAACAGACCCTGACGATATGCAAATATTATATGGCTCCAGCGAAATAGACCTGCTGGCAAAGCAACTAATAGCAAATGGAATTCAGATAGTTGTTGTAAAGCTGGGGCCAAAAGGCTCTAAAGCATACACCAAGGATGGGTTCTATGAGCATGGACAATATCAAGTTCCAGTCGTGGACCCTGTAGGAGCTGGTGATGCCTTTGCGTCTTTGTTTGTTTCAAAAATCCTGAAAGGATGGAGCGTAGAAAAGGCGCTAGAAGCTGCTACTGTTGCAGGGTCTCTTGTCGTAACAAGAAGAGGGGATAATGAAAACATCCCACCAGAAGAAGATATCAAGTCTTTCCTTGACAGCATGAGCGGAGGGTGAGTTGTTTGAATCTTAAGGGCGTTATAACAGCAATGCTTACGCCTTTCGATACCAATGGCAAGATAATGCCAGAAGCGATACCTGATTTTGTTGATTACCAGGCGAAATATGGAGTAAATGGCATTTTTGTCTGCGGTAGCACGGGGCTGTTTCCTTTGATGAGACCAGAAGAAAGGAAAACAATTGCAGAGGAGACCGTTAAATATGCAAGCAAAAGGATGTTTGTTATAGTCCAGGTAGGTGCGCCTGATACTGATACTTCAGTGGAGCTTGCAAAACATGCTGAAAAAATTGGGGCAGACGGTGTAGCATCTGTACCCCCGTACTATTACCATCACAGCGATGAAGTGATAAAGATGCATTATAGTAAAGTTGCTAGGTCAATCAGCATTCCTCTTTATGTATATAACATACCCAGATACGTCGGCAGCAACGTAGGGGTAAACCTGCTTAAGCAGCTTGCTGATGGCAAAATAATTGCAGGGATGAAAGATTCTAGCAGAGATTTTCTGCATCTTATAGAGGTCATACAGAATATGCCCCCTGATTTCGCTGTGGTAAACGGAACAGAAGGCTACATTTTACCTGCTTTGGTGGCTGGAGCATCAGGTATGGTAGCAGCGCTGGGGAATGCATTTCCTGACTTGCTTGTCAGATTATATCATAGTTTTACAAAGGATATAGCGGAAGCAAAGAAGCTGCAGGAAATGGTTAATGAAGTCAAGTCGATAACTGACAGATTTCCCATATCATCTCTCTATGGGATTCTGAGGGAAAGGAATGTTAATTATGGCTATGCTAGGGCTCCTTTTCAAAAGGTAAGCAAGGATGAAATGAATAAAATGATAGAAGAGCTGAAGACGAAAGGATTGGTGCAATAACCAAGCCCCAGCACTCTAGCATTTTATACCGTGCTGCTTTATACTTCAAGACGCAGAGACCGCTTCTCAGGCTGTGCTTAACTGTCAGCTAAGATGTTTTTCCTCTGTTATTTATTTTGTAAAGAAATTTCTTCTAGATGCTATAGCTAGCTTATCCTGCTCTGTTTTTATGTTATATTAATATGCTCACATTCTAGGAACGTTCCTTCTTTTGCCCAGTCCGGCTGGTGCAAGGTTGAACTGTATTGTCTTTATACGTGTCATTTCATCTATGCTGTAACCTATACCTTCTCTCCCCATTCCTGAATCTTTGTTTCCTCCAAACGGGAAATAACCTACTCCGTGGGCTGGGGCATCGTTGACAGTAACACTTCCTTCCTCGAGAGCCTTTGACACCTTCCATGCCGTGTAGAAGTTGTTTGTGAAGACGCATGAATCAAGTCCATACCTAGATTTATTGACTATCTCTATTGCCTCATCTATATCCTTTACCCTTATTACCGTCACCACAGGACCAAAGGTCTCTTCCCAAGCGATGTTGGCTGTTAATGGAACATTATTCAGTATTGTAGGTTCGAAGTAAGAATTGCTGTGCTTTCCGCCTCTTAGGAGTTCCGCTCCTTTCGCAATAGCGTCATCAACCAGCATCTGAACCCTTTCTGCAGCTTGCCTGTTTATCAATGGACCAACTGTGGTATTGTTATCCCTTGGGTCTCCAAGCTTCCAGCTTTTGTCGAAAAATTCCAGGAGTGTTGATATGAAGTTATTTGATACTTTCGAGTCTACAAGAACCCTGCTTATAGCATCACATCTCTGGCCAGAGTATTTCAGGCTTCCTTCAAGCACTTTTTCAGAAGCCAGCTTCAGGTCAGCATCATCTGCTATTATGGCTGCTCCTTTGCCTCCAAGTTCCAAGTGCATCCTCTTCATTCCAGCAATCTTCACTATCTGCTTGCCAGTTTCTGTGCTGCCTGTTAGAGTTATCATCCTGACCAGTTCGTGGGAAACTATTGTACTTCCAACTTCCTTTCCCGAACCAGTTACAACGTTCACAGTGCCGTCAGGAATACCAGCCTCCTGAAGCACTCTTGCAAACAAAATGGCAACTATAGGGTCATCGCTTGCTGGTTTCATAACAACACTGTTACCTGAGACAAGAGCGGGAACAACCTTTGCCACTGCTGAAAATAAGGGGTAATTGAAAGGAGTAATGCATGCTATGACGCCTAGCGGCTCCCTTATCACCAAAGCGAATTTTGCCATAGTATCTTCAGACCAGTCTCCTGGGATATATTCACCAAATATCATCCTAGCTTCCTCTAAAGTCAGTTTTATTCTCTGGAGAGCAGACCTTACCTCTCCTGTGGCCTGTCCAACTGTCTTACCTGCTTCTTCGACAAGGGTGTTTATGAAATCATCTCTGTGCTCGTCAATTATATGCCTGGCTCTGTTAAGTATATCTATTCTGTCTATAGCTGGAATATCTCTTATTTTGTTTCTGGCTTTATACGCTGCCAGAACTGCTTGTTCTGCATCCTTCATAGACCCGCTCTGTGCAAAAGCTATTACTGAATCGTCTATCGGGGAGTCGATGGGAAATGTCTCCCCTCTTTCAGATTCTCTCCATTTACCATCAACAAATATTCTGAAAGTTAGAAGTGTATCTACCATCTTGTAGCATTCGTCAAACATTTTGGATAAAACGAACCTTCCTTTCTGTTCTTTACTCATAAGTCTTAACTGGCGCAGTCTTTTCTAAAAACGTTCTGTTGCAAGGCATTCAAGTTATCATTATGCGAGCAAGAAAATCCAAACCATTTATGGAAAAAGCTAATCTAATTCATATGATATTTCGTCAATGCAATATGCTCTAAGTACAGAATCCATCCAAAGCAATAGGCGCTGCTTTTATAGGTGCATTGTATGTCATGTCATGTCTTCTGAGCTCTTTGAGATGCAGATTAATGCATGGTTTTCTGCGGTAATCTTAAAATAATGTACGCAATCGGAGTTTTAGATGATGCCTGATGACAGAATGACCTGGGTTGTTGGAGGGCCCCAGGGGAGTGGAGTGGATTCAGCGGCCACAATATATGCTAGAGCTGTTGCTGAAGGGAAGCTTTTTGTTCATGGAGAAAGAGAATATTATTCGAACATAAAGGGGGAGCACAGTTATTACACTGTCATAGCTTCTCATAAGAGGATAAGGTCAAGACTGAGCACTATACATATACTTGCAACCTTTGAAGAAGAGACAATTGCAAAGCATGCATTTGAAGTTTTACCAGGTGGAGCCATAATATATGACCCTATGAACGAATCAACATTTCTAAAAAATATACCTACGCTTGAGGATAAAGTTAGAGCTGATATTGAATCAAGGCTCGGTAAGAAAGATGTTACGATAAAAGACGTGCTCTCATCAGCAAAATCTTCAGGAGTCAAGCTTGTTCCAATACCCTACAATGACTTAATAGCGGAGACTGCCAAGAAATTGGGTATAGATTCTTCCAAACTTCTGAGAGCTGTCAATGTCATGGCTGTATCAGCCTCTCTTTCTTTGCTTAAATATCCAGCAAAACATGTTGAAACTGCCATCTCATCTGTCTTCAGGGGAAAGGATTCTGTTATTGCTGAGAATGTTGAGGCGAGCAGAACAGCTTATGACTATGCTTCGAAGTTTAAGGATGGTATACCTTTTACACTTAACGATAAAATTGAAAATGACCCCAAGCCTATGCTCCTTTTACAAGGTACGCAAGCTGTTGCGCTAGGTAAGATGGCTTCTGGAGGCAGGTTCCAATCGTATTATCCAATAACGCCAGCTTCGGATGAAAGCTTCTTCCTTGAAGAATATGAAACTTTTGGTATGGGTAGAGATTCAAAGGATTATATGGTTGTTATACAATCAGAAGATGAAATAGCTGCGGTAACGATGGCAATAGGCGCATCGTTAGCAGGAGTAAGAGCTAGTACAGCCACTTCAGGTCCAGGATTTTCGCTGATGATGGAAGGCATAGGATGGGCAGGTATAAACGAAGTACCTTTGGTCATAACTTTATACCAGAGGGGAGGACCAAGCACTGGTCTTCCAACAAGAAGCGAGCAGGCTGACCTCTTATTCGCTCTTAACGCTGGACATGGAGAACTGCCCAGGATAGTTCTGGCTTCAGGTGATATAGAGGAGTGCTTTTATGATGCTGGAAAGGCTTTCAATTATGCTGAAAGATATCAAGTTCCTGTTATACATCTTATAGATAAGCAGATAGCCAACAGCACAGCTACTGTACCTCCGTTTGACCTTTCAAAAGTGAGCATAGATAGAGGTAAACTCTTCTACAATGGCAACGGAGGATACAAGAGGTTTCAGTTTACGGAAGATGGCATATCTCCCCGAAGCTTTCTTGGACAGGAAGGAGGAGTGAGCTGGTACACCGGGGATGAGCATGATGAAAATGGGCATATCACTGAAGAGCCATGGACGAGGAGAAGGATGATGGAGAAGAGAATGGGGAAGCTTGAGATAGCAGCAAGGGAGATACCTGTAAGCGACAAAATTCATTACTACGGTCCTTCAAACCCCGATTTGCTTCTTGTGGGATGGGGTGGCACAAAGGGACCTGCCCTTGACCTTCTCGACCTGATGGCTGCTGAAGGGAAGAGCGTTGCATTCTTGCAGGTGAGGCTGATGTCTCCTTTTGCCTCAGAAGAAGTTGCAAAGATAATCGAAAATGCCAAAGAAGCAATAGCTGTGGAAAGCAATTACAGTGCACAGCTGAAGCAGCTGATAGCGCAGAAGACGGGCAAAATCATCAGGAGAGAAATAGTCAAGTATACTGGTAGGCCGATGGCTGTTGATGAGCTGCATGAAGCTGTGGTAAGGATGATGAATGACAAGAGTATAAAGAGAGAGGTGTTGATGAATGGCGCTTAAGCTTGCAGACTACAGGACAGAAGTGCATAACAACTGGTGTCCAGGATGCGGAGACTTTGGAATTCTCAGCGCAGTGCAGATGGCTTTGGCTGAGCTACAGATTCCTCCTCACAGGGCTGCTGTATTCTCAGGAATAGGCTGCTCTGGAAAGACGCCTCATTACATAAATGCGTATGGTGTTCATACCTTGCACGGAAGGGGGATAGCTTTTGCTGAAGGGGCAAAGCTTGCCAACCCTGAGCTTGAAGTTATACTGACGGCAGGAGATGGCGATACTTTAGGAATAGGAGGGAATCATACATTGCACTTGGGAAGAAGAAACATAGATATGACTGTAATCATGTACGACAACTTTGTTTACGGCCTAACAAAAGGGCAGGCATCGCCCACATTAGCATTAGGGATGAAGACCAAGGGTCTTGCAAAACCAAACATACAGCAGGATATCAATCCTATCATGCTTGCTGTAGTGGCAGGATATAGCTTCGTTGCCAGAGGATACGCATATGATACAAAACATCTTAAGGAACTGATCAAAAAGGGTATAACCCATAAGGGTTCTGCATTCATAGATGTTCTTCAACCTTGTCCAACCTATGATGACATACATACAAAGAGCTGGTATGCAGGAGAAGACAGGACAGCACAGACCCAGGGAAAGCCTGTACCAAGAACTTACCATCTTGAAGATACAGGTTATGACCCTGTAGTGAAAAAGGATAGTCAGGAAGAAGTGCTCCAGAAGATGTCACAGGCTCTAGCAAAGTCACTAGAATGGGGCGATAGAATACCTATAGGGGTCTTCTACCAGAATCCGTTCATCCCTACTTTTGAAGAAAGGATAATAGAAACAAGGGCTCCTTCCTATGCAATAATCCCTCCAGCGAAGATGAAGATTGCTAAGGAAGATGGCAGCCCTGCTGTCGACCTTGGGGGTATATTGAAGAAGTATACCGTGTAGTCTTATATCTGTCAATATAGCAAAGTTTGCCATGGAAAAACTTGCACATTTTAAGAATCCTCTTTTAGAGTTCAGCCAGGAAGAGCAGCTTTACAGGGACTCTATAGCTGAATTCTGTTCAAGAGAGATATCTCCGAACTGGGAAAAGTATGACGAAGAATCTTCTCAGAAGCCCAAAGTGCAGCTTGAAATTCTGAAGAAGCTTGGTGATCAAGGTGTATTTGCAATGATGTGCAAAGAGGAAAATGGAGGACAGGGCGCTTCAGAGACTCTTGCTGCAATAGCTGTAGAGGAGATAGCATACGCTGACCCGTCTGTGGCATTAGCTGTTTACACACTTTTGAATATAGGCTGGCCGTTTGTCTTTGAGAAGCATGGTGATGTTGATTTGGTGCGAAGATTGATACCAAGAGTATCAAAAGGTGAAGCTTTTTTTGGAATCGCATCGACAGAGGCACAAGGTGGGTCAGATATAGCAAATTTAAGGACAATTGCTAAAAGAGAAGCTGGTTCTTACAGGATAAACGGTGAGAAATCGTTCATAAGCGGAGTTAACGAAGTCTTCAGTCTTCCGTGGGGAGGAGGCTGGCTTTTACTTGCAAGAACTGGCGGGGAAGGTCATTTGGGGCTAAGCGCTTTTGCAGCTATAGCAAGAGAAGATGGAAAGGAGAAAAGTGGATACACATATTCTGTATTCCAGGGATTGGGAAGGCACGGGCTGAGCACTGGCCTGATAAACTTCCAGGACTTTATTATCGAGAAGAAGAACCTGATAGGTAAGGAGGGGAGAGGTTTCTACGTTGCGATGGAAGGCTTCAACTGTGCAAGAATACTTGTTGCCGCAGCATGCGTGGGAGCATCCAGGTGGCTGTTGGAGAAAGGAGCTGAATGGATAAAGGAAAGGGAAGCTTTTGGAAAGAAGATATCTTCATTTCAAGGCATATCTTTCCGCTTTTCTGAACTGTATGGAAGATATGAGGCTGCAAGGATGATGGTCTATAGGGCAGCAAGGCTGTTTGACAGAGTTTACAGAGAGAACAGTTACAGATTGAGCGACCTTAACGGACCTGTAGCTATGGCAAAGATGTGGGGGCCTGAAGTGTCTGTAGAAATAGCTCAGGAAGTGATGAGGTGGTTTGGAGCTGTCAGCTTTACAAGAAATCATCCTGTCCACAGGTCTCTTCTGGGCTTGCTATCTTATGTAATTGGAGCCGAAGGGTCGCAAAATATCATGAAGTACATAGCTTCAAGGGAGCTTCTTGGAGGAGAGTATGTTAAGCAATGATCAATCATAAGTTGACTGTGCCTGCTCTCTTAAGAATTGGGGAAGGTAAAACTGGCCTCCAGCACCTTTCCCTGTAGAACCGCTGTGTTTCCACCCGACAAAAGGCTGAATACCTACCATAGCTCCGGTAGTTGCTCCAACAACCCTATTTGCATACACCACTCCTGCCTGTATGTGACTGAAGAAGTATTCTATCTCCTTTTCTTCTTCGCTAAATATAGCCCCTGTAAGTCCATATTCGACTGAATTTGCAATATCTACAGCCTGCTGCAGATTATCTGCAGTTATGACAGTCAAAAATGGGACGAATAGTTCCTCGTAGTTCAGCCTGTGAGAAAGAGGGAGATTGTCAACTATCGTAGGCTTGACATAGTAGCCATATTGCAATACATCATCCTTTCCTTTCTCCTCTCTACCTCCACCTATCAGTATCTTACCATCTCTTCTCGCATCCTCTACAGCTCTAGCATATTTATTGTATGCAGCCTCGTTAATTACAGGGCCAAGGAAGGTATCTTTCTTCCTAGGGTCTCCCAGCCTCAGATTTGAAGTGAATTTGATAAGTTTGTCCAGCAATCTATCCTTTACTGCCCTTAATACTATCAGCCTTGACGTTGCGCTGCACTTCTGGCCCGAAAAACCGAAAGCGCCCCTTGCAATCCCTTCAGCTGCTTTATCCAGGTCAGCCTTTTCGGTTACTATAGCTGCATTTTTACCTCCCATCTCTGCTATGAAAGGCTTGGGACCTTTCGAACTGAAATCGAGGTAGCCTTTTGCTCCTACTGCATAGGAGCCTGTAAAAGCTATTCCCATAACATCCTGATGCTCTATTATCGGCTGGCCTGCAGAAGCTCCTGAGCCTGTTATTACGTTCAGAACACCGTCAGGGAGACCCGCTTCTGCCATTATCTCATACAGATAAAAAGCTAGAAGAGGTGAATCTGTTGCAGGCTTCAAAACCACAGTGTTTCCTGTAACAAGTGCTCCGGTTGTCATACCGCATGTGATTGCTAGAGGAAAGTTGAACGGCGATATAACTCCCCATACTCCATAAGGTTTCATTACCGACCTGACTTTTTCCCCAGGTAAAACACCCTGTATCTTCCTCTCATAACCCTTGTTTCTCACTATCTCTTCAGAATAATACCTGAGGTAGTCTATTGCTTCATCAACATCTCCTACAGCCTCATACCTGTTCTTCCCATTATCAAGAGTCATGGCAGCTGCAAGTTCGTATTTCCTCTTGCTCATTATATCTGCTGCCTTCTGCATAATCTGCGCCCTCTTAGTATAGCTGAGCCATCCCCATTCCTTGAATGCATCCTTTGCAGCCTTAACAGCATTATTGACTTCATCTCTTTCAGCAAGCTGGATATATCTGACAGTTATCCTGCTATCTACTGGCGATTTCTTTGCATACTCTTTACCTGCCTTAACCTTCTTGCCAGCAATGTAAAGAGGTAGATGCTCGCCCAGTGTCTTTTCAAAATTTGAGAGTGCATCTTCGTAAAGAGAGTGAAATTCTTCTTCCTTTCCTTTATTCTTTAACGTGATATATGTAGCTTCACTTTTGAAAGTCAAAAATATCCCTCCTTATACCATATGACAAAGAAGCAATATATGCTTAATGCATTTATCGTAAGCATTGCTTGCAAATCGTTTACCAGATTGCAAGCTTGATTTTTAAGTTGTATAGAACATTGTAGCAATTGGTTTCAGCCCATGCGAATAAGGCTGCTTCTGGCAAGTTAAGAGCAAAGAAAGAGAGATTTGCAAGCACTTGTGTTCAAAAAGCATTATCGTTTGTGATGCAAATCAGACAATTAATGAAGTAGAATCTAAAGATAATGCAATTCCTGGGTAAACGCAGTTGATTCAGCTGTCAGAGTAAAGGTAGAATTCGTATGGATGAGGCCTCATCTGAACCTGCCTAGACTCAGAAATTGCCCTTTCCACTATTACATCTAATAAGTCATCAGTGAAGACAGGTTTGAGAAAGCTGTTGTCGCTTTTTAGCTCCTGTATTGCTTCAACCAGGCTGCCAGGCAGTTCCTTTACACCCAGATCCCTTCTCCTTTCTTCGGAAAGGTGGTATATGTTTTCATCTATAGGCTCTCCGCAATCTATCTTCTTCTTTATTCCATCAAGCCCTGCCATAAGCACAGCTGAGAATGCCAGGTATGGGTTGCAGCTAGGGTCAGGGGCTCTGAACTCAACTCTCTTGCTCTCAGGATACCCTTTCTTGTATACAGGCACTCTTACTATTGCACTTCTGTTTCCTCTGCTCCATGCTACGTATGTTGGTGCTTCAAAACCTGGAATCAGCCTTCTGTATGAATTGACTGTAGGAGCAACTATTGAGCATAGACTCCTGCTGTGCTCCATAAGACCACCAATGAAGTATCTTGCAGTCTGGCTCAGTTCGGCATAATCGTCAGAAGGGTCGTAGAAGAGGTTTCTTTCCTGCAGCTCCTGTTGACCTGCTGGGTCTTCCGCTTCCCAGAGGCTTACATGTATATGCATACCTGAACCGTTATCCATGGCCAACGGTTTTGGCATCATCGTCGCAACCTTGCCATGTTTTACTGCAACGTTTCTTGCTACAAATTTGAGGGTTGAAACACCATCAGCCGTGTTAGTTAGAGTGTCTCTTCTTATGTTTATTTCGACCTGCCCTGCAGTCGCAACCTCGTGATGGTGTGCTTCAACCGGTAAATGAAAAGACTCGAAGAGAAGTGATGCAACTTCATTTCTGTATTCTAGCAAAGTATCCTGAGGTGACGCAGGGTAGTAGCCCTCCTTGAATCTGATCGGATATGCACCTTCTCTGCTCCATGCTGCCTCCTTTGAACTTATAGCATACGACTGGCCCCTGTATGGATCAAGAACGTCAAAATTGAGGCTATCGAAGACGAAGAACTCTACCTCAGGGCCCCATAATGAGTACTCAAAACCATTCTGCCTGAGATAGGCTTCTGCATTCTGGGCAACAGCCCTTGGGTCCCTTGAAAACCTCCCTCTCCCCAGATTAAGGTAGATATCGCCTATCATTCTTGCCATTGCCCTGTTTCCTTCTGACCACGGGATGATAGCAAAGGTGTTTGGGTCAGGACGGATTATCATATCAGAGTCCTGTATGTCTGTGAATCCTCTCAGACTAGAGCCATCTACTTTATCAAAGCCATATTGCATATCTTCCTCGTTTATCTGATAAGATGGGATAGTGACATGGTTGAGCTTGCCTGGAACATCGGTCATCTGCAGGTCTATATACTCAATATGCTTTTGTTTAATCTGCTGCAGCACTTCCTGAACAGTCATCCTGAATGGAATAAACTTCCCATCGTTCAATATATATGGTATTTACATCACCACTTTGATAGTCGGAGCCAAGCATTATGTGTAAATATAAAGTTTTTCCTCCTTAGCCTGAACATTTGTTCAATATTTTTATTGAGCAAAATATCAGACCAGGCGGAAGTCCTCCTTCGGACTGTTCAGTACAACATGGGTGTTTGTTCTTTCTACGTTTGGCAATGCAAGAATTCTCTTTGTAAAGTTGCTTAACTCTTCCCTGCTCTTGAATTTGGCTATAACCATGACATCTGTGGAGCCTGTTATGTCGTAGACAGCGCATACCTGACTCCACTGAGCTATCTGCTGTTCAGTCTCAAGTAGCTTACCCTTGGATACGGTAACCTCAGTAACTGCTGTTAAAACGTATCCGAGCTTTTCGTGGTCGAGAATAACTGTGTAACCTTTGATTATACCCTTAGATTCAAGCCATTGAGTCCTTGCCCTGACAGTCCCTACTGCAAGCCCCAGCTTGTCAGCAATTTTGTGGAAACTCTGCCTTGAATCCCTGAGATATTCCTTAAGTATAGCTATATCTGTATCATCGATATTCTCTTTCGCAGGCATAGCTGTATGGTGTGAATCAATCGTTTAAATATGCAGTGCTGAATAATCATTCCTGTATCTTCAACTGAAGTACCTTTATTCTTTCCCTGAACTGGGCTTCATTTATCTTGCCAGACAGCTTCTCCTCTAGAAGCTGCCTGGATTCTTTGTATACCTGCTCAATTTTTGAATCCTCTGAAACCAGTCTATCTACGGCCTGCCTGTAACTCTTATCCTTTCTCGCTGTTTCTCTTAAGGAATTTATCTTGACGTTCAACCTATTCCTTTCTTCCTCATACTGCTTTCTCTCTTCTGTGAAGTAGGCATAAGGGGAAAAGCCCTCTCCTCTCTGCCTTATGTCTTCCAGTAGCCATGAGACCACCTCTTTTTTCTGCTTTATTATGGAGTCTACTTCTGCATCGGGGCCAGACCTGTTTCTTATGGAATATATGCTGAATACAGCAATGAAGATAATCAGCACTGCAACTGCAATTCCAAGCACAGGGTCAAGCTGATAGCCAAAAGGCACCTTCAAAATGACCAGCACTACTGGAATGGACCTGACATTAGAGAAGTTGTTCTGGGTAAGAAATTGATATGACGAGCCTTTAGGCAAAGATACTATTACTTGGTAACTTCCATACAGAGAAGGATAGGTGAGAGTATTCTTACTCAGGTTAACCTCTATTCCCGATTGAGCTCTTGAAATGGATGAGGATGGTAATGTGTAGTATATTGTGAAGGTTGCATGGTCGTGAGGTTCTACAGGTATAGGCTGGCAGCTAGGTGCTGAGGTTGGAGGCTGGTAACAGTTTGAGACAGAAATGATACCTGATGAAAGGGATATGTATCTTGGTCTTACAACTCCACCAGATATCTGGTATTGGGCGTTGGAAGGATTTGTAAGCGATATAGAGGTGAGGGCAGAAGTATCATTATTCTGTATTGTGACGTGGTCCTGAATGTTTATAGCTCCATTATCAGCCAAGCTTACAACTCTAATTACTTTTACAACCCTGTATATTGCAAATGAAGAAGTAGATGCTGAATTCGGGGAGAAGGATATATTGACTGTAGACGGTATGATTGCACTTGCGTTACGATACTTATAGAAATAAAGATTGCTTGCTAGCTGGGAATATATTGAATTGTTTATGCTGGGTATGTTTGTTACAGTAACCGATGACGGCAAACCTATAGTTGAAGTCGCATTTGTAACCTGACCTCCAGATATCTTTACATCAGGTATCGATGATGTGGCAAAATAGTATGCTGGGGGCACTCCAGGAGGAGGGCTTGATTCCTTTACCATACCCCAAAGGCTGAGACCCACTGTTACCAGCAATCCAGTCTTTGGCTGCAGCGATGGTATCATGCCTTTAAAGAGAAGAGTGTTGTTTGAAAACGATTCGGATAAGTTTATGCCAGTGCTATTGTAGCCAAGAAGATATTTTGAATAATACCCGGGAAATGCTATCGACAGCTGTGCAGGTTGAGAGGAAGAGGTTGCTGTGTTGTTGACCTGAACTGATGCAAGAACAGACACATAGCTGAATTGATTTATGTAGCTCTGGCTGTCGACCCTGTATATTAGCCCGGTTTGAATATTAACAGGAGCGGTTAAGTTAGATGCATAATTGACAATTAATCCATTAGATTGTCCTGATTCCGAATGAGCAGACGGCAGGGCTAAATAGGGAAGAAGAAGCAGAAGCACAATCAAAATGACTTTTGTTTTTTTCAAGCAGCTCGCCTCAGTTGCACGAGAATTGCCAGTTATAGACATTTTCCGTCTAGCATCGCAAAAGAGATCGGGTATTTGACTTCTGCCTTGCAGTAAAATAAATCCTTTTATCCCGGCTTTATAGCTCAGCTATGGTCAAAGTTGGTTTTAGTCAGGGAGCTCATGAGAAGAAAAGTCTTCACTCTGGATAAAGATAAGACTGTTAAAGAAGCTGCCAAATTGATGCAGAAAAATGACATTTCATCGGTTCTTGTTGAATCTGATGGCATGATAGTGGGAATAGTAACAGAGAGGGATATAGTTAGAAAGATAGTTGCAGAAGGCTTCGACCCTTCGAAGGTCCTTCTTCAGGATATTATGACCTCACCTCTTATAGTTGTATCACCAGATTCAACAATTGAAGATGCTTCAAAACTTATGGTAACCTTCGGGGTAAGAAGGTTGCCTGTTATGCAGGATAGAATGCTTGTAGGGATAATAAGCGCAAGCGATATTGCCGCATATCTGGCAAAAGAGAAAAAATACGAAGATAGCATGCTGAATGCAGTTGCAAGGATAAGCAAGGAAGAGCTGCCTCCATCTTACGGCTGATATTTTATATATAGCATCGAGAACCAATTTTTGAAATGCTCAACAGACTGATAGGTATTGTTATGTAGCTTGATATAGGATTTCATCATTTTTACTTTGATGCTCTGAAAAGGATAAATCCATACACATAGAATGGGAAGGATTTGATGTTCACAACTTCAGTTGTAGGAAGTTTTCCCAGGCCTAGGTTCCTAATCGAAGCATTCGATAAATTCAGCAAGAAAGAGATTTCTGAAGCAGAATATCAGGAAGCTGTGCAAGATGCAATAAAGCTTACAGTAAAGGAAGAAGAAATTGCAGGTATCGATGTCATAACAGACGGCGAAATGAGACGTTCCAGCTTTGTCTCATTTGTAGGACAGAAGCTTCCCGGTTTTAGGCTAGTACACATAACTGAGCTGAAGAAAGATGCAAAGGAAATTATGAAAAGGGAGAAGGCTCAGCTGACTTTATGGAGAGCTGTGGCAGACGGCGAAATCAAAGATGCTGTGCTAGCTGCAGATGAATTGGAATATACAAAGAGTATAACAGCAAAGGAGGTTAAAGTCACACTGCCCAGCCCTTATCTTGTAATGTGGGAGACTTGGCACAAGGGAATTTCTGACGGTATTTACAAACAGCCTGAGGACCTAGCTGAAAGATATGCAAAATTGCTTAGAAAAGAAGTTATAAGGCTAAAGGAGAAGGGAGCCTCTTTCATTCAACTGGATGAGCCTATGCTCGGAGACTTGGTAGAAGCGTCTCCCGAAAAACCCGACAGGTACAGAAAGGTGGTTGAGCTTATACATGGGCAGAAGTACAGAGGCTTCAAAGAAGAGGTAAAGCTAGCTTGCAGTTTGGTCAACGAAGTTACAAAGGGTATCAGCGGGGTAAGAATAGGGATTCACCTCGACAGATGGCCAAACAAGGATTCTCCTTTCTACAATACAGGATACGAGAAGCTTTTACCTGAATTGCTGGAGCTTAAAGTGAAGCAATTTGTTTTAGAATATGCATCTCCAGGTTCAGGAGACCCGGTTAAACTCGTTTCCGAACTGCCTTCTGATGTTGAGATAGGTCTAGGGGTAATAAGAGTCAGGGAAAGTACTGTGGAAAGACCTCAGGACATAGTCAAGATGGCCCAAGATGTTGCAAAAGTTGTAGGTGGAGAGAGAGTCTGGCTTAACCCTGACTGTGGATTTGCTCCTGGTATGTACAGAGGCTTCCCCAGGTCTGTAGCGTTTGAAAAGCTGAAGTCAATGGTCAAGGCTGCAGAAATTCTTAGGAAAAAATACTCCTGACACCTTTAGAGATATGGTTTGCTAGATGCTATATCCTTGAGGCGTTAACATGAAAGCTTGGAATAATGTTTAGTGTATCTGACAAAAATTATTTGGATAGACTTTCAGCAAAAGACCTCAGCCTTTTTATGTAAATTGACCTGGGTGGAGAGCCTATGCTGCATAGGTATGTCTGAAATTCTAACCTCTTCTCTTCTGGCACTATTGCTTCCAGAGACCTTATCTCTTGTCCAACTACAGCATAGCATGTTGCATAACCAGGAAAGTACTCATGTGCAGGGAAGAGCTGGTAATATATTGAAGCCTTTTTCAACCCCGTCTTCTTTTCAGCCCAATCCAAGAATTCCAAGATCCCCTGTTTACCAGTATTCAGCCTGACATCGCCTATTACCCTCAAAAATCTTATCAGCCTCCATCTTCTGGTCTCGAATTCATAAGCATCAGCTAAAACGGAAATGCCTCCATACTTATCTGCTAGGTTCAGCATTTCCTTTTCTGCTTGCGTTTTAGCTCTATTTCTATCAAGAGCTTTGAAAGCTTCAAGAAATTCAAGCTCCCTGTTGAAAGATAATCCCTCTGTAATCGGACCCTCAAGAGTGATGTTAACCATTTCGATTGCTCTGGGTCTCTGAATAAAGCCGGTAGCGCTGTTCGAATGGTGCAGGCAGTGACCGTATTCCTCATGAACAAGAGTATTTATCAGGTCGGGCAATGACTTCATCGGGTCCCTTGTTTTGTCTGTTGTGACAAAGTAAAGCTGAAACGGCTTTGAGGTGAAAGTGTCAAAGAATGCTGCTGCTGCGGATGGTATTGTTCCTGTAAGGTATTTTGGAGTCTCTATCACTCTTGTGTCATAGTTAGGGTTAATTCTTGCCACCTTTTCATTGACAAATTTCATCACAGTCTCTCTTACTTTTTTCGTAGTTTGAATTAAATCCTCTGGTTTTATTTGAAATCTTGAGTTGATTGCTTTTGAAATATCTTCGTAATCTTCATTACAGTTTAATCTCTTTGCAAGTGAAGGTATCAACCTAGCTATCTCTTTGAGCTCTTTCTCAAGCCAGTCTATCGCTTTCTGCTCTAACTCTTCTGGGCTCTCATGGTAGTCATAAGCGTTCTTCAGAATATTGCTGTAAATGCTGCTTCTTCCAAGGTCGAATCCATGCTTTTCGAATATTGCTTGAACCTTTTCAAATTCTCCATGACCAAAGTCGTCTATGTTAAAGACGTTTACAAAACTCTTGACCTCATCTGCAAGCACAGAACAGAGTTGTTTAACATTGCTATCCTCTGTTGACCCCGAAACTACATTGAGAATGCCAAGAATACCGTCAAGCCTGTACATGGTAAGAACCTTTACACCAATAGGGGTCTCTTTGCTGATATACCTCTGCCTTGTTATTTTAACTGCCTGAATGCTACCCTGCAGCAGACTCTTCATATGGTCTGCAACTATTCCCTCCTTAACCATATGGTTGAAAATTGAACCTAAAACAAGCTCAAGCACCATCTGAGGCTCGTCAAATTCAAGCTCCTGTATAATGCTGTTCAGAACCTTCAGCTGAAGTATATCAACAGCTTTATCCTTCAGCTGACTTGCTCTTTTTATTATCTTCTTGATATTTTCTTCTGTAGGAACAAAAAAAGACCCAGCCTTGTCGTTGAACCCCTGCGTATAAGCTGATGAACAATTATATTCCTTCCAAAGTTCAAGAATCTGTGCATCCATTTTGCTGAATTTATCCATCAACTTGGGCTAAGCCAGATGTGTTTAAGAAATCTTCGCTTTTAGCAACGAAGATATTGAAAAACTGGTCGACTAGCATAATATAACCTTCTTTAAGAAAAAGAAATGAAGCCCAATTTATTCTGAGGGAATCATTTACTACGTTGAAGGGGGGAGTGGAAAGTAGATTATTAAAAAGATAAAGGATGGAAAATTTAATTTCAGGCTTTTTTCAGGGTTGTTTGGCTCCACATTTGGGGCAAAAAGTTGCAGAAAGCTGAATCTGGGCTCCACAATTAGGACAGAACTTTGTACTTTGCACAGGTGTTACTGCTGGGGTTGTAGTTTGAGCAGTTTCGTGAATTGAGAAGAATGCTACGATCTGAAAGATAAAAGCAATCAGAAGTATGATGAACCCTACTATGATTATTGTGAGCACAGCACCCCAGAACCAAAGGGTGGCTGTAGTCCTGAAGTAACTGACGTTCAGCTTACTGCCTATGGTATTGTAGGCTTGTCTTACATATATTGCAGATATTATCAAGAATATCCATCCTATTACAAGTGCAGCGATTATTCCAAACAAAGCAGAAAGGCCTATAGTAAAGACACCGAAAATTGCTCCCGTGAATACCAGGAAAGCCCCTGCAGCGAAGCCGATTATTCCTGTTATAGCAGCGATAAGCATATTATCGAAGATGGATTTATCCTGAAGTTCGTCTGAAATGAATTTGGTTGCTATAAGCACTAGTATGTAACCTACAATGCTTACCCCAGGGAGAAGGAGCAGTATTGAACCTATGCCCCCTATAGTTTTTGCATCTGATAATTTGGCCATTATATCAACTAAGCTAGCAGCTCCTTATATGCATTTTTTCTTTTGACTGACCATTTTATCTACATTTACCAAAAATGATATGTTCTTTACGTGACTCTAGAACCTTCGGGGACCTCCCTATCTGGCTTTAAATATGAAACAACATTGTCAGCAGTCGCAGCTAGTATCATCACCTGAGATTCGAGTCCAAATATCTTGCGGGGAGGCAGGTTAGTTACAACTGCTACCAGCTTGCCTTTAAGCTCCTCAGGCTTGTAGAACTCAGCTATACCTGATACTGCCTGCTTAACTTCTGAGCCTAGTGCTATCTTCAGAAGAAGCAGCTTCTTTGACCCCTCAATATGTCTAACATCTTGAATCCTACCGACCCTTATATCGAGTTTTGTAAACTGCTCAAATGGGAAGATTTCTGTCATTCCGGCACAACTTCAGGAATGTTCTCAATTTATCTTTATCGACCTAACAGTATGAAAGGCCTAGGCTCTGAATTGAACTATGATTAAGAATCGATTTGTTCTTTCTTGCTGTTTGACCAGAGCTCGCTACCAATCGAGGAATATAAAAAGCCGAAAAGAAGCACTGCTACAATTCCTATCAGGAAAGGGAAGTCCTTGACCTGGCGAAAGAGAAATATAAAGAGAAGTAATATTATCAAAATTGTTGCAAATCTGTATTTGTTTCTTAAATAAGTTACCATAGTTACCACTTCCTATTGCAAATTGGAAAGCCAGTTTAGCATCCGCGGAAACTCTTCCTCTAATCTGACTCCAAAGCTATATTCAAGATCTTCTATTACATGGCGTAGTTGCAATCCTGATAGGTATTTTGTGGCAAGTAATCTGGAAAGCTCTGGATTCAAAGAAATAAGTTTCATGAATGCATTAAAGAGAGACCTGAAATCATCTGTGACTAAAGGTATTAACAAAGAGCTTGTTAAGCTCGGACCATAAATGACAAGATAAGACCCGATGATACTGAATACGCTTCTGAGCCTATCAGACAAAAATTCTAAAGATTTGACGATTGTATCTTTAGAACTTGAATTATCTTTTATAAGTTCCTCCTCTTGCCTTATTCTCTCCTCTAGTTCAATGCATTGCTCTTTAATCCTGATTGCAGTTCTATATAGCATCAAAATCATAGGTTTGCCTATGAGGTGGACCCTCTGTTTTTCAGAACTGTCAGGGACTTTTTCAATTATTTTGAGCCTTTTCAATCTGTCTAGTCTTGAAGCGAACGTGCTTCGTGAAACTTTCGAACTGACTTCTGCATAAAGTCTGTTGAAACTCTGTCCATCTCTACCATGTCTGCAGACTGCTTCAATCAATAATCTATCCAGCTCATCTAAGTTAATATTTGAGAAAAGTAGATTATCGCTCAGCAACGTAACGCAACCTCCATAGATCCAAGCGAAAGTTTCGATTAAAGCGTTGTGGTCATGAGAGTAGACTGGTATTTCACAATGTAAAATTCTAATTATACAAGTTAATTCTGCTCTCAAAACAGTAAACAATATAAAAATTCTATCGTTGAGCCAGAAGATATGAGCACTGTCAGAATAGATGAATGGAGTTATTATGTAAGAGACGTTGAATCAAGTAAAGGCGTAATAGTCATCCACGAAATCTTTGGTTTTGACCCATACATCAAGTCTATCGCAGATAGCTTGGCCCAATCGGGATTCAAATCTGTTGCTGTCGACTTGTACAAGGGGAAGATAGCTGCGAATCTCGAAGAAGGTACGCAATTCAGGTCTCAAATAAGTGGACAAATGCTGAAAGCTTGCATAGGTGGTGCAGAAAAAATCTTGAGAGAAAGAGGAGCTAGCAAAGTTGGGGTTCTTGGATTCTGTATGGGTGGAGGCTTCTCACTTCAATCCGCGTGTGACTTAGGTCTTGATTTCTGCGTAGACTTCTACGGGCTCATTCAAGACGAAAATGATGTAAGTAAATTGAAGGGCCCACTTCTATTAATACTAGCTTCAAAAGATGAAAGAGTTACTGGCTGGGCACTTCAGAGGCTTCTGCCAGCAGCTGTTAAATTCGAAAAGAGAGTTGAAGCGCATTTGTATCCAAACACAGTTCATGCCTTCCACAGGCCCAACTGGCAGGGGCACAATAAGGAAGCTGCAGAAGATTCATGGCTAAGAACCATCGATTTCATAAGCCGGGTATGATGATTTGCATCGCTTAAGCGACATTAACATTTCTTTAAGAATACTTTTAAGAATGATGGTCTTTTAAGACAAGGAGATGAAGAATTGGCGTTAGATTACAATTCCCTGCTCGACAGAGTAAGAGATGAGCTTCAGAAAGAAGAGAGCAAAAGAGTCAGCAGGCTTGTGCTACCTTCACCAGATGTAACGTATGTTGGTAACAGGACATACTTCAGGAACTTTAAGGAGTTCGCAGACACGATAAGAAGAGACCCAAACAAAGTTCTCATGTATCTTGCAAGAGAGCTAGCGACCGCAGCATCTTTGGATAAGGAAGGAAGGGCTATATTTATAGGCAGAAAGAGTAGGGATTCATTCAAGGTTCTGATGGAAAGATATGTTAATGAGAATGTGATATGTCCTGTATGCGGAAATCCCGATACTCATATCGAGAAGCAGAAGAAGGTATCTCTGCTTGTATGTGAAGCATGCGGAGCAAAGTCGCCACTTAAAGTGTAAAAAGCGATATAGACATGACTGGGTACAGAATGAGAATGATGAATTTTCGGGGTTCTGTAATGGTTAACCTCTGCGATGAAGAGGTCCTGGGCAGAACACTCGTGGAGGGCAGCCTAAAAGTTGAGATCAGCAACGGTTATTTTGGTGAAAGCAGGGTGAGCGACGAAGAGGCTGCACAGCTTCTTAGAAAGAGCGATATTGCTAATTTGGTTGGAGAGAGAATAGTAAAGATAGCATTGGAAGAGAAGCTCGCAGACCCCAGAGCTGTAAGAAGGATTGATGGGGTACCTTTTCTTATGATCTTCAAATTCTCAGTTTGAGCAAAGCTGCATATGTGAAACTTTTCGCTACGTTTATTATATGTCCAGTTTTTGTCAATGCTCAGAGCGGAATATGGGAAAACGCAAGGTGCTGAGCGAAGAGGCCCTCAAGGAGCTGGTGCTTCCTGAGAAAGGCGAGATACTGGGAAGAGTTGTCAAGCTTATGGGTAGCGACCACATAATGGTTCAGTGCACGGACGGTAAAACCAGAATGGGGAGGATAAGAGGGAAGCTTAAGAGAAGGATCTGGATAAGGGAAGGTGATGTAGTGCTTGTTGCGCCATGGGATTTTAACGACCAGAGGTGTGATATATTATGGCGCTACACTGTGGCTCAGGTCGACTACCTGAGAGAGAACCAGTACCTGCCTAAGGAACTCTGAGATGACGTATAGGGAAAGAAAAATAGGGGAAAGAGTCTCAGCAGAGCTTTTCAGAAAGGAAAGAAAGGAAAGATATCTTATTAAGAGGTCAGAGGAATCTGAGGCTCTAGAGGCTGTTTTCGACAAGAAGACTCTGCTTACAATTTACTCCATGATGAACAAAGGTGTACTTAAGAGCCTTAACGGAGCTGTTAGAGGTGGCAAGGAAGCAAAGGTGTATCATGGAGTAACAGAGGACGGAAAAGAGGTTGCTGTTAAGATATACTATACAGTAACCGCATCCTTCAAAAGAAGGCTGCCCTACCTTGTTGGCGACCCAAGGTTTGAGAATGTGCAGAAATCAGGACATGCCCTTATATACGAATGGGTGAAGAAGGAATTCAGAAATCTAAAGCAGTCAAAAGGAGCAGGAGTGGCTGTGCCTGACCCTGTAACCTGTCAGAAGAACGTGCTCGTAATGCAGTTTATAGGAAAGAATGGAATACCAGCTCCAACACTGAACGAGGTTGAAGTAAGTCAAAAAGATTATTCTTCAGTTGTTAAGGAAATTATCAAACTTACGACAAAGGCGAAGTTAGTGCATGGCGATTTATCCGAGTTCAATATATTCAAGAATGACAATTCCATTATTCTGTTTGATTTTGCCTCTGCAGTCGACCTCTTTCACCCCATGGCCAAAGAATTTTTGCTCAGGGATGTTAGAAACATCAATAGATTTTTTGCCAAGAGGGGTGTAGATGTGGCTTCAGAAGAGGAAGTTATCAGGAGGTGTAATATCGATGAGCTTTAGGCAGCTAATCAGGGTTCCGAGAGATAGGGTTGCAGTGGTGATAGGAAAGGAAGGGAAGACCAAGAAGAGGCTTGAAGAGCTGCTTGGGGTTAAGATAACGGTTGACGGAGAGACTGGAGATGTTGCTATATCATCTAACCCTGAAGTCTCTCCGATCGAGTCCGACCCGTTCAAGGCTGTCCAAATAATCGAAGCAATAGGAAGAGGCTTCTCTCCAGAGAGGTCGGAGAGGCTTCTTGACAGTCAAAATTATCTTGAGACCATAGACCTCAGGGACTATGTAGGAAAATCAAGAAATGCTTTGGAGAGGGTGAGGGGAAGGATAATAGGGCTGAATGGGAAAGCAAGGAGAGTGCTTGAAGAGCTGACAGGAGCATACATATCTGTTTACGGTCACACTGTGGCATGCATAGGCACTGAAGTACAGATAAAACTTGCGACTTCGGCAATAGTAGGGCTGGCTCAGGGCAGCGAGCATAAGGTGGTATATTCAGCGCTTCAGAGGGAGAGGACGAAGGCAAAATTGGAAAGGTTGAAGTTATGGGAAGATTGATTTTATCTCATGTTAAGGTCTAATCTTTAAATGGGCTTCATGTCGAATAGTTGCGCCGTTGATTTTGCAGCGATCTGTAGAACAAAATAAATGGAGAGTGAAGAAAGTTGAGTAAAACTGTATTTACAGAAATAAGCCCTTCCGAGTTCTTTTACAGAAACAGAGATTTGGCAGGGTTCAGCAACCCTTCCAGGGCACTTTACTCTGCAGTAAGGGAACTGGTCGAGAATTCTCTTGATTCCTGTGAACTTTACAAGATATTGCCTGAAATTTATGTCAGGCTTACCCCTGTGCAGATAGATGGTGAGAATTCTGACCCGAAACACTATGAACTTTTAGTTCTCGATAACGGTTCAGGAATAGAAGCTGAGCAGATACCAAAAGCTTTTGGCAGGATCTTCTATGGTTCGAAATACAAGCTGAGGCAGGCAAGAGGAATGTTCGGTATGGGAGGCACTATGTCGATATTGTACGGACAGATAACAACTAACAAGCCTGTTGAAATAGCCAGCAGCACTGATGGCCTGACATTTGAGAAGTTCATAATGATGATCGATATTGAAAGAAACACGCCTATTGTATTGACAAGAGAAAAGGGAGCGGCAAACGGATGGAGAGGCACAAAAGTTAAGTTAAGGCTTGAAGGAGACTATCTTAGGTCATCGAGCAAGATACAGGATTATTTCAAGAACACGGCTCTTGTAACCCCATATGCGAATATAACTTTCATCGACCCTAACGGCAAGGTGCTCCATTACAAGAGAGGAACTGACATTATGCCCGAGCCTCCAAGAGAAACATTGCCTCATCCTCATGGTATAGATGTTGAAGCTGTCAAGAGGATGATAAGGTTATGGAAAGGGGGGCCTATTTACAAGTTCATGATACAGACTTTTCATAGGGTTGGAGAAAAGATAGCTCTGGATTTTCTAAAATATGCAGGCATTGACCCTCAGATTGAACCCAAAAGTCTGGGAAACGATGAGCTTGTCAGGTTCACTGAAGCGCTTCACAGCTACGATAAATTCCTGCCTCCTGATGGCAGATGTCTTTCTCCTCTTGGAGAAGAGATATTTGCAGCTGGAATAGTCAAAGAGCTAAAGCCAGAATTTTATGCCATAGCAGCAAGAGAGCCATCGGCATATTCAGGATTCCCGTTCATAGTGGAAGTTGGCCTAGCATACGGAGGAAAGACAATTCAGCCTGGGTTAAAGCTGCTCAGGTTTGCTAATAGAATACCTCTTCTTTACGATGAAGGAAGCGATGTTTCCTGGAAGGTGGTATCTGAAGAGATAGACCTTAAAAGATACAAGGTTCAGCAGGATGCACCTCTTACCATCATAACTCATGTGTGCTCAACAAAAGTCCCTTATAAAACAGTTGGTAAAGAATACATAGCAGATAGACCTGAAGTGGAAAAAGAGCTCAGAAATGGGATAAGAGATGTACTGAGAAAATTACAGGTATACCTTAGCAGGGTTGGAAGCATAGAAAGACAGAGAAGAAAGATGAATATATACTCGAGGTACATGCCTCTTATAGCAAGATTCTCAGCTGCTTTGGTTGGGACAAAGAAGTTGCCCCCTTATAACAAGTTGATTGGGTTAGATGTGTTTCAGGAGGGTGGTGATGAAGATGTCTAAGCCGCCAAAAGGTATTGCAGAGGCTAGAAGAAAGGAGGTACTAGAGGCGTTGAGGCAGATTGGCAAGTCTGCCTACGATGCAATATATGAAGGGAGATTTCCTGAAATAAGCTTGCCGAGCAGGTCTGTAAATAATTTGGTTTATGATGATGAATTGAAGCAGTTTATACTCGGTGATGGCAGGGTAAAGAGGTCGTCAAGAAATGTAAAGCATATCAGGCCTTACACTCAGCTTCTCTGGCTGGCATTTTTTGCAAATCAGCTGGTCAATGAAGAGAGGACATCAACCCTAAGAGATGTCTTCTATTCCGCACAGGCTTTTAACATGGAATTCACAGACCAAAGTGAATCTGATGAAATAATAACAGATTTGGAGACAGCTTTAATGAAAGCTAGAGAAGACTTCAACGTTTATCCGGATGAAAGAAGTGCTATATTTGGTAATATGGTTATAGAATATACAAAGCCAGGGTATGAAGGGAAGAGGCAGGACCTTAGCTCACATCCTGACGGACTTATGATAGGGCCTGCATTGACTACTGCTGAATTCATAGAAACCGATGCAGAAATTGTCCTAGCTATAGAGAAGGGTGGACTCTTTACGAGGTTTGTTGAAGAAAAGGTCCATGAAAGGTTCAAGGCTCTTCTGATAAACACGGCTGGTCAACCTCCAAGGAGCACAAGGTACGTTATAAGAAGGCTGAACCAAGAACTTAATCTGCCGGTATACATTTTCTGCGATGCGGACCCGTGGGGTGCGCATATTGCAATGGTTATAAGGAGCGGTTCAGCTAACAGTGCTCATCTTAGGGAGCTTACAACCCCCTCAGCAAAGTGGCTTGGAGTTTATGCTTCAGATATAGAGAAGTACAAATTACCTCATGACAAGCTGAATGAGCTCGATATAAAGAGAGTTCATGAATTGCTCAAAGACCCAAGGTATACTGAAAAGCTATGGAAGGAAGAGCTTGAAACTTTTCTCAAGTATAAGAAGAAGGCTGAGCAAGAAGCATTTTCAAGATACGGACTGACATATATAGTCGACAAATATCTGGTTGACAAGCTTGAGCAGGCAAAGAGCATGTGAATAGCAGAAAGCGATAAACACTTTAAGTATAGCATTTCAGGGGTTATGTAGCTACAAAATGGCTGACAGAGTTTCTGGATTGTTAAGGTTCATTGGCTTAATTGCGCTCATCTTCGGTTTACTTGTTATCTATTTTGCCCTGAGTGTGAATCCCCCTCTCTATCCCCCAATAGAAACATCGTATGTCATAATAGGTGCGCTGATGAGCGTGGCTGGTATTGTGGCTCTAATATCTAAGTATAGGAGTGATTGATATTGCTAAGGCTTGCTCTTTTCGGCTTCGGAAATAGCGCTAAAGCTGTCGTTAAAGCATTAGAATTGTTGAGAAAGGGGGAGGATATCGGTATATGGCATGGGAAAGTGGGAGGATATGATGCAGAAGAAGTTGAGGTTGTATGTGCGTTTGATATTGATAGGACAAAGATCGGAAGCAATGATGGATTAGAAGTATTTCCTGGCATTGCAAACGATGAAGTGCCAGCTCATTTGAAGAGGGATGATATCAAGTCCTCAGATGAGAATGAAATCCTAGATATACTTAGGAAATATCAAGCTGATATAGCATTCAACCTTGTATCCTCAGGCCAGGATAATTCTTCAATTGCCTATGCAAAAATATGCTCGAAAGCTGGAGTTGCATTTGCAAACGGCACTTCAGCAGAAATAGCTAACAATAGTGGAATAAGAGAACTCTTTCAAAAGACTGAGCTACCTATCGCTGGAGACGACCTTATGAGCCAGCTGGGTGGAACAGTTCTTCATAGAGGTCTGGTCGATTTCCTTGCATCAAGAGGCATCAAGGTTTCAAGAAGCTACCAGCTGGATGTAGGAGGGAGTACTGATACACTTAACACTATAAGCGAGGAAGTCAGAGCTGCAAAAAGAAAGATAAAGAGCCAGTCTATAGCATCAGAATTAGAAGGAGAGATGGAGACTGTAGCAGGAACAACAGATTTTGTTGATTTTCTTGGGTCGAAGAGGACTGTCTACCTTTGGCTGGAATGTTTGGCGCCTTTGAATGAAAGGTACACCTTGGATGTCTTCTACAAGAGCAGCGACCCTGCTAATGCTATCAATATTGTGCTCGATGTATCAAGAGCTCTTATGTCTGATAAAAAAGAAAGAAAAGCTGGTATATCTTACACAGTTTCAGCATACGGTTTCAAGAACCCTCCCAAGCCAGCTAAGGCTAGAGAAGCCTTAGAAAGATTCGAAGCAGAGTATGTGAATAAATAGCAAGGAATGGCACTACAAGAAAGGCTTATAATCGATTGTATTTTGCGATGACACCTGCGCCGTCGTGTGCCGTCGTTAGTGATTAAACACTGACGAGAGCTCAGCGTGGTAGAGCAGCTGACTTTCGGGCTGAAGCTGTTAACCCACGCGGAGACCAGCTGGTCGCAGGTTCGAGTCCTGCCGACGGCGCAAGATTCCTCGGATGTTAATCCTATGCTTTCAGATAATATGGAAGGCACCAAAGATTACTACGCAAAGCTAGACTACAGGTTGAGGAAGCTCGATGAAGCTAGGTCAAGCTACAACGAAACAATCCAAAGGTACCCCGACGAGCTCAAGGCCAGAGTCTTCCACCTTTATGGCGAAAACAGCCTAATAAGTCAGAGGGTCCAGTTGTAAGTGAACTACTGAAAACAATATATGTCCCCCTGCAAATGGAAGTTTATCGAGTGCATTTACTAGTTGTTGCTTCTGACTATCGTGAATCCCTTTTGATTACCAATGCCAATGCAAAAGTGTTCTTCAATCTATCCTTTCGATATCAAGAGGGATGTGTATTCCAAGCTCTGGCTCATAGTCTAGCCATTTATTCCCTATTACAGCCTCAACAGGGTCAAAAATACGTCCGTTTACTGCTCCCTCCATATGACCCACCATAGCAACGAGTGACTGAAAACCAGCGTTTGAAGTACGGTAATTCACAAAGTGAATTTTTGATGAAGGAGAAATTATGTTTCTTATGCCAGAAGTTGCCAAATCTGAATCTTCAAATGAGATTGGTCTATTTCCAGCGGATATTATGTATACCTCATCTATCTCCTTAGCATCTGTCTTCAGTGTAGACCTTATCGCGTCTGCTACTGTTTTATCAAAACCAGAGCCAAAGTCTGCAAGCTCCATTATGGAATGGCCCCTGCAAAGAACCGATGAAACTTCATCAGAGTTTGTGAACAGACCCATAAGTAAGAACGCTATCTTCTCATTCATGCTCTGATATACCTGCTCAATCGGCATCTCTGTCGATATACCATCTAGAACCTGCTCCATATCTACCGTCAGCAAACCACATCTCGTCTTTTTCAGCTTTGATATGCAGGTGCCTGCTGAGTATTCAAGCCATTTTTCCTTCAAAAACGGATAAAGGACTATAGCAAGTACAGGTCTCCCTTCATTCCTTGCTATTCTGGAGATTTTTGGCATGAAATATGAACCTGATTTACCTCCAGCATTTCCTACCATTATCACAAAATCAGAGCCTGCTGAAAGCTCAGCAATATAGTCGAAGCCTTCGCTTGCTTCATTAGACTTCCAGTCGAACCTCGGATTACCATCAGGTACGTCTTTTAGATTAAAGCTTGCAAAAGCATATTCAGCTCTAAATCCGGAACTCTTCATGTATTCAGCAATCCTGCATCCTGCGGTGCCTATGCCGACAACCAGAGGAGATTCTTTTTTGACCAATACAACCGCATACCTCCGAGTCCTAACGATTTAAGAATGGATGATTAGCAAGGATTAACAACTGATGAAAAATATTTGACATTTTTAGATTGAAAAAAGTCAAAAATATTAGCTGTATGTTATTTCTTCCAGCTGAGTCTTATGCTTAAGGGATGGGATGCCTTCGCTTCATCCAGAACACCGACTGAAGTATTTTTGGGTGCTGACGCAAGCTCTTCCTCGCTCTTACCAGCTAGTTCATTCATAGAATTTGCATAGCTGTCTAGCTCCTCGAACGGCTCAGATTCCGTAGGTTCAACCATCAACGCTTCATCTACTATTAGAGGGAAGTATACGGTTGGAGGGTGAAGCCCTTTGTCAAGCAAACCCTTGGCAATTTTAAGAGCGCTTAGTCCTTTCCTTGTAAGAGGCTTTGCAGAGACTACAAATTCATGCTTCCTTGGATATGATTTACCATGATTAAGCTGGTAAAAATTGCTGTCAAGCTTCCTGAGCAGATAGTTTGATGCGAGAACAGATTGGGATGAAATATCTAGAAGACCTTCTGCCCCTAGGGTAAGCAAATATGAATAGGCTCTGATTAACACCCCTATATTGCCATATCCTTCCTTTATTCTCCCTATAGAATTTGGTAAATAATGTTTCCATTCATATTTATCCCCTTTCTTCTCCAGCAAAGGAACAGGCAGGTAATCCCTGAGAAATGACTTTACACCAACAGGACCTGCTCCTGGGCCTCCTCCACCATGCGGTGTTGAGAAGGTCTTGTGCAGATTCATGTGAACAATATCGAAACCCATGTCCCCAGGCCTTACTCTGCCTAGTATTGCGTTCATATTTGCTCCATCATAATACATCAAGCCTCCATGCTCGTGAATAAGTTTGGAGATTTTTAGAATGTCTTCTTCAAAGAGGCCAAGAGTGTTAGGAACTGTCATCATCATTCCAGCTGTTCTCTTTCCCACAAGGCCCTTCAGTTTTTCGAAATCAACCATACCCCTATTATCGCTAGGCACTGTTATCACATCAAAGTTCGCCATGGATGCACTTGCAGGGTTTGTGCCGTGAGCAGAGTCGGGTATCAGCATTTCGTTCTTTTCTGTCAAGCCTTTGCTCTGCAAATATTTCTTTATCATCAATACCCCCACCAATTCTCCATGTGCACCTGCTGCAGGCAACAGCGATACTTCATCCATGCCTGTTATCTCAGCTAGACTAGACTGAAGCTGATAAAGCAAAGAAAGAAGTCCCTGCACTGTTGAATGATGCTGATATGGATGAGCATTTTGCACCTTTGGGTTACTGGCTAGCCTATCGTTAAGCTTTGGGTTGAACTTCATCGTGCAGCTGCCAAGAGGGTATATTCCCAAATCTACAGCGTAGTTCATTTGCGAAAGCCTGACGAAATGTCTTATCACCTGAGCTTCAGTAAGTGAAGGAAGGTTCAGCTCTTTTCTAACCAGATGCTCTGGAATTTTCAAACTAACTTCATCTCCCAAGGGGTCAGGAGGGACGTAGCCAATTCTTCCTTCTCTGTGCTTTTCTATTAGCAGACTCTCATCCCACTTAGCTTGCCTGAACAATGCTTATGCCACCTCCGTAAGAGCACTTACAAGTAGTTCCACATCCCTCATGTTGTGAGCTTCTGTTACGCTAATCATGTTTACATCTTTCAGCTCTTTGTAAAACCATTCAAGGGGTAGCGCTGCATTTACTCCTCTTTCTGCCAGCTTTTCAAAAAGTCCCTGGCCACATATACCATTGCCCTTTCTTGAAAAGGTGAAATCTGAGTAGAATTCGGAGTCGAAGAAAGGAGAGATGTATTTGCCTGTCTCCTGTATTCTCTTGCTGACATAATGGGAATTTGAAGCTATGGCTTTTGATAATCTTACAAAACCTTCCTTTCCAAGCAAAGATATGTATGCTGCAGCAGCTATTGCCATCAGCGCCTGATTCGTGCAAATGTTTGAAGTAGCTTTTTCTCTCCTGATATGCTGCTCCCTAGTTTGTAACACCATTACGAAACCTCTGCCGTTTCCATTCTTTTCATTCGTCATTCCGATTATTCTTCCTGGCATCTGCCTTATCATGTTGAGGTCCCCTTTTACTGCGAAAATACCTAATGAAGGACCCCCATAGCTCATAGAGATACCCAGTGGCTGACCCTCTCCAACCATTATGTCAGCTCCATAATTCCCTGGAGCTTCAAGTATCCCTAGACTGGTAGGTTCTACACCAACTATAAACAGTGCTCCCTTTCTCTTGGCTAATTCACTTATCTCTCTTACCTTGCTCTCTATAACTCCAAAGAAGTTTGGCTGCTCAAGGTAGATTGCTGCAACATCCTTCTCGGCAAGGATTCTTTCAGCTTCTGCAAGTTCAGTTTCCCCACTCTTACCGTTGTAAGGTATCTCTACAACCTTTCCGCCTGCAGGTTCTATGTATGTCTCGATAACTTTCTTCCTTTCGAAACCTGCTGCTGATGATACAGCTAAAGTCTTCTTTTTGGTTATTCTCATTGCCATCCTAGCCGCTTCTGCTGCAGCAGTTGGCCAATCGTACATTGATGCATTGGCTGCATCCATGCTTCCCAGTTCGCATATAAGGCTCTGATATTCGAACAGAGCCTGCAAGACTCCCTGACTTATTTCAGGTTGATATGGCGTGTATGAAGTGTAGAATTCTGACCTGGATATGATATGATTTACAGCCGCAGGAATGTAGTGAGGCCAGATTCCTCCGCCTAGAAAGCATGGTGAAGAAGGATGCACCTTATCTAAATATAATGCATCCTCAATCTTTCTCTCTATCTCCATCTGACCCATAGGGCCTGGTATCTCTAGCTTTTTCTTCAGCCTAGTTTCAACCGGGATATCTGTAAAAAGTTCTTCAATCGAATTCAGGCCCATAGATGAGAGCATCTGGTTTACGTATTTATCGTTTGGAAGTAAATGGGAATATTTCTTCATCTGCAACTTCCCAAAATGGCTGAAATTTAACCTTTCAGGAAAGATTAAACCGGATGAAGCTAAACCTTTTTCCCGCTTGTGAAATTTAATCATTAAAAACTTACAATATGATTGCTGACATCCTCCAACTATGACCTAATTTTAACATTTATCTACTATCTTTCTTTGTCTTTCTCTCTTGATCACTCGCTCAAGAGGCTGGCCTCCAACTATTCGCCCCTACGAGCAGCTTTCCCTATTCACCACTCGAGGATTTCCTCA
>Ga0208549_100099_pt1 | contig 42775 bp, 55 predicted proteins | sample BED_host_MetaG_FD_187135 | JGI IMG/M metagenome (GOLD analysis project Ga0208549, IMG submission 187135) | Hot spring microbial mat communities from Yellowstone National Park, Wyoming, USA - BED_host_MetaG (SPAdes) (version 2) | ecosystem: Environmental > Aquatic > Thermal springs > Hot (42-90C)... | reverse complement strand
ATTAACCTCTTTAAACTAGTTTCTGCCGTTGTTTTGCTAAAGCCCATTATTTGAGCTAGTTCTATTGATGTTATTGGCTTATTTAATTCAATAAGCTTGAATAAACATTCTACATCAGTTTCAGATAACTTATAGCAACACTTTATACTCTCCTTTTTATTCTTCAAGTCTTCTTCCATAATTAATTTTTTGGATAAACATATTAAAAACTTTATCTATTTTTCTTTCACTTATTTTGCATAAGCTTATTATACTCTTTGTACATGCACCTATCTTGTATTACAATAATTCCTTCTTTTTCTGCTAATTTAGCGGCATCATCGTTTCTTATTCCTTCTTGAAGCCATAATACTTTTACATCTCCTTTTTCTCTTTTTCTCTTTATCACTTCCTCGACTATTTTTGGAACTTCTGATGATGGTCTAAATACTTCTACTACGTCAATTCTATCTGGTATTTCCAAGATTGAAGAGTAACTCTTCTTTCCTAGAATCTCTTTTGCAGTAGGATTCACTGGTATTACGTTATAACCATGCTCAATTAAAAATTTAGGCACATAATGAGAGGGCTTTGAAGGATCTTTAGAAAAACCTATAGTAGCAATATTTTTATAATTTTCAAGAATAAATTTTATTAAATTTTCTTCACTTTCCATACTTTTACTTATAAACAAGGGTTAAAATTCGTTTTTAATTTCATTTCGTAATATTCCTATTCCCGGTACTTCTACCTCCACAACATCTCCTGGCTTTAAATATTCTTTATTTCCAAATTCTGCAACTCCTGCTGGAGTACCAGTAGTTATTATATCTCCTGGCTCTAAGGTAATTCCATTGCTTAAATAAGAAATTAGTTCCTCTATAGAAAATATCATATCTTCCGTAGACCCTTTTTGTACAATCTTCCCGTTAACCCTTGTTATTATTTCTAATGGAAAAGTTATTTCGTCCTTACTTACAACCCAAGGACCTATAGGTAAGCCAGTATCTAAAGATTTTCCCATAACCCAATTTAACCCATAAGGGTGAATTTCTGGAAATTGATAATCCCTAAAGCTTACATCATTAATAATTGTGAATCCAAATACGTAATCCATTGCTTCTTCCTTTTTTATGTATTTACCTCTTTTACCTATTATAATCCCAATTTCTCCCTCATAATCAACCTTTCTAACTCCTCTAGGTATAATTATTGAATCTCCGTGAGCTATTATAGAATTATTTCCTTTCATAAAGAAGTAAGGCTGTTTAGGTGGCTCAATTGAAGACTCCTTGGAATGAGATCTAAAATTAACTGCAGGCAAAAATACCTTGTTGGGAAATATTGCAGGCAAAAACTTAGATAACTCAACTTTTCTGTAACTTTTAACATTTTTAAATAGATCAAAAGCTTTTACCACATTTTTTGAGTCTTCAAGCACGCACTCGATTCCCTCAAAATCTGGAACATAAAATTCGTCATTTATTACAAAAACTGTTGTCTTTTTTCCATTCACTAAACCTTGTGTAAATCTCATAGAACCTCAAATGTGGAAAATCCTAAAAAGATTATGGTTAATAGGGATATTGCCACATTTATTGGTTTGTCGAATTTTCTAGGAATCATGTTTAATGAACTTAATGCAAATATTGATAATGTAGACGAAAGTATGAATATCCCTACTATGGCTGTAGAATAAATTATATTATCCAGAGATATAGCAAGAACTACTGTAATTATCTTAGAAGGCGTGACTACTAATGAACCTTGAAGGAGTCCCATTTCTTTTGGTTCTATCTCAAATTCTTTCCCTAATAACGCAGAAGCAAGTAGAATTAAGGCTACGCCTATTCCTATTAAATTGCCTATAATATTTAGATAAACAGAATTAATGGAAGTTATAATTAGTATTATGGTCAAAGGTATAGCTAATATTACAAATCCTAAAGAATGAAATAGGGAAAATTTTAGAATTTTAACAGAATTTTTCAAAATTCTTGCAGTAGCTATATGATCTGGATCTACCCCATGAGTTAATCCTAAGAGGGTCACTATTAATGCGTCCTGAAGGAACATCATAAGTAATACAAAGTATGCATATAAAAATTACTTATTGACACTATAAAAATTAATAATTGACACCATGAGAATTACTACCAAGAAAAAAGACTTTAACTTTCTCTAAACGCTTTTCCAGTTGCTTCTAATAATGCCTTCATCATACCTAAGGCATAAGAGGCATCCTTATCAGATGCCATCCTTAATAATCCCATAGTGCCTACGGGCTTAACGTTTGGCAATTCACTTACCCATATATTAATTGCTTTACTCATTTTCTCCATTATTAAGACAAGGTTATCTACTAATTTAGGATCACTGAAGACGTCAATTAATCTTACCATCTTATCTAATACTCCGTTCTTTTGTAATTCTGCTAATTTGCCCATCATATTAACCATGGAATCAATGTCTATTTGAGTAAGCGTCTTTACAGTTCTCTCGTCAGTTAATTTCTTTAAAATGGGTAATGAGGCTTCCATTGCAGTAAGTAAGCCTTCTACGTCTAGTTGTTGTACCAATTTTATTGCTCTCTCACTAGTCATTTTTTGCATCATTGGAGTTAGAGCTTCAATGGCTGCCAATGTTGAGTCTACGTCAAATTTCTGTATTAACGAAATTGCTTTAGGAGAAGTTAGTTTTTGCATCATTGGAGTTAATGCCTCTATAGCAGACAGAGTTGCGTCAACGTCAATCTTTTGCAATAATGCTAGAGCTCTATCGCTTGTTAGTTTTTCTATTATTGGCCATATTGCTTGTATTTTTGGTAGTTGTTCCATTCCGAAGGATATGAGTGTGTTGATTAGGTCAGCTTTCTGTACTGCGTCAAGAAGAGCGACTCCTTGCTCCATCATATTTAAAAGCTCGTCTATTTGACCTTTCTTTTGCATCTCTGCCATAGTCTTTGCAATCCTATTTAATGTAGGAGTTAATTCTACCGTAGCTTCTAATAACGTATCAACATCAAGATTTTCCAGTACTTTTAATGCCTTATCGCTTGTTAGTTTTTGAAGTATAGGAGTAAGCTTTTCTGTGGAGTCAAGTAGTGCATCATAATTTATGCTTTCCAGTACTTTTAGTGCCTTATCGCTGGTCAAGGCTTTCATTATTGGTGTTAATTTTTCTATAGCCGTTAATGTAGCATCTATATCTATCTGCTTTAACAATGAGATTGCCTTGTCGCTTGTAAGCTTTCGCATCATTGGGGTTAGAGCTTCGATAGCGTTTAACGTAGCGTCTAGATCTATTTGTTGTAACAAGTTTAATGTCTTATCGCTTGTTAGTTTTTCTATTATTGGCCATATTGCTTGTATTTTTGGTAGTTGTTCCATTCCGAAGGATATGAGTGTGTTGATTAGGTCAGCTTTCTGTACTGCGTCAAGAAGTGAAAGAGTTTGGTCTGTTAAGTTAAATAGAAAGTCTAATTGACCCTTTTTATCCATTTCATTAAGTTTATCTGTAAGTTTTTCTATTGTTGATAATGAGTCTGCTATTTTGTTTAATTTTTCAAGGTTTTCAGGTTTTAATAATGTTTCTAAAGGATCTTGTCCTTCAGACATATTTATCTATAATCTATTTACGCAATTAGTTTAATAATTTTATGAGTAATGAAATGTAGGTTTTAGCTTATATAATATTTTTCAAGATTTCTCGTTACTATTTAACACGTTTTTATACACTTTCGTAGTATTTTTTATTATATTTAAGAATCTAAATTATCTTTTCTTTTTTTACTTTTATTCATGGTTGAAAGCTTTCAGATTTTCTTGCTAAAAATCTTTATATAATAAGTAGTCATTAAACCATTGATGGGCTCTCCTTCAGATCATTTAGCAAATGAGAGAACTTTTCTGGCATGGGTTAGAACAGGAATAGCATTAATAGGCTTCGGTTTTGTAATAGCGAAATTTGCTTTATTCATATCTATTCTCAAAGGTGCCAAAACCTTATCCTCTAGCTCTGTAACTTATGGTGAAGTAATGATTATTCTGGGCGGAATCGTAATACTCTACGGTTTATATTCTTATCTAGAGAATGAAAAAGATATATCTAAAAATCAGTATACACCAAGGGTCTTACCTAATATGATATTTATAGGGATAATTTTGGCTATTACAGTAATCCTAGCACTCTTCATAATATGAGGTCGAGATAAATGATAATAAAATACAAGGCTATGAGAATTACAGACTCATACTTAGTCACCTTACCGTCAAGAAGTATACCTATACCTATTACATTGGCTATAACTGCAGATATGAGTTCTGGTAAAGAATTATAAAAGCTGTAAGATGTGAAGAATCCAATTAATCCTAGTAATAAAGTAGAGTTCTCTATTTTACTTCCTACAAAACTAACTATTGCCAAAGATCCTCCATTCAAATTTCTCATTGCCAATCTAATGCCAGATATTTTTTCCTCAAGCTCTGCTGCTATTGGAGTTATCAATAGCGAAGTCCAGGCTACGGGTAAATTAAATTCTTTAGATATTGCAACAATGCATTTAACAAACAAGTCTGAAAAGGCTAATATCAAAATTGCTCCTATTACTAGTTCTATAACGCTCTTAGATAAGTTGGTAATTTTATCGTTTTCTTTTTCATCTTTACCCTTTTTAATTCTATAAAAAATATAAAAGATGTATATTGATGATAATACTATTGCTGTCAAAATGTTAAATCTACCGTAAAAAACTATTATAGCTAGAATAATAGTATTAAGGATTAAGAAATTATTTTCAACGTTATAATCATAATTCATTGTCAGGAATCTATTCCAGGAAAATGAATAAATTAAACCAACCAAACCTATGCCTAAAGTAAATAATATTACATTACCACCAATTGCAGAGCCAATAGCAACTTCATATTCTCTATTAAGTAATGCGTATACAGTAATTACTGTTTCTGGTAACGCTGTTAAAAAACCTAAAATTACTCCTCCAGCGATTCCTTGCCCTAACTTTCTTTCCATATTTTCTGTACCCCTAGCAAGAAGCTCTGCTGCAATTATCAGGATTGTTAAAACTCCTATGAACTTGATTAACTCTGTCATTTACTTTCATTTTAGTTTTTACAACATAACTAATTATTAACCCCTTTCATTTACTTAAATTAGATGGACGAGCTAGACAAGAAAATATTACTTTACCTATTTCGTGACGGTAGAATATCTATTCGTAGCTTAGCATCTCTGTTAAATCTAACTCCTCCTACCGTTCTTTATAGAATAAAAAACTTGGAAAAAGAGGAAATATTAGAGGGTTTTCAACTTTTAGTCAATCCTAACTTTTACGGTAAATATTATTCTTTTATTGCATTCAAAAATTTAATGGATATGGATGATAAATGGGTATTTCTAAAATTTAAATGCGTTGAATGGCTAAATGTATACGGAATAGTTGGAGGGAGTAATGCTGAGATTGAAGATAGAATATCCTTTATGAGAAAGACTCTTGGAGAGCCAGTAATGCAGTATACTCCTCTTCAACAACCTTTGCCACCTAAGGAACTCGACATAAAAATAGTTAAAGCATTGCAAGAAGACCCTAGAGCGTCAACTGCAGAAATTTCAAAGAAATTAGGAATAGATAGTAAAATTGTAATAAAAAGACTAAAAATCATGAAAAATAGAGGATATATATCTGTGATACCTAAAATAAATATACCAAAGAGCGGAATGTCAGTATTTTCTATGTTCTCTAAAAGGGTTCCAGAAATAAGGGACATTCTTTCTACTTGCAGAGTCTTGGAAATTGCGGATAAGAATAACGTAGGTATAGAAGTTTGTCTAACTGAAAACATAGAGAATGTGAGGAATTATGTAAGAGCAGTTAGAGAAAAAGATAAGGAAGCTGACGTGATGATTATATATGATATAAATACGAAGGGTATCGTGGAATAGTATCAGCAAGAATAAAATATCTAATTTCCTAATAATTTGTATGGAAAAGATTTCTCCTTATAGTGGAGATCTTTATGAAGGTCCGATTTGGCATCCAACGGAAAACGTACTTTATTGGGTTAATATCTTAGCTGGGACAATTCATAGACTAGATTTAAAGAAATCAACTTATCTTGAAATAAAACTTAAAGATTACGTAAGTTCAATTTCACCTAGAGTAACAGGAGGATTAATTGCAACTTCTGATCAAGGTTTTTATGCTGTAAACATTGATGGCGATGTTAAAGAAATTTATAAAGTAAAAGACTGGGATCCAAGAAATAGGTTTAATGACGGAAAATGCGATGCTGTAGGGAGATATTGGATAGGTACTATGAATTTGGAAGAAAAATATCCTACTGCAGGCTTTTATGTTTTAGATACCGATCTTTCGTTTAAGAAAGTCCTAGATAATGTAACAATTTCCAACGGTCTAGCCTGGAGCTCTGATAATAAAACTCTATATTATATCGATACTCCTACTAAGAAAATTTTCGAGTTCGATTTTGATTTAGAGAAAGGTAAAATAAGTAATAAGAGAGTTCTTATAGATTTATCGACAATTCAAGGAAGTCCTGACGGAATGACTATAGATTCCAAGGATAATTTATGGGTAGCTTTATTTGGAGGAGGTAAAGTTATAAAAATTGATACAAAAACTAGGGAAATTGTTGACGAGATTCCAGTTCCCACTCCTAATGTTACTTCAGTAACTTTTGGTGGTGAAAATCTTTCAACACTTTACATTACGACTGCTAAAATTCATTTAACAACTCCAGACGAAAATGCAGGTTATGTTTACGCCGAAAAGGTGTCTGCAACTGGTACTAAAATTAATTTTTGCGGAATTTAGTATCTAACATATGATATTAGTAACAACCTTTGGCTTTGACGAGAAATTTCAGATAAGGGCAGTGCTCAACTACGGTAAGAATATAGAGAAAGTGATAATAGTAACGTCTATTACAGACAGCGATAAAGTTAAGAAAGCATTGTCATCGTTTACAGCATTTCTCGATAATTCGTCAATAAGTTACGAAATAGTCAAAGTAGATCCTATAAATTTTATAAATTCTGTCGCAGTAATAGCATATTATTTACCAACAGATAAGAAAATTATTGCAAATCTAAGTGGAGGTATGAGAGCTATAATAATGGAGACGCTTACAGCTTTGGCATTAAAAGGGGTAGACGCTGATGTCGAAATAGAAACAGAAGATTTTCAAGGTAAAATCTCTTTTAAAGTATCTGATCTTACCAGAGGTGATATAAATACTGATCATCTTCTTATACTAAGGGAAATATGGAGAGGGAATAGAAGTATTTATAAGTTAGCAAAAGCTACTGGAATGTCGACATCTGCTGTAAGCAGAAAGCTTTCTAAACTATTAAAATACGGCTATATTAGAAGGGAAGACACTAGTTATATTTTAAATAATAAAGGAATGATAATGGCACTAATGATGGAAATGGCAGACGAAAACGCTTAGCTTACCGATTTAAGCTTTTCAACAATTTTCCTTATTCTATCCTTCTCTTCAGAATTTAACGAATCCCAGTTATCTAAGATATAGTCTACCAATGATTCAAGTTCTGTTATCGCATTATCTATTCTTCTCTCCTTAGGAATTCCTCCTAGTAATTCTTTACCTTTATTAGTTAGACCGTAGTATTTTTTAGTTCCTTCTGTTTTCACAACTTCTATTAATCCTTCAGCCTCCAATTCTCTTATCATAGGGTAAACTGATCCAGGAGAAGGCCTCCACATTCCCATACTACTTTCTTCTACTTTTTCCATTATTTCTGCTCCAGTTAATGGTCCATTGGTATAAAGTAAGTAAAGTATTATGTGTCTAAGTCCTCTACCTCTGTGGAAATGCACGTGATAAGTTCTTAATTCAAACTTAATATTGTTTTGCATTTTACTTTCGGCGAACTTATCGTCATTAAATAATTTTTTATTAATACATGTTATATTCCACCTATCTTTTATTTTATTGCGTAATATTTGATTATAGTGTTAACTAATATTGGGGAAATATATGTATATTGTTAAACAATTATATATCAATGATAAGATATTAAATACTTCTATATATAGAGATTATCCTTAGTCATCGTTCCCTTACCTAAAATTGGTAAATTATCTATATAGAGAATCTGGAAAACTATTCATTATTATTACGTGAAATAATAAAGATATTTAGTCAGATCGGTTATAAGTTTAAAATAAGTACACTAGTTATCGTCTATAATTTACATTAATGTTTAGACCAATTAATGTTAATAATTTTTATAAGCTTCTCACTTACTAAACTTTTCTTAGACCACAAATGGCAAAGAAAGGAAAGAAGGCACAAGGACAACAACAAGGCGGACAAAAGAAACAATAAATTATTGGGGGTATATACTCGGTAATATTTTAAGTCAATATCTTTTTTAAACTTATCCTTTTTGATGAGTTGTAGAATACTGGAGATTTCTTAGATCCTTTAGCTTATCTAATTAGTATAAATTCTAAATCTATCGATAGATTAAAAGTAAGTTTAATGTTATTTCTAAAAGAGACTACAAAGAACCTTCTAGGCAGTAGAGCTAATTTTATATGAAAACGCCGAAGTTAGAATTATGGATATTGCGGTCTTATTAGCTTCACTAGGAATAAGCATTTTAGAATTGTCCGAAGCAGGTGCTGTAGCTGTAATATTTAATGGAATATACAAAAATGGAAAGCCGTATATTTACGGGCTGGCAGGAGTACTTACAGTTTTAATTCCAGTTTTTACCTTAGGAAGATACATAGCACTTCTTCCCCTAGAGTACGTGCTTATAGTAGCTGGAGTAATCCTATTCTATTTTGGATACAAATTGATAAGAAGTGCTAGAAGGTATTTCAAAGGGATAAAAATAGTACACAAAGAAGAAGGCGAAGAAACTTTAACTACAGTTTACGTAGTGGGCTTTACAGAGGCACTTGAAGCAGGTCTTGTAATACTAGCATTAATCCCCCAATCTTATATTTCCGCATTGACTGGAACTTTGTTAGCTTCAATCCTAGTTATAGCATTATTATTCGTGTTAAAAGCACAGATAATGAAGATTAGAGTTCCTCAATTAAAGTACGTACTTTCAGCACTGCTATTCAGTCTAGGAACTTTATTCTTTGGAGAAGCTTTCTTTAATATTGACGAACTATATCTAGGATTATTCTTTGTAATATACCTAGGAGTAAATTATGTGATAATAAAAATATGAGAAGAACACACATTAATAAAAACAAATTGAACAAAAGAATAAATAAAAGTTAATATCTTTTTATTATTATTTATCCACTTCTTTCTTCAACTTTCTGTTTTTCCTTTTCTACAGGTTTACCTAGTACAGAGTACGGGAATTGGCTATATATTATTCCAGCTATCAATAATAGGATTACAGCTATTATTCCCAAAGCCGCTACTTGTGATGCTGTTAACGGTGTAGTTGTTGCATTGCCTGTCACTATAATTGCTACAACGAATTCTAAAATTAAACCTATTATGAATATTACCTTAAAGATTTTGTCCATTTCTTCTAATTCTTTCTCATTTACAGCCATTTTTACCACCTCTTCTTGTAAACATAATGTGCAGTTATTAACATGGAAGCGAATACTGCAGCAGTGAATTCTAATCCGCTTAATGCCATTTCTAGGTCACCACTTAATATATGTCCGGATGCACAACCATCAGCCATTCTTGCACCAAATAGCATTAAGTATGCACCACCGAATGATCCTAAGAACCTCTTTGCAGGATTAGTTCCAAACCTTTCAGCCGAGCTAGGTGGTATTATATCTCTAAATGCAGTAAATCTCCTAGTTAAGAATACTGCACTGAAGAACGCACCCATTATTGTTCCTATGTCGCTATAAGGCTCCCAGCCAATTCCCTTGAACACTATTTGTGAATACTTGAAAGTTGGCATAAATAAGTGTCCAGCAATCCAAGAGTCAGTAGTAGATTCGCCGAATATTTGGTGTAAGAACATCTCTGCAACCACCGTTAACGCTACGATTCCTGCAACTGAAACCATGAACCACCTAGTTACGTTATCTTCAACAGCGTAATACTCATTTAACTTCTTTGCTAAGCTGTTTTCACTATAAGGTAATCCGCCTTCAGTTAAGAATCTTGCAGTCTCCTGGTGCATTTGAATTTCTTGTGGTGTTAGTCTTCTTTCTATATTTGCTCTTAAGCAGCTCCTAACTCCTCCTTTATACCTTGGTAAATAGTAAGCTAGTAAGAACATTCCTATTGCATAGATTATTGAAATTCCGAATAAATCTAAAGGCGTTAATCCACCCCAAGGTATTAAGTACTCTTTTCCTGAAGGATGAGTAGCTCCTATTATTAGGCTACCAAAGTTTCCTACTGTGGTTAACCATTGTCCTGCTGGGCTGAATTCTTTTTCACGTTAATAGAAATCTTTTTATATTTGTTTATAACGAATTTTTGTTGATAAATAATGATCTCTCACGCCGATGTGGGCTATGCCCAAAAGGGTGGGAGTGATTGCGGAGATGTGAGCCCCGTGCCGTTGGGCTCGAAGGAGTCCCATGACCCACCTACAGTAAGTGGGTGGTTGAGGGCTAAGTCCCTACACTCGATCATGAATTATCATAAAATGATTGAAATGGAAGTGTAGGGACAAACGGTTTGATATAAAGCAGTCCAAGTTGCCGCACCTAATATTGCTCCAAATACCGCATACACTGCATCTCTTCTTCCTTCTCCCAGAGCCATCCATATTGAGCCAGGGAAGTATCCTGAAAGTGCTAATTCCGTTCCGAAGAATAAACCTCCTATAAGTATTCCTATTACATAAAACGGCTTTGGACCCCAATGAAAACCAACGCCTGCTGCATATAAACCGAAGAGTACCGGAGTTCCAATAGCAAATCCTAATGCGATACAAGTGACGAATAATCTATCTTCCCACTTTGCTAGTCTAATTAAAGTCTCAGGATTTGATATTCTCCATATTTCCGCTGCTGCACCAATTATGAAACCTATAATTAATCCAACCCACATTGGGGCTGTATAGGTTATTATTTTACTTTATCATCAAAAATTAACTTTCTTTTGCCAAGATTAAATAAACTTCTTATAAAAAAATATGGGAAATTGACTTTAACGGAGTTAATACATTATAGAATATAAATTCTTTAAACTTTTTAAATACAACCGTTAAAAACTTATTACTTGAATATAGTCAGTAATTATATAATGATAAATTATAGTTTAACAGAACCACGTAAAGTGTTAAAAAGCTTTAAACTCTTCCTTAAATTCTTACGTGAGTATAACAACCTATGTATAGGTGTTGTGATAAAGAGTTTCAAGACGAAAAGTCATTTAAAAAACATATAAAGAGTACCAGACATCACCATCTAACGTCCTCAGATACCTTTAGGCTATCTTTACCTAAGGATTACATATCGTCAGTCATAGAGAATAAAGAAGGTGTGGTAAGGTTGCTCGGATTCTTACCTTATGAAGATAAGGCAATAATTCCTTTACGCTTATCTAGAAATGTAATCGGAGGAGTTTTAAAAAGGTCTTTAATAGCAAAGGTTGAAGGTCCTTATTATGATGCCGGATTAATAAATTACAAAATTGACGCAGGTAATATAAAATATAAAATAAGTTTTAGGCAAGCGAGATTGGGAGAAGGTTTAAGACTAACTACTATTGTAACTTTTGAGGCTGAGCTGAACTTCTTAGGCTCTATCTTACCTGGTGCAGTAATAAAGAGTTTATCTTCCATTATGATGCCGGACGATGTAATAGAGAACGTAAGAAAAGCTCTATTGATAGAAGGAGAAAAAAGAAGTATTACACCTTAAGCTCTGCCAATTTTTGAGTATTGCCTTCCATTAACCATTCTATCCCTTTCTTATAGTCATCAAACTCTTTTCCTTCAAACCCGTAACTTGAAGCTAATTTCCACGGAGAAGTTATAGGTGAGAGAATTTCTGCATTAGTATTTCCCCAACCTTTTAAGGAGTTGTATCCTTGATTGTTAATTACAAGAACTTTCATTATCCCTCCGTATTTTGTTGCAGACCATAGAGCTTGAAAACTGTAATTAAAGCTTCCATCTCCAACTATTGCCAAGGCTTTACCTCCTGCAGAGGAATAACCGAAAGACGCAGGGATTGCCCAACCAATAAATCCTGCTCTATTTGCAAAGAATAACCTTCTTTTATAACCAACTATTGATCTTATTATTTCCCTATAAGACGGTGCCTCATCAAATGTGGCATAATCACCTAGACGAGGATACAGTAATTTCATTATTTCCTCCACTTTCTGATTTCTAGGCGGGGAAACTTTTACTGGACTAAATGAGTGAGGCTTTGCATATTTAATTGCAAGCTTTAGAAAGTCCCTAGGGTTACAAACTAAAGTCTTCCAGGGCCTTCTTGACGCCTCAATCCAATCGTAAGTTACTTCAATAACCTCTTTTCCTTTCAGTACTTCGTCGTCTGGAAATAGCACATTATTAACGCTACCTCCTATGATTAGTACAGTAGGAAAGTCTTCAAGTACCTTATTTATTTCACTAGACCTTCTAGGTAAATCTCCTGCAAAAAGCTTATGTGGAGTCTCAAAAGGAGTTCTAGAAGCGAAAGGTTCAGCAAAAACTGGGGAGTTAATTTTCTCAGCGAATTCCCGCATTTCATCGTGAGCGTTGAACACATCTATTTCATATCCAGCTACTATTGCTATTTTATCAAAGGAGTTAATTTCATCCATTACCTCCTTTACTTCGTCTTCCCTACAACAAAGTTCTACCTTGTGCATAAAACTTCTAGCAGTTATGTTAACTTCCTTGTCTTCTAAATCTTCAGGGATGGAAAGGAAAGTAGGCCCATAGGGAGGGGTTAAGGAAGTTTTTATTGCCCTTATAAGGAATTTAACGCCTTCGTCAGCATTTCTTGCTTCAAAAGACGCCTTAACTACTGGCTTAGATATCGTTGTTAAATCTCCGTAAAGTCTAGGTTCATCTGAAAGGTGAGAAGAAGTCTGTTGACCTCCAATTATTACCATAGGTATTCTATCCATGTAAGCTGTGTAAAGGAATCCTAAGGCATTAGATAAGCCTGGAGCCGCGTGAAGGTTTACTACAGCTAACTTCTCACTGCCCAAATGATATCCTTCAGCCATCCCTACTGCAATTCCATCCTGCAGAGCTAAATAGTATTTAAAATCTGGAGGTATTTTCTTTATAAAAGATAATTCAGTTGTTCCAGGATTCCCGTATATTCTATCAGTAAATTCCCTGAGTATTTCAAAAATCTTGTCTCCAAGCATATAAAATAAGCTTGTAATGAAGTATAAAAACTATTTGATATGTTTTAACATTAATTGTTTTGTCAAATATTACAATCTATTTTTTTTTAAACATTTTATTTCTCCTAGACCTAGTCTGAAAGAAGTAAGAAGTCAGTTTCTGTATTTATTTAAAAATATTCACGTTGTAGAAACTCTCTTTGGAATTAAAGGCATTAGTATAGCAGAGAATATTGCCAATCCTAGCATTACGTAAAACGAAGAAAGTATAGTATATCTTAATCCCAGAAGTACTGTTATTAACGCATTTCCAGCTGCACCTCCTACTGTAACTCCAATACCCCATATATAGGAATTCGCTACTGTATAGAAATTTTTAGGAAACGTTTGACTTACATAGCCTAACAATACTGGGAAAGAGCTGAACGCAGAAAACGTGAATATTGTGTAAAAAGAAAGGGATACTATCAAGTTTTCAGCAAATGCTAAAAATCCTATAAAGGTGACTATTGTCAATAAGCTACTGACTATAAATGCGTATCTTCCACCTTTTCTTTCAGTAAGCCAACCGAATGCAGGTTGACCTAAAACAGAGCCTAAAAATCCTATAGTTAAGAATATTCCGGCCAACTCTTTAGAATGATATACGTCATATACAAACTCTCCAACGAAAGTAGTTGTACCAGTAATGAAAATACTTCTTATAAATACTATTGAACCTAATATGAGCAAGAACTTATAAAATACCTTTTCCAACTTTTCTTTACTCTTTCTAACGTCTATAGATTCTCTTTTATAGAACTTGAGACCAATGAATATTATCATTGCGGAAAGTACCATGTATGCAGAGACTGTAAGCAAACCGGTTATTTCCCCAAGGCCTAGTATAAGAAAAGTTACAATTGAAGGCATTAAAGATCTTCCTAAACTTCCTAAGGATCCATTAATTCCTAACGCTCTGCCAGCCTCCTTGCCAAAAGTCCTAGAAAGTATTGCACCACCTATTGGATGATAAAAAGCTTGTCCTATTCCTAATAGTGTCGAGCCTAATGCTATTAACGCTATGGACGGAAACATGAAGGAAATCCCAAAAAGCCCCATTGCCGCACCTTCCAAAAATATTCCTAAACTCATTAAGGCAGAATCAATGTTATGCTTATCTGCAAAGTCGCCTATTAGAGGAGATAGAAGACCAGAAAGCAGAGTATAAATTATCGACATTGCTCCTAAGATTACTAGGCTTATCCTATCAACCGTAGAGTAGTATACTATAAGAAGGGGGAATATTAGGAAAGTTCCATCGTTATTAAAATGAGCTAAGGAGGTAATTATTAATATTCTTAATTTCCTCCCAACGTCCATGTTAGGTATATTTGATACCCAACAATTTAAAGCTAATTTAGAAAAATCTTATCCAGTATCATGTGAGGTAAAAATAATTATTAGCAAATTATATAGAAAAACTGATGCTGAGCGCGCTCTATACTGAACTGTGATGCAGTCCACCGGCACTGAGAGTTTACTAGTGTATCGATCATTTTCTTGATAAGTATACTCTACTATATTGAGAGATAAAAACCCCTATAAGAGCCAACGATGAGCCAAATATTTGGAAAATGTTGGGTATTTGGTCTAAAATTATGAAAGAAAATAGATAAGCAGACACTGGAACTAAAATGACTATACTAGATGCAGTTGTTGCCCCTAGGTCTTTAACACTTGAAAACCAGAATATGAAGCCTAAAGCCTGAGCTATTATTGCGACTAAAATTCCCACACCTATTCCAAGGGCAGAAGGTTTAAAATAAAAATCAAAAGGCAGGATTGGTATTACAAACAGTGAAGAAAAGAGGGACATGAAGGCATTAAGCTTTACTATATCTCTATTTTTTAGGTTAGAGTAATATAAAGTTCCAACTGCCCAAAGTATTGCTGCAACTATTGCTATTAGAGATCCTAGGCTAAAATTAACGCTATCTACTGAAATGAATATACCAGTAAATGAAACTATTATTCCAATGAGTTGAGGGAATAATATTTCCTCGCCTCTTAACCTTGAGAATAATGCTACGAATATAGGTTGCATGTAAATTAGTACAGAGGCTAATGCAGGGTTAGTGGAATAGTTTATAGCTAGGTTTAGGAGTATGACAAAAATTCCCATGTTAAGTATTGCATTAATAGCCTCCTTTTTACCGTAAATTATTCCTTTCCCATAAGCTGTTAAAATTAAACCGCCTATGACAAATCTAATAAAAGTAAGGACAAAGGGAGACATAAAATAGAGGGCAATTTTTGATAAAGGGAATGAAATACCCCAAACTATTATTACTCCTAGTATTGTTAAATAACCCCTTATCACGTGTGATAATGCCTTAAAAAATATTTAAAATTAAGGCGAGGAAGAGAATAAGCTTATAAAAAATTTTTAAAGTATAAAAAATATATTCAACCATGATAAAGAAAATATTATCAGGATTTATAGGAGGGCTTTTAGAGATAATCTTCTTTATAAACAATCTCAGCGTATTTTCAACGATATCTTATCACATTCTCAGGATTGATTCCGTTATCTTGGGGATTATATTACACTTAATTGCCGCAATTATTATAGCATTAGTTGGAATATCAATAATAGAAGTAGCAAAAATAGGCTATGAAAACAGAAACTTCTTATCTGCATTAATTATGGGTATTTTATTTGGTTCTGCGGTACTAGGTCTCTTTAGTCTTCCAGTTCACTTATTGGTTTTCCCAATAAAAATAACATTAGCATACGTGTTGGCTCATATTTTCTATGGTATAATAACTTATCTTGTATATTCGTTCGTTAAGTGATTATTCTTATTATTTTCTTGAACAGCAACTCCTCTAAATGTGTAATTCTTAGTCCATAGTGAAACTATTAACGTAAGGATCATCATTGCAAGTCCGAAGAAAGCGATATAATTGAAAGCAGTAGAAGAAGGCATAAACCCTAAAACCAGTGGTTGATTATCGTAAACCATTATGACGGGGACTTGGTAAGTCTGCATAAATGACGTAGCAACTACTGGACCTGCAGCTCCACCTATGGTTCTTAGCAATGTATTCATTCCCATCCCTGTAGTTCTATATTGTTCCGGCAATGACAATGCTACCATATTTACTAAAGGTATTATGACTGCTACTAATCCTATTGATGATATAAACCCATCAATGAGAACTTCTGTTGGATTGGATCTATAATATACTAACATAATATAAGCTAATGACGATAGCAGACTACCTAGAATTAAGATAGGCTTAGGACCTGTTTTTGGCAATGCTCTACCTAACATGGGGCCGAAAATTACCATTCCGAAAGCTACCGGAGACATTAATAATCCAGACTGAATTATTGATAATCCAAGTCCGTAAGGTGAAGGTAACTGAGAGTAATAAACTAGAAAGATGAAGACCGTGAACATTCCTACTCCAGAAATTATTCCTACTAAGTCAGCTACTGCAAAGTTTCTTATTTTAAATAAATCTAACCTTAACAAAGGTTCTTTTATCTTTCTTTCAACAGCTATAAAAATTCCATACGTTACTAGCCCGGAAATGAGCAAGGATAAGTTACATACCGAAGCCCATCCTAATGTAGGTCCCTCAGTAATGTAAACTAAAACTAGAACTGTAGCTAAGCCTATTAATGTTGAACCTAAGTAGTCAACTTTTTCCTTATATCTTATGCCGGTGTGTGGAAGGTACTTTATAGAAATGATGAAAAGGATTAAAGATAATATTGCCGCAGTATGAAAAGCGTAAGGCCAACCTAGATCTTCAACTACATAAGATCCAATTAGTAATCCAAGAGCCGGCCCGATCCCTATCATAGCACTTAACACTGCTTGTGCAAAAGCGACTTTTTCCTTAGGATATAAGTCTGTTATGTAAGCTATTGCTATTGGAAACATTGAGAAGCCGACGCCTTGAATAGCCCTAGCGCCTAATAAAACCCAAATATTTGGAGAAAAGCCTGCTATAGCTACTGCAATTATGTAAAAACCTATTGCAGTAACGTACATCTTCTTTTTGCCGTAAGTGTCTGCAAGTTTGCCCATTAACGGTGAAGTTGCGGCAGCAACTATCATATAAGCAGAAGTTACCCATCCTGCTAGCGTAGGAGAAATTGAAAAGTCCTGCTCTATCGTTGGCAAAGCAGGAACAACCATTGTTTCAACGTAGTTTACAAGCAGTAACATTAAAGAAAGTATAAGTAGAGTCCTAGATTTAATGTCCATGAGGGAAATTGAGAACTTCATGTATATAAGATTTTCGATATATCTATATTATGTTGGTTTGATGCCAAAATTTTTGGATAAAAACTTTTTACCTTAACTAGCTAGATGAGATTATGGCCTGGTACAATAAAGATGAAATAAAGAAATTCATAAGAAAAGACAATTCCATATTAGTAGTCTGGGACGTGCAAGAAGCTCTAGTAAATTCCATATTTAATAAAGAAGAATTTCTGCAGAAATTGAAAGAGATTATTTCTGCAGCCAGGCAATATAACGTTCCTATTGTTTACACAAAAATAACGCCGTTACCGGAAAGATTTCAACCACCTTACATGAGGAGATCATTTAACCCTGGAGACATTGTAAAGGACGTATATCCACAAGGCAGTGATGTAGTTCTAAACAAGAATACTACAAGCATATTCGTGGGCACTAATTTCGAGCTGATGTTGAGGAATGCTGGAATACAAACAATAGTATTCACTGGAATTGCAACTGATATAGGAGTAGAGACATCAGCAAGGCACGCACAAGCTTTAGGCTATTTGCCGGTTATAGCTAAAGAAGCAGTGTCGTCTTCTGATAAAGAAGCGCACGAAAGGTCTCTAGCAAATATGAGCAAATTAATGCTAGTTCTTGATAATAAAGAAATAATTGAAAGGTGGTCAAGCTAATGGTAAAGGAGAATAATCTTTATAACCATTAGTTAAATAAACTCCCTTTTTGTTGCAGGACTCTACCAATTCCTTAGTTACTGTCATTGCGTAAATTACTGGAATGATCTTTTTCTTTTCAATTTCTAGCTTGTAAGCCTTAAGTTTCTGTATCTTCTCTTCCAATTTCTTTAATGTACTTATTCCAGCTCTAGCTTTTACTTCCCCAACAATTACGTAACCTCCAAATTCACCATAAATATCTATTTCCAATTTATGCAATAATTCAAGTCTGTATAGTTCAACGTCTACATTAAGCTTAGATTTAATAACATATTCAATGTGTTCAATAGCTTCCTGTTCTAAAGAACCAGTTAAATTTTCTAATGTGCGTAAAATTTGCTGATTCTGTTTTAATAATTTATTTATAGTTTTATCCCTCTTCTTATTTTCCCTCTCTATACTTTCCATGGTCACTTCAAATTTTTCGTCTCTCTTTTTGTTTTCCTCTTTCATTTCTGCAATCATTTTTTCTAATTTCTCATCTCTTCTCTTATTTTCTTCCTTAAGTTCAGAAATAGTTGCTTCAAACCTTTCGTCTCTCTTTTTGCTCTCCTCCTTGAGTTCCGAGATCATTTTTTCGAATTTTTCGTCTCTTTTCTTGTTTTCCTCTTTTATCTCCTCGATTGCCTTATCAATTTTCTCCATAATTTGATTGAACTTCTTATCATTTTCCTCAAATTTTTCCCATACCAATTTCTGATGATCTACAAGGTCTTGCACTGTTTTTGAAAGTTTTTCTACTTCTTTAGTCAGTTCATCTATTTTCTTAATTACTATCTTATCGGCTATAAGATCAGCTACTTTTCTCGCAAAATCTTCGTTACTTGCTAACGCTCTAGCAATAGCCTCTTCGCTCATCAAATTAATATTGAATTATAACTTTAAGAGCTTTCCTTCCTCAACCTCAACTCCTCTTATTCCGAAGTAAGTGAGGGTAGAAGAGAATATGGCATTCTCTTTTTTATAAAACTTATAATACTCGCTTCTATCTTTCCTCGTGTAATAATTCACGTAATAAAGCTCTGCAGAGCCGTCAGATCTAGATATTCTTAGTATAAAAACATTGAGAGCCGACTTAGTATACTCTTTCATTAAAAGATCTATCCCTTTTTCTATGCCGTTCTTTATTAGAAATTTTAAAGCGAGTTCACTATCTATTGTTGTTTGACCTTGGAAATTCAGATCATGGGCTAATTTTTCTTTATCGACAGAACCATTGTGGGCAAAGAAGTAAAAATAATTCTCATCGTCTCCATAAAAAGGATGAGCAAATCTAGCGGACACAGTAGATTTATCCGTTGCTTGTCTTGCGTGAAATATTGCGTAAAACTTACCTTCTATAGAAGGTAAAACTAAAGACTCAGTGAATATTGGATTTTTTGATTTATAAAAATAGAATTTTTCTCCGTCATAAATAACGTAACCCCAGCCATCGCCGTGAACGGGACTTAAACCATATTTAGATGCAATAACGTCGTTTTTAGCAGACTCCTTCAACGTCTCATAAAGTTTAGTTAACTCTTCCTTAGAATCACCTACATAAGCAAACATTCTGCACATATAAAGAAAAAAAGACTTTTACGGATAAAAGTTCTGTAGCTTTATTCTTCCATTTTCGTCGTAGACGTAAACTGAGCCTTCTTCCTCATCCAGGGTTCTCTTATGTGAACCATCGCAGAAAGGTTTATTTCTAGACAATCCGCATGCGCACACATAAAAAACTTGTCCATTATCTGCCTTTATCATATAAGGTCTATTACGGTCGTGTTTTACTAACCTAGCCATTGCAAAGTAAGTGTAGAAAGTAAAGTATATATACAGTACGTGAATATAGATAAAGTTGGTTACTTTGAAGAAACTTGACACAATCTGCCCTATCGTTGAAACAATTAGAATAATTGGTAGCGAGCCTAAATTGCTGGTTTTAAGGTATTTATTAGATGGAGGGAAAGGATTTAACGAATTACAAAGATTAACCAAGTTAAGTTCAAAGACTTTATCTTCTACATTAAAAGATTTAGAAAATAACGATCTCATAAAGAGGATAATAATAAGTGATAGACCTTTTAGAGTAAGATATGAACTCACAGAAAAAGGCAAAGAATTGAAAGGAGTATTTGAAGAAATACAAAAATGGGGAAATAAATACCTTAAATGATCAACATAAATTAGATTTAAAAGGAAATTTAGTAACAGTATATTATGATTAATTACTATGAAGAACAATCGCTGATTATTTACCTTATCATTATTATCTATATCGGAGTTAGGAGGCTAATGCCAAGAAAGTTTAGGAAAGGCAGGATGTATTTTTGGCCGATAATATATGTGCTATTGTTAATTTTCTTCTCTGCACAAGTTAACGATCCTCTTATTTTATTATCGTTGCTACCCTTAGGCATTGCGGGATACTTTCTGGGATATAGACTATTAGAAAACAATGAGATAAAATTCTTCTTCAAAAACGGTACTCTTTATTATAAATGGCCTTATAGCATAACGCTAACGTGGACTTTGCTTTATATTATAAGAGTATCTTTAGAATTTTTTGCATTAAATAGTCTTACCATAACAATAATCGACCTTCTCCTTGCATTTAATACCAAGATATTAATCTCAGCAAGTATAGTTACCTTGAGAGAAGCTAAGAAATTCGCTCTCTCTTGAATTATAGAAGAATAAAATCTTCTCTTTATAAAGATTTGGTCTCATTGTATACCTAAGATAGATTACTATTATATTCTACTATTAATAGTTACTAATTAATGGAAGAAGTTAAGGTAACTAGAAACTATCAAATTACAATACCCTACGATGTGAGAGAAAAACTGGGTATAAAGATAGGTGATAAGCTAGTGGTTTACGTTGAAGGAGATAAGATAATTATCCAGAAAAAGGCTGGAAATATAGCTTCACTTAATCTTACGTTAGGTAAAAAAATAACTGATAAGGAAATTAATGAAGTCATAAATGAGGCTGGAGAAAAAATTGGAAGCGGTAGTTGATACTAATTTTATAATAGCAGTAATGTTTAAAGATCACGTTAAACACGATGAAGCAATAAAAGAATGGGAAAAGTTAGATAAGGTTTACTTACCTCTTATTTCCATAACCGAGATAGCTTACTTCCTGATTAAACATAACATAGATTTAAACGTTTTAAATGAAATTCTAAGCGATCCTAAAATAGAGATAATCGAAAACAGCGTTGAAGACATTTCTTACGCTCTGGGTAAAAAGGACGAGATAAAAGGTTATCATGATTTTAACGATTTCTTAATTTTATCAGTAGCTATAAGGCAAGATTTGCCATTACTTACGTTTGATAAAAAATTGAAGATAAAGATGAGAAAATAGGTGTTTTACTCATGGGGTTTGGGCTTCATAGGATTTCATAATATTTAATATCAATCCTCAGCCCTTGGGCTTCACCAGGGTCACTTCCGTTACCCCTCCGCCCCTTTAGCGGGATAACCTCAACCCTCACCCGTGAGCATGGGAAACCCGCACATCTTTTAGCCGCACCTTTCGGGAAAACTATGTCTAGTGTGACTGCATTAGTGTTTACCATTAAAGCATATAACTTTACGTTTATCGGAAACTGTTGTCAACGGCGGAATTAGATTAAAAGCAAGGATAAGTTACGCCACGGGTAAACGCGTAGTCTAGTTAGAGGAGTTCGACTAACGTGAGTAAAGCTTATTTACTAAACTTTACTTAAGTAAAGCTATGAATCAGATCTCTCCAAAAGGTTTTTCACAAAAATTGGTAAAAGAAATAAAAATGAATGATGGATGGAAATATTCGTTATTAGAAATAAAAGTCAACGAGTCTCATTATGCCCACATTATAGGCAATAGCGAGTTTGCAACTGGAGTTAGCGTTGATGAAAAAGGTAATGTAATAAGAATATACGCTAATAGGATAAAAGTACTGAATGAGACTGAAGACATTAAAGAAGAGGAAATTGAGCAGACTATAGTAGAACTAAAAGCTAAGAAAATTATTCACATGAAGTCAAAACTTAACTTAGATAAAAAAGAACAAGGATTTGGCAGAATAAAATCAATGGAGATAATTAACCAGGAGGAATATGATCTTTGAAGAGCGATAAAATCCTGGAATATTGTAAAACTCCCAAGTCGTTCACGGAACTAAAGGAGCTAACGGGCTTAAGCGATGCAGGACTTTACAAGGCACTAAATAAATTCCTTGAAGAAGGATTAATAAGAAAAACGGAAGAAGGGAAGTACGTTACCACCGATAAAGGAGAAAAAGCCTATAATAATCAATTAAAGAGCTTAATGGAAGAAGGCATTTGGATGGAATACTATGGTATAGGCGAAGATAAAATTAGAGAGATCCTAAAGATCTTAAAAAGCGTCAAAGGTGAGTTTTACCTTAAAGCTTCCAGCTCATCGGATGAGAGCTTATTAGAACAGCTTATAATTCTCCAAGAGTTGAATAGGGACGAGTAAACTAAATATACTTGGTAAACTAAGTATTAAATATGGCAGTAGTGATTAAAGTATTAGAAGACGTGAGGGAGAGACTAGTAAAACTTGCTGGAGAATTACAAGCTAAGACCGGGAAGAGAGTTACACTAAACGACGTTATTAAATACCTATTAGATACTCATGAAGAGATAAACTCTGAAGGAATAGACAAGGAATTAGAAGACTTGCAAATAAAAATGGATAAGAACTCATCCATGAAAGTTGATGAGGTAGTGTATGGTAAGCAGTAATGATTTTTCTTGATACCTCATTTCTTATTGCTTATTTAAATAAGCTGGACGATAATCACGAGAAAGCGTGCAAGATAATTAAGGGAATTAAGAGCTACGGTACTGCAGTTATAAGCGATTATATTTTAGACGAGTTAGCGACTTTTCTGTCTTATCATGTAAGTAAAGAATTTGCAATAAAGGTGATAACTAGGCTAGTTCAGCTCTACATGAGAAAGAAGTTGGACATAAAGATAGTTGATAAGAAAGTTTTTGCATTAGCTTATCTCTATTTCGAGAAATTAAAAGACAGAGAAAAATTAAGCTTTACTGATGCTAGCACTATAGCTATCCTTGATTATTTTAAAATTCCTTACCTTGCCTCATTTGACGGAGATTTTGATGGCCTTTCTACTTTCATAATTAACAAGCAGAGTATAATTAACGTTACAAAGATAGTATAGTGCATAGTAAATTTTGAGGTTTCGAATTTATTCGATAATGTTAATAAATGTACGTCTTCTTCTCTCTAGAGTATTCGAAATGACGAGTTAAATCTTGCAATAGACGAGAATAAATGGATTATACTCCGTTTATGACTTATTAAACAATTAGTCTCCTTTTAACCCAGATCAACTATATAATATTCAATTAATCTTCTCCTTTCTCTCGTTTATACTTTATCCAATAGAAGTAAAGCTTATGAGGCTTTTCACGATAAAAAGGTAAAGTGTAATGTTGAACGTTAAGTTCAATCATTTTTTCTTCTCTCCTTATTTTGTCGAGTTAACCGGAAGTTAACTAAACCCTGTATTATGAAGTCTATAAGTAGAGAACGAGAAAAGCCTAAAATTCAGAGGAAATATAGGTTTATTCAATCTCCTCATGAGTTGAAAGTAATACGAGCCTAAGGTATTCCCGGGAAATAATTGTTCTTAAATATAGCTTCAGATGAGTAAAGCTTGCTAGGAATATAAACAGTAGGAAGAGTAAAATCTACAATTTTATTACTTATAACACAAAACATAGTTTGTGATCCCTCAAAAGTACAGAGAATACGCTAAGGCCTACTATAGCGTTGCGTTGAAAGATAACGAGAGAGCCAAGAAAGCTTTAGAAATAAAGGATTATCCTGAATGCTTCTTTTACGCTCAACAATCAGTAGAAAAGAGCGTTAAAGCAATGCTAGAGGTTAAGTTAATATACAGGAAAGAGCACGACGTTATTGCTGATGCATCTAACAATCTTCAAGAGTTGGGAGAAGATTTAGATAAAGTACTTAATGCCCTCGATTATTTATCTGGCGCGTGGAATATATCTAGATATCCTTTCTTTAATGGTCAAGACGTAAAAACCCCTGAAGAGATTATAACTGAAGAAATGTGCAGAAAAGGAATAAGATATTCAGACGAGGTGTTAAAGATTGCTGAATCTTTCCTTAGAAAATATGGAATTATTTAGGATAGCAACGCGAAAGTTAATCAGAGATGACGTAGTGGCTATAATATTTTTCGGCAGTAGAGTCATAGGAAAATATAGAAAGGATTCCGACGTGGATGTTCTAATAATTATTAAAAAAGGAGGGAATAGGGATTTCTCAAAGGAGAGACTATCCTTCCTTAAAGAGACGGGAATCAGATTAGACACTACAGTATTTGACGAGGAACAATTTGAAGAAAACTTAACATTAGGAACTCTAATGATGGGCGTAAGTATAGCATATTGCGTGACTTATGATAAAATTCATGCATACGAAAAGATAAATGCCTTTGCTGAAGAGGTAAGAAAATATAATGCAGTCCTCGAACTACCTTATGGGAAATTCATAGTAGGAAAGACTATCAGAAAGTGTTTCGGTGATCTAAGTGCTTGATAAAGAGGAATATGAAAGATGGATTGTTTCAGCTAAGCAAACGTTAGAAAGTGCTAGAGCAGACCTTAATTCTGGATTTTACAATTGGGCTTGTTTCAAGTCACAGCAAGCAGCAGAGTTAGCAGTTAAAGCTTACCTTTACGGTATAGGACAACCTAAAGCCGGAAATTCAATTTCATATTTGCTTTCCTTGTTAAAGGCTCCACAAGAAATAATAGATAAGGCAAAGTATCTTGATAAGCTTTATATTCCAACTAGGTACCCAGACGCGTGGTCATCAGGCTCTCCAAGTTTTTATTACACAAAAAATGAGGCTGAAGAGGCAATTAAATATGCTGAAGATATTATAAAATTCATAGAAGAGGAATGGAAGAAGATATTATCAAAAGGAGAATAAAGGAAAGAGAAAGAGTAATAAATGAAGCTAAGAACTTTGCAAATTCTCTCAAAGGCTCTTTCTCTGCATTTCTCATCGGTTCTTACGCTAGGGGAGACTTTAACGCTTGGAGTGACGTTGATGTTTTGATAATTGGTAACTTTATGGAGGAAAATCCCATAAAAAGGTTGGAAAAAATGGACTTTCCACCAGGTTTTGAAGTCGTTCCTTTAACTGAGGAGGAATTTAAGAAGGCTTTGGAAAAAAACAATCCTATTATATGGGACGTCAAGAGCGTAGGTTTAGTTTTAAGGGATGATTTGAATTTATGCAGTAAATATAACCTAAGGTGTTCAGAAGGAAAGAATAATCGGTAAAATTAAAGGTACTATTAAAGTCAGCACTACTCCATTTATCATTGCTCCTACTCCGTATTCATAACCTAAAACGTCCACGTAAAATCCCAAAGTAGTATCCATAGAAGTAGCCCCTCCAACTGCTACTGCCCCCAAAGGAGTAGACCTAATTCTAAGGAAAATAGGTAATAGCGAGAAAGTGAATTGTTCTCTTAAGAAGTTAATTAGGAACGCTATTACGCCATAAATGGGTCCATAGTATTTGGCAACTATAGGCCCAGTATAAGAATACCACCCTGAACCCAAAGATATTGCCAACGCTAAATTGAAAGGTCTTATGGAGAGAAATAAAAATAGTGTTACTGACGAAATTATTCCCCCTATTATTGCTATAATTACAGAGAATATGGCAAACCTACTTATTCTCTTCATTAATTCCTTCTTCAACTCCTTACCAATGCTTATGCCTATTACGACTGCAAGGACATATAATTCCCAATCTATTACCTCGTCAAATACGCTGTCACTTATTATAATAGAATAGAACCTAGTTATGAGACCTACCAAGAAACCTATTATTAATGGCAACAAGTACTTAAGTTGAGTTTTTATATCAACTCCTTTTATCTTCCCCTCCTCAGTTCTTTCATTTATGAATGACCCTAAGAAGTAAGTAATCGTGACTATTACCAAAGAAGATATGAAGGAAACTAAAATGATACTCCCAACGTATTCTGCAGAAATTTGATTACCTCCCCAGAAGGAAATTGTGAAAATTAGGATTAGGACTGTACCATCAGAGAAAATCTGAGGAATGTTAATTTTACGTCCAAGTATGAGGGAAACTACGTAAAGTGAGATAAAAGTAAGAGTGAAGAACATGCAAAAACTACCTCAATTACCTTTTAAAAAGTTTATCTAGTAGGGTTGATATTGTACATTTACTGGGATTAAAATTGTTCTTCCGGAATTATCTTGTACAATGAGGCTTACAATATAGTTAGAGTAAGGAATTAAGCCTTGCACGCTACCGAAGTTGACAGTAATTGAGTTACTACCTACGCTCAATTTATTTGGCGTAATGGAAGTGCTGCTTATTGAAGTTCCTTCAATTCTTGCACTTATTATAGTTCCTTCAACCTGAGAATATACATTTAGATACGCATACCCGTTGCCTTTTATTACTCCCAGCATTTGACTAAAGGTCTGAACATAAGGAATTCCTTTAGAAAGAATACCATTTATAGAAGTGTAAATTAGGATGAAGGCTATGAACTCAAGAATTCCCCCTACGCTAATTACTATGTCTATTATTCCACTTATTATTATTAATATACCCGCAGTTTCAATTGCAGAATTATTAAGTCCTTTACCTAAATTGTAAAATCCTAAGCCTAGCATAATTCCGCCTATGAGTTCTAAGATTGCCGCTATTACTATAATAAATATACCTACTGCTATTATTACTGTGGCAACTCCAACTATGAGAATTCCTAAGGAAATAAGAATTAGTGTTGCACCAGTACTTCCTATACTTACATCAAGTCCCGTATTCTTAAGTAAATTAAATCCGGACCTAAGTTTTATTATGCCTACAATGCTCAGGATTGCTCCTATAATTACTATGATAACTGCTGCCGCAAGTATTCCTATTAGCGAGGAATTAAGTTGTAAATTGCTAATACTAGTAGTTGTCGTAGGCGATGATATAAGACATCCGTAATAGGTGAAAAGTAACAGAAACAGTACTATTGCACCAATAAACAATATTATATTTGCTAAGATCTCGTATAAAGACCCTTTTTTTAACTCTTTTAAACCGTCGGCATAAGGATTAATCATACTAATTCTAGTTTTTGCTTCAGTTGTATTAATATATTTTGCAAATAAGTACTCTAGTTTCGCTGTTTTCTAGGATCTTAAACTCACTAGATCTAGAATCAGATTGAAACTAAGTTTAGTGCTATCTCGCTATAAATCATCTAGTTTCCAAAACTTATTTTAACTATAAAGCTAGTATTCTAACTGTGGATTATGGAGCCCTAGGGCTTTCCTTACTTCTATCTTTAGTGCTTGCGTTCATCTTAACAAGGCTTAAACTCTCTCCCGTTATAGCTTATCTCATTGGAGGAATTCTCGCCTCAACTTATTTGGGTGTAAATTTCAATTCTCCAGAGTTCTCCCTTATCACCTCATTAGCGTTGAACCTCTTAGCATTTGAAATAGGTACAGGCTTTGATTTAACTAAAGCAAGAGAATTATTTACTAGAGCTATTTTCGTTGCCCTAGTAGAGCTAACGCTTATTCTTATTATTTCTTATTATACTGGGCTCTATATCCTTCATTTAGGTTCAGTAGGCTCAACATTTCTAGTCCTAGCTTCAATAGATACTAGTACATCAATTATTTATAAGCTTACAGAAGGTAAAACGATAAGAGATAAGGATCTATTAATAGCAGTATCATCAATTGAGGATATAGAAGTATTCTTTATTTATTCAGTAATTGTTGCATTAGGAGGGAAATTTTCATTTATAAAAATATTAACTGTAATTATTGAAGTTTCATTAGCATCTCTGATCCTTTACATATTTGCTAGATTCTTATTCCAAAGGGTTTTATTTTCACCAAGTAAAGTAGAGGATGAAAGCATAATTATTCTCATACCTATAGTATTAGTCTTCACTTTTTCTTATATCTCATCAGTTACTGGCGTTCCCACAACTTTAACAATGATATTATCAGGGATAGCTTTCTCATCAGTTAGCGGAAGTGAAAAGGTAATAAAAACTATAGCTCCAGTTAGAGAATTCGCGTTAATTTTTTTCTTTTTAGCTGTAGGAGGACTACTAAAACTTAATGAAAGCTTAATTGACTTTTTCCTTATTTCCTTACTTATAATTGCTATAAAGTATTTCTCCTTCAGTACCGCCTCTTGGATATCAGGGACTAACTTTGTTCAAGCTTATACAAACGGAATCTATATGATACCATTAAGCGAATTTGGAATTATTGTTTCGCTTGACGCAATAGAAGAGGGAATTAATGTTTATACCGTGTATTTAATTTCAATCAGTGTAGTCATCACGTCTAGTATACTTGCTACAGTTCTGATACCAAGAATTCAAAAGTTATCTAAGCTTATTAGTGAAATATATTCCAATACTAGGATTCTACCCCAGTTAGATTCTGCAATAGCTTGGTTTAATAGAACTGTATTAGGTCAAATAACTCCTTTTAGCAAATCCGAAATAACCAAGCTATCCCTTAGGTTAGTAGTCTTTATTCTATTACCCTTTGTAGTTTTCCCACTCTTACATAAGGTTTGCTCAATTTTTATACATCCTTATTTAAGTTTTTTAGCGTATGCATTTTTTATAGGAGAAGCAATTATAGCTTCTCTACTGCTTTATAACTTTGCGGTAATCTCCATGAGAATATATTACATTATAGTAGGTGAAATCTTAATCAGAATAATGAGAGTTAAGAGTAGATCGTTTAAGGAATTATGGAGGAAATTGTTAGATTTTGCTGGAGTTGGAAACATGTTTTTCCTAATTTCATCATTACTTTTTTACCTAATTTTAGAGACATCTTCACTCTTAGCTTACGATCCTCCATCAATAAGTGTTCCAGCGGAAATATCGTCAATATTTATAATCATTATATATATTAATAGAAGACAATTTAGGAAAATATCAAAATTTTCAATATATTCAAGAAGAAAGCCAAGTTATAAAAAAGTTATTAAGATTACAGTGAATGTAATATTAGGATGCAAAAAAGTTTATAATAGGAAAAGACAAAAAATATTGAATATAGTCCATATTATAAGGAGATAATTGATCTAAAAATCAACTTTTTATCAAAATATCATGGTAATATTTACCTTGTCTGTTTTCCTAAAACTTTCAGAAAAGAATATAGCTTAAATTTTCAAGTTTCCTATTATCGTAGTAGATTTACTGGTATATCAATCAGTAAACTCTATAGGAGAACGCAAAGTTAAATTTGCATTTAATATTATAATAACTAATTCAACTACAAGTGAAGTTTAACAGTGTTAATTTCACTTTGTAATTAATTGAACGTTATTGTCTCTATATTTTATAGTGGTATATTTAGATTATAAAAACCTCTTAAAAATATATAGTTAAAGTTTAAATATACTGTTAAAAAATTAAGCACATGGAGTACATAAGACTCGAAGGAATTATAGGACTAATCATAGTAATAGGAATACTATTGGCAATAGTCGCTATGGGTCCTCATTTTTCTTCAACCTTACAAACTGGGCCAGGTAAGTTCAAAGTAATAAGTGCAGAGTTATTATGCGTGTGCAAGAATTACATTATTAATGCTACGATAGAAGCTTCTGGTATTCCTGGAAATTGCCACGATAATTTATATGAGGTCATACTTAATGGTACAACATATTATGCCTTTTATAAAGAAAGTAACGATGGCCAGGTTGTTTGGTACCATAACGGAACTCATACTTACGAAATATATTTATCAACTTCTAATACTACATATTCTCCGCCAACAAACTTGCCAAAAGGCACCTACGAGGCTACTTTTATTTCTCAACAAGGTAAATACACTATTACCATAAGCTTTGGAGCAACTCCAAAGCCGCAGTTGAAAATTGTTCAAGCTGAAATACTTAATGTCAGTGGACTTTACGTTTTAAAGACCGAAGTTAACGCGAGTATACCGGTTGGATATATCTACTTTTATGAAGCAATATTAAACGGTACTCCCTACTACATATTTTACCATCCTGAGGGCTATACATTATGTCCAGTTTACTATATCGATAAGTCTGGAGTTTACAACGTTTCTTTATACATTTATCCAAAGAACTTCACTGCACCAACCAACGTAACTCCTAACAGTTTTGAAATAAAGCCTGGAATTTATGAAGTGACGTTTGTAACTAGCATAGGCAATTACACGATAACTGCAAAAACTGCAACAACAACTTCTACTCCTCAATTCTCTGTAGAAAATACTGCAAAAGAAGGTGTAGTAAATGGATTAACGCAACTTAACTTCACGATAACTGCTACTACTCCTCTAGGAGGTCATATTTGTGTTTATGAGATTTGCGTTAACGGTCATAATTATACTGTTTACTATAAGCCTAAAGTCTCTACTTCAGCGATAGGAGTATACGTTTATCAAGGTACTGGAACTTACTGCTTTTATATAAACGGAACAATATCTGCAGGGACTTACACTATAAAGTTCTATTACTGCTATGAAGGAGTTCACTACGTGTATTCTGAGGAAATAAATATAATAAGCTAATACTTTATTTCTTTTTATTCTCCTAGATATATTTTTAATTGTATAAAAGTCACGATAATTGATATTATAAACGCAGACAAAACTTGGTCAATAGTGTGGGCTTTAATTTTAACTCTTGCGATACCTACAATTATCGAAAACAAGTAAAAGAAAATGAACTTTATTCCTAGAATCATTATTAATGCTGTAGAAATTGCCGTTATTGTTGCTACGTGTATGCTTATCTTGTACTTGAGCGAGATGGATAATATGAGTATTGTATTAACAATGTAAGCTATGCTGAGGTAAAAGAAAATGGGTGAGAAATTGAAATAGTATAAAACTAGACTACCTAGTAAATAACCTAGTAAAACTATAATAATTACTCTTCCTCTTTCTTCTCTCCTGCTTATAAATAAATCAGAAATCTTTCCTAGTTTCCACATAACTAGTGTTATCAAGAAAGGTAGAATTGAAAAGAAGAAAATTATATCTACAAAATCCAGTAGATTTCTACATCTTGCCAGAAATATAATGAGAAAGCCTAGGAATGTTGATATTGAAGGATGAAATATAATGGAAATTATTTTTTCCATCATATTAGCCCGCTGGTTAATATAATAAAACCTACTGTGTAAAGTAAGCCTACTGCCACGTTCTTCATTATCCTCTTAGGAAATTTTACTGAAATTATTCTGAAAGCAATTAAACTCCACATAAAACCTAGAATACCGCCTATTAAAGCCCAAGTATAGTCTCCAGTCATTATCCAAGAACTTACAGTAAATGTGTCAACTTCTATCCCTTCAGCAGTTATTCCTAGTGCAGCAGTTAAAAATGCTCCTCTAGGTTCTGGATAATCTCTGAAAAAGAAAAGCGTAGCCATTCCTATTAAGAGAAAACCTAATGACATCCTTATTATGTACTCACTAGTATCCGTAATTAACACGGGGAGAAAAATATAAGTTAAATAAATGAGAGAAAGCACTAAGAGCACTCCGGTTAAGGTTCCTAAATTCCCCATCTTCCTATTATTTGAAGTCGCAATATAAGAAAAAAGAGACATTTCAAAGCCTTCAAAACTGCAGGGCAGGAAGGAAGCTAAAAAAGCTACCTCGTCCATTTTTACCTCCTTAGCACATTCTTATATCTCTTTAACGCTAGCACAGAAGATGTTAGGAAGCCTATAAGAGAAGAGTAGACGAAATAGTCAGTAACAAAGCTATATATACTATTGGTGGAATAAACATAACCTGAAATTCCAAGACTCACTAGCAGGGAAAGCAGAGCGTAGAGCGTAAGATTTCTCTTCTTAAATGATGCGAAAAGTAATGCAAAGCCTATTAAATCCAATGGTAGGAGGATTTGAATTGCCGGTTCTGGATAAACCGATGCATAGCCAGGCGGAGGATGAACTACTGCAATGTAACCGTAATGTACAGGATATTGCAGAGGTATTGGATAAGTCCAGTTATTTGGACAAAGTATTATGGGGGGTCTATCTCTCGAGAAATTGAAGGCACACAATAGTCCTTGAACGTCACTATTTTCTACGTATTTTGTTAACCAAGGTAAATGCCAATTATAATCAATAAATCCTAACAAGGTATATCCGCTCAGTGTATAATTATCTATCCACGCCTCTTTTGCATAGGGCGAAATAATCAAAAGAGGAATCCTTTGGCCAAGTCCATAATGATTTATTGCAGGAGGTACTATTTGGTCAAAATATCCTCCGCCTTCATCAAATGTTATGAAAATTACGGTAGAGTTCCACTCCGGGCTTCTCATTACCTCATTGATTATCTGAGAAATTTCTACAGCCCCAGCAGTTACATTATAAGGAGGATGCATATCGTATCTATCGTCATATCCGTTGATTAACATAACCCAACTAACTGCAGGTAATGAATTATTTTGCAAATATTCTTGAAATGCGGTAAGTCCGTGGAAGTGGTTCATGTAATTTTGTATTCCTATAAAAGCCCCCATGGGCCAAGGAATACAGCCAGAATAATCGTAAACGAAATAACCCCAGCTTATGTTATTTTCACAAAGTTGGTACATTATTGTTTCATTGAACGGAATAACGTTACAAGCGTCGTCACTATAAAAACTTGGAGGAAATCCGGTCATGTAGGCAACTCTGTTAGGTTCTGTTAATCCAAGGACTGGAGAGTAATAATTATCAGCAAGAACGTATTCTTCGGCGTAATCCCACAATATCCCAACTTGCTGGTAAGAGAAATAAGCCATCGATTGTGGTCCAGAATAATAAACGAAACCGTCGTAAGTGTCAAACCAGTAGTCTCCATGATATAAGCACCATCCTTCGCCAGGATCTACGGTATCCCATGCGTTGGCATAATACGGATGACTACTGCCTAAGAATGGTAACCATGGAACATTTGGAACGGAAATCCAGCAGAGTACTCCGTTCTTACTGCTTTCTAATTGAGTGTAATTCTTATAAAGACCGCATGGCCACATTACTGAAAGAGTTATGTTATTAACTATTGGTGGCCAGCCAAAAGGATAAGTTCCAAACATATTGTCAAAGGAGTGATTTTCCTCAATTATTATAATAACATGTTTAATTGGAGTCGCAGTTGTTGAGGTATGAAAGGTGGGTAAAAGAAAGAAGATTGTTAAGAAAAAGGTTATGATGATGGTTCTCTTCATTTTAGTACCCTACATAAGGAATACTTCTTCCGAAGCCATAAATGTTTGCTAAGACTGCTAAAATTATAAGTCCTGCCATGACTGCAAACATTATGTAGTCGTATTTAGTAAAAGGTAAGTCTACTAGCATTGTCCTACTTTCGTAAGCTCTAAAACCTCTAGTATCTACTGAAATTGCAAGGTTCTTTGCTCCTCTAAGTAAGTAAACCATTGAAGGTATAATTGCCATTAATCCTGCGTAAAAGAAGTAAATAGGATATAACACTCTGGGTTTTCCGTATCCTAACCCTCTAATGAACTGCATTTTTACTGAAGTATCTAAAATTTCAAAAATTTTTGGTACAGTTTTTACTCCAACTAATATAGAGAAAGTTATAGCAAGGGGAACTTTCATTTTAGAGAACATTCTAAAGATGTCAGATGTTGTAGTAGTTAGTATAAGGAGTAGTGAAGAGACTAAAACTGAAGTTATTCTAAAAGATATTTGTGCTCCGTATATTAATGCTTGTAAAGTTAATTGAGGCTCATAGCCCATTATATTTACGAAATACGAAGGCCATACCCAGACTACAGTATAACTTGATACTGGGCAAGGGAATACCATTTGCAGTACTGAATTAGGAGTATAAGGTGCAATACTCCACGTTGAGCCTATTATTGTAATAAAGACTAGGAGAGTAATGTAAGCAAACTTCTTTTTGCCGTCATTTAATGTCAAGTATAGGAACATTATCACGAGAGTTAAGATAGCGCCAATCCACCATATAGTTACCGCTGCTACTGACATTACTATTATTCCAAAAAATACCTTAGTTAATGGATTAAGCTTGTAAAGGAAAGTTTTCCCGCTTTCGTACCTTGTTATTTCCATTAATCCTTTTAATCCTAGTACCGTTAGGAGTAAACCTATAGGTAAAGCTACTCCGTAGAAGAATAGGAACCAACTAATAATAGTCTGAGTAAAAGGATCCTCATAAAGAGAACTCCAGGGGACCAAGCTTGGTCACCACGTATTCAGTTGGAGGATAAATTCCTAGATCTTCCCTTAGAAAAGCCTCCTCTGGAGTTCCATTAAATACAATTTTACCATCTTTCATTACAAGCACTCTGTCGCAGAATTTATCAACAAACCTTGAATCGTGAGTTACTATGAGGAACGTGTAACCTTTTTCTCTCAAATCCTGAACTTCTCTTCCTAAGATCTCTCTGTGGTACCAATCTTGGCCACTAGTAGGTTCGTCCATTAGTAATATCCTAGCTCCAGAGGCAAGGATCGACGCCATTGCGACTCTCCTCCTTTGTCCCATTGATAATAAAAGAGGGTCATCGTGCCTTACTCTTTGTAAGGAAAACATTTGCAGGATATTGTTCAACTTCTCTTCAGAGAAGGTTTTCCTACTCTTCATTGCAAACGCTACTTCATCCTCAACTTTCCTCTTTACAAACATTATATCAAAGTTTTGAGGTAAATAGCCTATGTAGCTTCCTCTTTCTGCGAGTCCCTTTTTACTTAAGTCCTTTCCTTCTACAACAAGTTTAACCTCAGCCTTTAATTTTCTATCTAGCATCCCCATTATTGCCTTAAGTAAAGTAGATTTTCCTGCACCGTTATTTCCCATTAACGCTACTATCTCTCCTTGTTTTATTGAAATTTCTGCATCTACGAGTGTCTTGCCTTGTTTAGTCCAAACTTTAATTTTAGCGTAAAGCGCCTCCTTCTCTCCTTTTCTCCTGGGAGGAGGAACGTACATATATCCCTTTAGTAATTCTTTACTAAGGCTTTTTGCTCCTATTTTCTTTAAATAAAGATAATAATCTGGAATTTCTACTCCAGCTGATGCTAATAAATCAGAACTTTCAATTAATTCCTCCTTTGGTACATCTAGAACTATTCTCCCTCTATCTACTAAGACTACCCTATCAACGTAAGGTAGAACTCTCTCAAGCTTATGTTCAACTATTATTAAACTCCTCCTTTCTTGTCTAAAGTTTTTTATTAAGGAGAAGATCTCTGCTGTACCTTTTGGATCTATATTAGAGGTAGGCTCATCAAGTATTAACGCCCTAGGTCTCATTGCTAATATTGATGCTAAGGCTACTCTCTGCATTTCTCCACCAGAAAGCGTATTAGTGTCTCGATGTAACAAGTGAGAAATCCCAGTAAGTTTTGATGCCTCATTTACCCTTTCTATTATTTCCTCTTTAGGTAACATAAAATTTTCTGGACCAAAGGCTATCTCGTCTACTACGGTGTAATTAAAAATCTGAGTTTCAGGGTCTTGAAGAAGCGTTCCTACAAGCTTAGCAGTCTCATAAATGGGCTGTTTTCTAGGATCTTTACCGTAAACTGAAATTTCTCCAGTTTCTTGAGCATTTATCATATTTGGAATAACTCCGTTTATAGCATTTACTAGCGTCGATTTTCCTGAACCCGACTTTCCAACAATTAGTACTGATTCTCCATCTTCTATTTCAAACTCATCTATTACTAAGGATGGTTTACTTCTACCTAGGTAAGTAACTTGAAAATCTTTAATTTCAACGAACTTCACGATCCCACCGCTCTAGCTACTATTATTGCTATAATCGCTCCAATTATTCCAGCTATTGCATCTCCTGGCATGAAAGCGTAAATATGATAGTATATATAACCCCAATTAGCTATTTTAGCCTCAATAAATGGCCTGAAAAAGCCGTCGTAAAAAACTGGATCTGGAAAAGCCCAAAGAAGCCCAATTATTGCACCTTCTATTGCTCCAACTATAAACGTTAACTCAGTAATAGAGGTAGATCTAGTTGGAGTATCTTCCTCTTCTTCCTCAGCTGATTGCATTGTGGTCTTTTGAATATTCTGTGTAGGCGGTTTTGTTGTAACTGAAGGTGCAAAGTTTGGCAATCCGAATATTCTTCCACCGGTTGCAGCTATCATTAAATCTACAAATAGCCCATAAGTAAATGTTTCGTAAATAAAGTACATTGGTTCTCCTCCAAAACCGTAATGAAATATGTCGCTTAGAACGTCAAAAATAAATAACGTGAGCATTCCTACTCCAACTTTCCTTACTAGTGCTGCAACAATGAATACTATTATAATCCTTCCCCAGAAGCTAACACTTACGAAAGGATTTGACGGAATAAATCTGTCTAAAAAACCTGCAATATAGAATTCCCAAGCTACAGCAAAAGCTGAGCCTATTCCTATGTATATTAAATCTAAGGTGTTAAATGCTTTTAACCCTCCGCTTCTTTTACCTAAAAGAAATGCAATAGCTAACGCAACTAAAAAATATAATAGAACGAGTTCCCAAGGTATTTCTCCTGGTTCATTTACTGCTCCTGCTATACCATTAAAACTCATAATTCCTCATGTCTACTTTGAATAATGATTAAAAAGGATTTCTTTTATAGTTAAAGTAAAAAATATAGATCTATATAGTTCCGATAATACATCTTTATTAATGTAATACCACGACGGCGAACGATTATCTGAAAACTTTTAAAGCTGGTACTAAATACAGAAATTCACTTTAACAATTTTATAGCCCTATATATCCCAAGTTTTTCTGCTAATTCTGCTACTCTTCCTCTAACAAATTTACCTAGTAAATCACCGAAATATTCGTTACCTATTCTAACTATAATTGCGTATTGACGGTATGAGAACTTTCTTTCAAATCCTATTAAATTAAGCATTGCGGTTCTTCCAGCTTGTACTGCAACTTGTGCAGACATGGGTATAAATTCCTTAGTTGTAGAACAGTCACCTGCACCGTAAACATCTTCTTGATCTACAGATTGTAAATATTCATTAACAACCATCCTATCGTTTATAGTAGTTAGCCCTAGCTCTTTAAGAATTGAAGGTCCTTTGAACCCTATTGAAGATACTATTAAATCTCCTCTTATTTTTTGATCTTCCGCATAAACAGTGTTGTCTTCTATCTTCTCAACCTTAGTGTTCAACAGTACATTAACTCCCATTTCTCTTAATTTCTTTTCAGCGTAGGCAGAAGATTCTTGAGACATGAAATTTAATAGCCTACTTTGTCCCTCAATTAGGTAAACTTCCTTTCCCATTTCTCTTGCTAAGGATGCCAATTCTACTCCTAAGTTTCCTCCTCCTATTATAACTACAGTTTTAGCTCTTAGCAATCCTTCCCTAATTCTTAAAGCGTCCTCAATGTTTTCGAACTTTGTTGCACCATTAATAAGTTTCTGCGAATAACCTAAGGATATAATTAACTTATCATACGCTATTTCTCCTGCAGTAGTTATTACTACTTTTTTTCTAAAGTTGATCGACTTAACAGTAGCTTTGAGAACTTTAGGATATGGAATTTTTGCAATGCTAGGATCGCCAGTTTTTACTACATCAATGAGCTTATGAGTTAGTATGAAGTAATCTTTATTATCTATCATTATAGAATCGTGAGTTTTTAATGCAGATAATCCTGCAAATCCTCCACCTAAAATCACAACCCTCATATGTTTATATTACATTTAAAGTTTTTAAGATGATATTCTCAAATATATATCTCTCGTTAAAGTTTGAAAAACTAGAAAGGAATAAATACCTTCATCCTATTTTTACTTTATGCAAGAATTTACGGCTAATTTGTATTCTAGAGCAAAAAATTTCCTAGAGGCCGCAGTTTATAATATGAAAGGTGGATATTATGACATCTCGGCAATACTATTTTCTAGGGCGGTTTATCTAGCTTTAGTTGCTAAGCTTCTAGATTCCGGAGTAGAAATTCCATGGTATCTGGATTTTGCTGGATTATTTAGGCTTTTGAAAAAGAAGCTAAAAATAGACGTCGAGAGCGAATTTTCGGAATTACTTGACGCAATTAGAATTCACGACTGTTATTCTACCCCTATTGAGATTAACGAAGTTGAAATTAAACTGTTAAATGAGAAAGTAAAAGATCTCTTCGTAAAACTTAATGTAACTTAAGGAACTTTATTGCGTTTATATTATTAATTTCCTTATCCATTAAATAGCAAGTTATTCTACCTTCCTTTGTAGTGTCAATAACTGGTGCAACAAGAAATACCTCAACATTATATTTATCGGCAACGTTTAATGTATCTAAAATTACTGATGGAGTGGTTGGTGTAAATATTATTGCATAACCTTCGTACTTTTTCATTTTTAGTAAATTCAATTCTGGTTCCTTTTCATCTATTTTCCTTCCACCGTAGATCTCCACTACAGACTTTACCAGGTCTCTTCCTGCTATTATGACCGTCTTTTCCTTGGTGGTTTCTAGTTCATCTTTTATTTCCTTTACCTTTATTCTAGGTATTTTTGTTGGCATAGTATAAGGATTTTTAACAATGAAATAATCCTTAGAATAAAGAAGTGACGTAGCAAAAGCGTAGGCAGGGCTATCGACGTAAGTATAAACTTGATCAAAATCCTTAATGATGGAAAAATCAAAGGCTCTATACTCCTCACCGGGTTTGATGACAACTTTTTTATCAAATTTTATGGCAGGAAAATCTTTACCATAAGTTATCAAAACTTTCATAATTAATCATCTTTTTAAATCCTTAAAAATTTTAGAAGAAATCGGTTAGGTCGTAAATTTCCTTAATGGTTCGATTTATTGTATTTATAACGAAAAGTTCGTTAACTCCTATTCCCTCATTAAGGATCAAGTTACCGTATTTTTCACCTTTTATTGAATGTACAAGTGACGAGAATAAGATTTCTCCTTCTTGTAAAGGTCTCTCCAAGTGAATATTCGTAATTGGGTTTCTTATGTGCTCTTCTTCCTTAAATACGGTAGAAGGCAAAGGATTCTCGGAGAAAGCTACGCCTATAAGCTCACCCTTGTGAATCATTCTTGTTTCCTTAAGAGCGAATTCCACGCTTTTAACCTTATTAGGGAAGAACCTTTTCTTCCTCTGAGTATAAAGATATTGTTGAGAATTTTTAGGCATGGAAAGCGAAGTGTATGCCCTTATTGTGGCTATGCTTCTGTTTACGTTTCTTATCACTCCGAAAATATTCTTCCCATAAATTCTTATATCCTTATCTATCGTCCATTTTATTGCATTTTCGAGGAATTTTACTATTTCGTCTTCCTTATAAAGTGCCGAAGTTACTATTTTATCCACCACGTTAATCTTATGTTCTTGAAATATTGTTAATATCATGTTCATCTTTTCTACTGCCTTTTCCTTTAGAATGTCTTCCTTATTTACAACTACAAAAGTTGGTAAGTTGAAAGCTGAGATCATTTTAGCGTGATTTTCTACGTCCTTTTCAGTAGTTTTATCATCTGCAAAATAAATTACGCTATCTGATATTCTTAACCCGTTGATTTGCTTATCAAACAAATCAAACTGACCACCAATATCCTGCAACGAAAATGTAATGTAACCTTTAGCAAATCCATCCTTATATGGCGAATCGACTATTACTCTTTCGTATTTTTCTCCTGTGAATTTTAGGTATGATATTGTTCTGAAAGGCAGGAATTTCCCTTGGTGATAAGCCATAATTTTTTGTGCTGTGTAAATGGTCCTCTCCTCTATCTTCTCCTGAGGAGAAACGTAAAGTAAGAATTGGTAATAATCGTCTGGTTTCCCATTAATTTCAGCATCGAACTTCGCGTTCTTAACTGCCTCTTCTTGGTGGTCTAGGAAATAGTTATTTTTAAGCAAAAACTTTGCAAATGACGTCGTTTTGCCTGTATCTCCATTGCCTAGCAATGAAATTAAATACATAACGAATACTCTAATGCCTACCTTTTATTACTTACTATCTTTTTACAGAGAGGGAGTTAAGGAGACGGAAAGCCTCGTCAAAGGTAGCCCCTGACTTCTTTTTCTAATTTAGTGAGGATGCCCCTCTTAAGCTCGACTGTGGGAGGGGCAGCCAATCTCAAATGGACTAGAGCTGATGATTCTCCTTGGGCTCTCTAGTCCCGAATCGATGAGAGGGGAACCATCGCTAGCGGGGAGGAGTCAGATCATTACAGAATACATTTATATTATTATATTCCATTCATTTTTTTATGAAGAAGATTATCATCAACATTGAGGGAAGCGTCAACTCTGGTAAATCAACTCTCTTAGGGTATTTACTTTGGAAGTATTCAACTAACAAGGATTACATAGCTCAAAAGACCAGATTATTCCAAATATATAATAAGCAGTATAAAGTCCCAGTGCAAGAATATTTGGCAAACCTCGTACAAATAACCAGTGACGAAACAATTAGACAAATGACTTCCAAATCTCACGCAGTTAATATAACCATAGGAGACCTCCAATTAATAGCGATAGATATAGGAGGTCATAATAAGTATACTTACCAGGCTCACCTTTCAACCGTTGAGAGCGATACAACGCTCTTCGCAATTCCGGTTGACGAAATAAAGGAAAAGGCTTACCTTAAGAACACAATGCTTACTCACTTAATTACTACTTACCTAGTTAGGAAAGCCTTTGGCAGAACGCCAGAATTCCACGTTATAATAACTAAGATAGACATGGAAAAGGATTATGATAAATACGTTAGTCAAGTTAAGAGCGACCTTGATAGAATGGGCAAAATCCTAGGAATGACTGATGCAAGGTTTTACTACTACACTTCTTCCATAATAGTTAAAGGAATAAATGATATTCAAGCTGAAGGTCAATACGAGGAACTATTAAAGAACCTGGAAAGCACTGTACAAACTAGAATAAACTCGTCAAAGACTGTCTTTCATGCAAGAGGCGTAATGAATCCTACTGAGAATATTAAAGTTCTTGCAGGTAGGGTAATGTCTGGAAAGATACAGAAGAACGACGTGTTAAATACTCCTTACGGTGAGCAAAAAGTAATACAGATTGAGGAATTCGGGCAAAAGATTTACGCCGCAGACCCAACGTCTTATATTGCAATAAGGTTTGAAAGAGATGACTTCCCCTTAAACTTCAAGGGCGGAGAAGTTTTAGGCAATTTTGAATACTTTAGCAATGGTGAAATAACTCTCCTAGACCTTAGGGATACCATAAAGAGAATACAGGAGGAGTTTGAATTAAAGGATGAGCAGTATTATAATCCTCCATCTAAAATACAGAAGGGAACTAAGTTTTACACCACAATTAACGGTCGTAGGACTGCACTAAAGGTTGAAGACGTAATTTCCGAGGAAAGCAAGAAATTAAGGCTGAAGGTAAAAATAGAGGATAGTGTTGATAAGATATCTGTCTTCGGAGAAATAAGGAATACCGGAATAACTTATGAGGAGAATTCCAAAATCTGGGGAGCATTCATTTTATGAGAGAAGAGGCGAAAAAGTGGTTTCAGCAAGCCCTAGAAGATCTTTCTACAGCTAAGGACACTTTCTTTACTGGCCATGCTTCAGCTTTTTGGGCTCAACAATCTGCAGAAAAGGCGTTAAAAGCTTTACTCATTAATTTTGGTAAGACAATAAGAACTCATGATTTAGATGAAAATTTGGATGAAATTCAAAGGGAATCTGGGATAAGAGGAGACGAATTAGGCAGGATGTCGATAAGTTAACAGTTCATTATACTATTGCGAGATATCCAGATGCAGCAAATGCTGTACCGGCTAGGTTATATTCTAAGGAAGATGCCGAAGATTTAATAAAAAGAGCGGAGAGGATAATAGAGTGGGTAAAGCGTTATCTGCAATAAAAAGTCAAGAAGAAATGCTCAGAAGGGCCGAGTTATTTATAGAAGACGTAAAAAAGGAAATCAATGTGAAAGAAGTTTATGTAGTAGGTTCCAGAGCCAGAGGAGATTATCTAGATACAAGTGATATTGATTTAGTAATTATATCAGACGATTTTAAAGGTATGAGGTATATAGATAGAATGGAGAAGTTAAGTAAATATAGGAGGGCTAAAATAGATTATTTTACTTTTACCACCGAGGAGTGGGAAAATCCTCAGTCATTATATATTAAGGAAATGAAAAAAGAAGCAAAGAAATTGGACGAACTTCTCCGAAATCTAGAAAGTTGAATTCATATCATGTAAATTTATACCATGAATAATATAATTTAAAAATAATAAAGTTCTAAAAATAATAAAGTTCTACTCCTTAGAGCTATAATCTTTTTCTTATCCTACGTAAAATAGAGCCTGCGATGAAAGACGACTAGTGAAATAGAATGGCCAATAGTGCTAACTTAAAGTACGCTGACT
>Ga0208549_100093_pt1 | contig 45185 bp, 54 predicted proteins | sample BED_host_MetaG_FD_187135 | JGI IMG/M metagenome (GOLD analysis project Ga0208549, IMG submission 187135) | Hot spring microbial mat communities from Yellowstone National Park, Wyoming, USA - BED_host_MetaG (SPAdes) (version 2) | ecosystem: Environmental > Aquatic > Thermal springs > Hot (42-90C)... | reverse complement strand
TAAAGGGCGAGGGTTGCCGTTTATTTTATCACACCTGTGTTTTCGGGGGCGTTTTAGAATGGAAAAAATAAATGAGATAAATGAATACATAAAAGAATTAGATAACTTGATTAAGTCAGGAAATATCAAAGATGCATTATTTCTAGTCCAAGTAATATATGCAGAGCTATACAATATATATGTTTCTGCGAAGTGATGAGGCATGAGCGAGGCAGATTTAGTTCCTTTAAGAGATTTGGTAGCATTCAGAGATGATATAATAAAACTTAGAGTAGCATTTGGGAACAGGATAGGGGCAAAAAAAGAGAACAATAAGTGGGTCTTCCTAAGGAGATATACAGCGTGCAAGAACGGTCATATGATATTACTTAAGGAAGACGAAAAACGCGATAAATGTCCAGTATGCGGTGAGCCTGTGAGAATTGTTGAAGAAACGCCGTCTAATGACCTCATAGAGAGGTTCATGGAACTACTCAGACAAGAGGAGATAGCCAAGGGACTTATAGGCAAGGTGGTAACTAAGTTCCCTGAATTTACTAACTTCCTGGTGTTTATTAGGGGGATAGGAGCTGTTAACGGTGCTAGACTTATCGTTTATGCATATCCACCAAAGTTTCAGTATAACATTAATAAGTTCAGGAAGTACGCTGGTTTAGCCGTAATGTTTACATGTTCTAAATGCGGATATTACTATTACGCTGGTGAGTCCTCGAATGGGAAACCAGCAATTCCCTCGAAGGAAGGGTGGTTATGCCCTAACGATGGGACGAAACTTATTGGCACGTCAGCGAAAAACGTTAAGTATAACAGAACAGTAAAAACATTTCTGCTAGGAATTTTAGCTAACAACCTCATATTAGCTGGCGGTGTTTACGCAAAGATAATAAAATCATTTAAAGAAGAAATCGCAACTAAGCATCCAGACTGGAATAAGCTAAGAGTACAGAGGACTGCTATCAGGAAAGCAATATCCTTACTATTATCACAGTATTTCGCAATCTCTTTACACTATAGGCAAGGTGTGCCATTACATGAGGCTTACAAGGTAGTGTTGGGGAAAGAATACGAAGTCCTCAAGAAGCACGAAGATTTCATTGAATCGCCAATTACAGACTATTACGTTGACACGAAGACTGCAAAATATAAAGCTAAATTTGAAAAGATAATAGAAGAACTAGGTATAAACAGAGAGGAGGTTACAACGTGGCTTAAGAAGAAAAAGATTATTAAATAATACATAAGGAAAAAATCAATAAGAACGATATTGCACATAAGCAAGAAGTACGCTCAATAAAGCCATTCTTGCACATAAGCAAATATATACCTCAATAACGGTTGGACTGCACACAAGCAATAAGTATAGTCGATAAACACCCTACTGCACATAAGCAATCCTGATTGTTGATAAAATACAAACTGCACATAAGCAAGCGAAAAAATTAATAAGAGGTCATATACACATAAGCAAAAATAAAGATCAATAACGGCAAACTTACACATAAGCAAAAGATAACGTCAATAAACGCCGTCTTGCACATGAGCAAAAGGTATCGTTAATAAATGTAAAACTGCACATGAGCAAGGGTTGGTTTTCAACAAGAACCCTATTGCACACGAGCAATTCAGGAATTCAGTAAGAGGCGTATTGCACACAAGCAAGAAACATATTCAACAACAATCTAACTGCACACAAGCAATAACATTATTCAATAAACTCATGACCGCACATTAGCAAGAGAAACACTCAATAAAGGATCAACTGCACATGAGCAAACATATAGCTCAATAATCCCTTACCTGCACATAAGCAATACTACTCCTCAATATCGATGCAACTGCACACAAGCAATCAGCTATTTCAATAATTAATGTACTGCACACAAGCAATAATACCTTTCAATAAGATAAGCAATGCACACAAGCAAGCAAAAGGCTTAATAACGTGGTCGTTGCAGATAAACAAGAGCAAAGTTCAATAACAAATAACCTGCACATTAGCAGGAAATCGTTTCAATAATCAGTTGACTGCACACAAGCAATGAGGTAAGTCAATAACAATCTACCTGCACATAAGCAAAGAATGCATTCAATAATACACGTTTTGCACATAAGCAATAGTAGAATTCAATAATATTTGTATTGCACATAAGCAATTAAGTTGCTCAATAATACCACTATTGCACATAAGCAAATATATACCTCAATTAATAATAGCTCTGCACACAAGCAAAAGAAAGAGTCAATAAGAATGATATTGCACATGAGCAAGGGCTGGTTTTCAATAAGAATCCTATTGCACACTCGCTCTTCCAGGGCGGAAAGCCACGCCAGCGGGGATGGATAGCCCCATGTATTTAAATACTTTTTTATCAAAATTTCATTTCGACGAGAGGGGATAAATTATGAATACAAACGAATATTTTCTAAAAATAAGTGAGTATTGCAATTTGAATTGTGTTACTGAAGTGCTGAATAATAGGAAGAAACTAAGGAAAATTTTAGGCATAGAAAATAGGAAAGAGCTGGATAACGTATTGTATGATATAAGCGTTAATTTCTCTGATTATGTTTTCAAAAACTATAAAAAATTCCCGAAAGACGAAGTAGCACAATTAATAGCTACTACGTGCGATTATGATTTTAAATGTATGTTAGAAACACTGAAAGACTATCATATGCAAGAAGATATGCTAGATTACCTGTTTGATTACTTGAAAAAGAATTATGATGTTGAACCCATAGTTAAGCACATAATCGATGCGTTAGAGGACTGTTTCGATTCATATAGCTTGGATCCAGAAGGTTTAGAAGGTCATGTAGTCGAATTGCCTGATATCATATATATTGAGGATTTTAGTAATAGACCAGAAATCGGTGCTTTTGTGGCGATGATCGTTGATACTCTTCCATGCACTTTATGTTGGTATTTTCAGGACATGGCAAGTGCTTTTCAACGTGCTTATGAGAAGGTGTTTGGCGATGTACCAGACGATATAGCTGATAAAATATATGAAGTTGTAGACGCAATTCGTGAAAGGGTAGAAGATCGTCTTAGAGAAATTGCAAAGAGTATTTATGACGAAATTCTTAATTTAGCAAATAACAACCCAGAAAAATACAAAATTGTAGGTTACAAGGAGTGTGACAATTACCTATGCCGTCTCCTAGGTTTAGATAAAATTCCATTGGTTCTCGTTGAAGAGAATATTCAACAACAAGAAGAGTAGCTGACGGGGAGGACGTCAGAAATGAGTAAATTTGATAAAGAATTAATAGATATGGTTAAAAAATTAATACAAAAATCTTCTAGTAGTCCATACGCAAAAATAGGTCTTAGCATTTCTGATGAACGTAGACTACAAAAAATCGATCCAGAACTTTTTAAACAATATTATAACACAAAAATGATGGTCGAAAAGAACAGGGCTGAATTCAAAGAAAGTATTCTTAAATTAATTGATGATATTAATAATAGAATTCTAGGTAAATATGATGCAAGGGCAATTTTAGATAGGTTCGATGAGAACGCCATTAACCATCCAGGATACTATTGCATATCAATAAAAATGAAGAGATTGCCACGTGAGCAGTTCGCAGAGCTTGTTAACAAACTTAAGCAAATGGGCTTCAAGTACAACGGCTATAATTGGGAATACTGCGATACTATTGGTAATTATCCACGTTTGAAAACATCTTAAGACCGAAGAATGGCAAAAAACTGAGATTAACGTTTTTGAATAATTTGGTACCTAATCCTGAATCATTTCGCTCTCGTTCTCCACTAGATCATTTCCGTAATATTCTCGCAATTCATTTTCTACGATTTTCGCTATATCGTCGCCGTAATATTCTTGCACCTTTTTGATAAGCTCTCTAAAGTCATCAAACAGCTCTACAAAATCACCGTCTGGTGTAAAGTTGACCAGTACATACTTATTGTCGGTGGTCGGTATTACCATCAGACCTTGATCAATGACCCCACTGCGAACTTTGAGACCACCATTTGGCGGGAATTCAATTTCTACATACATTTTTTCTTCCCAAGGATTATGTTAGTTTTAAGTTTATAAAGATAGTAGTTGAGGGCTAACTAGATCATGATTGAAATGAAAGTATAGGGACAAACGGGGGTGTTTTATGGAAGAAAGTGAAAAAGTCAAAAAAGAAGTTGAATGGAAAGGAGAAGAAAAAGGTGATGAATGGTGAAGGTTAAGATACCCTATAAATTCCTAGAGGAAAATACATGGTGTGATAGTGACTTCTATGGTTGTAGTGGTAGTTGTAGTCAGTGCTATCCGTATGCTGAGGATACTGTTTATGAAGCAGATATTGACGACGTCAAATTTGATAGAATTGACCTGGAAGATATAGTCGACGAGTACTTAGATGACATTATAGATATAATACTAACGAAACATAGGAAGGAGTTAGAAAGGAGGATGAACAATGGAACGTGAAGACTTTATAGAATACCTTGCAAACACCGTGTCAGCTATGTTTAACTATAATCAGACAAAGAAGCTTATCGATTATTTTCTTTCAATATATGGATTATACAAAATGCGAGGGATTGCAATGTCTGCTGATAAGATTTATAGGTATGTCATTAGAGCTGTAAAACTCCCATATAGACAACAAGTAATTTTATACAGTATTTTTTCCGATTATAGTATGCTTACACATGAAGAAAAAGGGAAATTTTTATACATACTTATAGAAAAAATGCTAGATAAGATGCTGGAGGAGGCTGATGAAGCGAGCAATAAACCTCGCCCCTTCTAGGGTTAAGGAAGAACTAAAAGTGCCTACTGAAAAGTTTTTATTTTTGGAAAGTGAGCTAAAATAAGGAAGAACTAAAAGATGGGTAGAGCGAGGGAAGGGGGCGTCGTAGCGGGAAGTTGCCCCGCCTCTTCCAGGGACGGGGTAAAAATAGTTGAAATAAGTAAGAACTGAAAAACTCTATTCCATTCTACCTTACCAGTACCCACTTTTGTCGAAATAAGTAAGAACTAAAAGTTTTCCATATGTCTCTTTAACATCTCTACCTCAGTTGAAATAAGGAAGAACTGAAATATGATAGCTCTAGTTATTCGTTTTTCTAAATCGGAAGTATCTTCTAAAAAGGCGACCTGGTATTTTGTTCTCGGGGTGTTAAATGTGGAAAGCCCTTCCCTTTCCCCTAATATTGTTGCTGAAGAAGCAATGAACTTTCTCAATGTTTTCTTTTCAAGCAAGCCAATAAAAAACGAGAGGCTTATAATAGAAGCTTTTAAAAATGGGTTTGTAAGCGATGTTATTCTTAATATATCTCCTGACGCGTTAAGCAAATTTGAGGATATTATAAAGAAATATTTTGATGTAGACCTTATCGACGATGAATATTATAAAACTGTGGAGCTAGGTATTATAGCATTGGTCATAACACTACTGGCTCATAAATCAAGTTTAATTGAGTTGCGAGATTTATCCGAACTGCTAAATAAATACACTTCTTACATTTCATCGCTCAGATTTAAAGCACCTAAAAAGGACGTAGTACCGTTGTTAGCCCTAGGTCTTGTAACTGAAGAAGGTGGTGGGTTCTATAAGGTTACTGGTCTCGCATTGTATCTCCTCAATTCTTTATTATCAATAAAAGGCTACGCATTACCTAAGGCATGCCTGAAAGAGTTTATTGAAAATTTGAATAAAATACTACTATTTCATAAATATATGGTCGAACACGTAACCAGTTTGCTTTATGAAGCACCTTGGTCAATATATTCAGCATATTATGGATCTAGCAGTTACGACGAGTTAATGGCTGAGCTCGACTACGAAAGTATAATAAACACGCTAAAGTTATTGAGGGAAAAACTAAAACCACCGTACAAATATGACATACCAATAGCTAGTGAAGAAAGGAAAATTTCTCAATTATTTTAAAAACGGGGCGAAAAAGATGAAAGTTGAACTAGTTTCTTATACGAAAGATGGAGAAAAAATAGTAGCAATCGCTTCTAAGATGAGCAGGTCTAGAAAGGGTTGGGATTACCACGAGAAGACAATGACGGATGAGGAAGTAGAAGTGTGGATCCGTGACGCTATCATTCACGGCTACTGGTCACCACTAGAACACAGTAGTTATACCTTCTCAATAGAGGGTATAAGCAGGGTTGCCTCTCATCAACTAGTGAGACACCGCATTGCATCATACACACAAATGAGCCATAGGTTTGCTAAGCCCGTTGATGAGTACTACCAACCAGTAACTCCGCCTTCTGCGGAAAAGAGGAACGAGGAACTAGTTAAGAAGGCTTACGACGACGCTTACAAATACTACTATGAGCTATTACAGAACGGTGTTCCAGAGGAAGATGCCAGATACGTCCTACCTAACGGAGTAAATACAAACATCGTTGTGACAATGAACGCCAGAGAGTTATACAACTTCTTTGCCCTCAGATTATGCTCAAGGGCACAGTGGGAAATACGTCAAGTTGCATGGAAAATGCTAGAAGAAGTAAAGAAAGTCCATCCCCGCCTCTTTAAGTATGCTGGGGCTAATTGCATAATATTGAACAATTTAACTAGTGATAGACCAATGACTGTAGAGAATGTCCTTAACGGAATATGGGGTTTCGAAATTAGCAGATGTCCAGAAGGTGTATATCGTGACGGCATACCTAAATGTATACTTTCTAGTATGGGTCTTGCTGACCTATATCAGTGCATTCATGATTGCAAGGTTCATTTTGGTGACCCTGGCGATGACGACACTGGTTGCATAGCCTGGTGTAAGAAAAAATATGGCGAGGGGCGAGCGATATGACTCTGTCATCAGTTGTAGATCTAATAAAAGAACATTTAGATTCTTTAAATATAAAATACACTATAACTAGAGAAGCAGATACAGAATTCACTTTTCATCTCGATTATATTTCTAAAAACAAAGTTAATGTACTGCTAAAAATACTAAGCGAGAGCGGATTTTTTGTGACTTTCAATAATGGTCAATACGTAGTGATGATGGATAAGAATGGTCAACGTATAAGTTTTATGTTTGGCAACGATTTACTGTATAAAATAAGGGTTTATACGACAGCAAAGCCTAAGCCTTTTGCAGTGAAGGTGCACAGACTAGAAAGTGTTGGTGTACAATATAGAGAAGATGTTCTTGAACACAACAACATTATAATTACAGTAAAGATCTCAAAGGAAATTAAAAATTTACTTATTTCGTATTCATGCAAAATAGGTAAAACTGCTGGCGAATTAATACGCTATACACTTGCTAATACTATTTTAAATAGCAAAGAGATTGATGCCAATTACGATGATAAGAAGCTTCTTGACGGTGATACTGGTGTGTTGTCGATAAAGATGGATAAGAAGTTGTTAGAGAAGCTCGATAACTTTGCAATAAATCATAAAGTTACAAGGTCTAAAGTGCTAAGGTACGCAGTGTACTTAATACTTAAAAACGCAGGAGTATTCTGACGGTTTTTTCTTCTGCAATCACAGATGTGATTTCGGGGATGCACATGTACCAAAATATGTTATTAAAAAATATAAATACTCCCCCTAAGGAGGAAATAGAGAAATTTAGGCAAATGTTGTTTTTTAAGGTAGCCGAATGTACTAAAGATAAAAATTTTGCTAAGTGCGTTATCAAGAATATAATTGAAAATCTGAATTACATAGACGTTTCTATTCTTTTATACCCACAAACAAAGCGTAAGTGTAGGATGATAAAAGGTTTTGAGAACTCCCAAGCTGAGATTATAAAATATGACGACGAACCTTATTTACTCTGCAGAGACGTCCTTTTAGTTTACAAGCTACCAGATAGCATAATGGCGTTATTATTTACGCTTTCAGGCAACGAGATTATATCATCCTATGTAGTTTCTAATATTCCGCATTTTACATTACCTTTTAATGTAGAGATTGTTGGGGACAACCATATATATACTGTTTACAAAAGAAACTCTTCATATGGGGTGAAAATCAATGAAGAATAACGGTGTAGAATTACTCATGATTTTACCTAGAAATAAATGCACCATAAGGAAGAGCAAGTATCTCAGCTACGTGATAAAAGATAACAAATGTTACGTTTATCTTGTCTATTCCAGCAGGTATCATCTTACTACCTCTTTACCTTCTAATGTAATCTTAAACGGTAGAGAAGCTACAAAAATTTTACATCACATGCTAAATAAAAGCGATGAGGAACTGTATAACGCTATTCTTTCATCTGGAGACACGGCTAGTAAAAAAACTTATAGAATAAACCTTACAGTATCTCCTATAGTTGCCCCAAAGTTGTTCAAACTAGCCTTCATATTCAATGTAAAAATTTCTACAATAATCCGCATGTTAATATTGTCGTATTATCGCTCAACCATAAAGCTGGCTTCATAATTTTTTATGCACTATTTTTCTCAGGTTTTGGATAATATTACTTCTTTATTTCTTTCTATAGAATATCAGGATTTTGCCATTTTTATTAGTTAAACTAAAACCGAGTTCTTCTACTTCTTTTATAGGTGGCTTCTTATGATATTCCATTATTATCTTCTCAAAATACTTAAGCGACTCCTTCTCATGCCTCAATATATCGTACTCACAGCCTTCACAGTCCATCTTTATCATAAACGGGTTATCTAATTCTCTAACTAAATCGCTTATCGTAACGCTCTTAACTGCGATATCTGACTTCTGCGGTCTAACATAGACTCCTGCACTGCCTACGACGTCGTGATCCTTAATTTTAACTACACGGGATTCATAATTTATTATTGCATTCAGTATCCTTACTCTGTTGTTTAATTCGTTTAGCTTGATATTTTCTAATGCAACGTTATAAGGAGTAGGTAAAGGTTCTATTCCCAGAACTTTACTTGCACCCCACAATGCAAAGAAAATAGGCGAGTCACCTATTCCTGCACCTATATCAACTACGTCTCCTTTGATTTCTCTAAAGTCGTTATAAATTTGCTCATCAAATATCTCGTGGATAGTTTGCTCTATGGCTACTTTCCCCTTATAATATTTAAGGAACTTAACAGAACCTAAACTTTCAAGATTTTTATACATATAATTATCTTTAGTCTTCCATTCATGATACTTTAGAAAACATAATATAAAGCATTCAAGCTGAGTTTTACATTCTCCTTCGCAGTCTTCTATTTCTCTCGGGTACTCACGCATTTCCCTGTAGTACGCACTCAATGCTTTTAGTGCTGGTGCTGATAAATATACTGTTCTACCATCTCTTAACTCAGCCTTTGACTTTCTATTCAATATAACATTAAAAAGTACTTCTGGATAGTTTTTATACGCCATAACAAATTTCCAGATATCCATTGCGAATGAAATAGATTGCGAGTATTTAAATAGGTAGCATTGGCGAGAGTTCACGTGAACTACCCCGCCCTAACGGACGGGGCATCCCCATCTCGCGATGAGGATTTCCTGCTTCTCAGAGCGACCTCGATCCCCCTTCACCCACAGCGGAGGTTCCATCGAACGGAACCGTTCTGTAATGCCCCGTGTGGAAGAGGGGTTACGGAGGGTCACTCTCCACAGGCGTAAGTTCCCCCAGTCCCGAGGGTACGACCTCAGCTCTTACAGCCAGAGGTCTGTGTACATCTATTTTTTGATAACTATAAAAGGTTTCTGTAAGGGGGCTATCCATCCCCCATCTTACGGAGGGGGACTTCCGCCCCCTTAACCCCCAAAAGTTAAAATAGTGATTTTATGCACTATTTTTCTCACATTTTGGATAATATCTCTATTACATTAGAATAAATAAAATTAAAACATAATCTCTTCATTCTCTTCTTCGCTTTCATTATCATTTCCATTGTTAGTAATTTCTCTAAAAGAAGAAATAGCAGAAGAGATCTGGTTGTTTACCATTATAAAATGAGGTGCATCTATGTCCAAACACCTTATTTTTTTGTTTCCTATTTTTCTGCAATTGAACGCAGAAACTGAGTCGTAAATTTGAGTTATAAGTGTGGGAGTATCGCTTTCTATCTCCAGAACTCTTTTTATTATGTCATAATTAGTACTTATCTTCATTTTTATCCCCTATAGAGTGTTGGGTATTATGCCCAATACCATTAGTATGTATATTACTTGTGCAATTCCTACTATGCTGTCTATTACACCTATGAGATATACTGCTTGAGTTGCTATTGCTAACCCAGAACTGGAAATTGTTGTGGTTGCCCATACCAGGAACCAGTCAAGGTTTCCGAATATTAGCGAAGCGTAAACTGCATACATTCCAGCTTGCATATAGCTTTCTACACTTGCCGATAATGATACTACGAAGGACACTATTGCACCTAGTCCAGACAACGTTACTGACACGAATGGGTTGTGAAGGATATTGAAGAGGAAATTCAGAAGAGTCATTGATGAAATTGTTGCATAAACGCTTGGCGGTATTGAGGTTTGTATGCAAGGTATTAAGTTTACTAAAATATTTATAGCAAGCCCAGCTATTGTTACGCCCTCACCAGCTAGGAAAACGCTATTTACGAGGTTATATAGTATTCCCATATTTCTTAATAAGAAATGATGAGATTAAAAATTGAGTGAATGAATATACTCCAGGGCTTGACAATAGTATCATTATATTCCTGCTAATGAAGAACGTTACTATAAGTACTGCTATACTAATTAAAGGTAATGTAATTGCAACATTATACTCTTTATATTTCTTATATCTTATCAACTTCTTTGCATTATCTATAGCTAAGAAAGAGAACGCAGTAAAGAACACAGCCAAACCTAGATAGAAATAAAACGGGATTAGTATAACGCCAACCCCCATTACGCCTATTGCTAACTTCTTAGGGTTCTCATCTATTCTATTTGTAGTTTCACTCAGTTCGTTTATTGTCTTAATGCCCTTATTGAATATGAAGAATAGAGGGCAGGGGTTGAATATGCTCGCTATTATGCACTGAGTCCTTCCTTTTATTAATCCTAATATATTATTAGGATATAGTTTTAGGTTCTCTATAAAGAAATTCTTATCAAAGCTTGGCTTAACAAATTCAGGTTTTAGAAATATGAGGCGTGCTATTACGTAAATGTAATAGCTTACAAGCAGGTTCCCAGAGATAAGCGAAAGTGAAAGTAAAATGTTGGGGATAGTGTAAAAGTACTTTAGCATACGGTCATCTGCAACGTTAACGTAAATATCTGTGAAAGTGAAAATGAACACTGCAGGGAGATAGCATAATAACGAATGAATTAACAATAACGACACAAACGAGAAAAGAGTGTAAAAATATAACATGCAGACCTTCTTCTCATATCTTAGCTTTACTGCATTCAACGGCATTAGGTGTGTTGATAACGATTCTGCAGTATTAATTATAAGTAATTCTGACAAAATATCTGGATATTTTACAAGTACAAATATGTATACAACAAACGAAATTAACAGCACTATTAGTTTCAACACAACAAGCTTCAATAGCATGAGAAACTAACGAAACGTGTGGTTAAAAACGGATGTGCTGTTGGTAGTATAAATATCGAACTATCTACTAAAAATTTAGCGTCATTTTTTGAAGGAAAAGTTCGAAGTCGTATATATACAAAAAAGTTCGAACTTAGAACCAGCTACTGCGTTATCACTCTCGGTAACGTGGATACAGAATTATTATACTCAAAGAGTGACTGAGAGGCGTTATTTACTTTGATTAACTTTGGGAGGATATATTGTGAAATGAATTGTAGACCTGTCTGAATTGCGAATATTTCTGGGACAACGTTAGTATTTTCAGTTTCTGAAATAAATTCTGGGAGTTTATTCACTATATCTAAAGTTACATTAACGAGTTTAGGTAACTTAGATATCGGTACAGTCTGCTCTGTTCTTCCAGTTAATTCCTCTAAAAATGTCTGGTTTACCTCTGGTACTTGTTGTTGTATGAAAGATATCGTAATTGTTTTATAATCGTCAGGCAAGGAATTGACTATGATTGAAAAATTGTTCACAGCCCTTTGGAATAGGTTTTCCATAACAATAGAAAACAATGCTAGAATAAAAGCGTTCTGCTTATGCTGAGATTTTCGTTAGGAGTTCGACCTTTATATCTTCTAACATTCTCTTTTTAAAATCATTAATGTCTGCAGATGTAACTAAGCCAGCGTTATTAAGCATTCTTTTGAAGAGTGATTTGCTCATATTGTCTTCAATACCGTTATTATATGCCACATATATGTCATAGACGTCACTGATGATTGTTGCTATGAGCGGTATTGCAGACTGTAGTTTCTTCTGTATTTCCAGCTTTTTCTGCATATCCAACGTGTTTATCATATCTTTATCATAAAGCGATACAATTTTCCTAATCAGCTTGAATACGGGTTTATTAACGCCATAAAGACCGAAGTTGAATAACTGGAAATCGCTCAGTTTTCCTTCTGTGCTTAATATGTTAAGTAAGGTGTCAACGTGGATTATTATATCATTACTTTCTACAGTTATAACATCCTTCACATGATTGGGGATTTTCTTAATGCTTATAAGTGCGTTAGATAAAAATCTGATTATCATTTCTGCCTCGTTCAGCATCTTATCATTAAATGTAGGTTGGGATACTTTAGGCAATAGATCATGGATTATGTTAAGGATCTTCTTTTGCAGTATGCTTATTCCCTCCTCACGCGACTTTATATAGAGCGGGAAATATTGCTCGTCTGGAATTATGAAAAACCACGAGATAGCCTTAGCTATGTTTACTGGGTCATAATAACCGAGCATACGCAATAACGCAAGGGTAGGAGGTAACAATTGCAACTTTCTCATTGACGACTTTACAGGGAACAGTACTTCTCTATCCGCAACATATTTTTTAAATATATCCGCAAGAGGTTTAGATAGTTCATCAATCGTAATTTTGACTAACCTATTTTCCCCTATTTTATCCATATTGAACGCAGAATAGATTTTCTTAGCTATCAAAATGTCACTTTGGCTAACTTCAGATAACGCGACTCTCGCAAGCTCTATTATTTCTTCTCTATCCAATTTAGGCTTCTTACTATTGACAGTAATCGGAATAACTTCAACGTTACCGTCCCCATCGTCATCAAGTTTTCTATTTAATATCTCAATACCCTTCTCATACACAGCTTCGAATTCATCCGAGCTCGGCGGAAAAGTAACGATAGAATACGTGAACCTATCATAAACTGCATCAAACTTACTATCTAAGTTAACAAAATTTGTAGCCCCGACAACAGTTAGTGTCCTCGTCTTCATTTTAGCTGTTATTTGGTCTATGAAAAATTCTCTATCAAGAAGATATGAGAGAATTGAGTGTAGCATTATATCATTAGCCCTACCTATCTCATCTAAAAACGCTATATCAGCGTAACTTAACGATGAAGGATTTACTTCTACTTTGTTCTCCTTAATCAGCTTTATCTGGTCTATATAGTAAAGTGAAGAAGACGGAAGCATGGTAGGAGTAAGAACGAGTTCCCCATAGCTAAGGTTTAGAGTCCTGCAGAACTCCTTTACTAAAGAGCTCTTTGCTGTACCAGGGTATCCTATTAGTAACATATTCGCACCTAGCTTCCCTAGTACAAGAGAAGATGTAAGTGCAAGAACTTCTTCCTCCCTATCTACAAACTTATTCGACAAAGACAAAATTACGTCCTTTAGTACACTCAATGAGTTCATCAAAATGAATAATAAAAGAGATAATTAAAAACAGAGATACAAAGAAAGGGAGTTAAGGTGACGGAAAGCTTCGTCAGAGGATGGATAACCCCTTATATTTAAAAAATTAGGTATAACATTTAATAGGGAATTCAAAATGGTGACGCATAAATTAACTGACGAGCAGAAAAAGATCCTAGAGAGAATGCACAGCAGGGTAGATTATATTATCAAAGCTTACAAGGAATATTTAGATGCATTAGCAGAATTTGATAGAACTGGAGTATTGAAAATTCATGAAAAAGTACTCTATGTAAGAACGGAGAGGAAGTCGTCAGAGCGTTAACTTCCCTACTCGTCCTCTATGTATTATTCTGTTTTTATATTCATTAACTAGTTTCAATATTGCATTTCTTACTACCTCTGAACGTGTAACTCCATTTTCCTCCGCAATTTTATCAATATGATCAAGAAGATCTTTCGTAACATAGAATATCGCAATCTTATTCTTCTTTCCTCCACCATCTTCGTTAATAAGAGGTATTTCTTCTTTTAACGCAACCCTAAGTGCTTGGCTACGTGTCATACCGTTTTCTTCCGCGTATGCGTCAAGTAGCTCCAATATATAGTCCTCAAGCTTAACCGCAAGTTTCATGCCTGGAATCTTAAGCACGCAAATTTAACGATTTTGCTTTATGTGAAAACACAGATGTGATTTCAACAGAAGGAAAAAATGGTCACTTGTTTGAGATCCATAACGCATAAACTCCTATAACAAACGACACTATCTCAGTCGGTACTATTATAGGCGATGGGAATCCCAACTGCAATAATCCAGGGGCAATAAATACTGCATATGTTATACCTCCCATTCCCATTAGCCTTAGATCGTTTCTTAATAATGCAGATAATGCGAAAGAGCCGAAGAAGAGGAATACTAGGATACAGCCGAAAGGTGCAAGAGGAGTACCACTCAAAGCACTATGTACTGCTTTTTTGACATTACAATAGAAGCTATGTAATTGAATAGGACATAGGGTAAACCTGATAGTCTCGTTTAACGCAGAGATGCATACTATTGACGTAGAATTAACTACAGGTATCTTAACTATGCTATTCACTGGGACTGTCTCATCTACTATAGTCTTCCCATTACATGTAATTTTGAAAGTAACATTGAATTTGGCAGACGTATTGTAATCGTATAGATAGAAGTACGCACCAGATGAATTAGTGAAAGGCAAAGCGTATATTACATTATTATATTTTACAATTTCTGGGTACGTAGGTATGTCCATAGTCAAACTTAGACTTCCGTTATATTCTATTCTCATACTGTTAGGCTCTATGACTACACATGAGGATGATGGAGTAGATTGTGCAGTAGTAGAAGGTGATGTAGTAGAAGGTGTTGATGATGGAGGAGGTGGTGCAGTAGTAATATAAGAAGGCAAGACAAACGTACTTGCAGAACAAAGTATTATAGTAGGGTCTTCATATACAAAAGACCCGCTTTGTGGCATACCCGTGTCTGTGACTATCTCCGAATGTCTAGGTGCATCTATCTCAAACCCATTAGAAGTCGCATCAAATATCACGTAAGGACAGTTCAATATTACTAACACTGCAGACTTTGAAGTAGTATTAACATATGCAAAACTGCTTGCAACAAAACCAGAGCCAGATATAACTATGCTATTAAATCCAGAAGATAATTTAGTTTTACATACGCATACTACAGTCTCATTAATTATATAATTGAGAGAATACGGAGAGTAGAATGTATTTACATTAGTTGCACCTCTTTGTGTGACTAAAGGAATTGAGTTGACGCCGAAGTAGGAAACGTAGAATAAGTCACTAGTATCGCCTCTTATCCCTATGTAGCCTATCTGACTCCATGGGTAAGGAGTGTTTACATTTACTGTGTAAGCCGTTGAGTTAATGTATACAGTAGACACAGTAATGTTACCAGCACTGTTCTCAGTCAAGATGACGGTGAAGATGAACGGGTAGGATGTAGAAGGTGTGGGAAACGCCGAACTCTTCAGGAGTGTATACCCTGACGTCGTAGAATGATAGTAAATATTACCACTAAACGTCACTAGGAGACCCTGGAAATTGTTCACATTATTATCACTAGTTTGGTCTCCGATGTTAGAGGAATAAACTACGATACCTGGGAAACTTTGTATACCACTAGGATAACTTGTTACATGGATGGTGACGTTGATGACGTTACTTACTGGTGAATATCTCCATGCTATGTACTGACCAGCATTACTTGCTCCCGTACTGTTCACAACAAGTTGACCATCCTGCCAATATGGGTAGATTTTCCAACTTATACTTTCAACCATAGGTATATTCGCATAAATCTGGTTCCCTACAGCTAGCGTAGTTAGGAATAACGATGTATTCGTGGAAGTCCACGCACCTATCGAAGGGATGACATTAACGGTACCGCTACTCGTGCTAGTTGAAACCACTGGGTAGAGCGTAGTGGTTAAAGTAAATGAAGGTGAGAACATGTGGAGGGGAGACTGAGAGCTTACAATCGGTGCTGGTGATACGTAAACGTCGTAGCTGATGGGGTAGGGGAAGACTGCTACGTAAACTGTGCCAGTGTAAGGCGTGGTAGGGTTAGTAACAAGAGAGTATGCGTCTAACAGCTGTGTGACGCTGAAATAAGAAACGTAGAATAAGTTACCAGAATCCGCTCTTATCCCTACATAGCCTATCTGACTCCATGGGTAAGGAGTGTTTACATTTACTGTGTAAGCCGTTGAGTTAATGTATACAGTAGACACAGTAATGTTACCAGCACTGTTCTCAGTCAAGATGACGGTGAAGATGAACGGGTAGGATGTAGAAGGTGTGGGAAACGCCGAACTCTTCAGGAGTGTATACCCTGACGTCGTAGAATGATAGTAAATATTACCACTAAACGTCACTAGGAGACCCTGGAAATTGTTCACATTATTATCACTAGTTTGGTCTCCGATGTTAGAGGAATAAACTACGATACCTGGGAAACTTTGTATACCACTAGGATAACTTGTTACATGGATGGTGACGTTGATGACGTTACTTACTGGTGAATATCTCCATGCTATGTACTGACCAGCATTACTTGCTCCCGTACTGTTCACAACAAGTTGACCATTTTCCCAGTAAGGTAGCACTTTCCAGGCTGTAGACTCCACGCTGTTTACAAATTGTTCAATACTACAACTATAAGGTGCTGGAGAGACGCCGAAGTAGGAAATGTAGAATAAGTTACCAGCATCTGCTCTTACCCCTATATAAGCAACTTGTGACCATGGGAACTGAGTATTGACATTTATAGAGTATGCTGTGCCGTTAATGTATACGCTCTGTACTGTAACGTTACCCGCTGAATTCTCAGTAAGAATAACACTCATTGTGAACGGATAATTAGGGTTAGGTTGAGGTAGAGAAGTGTAAAGTAGTTCCCAACCAGATGTTGGGGGGTGGAAGTATATCGAGTTGCCATAGAAGTCCACTAATAACACGTAAAACCCAGGATTATTATCGCTTGATTGGTCTCCTACGTTAGGTGAGAAGATCTCAATACCAGAATTATAATGATGTATTGGGAACGACGTTACGTGGACGGTGACGTTGATGGCATTTGATATTGGGGAATATCTCCAGGCTATATACTGACCGCCGACGCCTGCAATTGATACACTTGTTATAGACGGCATTACGTTATTAGGTGGTGTCGGTATCACGATTACTAAGTCTAGATATATATAAGAAGACACACAAAATCTATGAATTACCCCATTAATGTCTACGGTCTCTATTTTTCCAGTTCCAGCACCTATGAACACTGTTGGTTCTGTCCTATCCGTTATCAAATGGAAAGGCACAAAGCTGGATGGTAATGTTATTTGGAAGGGCGAACTATGATTACTGTACCCATAATATTCAGTATTACCCTGGATCGCGAAATATGTTGTCACATAATGTGCACCATTCCCATCAAAGCAAGTTGATACAGATTTTGACGCGTTTTTAATGTATGCAGTCGACTTATAAAATTCGTTCTGTGCTACGGTACCTCCAGATGCGTATGGTGTGTAACAACCAGCGGTGGATCCTATACTGTCTACTTGTGACAACTTTGTCACGTTCCCGTATAATTCTTGCGTTAATGCACAACCACAGCCCTTATACCACCATGAAACAATTACTGTATAACTGTTAGTATTCGGTAACGATGCATAAACGTAAGTCCCCTCGCAACCTTTATCATTTACCATCTCCAACCCGTCTGCTGTAGCTGTCGGGCTGAAAGATCCTTTATATACGCCAGTTGTCCATCCACTAGGTATCTGGTTCCCAAAGTAGCCGTACTGAGTGAACACATCTGCACCGTTATCGTAACCTGGATAGACAGCTGAATAGATCCCAGTGTAAGGGTATTGAATGGAGTTAGTGAAACAGATGTTTATTGTAGCTGAAGATGACGCAGGTATACAGTTAGGTAGTTTTACCCACACTGCTACCCACGACGCAGTGTAATTTTGTACCCAAGCATAAAGTGTTTGTCCGTTTTGCTTAAATAATAAATTGAGAAAATGGTCTGACATTGCTTGTTGCCATAACTGAGATGCAGTAGTTGAACCTAAAGCTGAAGCTATTTGTGACTCTGTTATGTTCAGAAACTGGTCGAAAGGTGCTGGAGTAGCGATTGATTGCGAGTTTGACACTGTTACGGATACAGAATGAGGAAGAGTGTTTATCACCAGTTCGCCGTTTTGCCAGTAAGGAAACACTTTCCAGGCTGTAGACTCAACACTATCAACAGTTGGTGTCGTTTGCGGTAGTTGTTGTTCATATGCGTACAGCTGTCCCGTCAAGTTAGGGTACTGGAAGAAACGTATGTTTGAGCCTAGCTGGTTTATCGCTGGTAACGTCGTATTCAAGATGAACGGGTTCGACGTGACGCTTATTGGTGATACGTATGCTGAAGCTGAAGGTGGTGTTTGTGAATTAGTGATGATTGTTGGTGTTAATTCAATCAGGAATAACAGGAATAGGATACCAACAAGTACTTTCTTCCTGTTCATAATCTTAAGATCTGCAGTCTGGCTAAAAAATCTAAAAGTGCTAAAAGTGTGCTGACTTCCTCCGCTTTGAACTGCGTTACTAACCCATCTTTTTGCAATCACAGCTGTGATAACGGACGACAAACCTTTGCCCCTTCTAGAGCAAAAGGTTAGAACACTTTTTCTAGAATTATGCTCGTAGGTAGCTCTTTTTTAACTATGTATACTCCAGGCAATGTGGTTTCTTTAGTTCCGAACACTAAACGTAATATATTATTTCCTTCGTTAAGCACGGTAGTTAGCGGAAAAGAAGGGTTTACCAGTACTCTTGTTTTTGAAGTTATTTCTTTATAGGGGGATATAGTAATAAATAACGCGTCTGATAGGTAAACATTAGTTATTAGTCCTACTATTGGTAAGTATACTCTAACATATTTTGGCACTTTTTGGAAATATACTGCAACATCAATTCTTTGCTCATTTTTGAATATTATTCTTTGCTCGTATTTTGTTTGCTCGCATATAGGACAAATTACAAGCTTTTTTGTCCTTACAAAGGTGTTGCTCATATTATTATTTTTTCTTTCAACTCTTTTAAATCGTTGACGACGATATAAAGACCGCCAGTGCTTTTAGTTATTGTAACTAACCTTTCGTTGTAAATCCCGAAGAGCTGTATTACGTTGAGTATTATCCTTTTTGCCTTGAGTTTTGTAATAATGTTTCCGCTTATTTCGTCTAATGCGTCGGTTATTAGAAGGACTGAACTTGCAGGTTCGGCTATTTCAATAAATTGTGACAATGAGTATTCTATATCAGTGACACCTTCTGCTTCTATTTTTAGAAATCTTTCTAAAGATTCCTGAGTTTTAAGTTCAATTATTTCCCTTAATGCCTCGTTAAAGAAACCTACTCTTACTTTATATTTATTTATCAAAGAATTCTTAACTACTGCAAGAGCTATTGCCTTTGCAGTACTTAATCTATTAAGTGCAGACATGCTCTGTGAAGAATCTATAAGCACATATACGGATGGGAAACCTTTAGAATATCCTGGATATTTTTTGAACCCGTTGAGTAGCTTATATATTAATATATCATCGTCTATAAGTGCAAGTGCCTTCTCATTTCTATTTGCTTCGTAAAAGTTTTGTGTGAAATCTAATCCCTCAAAACCTGGGTAAATTCCGTTTATTTTTGTGTTACTACCTATGCTTCCTTCTATTATTTTCAATCCTCTCACTATGTCTTTAACGTTAGGTATCTTCTCAAGTTTTTGTGGGCTGATAAAAACTCCAGAATACTTATACAGAACATAAGCGGTCTTCTTTTGTTCGTGGTATTTGTTTATTACTTCCTGTATCATTCCATACGCATCTCCCTTCTTTCCTCCTTTCAAACTGAGTATTATTAATGCGGATATTCTAATCAGGTAATCGTCTGGTAGTTCGCTCTCTAATATAACACGTAGTATTTCTTCATTCTCCCTGAAGAATTCATTTATCTTTTCAACGAGTTTTTTCCCTTCTTCTGTAACTTCCTTACCTTTTAGTATGAAGAAAACGTCTGCTATAAGTTCTGCAACAGTGTCGTCAATTCTGTACTTACTCTTTATCATCGATAAGGCTTTCTCCATCTCCTCCTTCTCTACTTTTACCCACATTTATTCTCTTCCTCGATAAGGACTGTATAAGTGTAATGTAGTTTTCCCTAATAGTATTATAAATATTGTAAATATTATCTGGTAAATACTTGGAAAATATTCCTTCCCTTGACTTATAAGGTATAACGTTACCGTTTGCGTCAAGTTCGTTATACTCAACATAATAACTAACGAAACGGTTTCTGCTAGTTTTTGTATACATCCTGTATCTGCTGTAATCATAACTGCTAACACCTAGTGCTATCCCAGTGAACCTATCTATATCATTAACTTTCGTTAGTATTATTCCTTCCATTCTCTTAATTGTTGAGTTCAACACGGCAATGTCTGTAGGAAGAGTCATAACCAACGTCATTATATTGCTCCTTATCAATGTTAATAGGTTAGATGTATGGACGTACAAATCCCTATTTGTAAAGTATACGTTAGTGGAGAACAATAACTGAGCGTCGTCTATTATATAATAAGGAGACCTTAGCCCATGCTCCTTAAGGAATTCTATAAAATTATTCAACTCTATTGGGTCAATGCCGATATGATACAGAGTTATAATGTAATTAATGAACCTTTCCTCTACAGGAAGGTTTTCGTTCATATCGTTGAGTGCATAGATATTAGCACCAGCCTTAATTGCCAGTACAGACTTTCCAACTCCCTGACCGCCTACTACAACAACTAACCTCTGTACTTGTATCCTCTTTCTATACCCCTGAAAACACATCCTTACAAACGGCGTAAGAGAAGGAACTATTTCGCCGTTCTTTGCCACAAATCCAGGAGTGATTAAAATGCTCAACTCACCGCTTCTTAGGGAAGTATAAAGATAATCCAAATATCTTAACAGTTTTCCTCCCATCGCATTTTCATAATCTACATAAAGAAATCCCTTATCTGGATCCCTGTCCTGAATTACAAAATCTCCGATTTTAACTTCCATAAATATAGTCGAGTTTTACTTGCATATAAACAGATTTCTCGCCACCCTTACCACTTATCCTTATGTTTACTACAGATATTACAATTGTATAACAAAACGTATGGATCTTGAGTATCGGCACTTCACCCTTAAATTTAAGCAGGAACTTCAATGCCAACTCCTTCCTATTCTGCTGTATGAACTCTACTCTATAAGCTCTGTTAAAATCGTCATGAGGTATAATGTCCTTTAACAGATTCTTTATCTTTTTCCTAATTTTCCTTATTGAGTATTCACCACGTTTTGAGAAGCATTTGAGTATGACATAAAATTGGTTTAAACTGATGTTTATTTCACGTATCGATGAGAGTACTGCTTCCATGGTTTAGAAAATTTATATAGAAGTATATAAGGAGAGATGGAGTGGAAAGAAAATACAAAAAATTTACCTTTAGAATTTTACGTTGAACTTCTGGAATATTATTCCTACTAATAGGAATATTACAGCTATTATTACTACTGTGAATAGTACGTCCTCAACTGTTGGCAAATTGTTTATCGACCCCGTTATTCCGTGTACTACTGCAGTGCTTAAGTTATACTGTGCTGATCCTGGAGAGTATGAGGATGGATTAATTTCGCTCAGCAATTGTATTCCAAGGAATCCAGAAACGAAGAATACCATGACGAAGATTATTACTAAAGCACCAACAACTACAGCAACTGTTTTTACAGTCTCGATATGGCTCTTTACGTCGCCATTATCTCCACCATTAGTGGAATATATAAGTCTCGCTCTTATCGTTGCTAGGTAGTTATGGTACTTGTTGGCAAACATCGACCTCGCTTTGAGTATCATGCTTAGCAGTAAATTATAGTATACTATGTGGATCGCATAGACTATGAATAGCATGTGTGTTGGAGGTTTTACCTGATTGCTTGACCTATTCATTTGCCTTCATTATGAAAACAAATTCTTCGTTTAAAAATAGATATGTAGTAAACCTCGTTAGCGGTTGAGGTATTTCGCGACATATGCTAAAGCGAAACCGAACACTGCACCAGGTAGCAATGCATAAAACCCGAACATTAACGAAAGTGCTATACTAAGTAGGCTCCATATCATTAACCCGTACCATAGGACTCCAGTTATGTTATAGTTCCTGTTGATAAGATATATCGCAATACCACCACCTATATAGTAAATTATTATATCCATAAGCTGGTTTGAATTGATACTTATACTGAACGGGTTCTTAATTGGTGGTGGCGTAAGTGATGTACTACTATTAACCTTAGTTGAATTGAGGTTAACTAGTTTGTTAACATAAGGCTGAGAGGTTTGTATACCGTTAGCATCTATTGTTACTGACCTACTTGTAGGCGATATTGCCAGTACAAACGGCGTATTAGAAGGTATATTCAACGGGTAGAAGCACGAAGACACGATGAATTGCTCCTGGACGTTTTGGTAAACTAAAGTTACTGAGTCACCGTCCATACCCTTCAATATAAGTGAAGAAGAGGAGTTAGAAACATGGTAACACGTAAGTTTGCCGTGAGAGTAACAAACTACTAACCCAGGACTTGTTATTCCGTTTATTATTGCGGAACATGCTTGGAACGGAGAAGTGACAGAGGTCTTTATTATTCCACTTATTTCATCATATAAGCCAGTTGCTAGAGTGACACCTATCTTACTAATAACTAGAGGAGTGTTACTATACGTTACATAATGAACGTACGGAACTACGTTGTAAATTGTATAAGGTGATGCAGAAATGAATTGGGTAACACCGTGATCTGTTACTATTTGAACTAGAAGATACTGCGTGTTTCCTACTCCTTGTACACCTATAACTACGTCGGCTGGAAAAGTAACATTTCCTAGTGAAGTTAATACAGTGCCGTTAACACATAAATACGCTTTGCCGTTACAAATGTTAACATAGTATACATGCACAAAATCGGTGAACCCTATCTTTGCGTCATATTTAATGTTGGAACATGGAGGGTAAATTAATATGTTCGAAATACCGCTACCATAACCTATTACCAAATTATCTTCAGCTATCCCAACATTATTTACCTTATTAGAGACATATATGCATTCAGACGTACCGTTTGAATACGATATAATAACCTTACTACCTACTGGTATGCCGAATATTCTTACACATGATGTATTGAACGCACAGCATACTACAAAGATCTTAGGTTTAGATGAGACCACAACGTTGCATACCACCTTCCCAAGGTTTACCATTTTTCCGTTCTCGTATGCATAAAAACAATTTCCTTCTATTAATGAGGGCGTAAATATTACACTTGCTTTACCCTCTATGTATGAGGAACATGAAGGCTTGCAGTAATATACTGCAATAAGATTGGTAGAAATATTACAGCACGGCTTTTCCGATGGGGATCCCTGAATTACTGTACCGCATACTATAGTACATTTACCCTCTTCGTTTATTTTAACAAAGCATGTTAATTTCGTGTATAATTCTGCATTATTTACCTTTACAAATCCGCTCTGTTCTACATCAAAATTATTGCTTAGTATACAATTTGTGAATATAGTTTCGTACTTACCAGAGAATATGTAATAAGAAGGTATTTTCACTTTTTGTGGAGTCTGTAAATAATCGAAGAATATTCCAGTACCAGGCTTTACATTAACTACCTCGTAAAAATTATTGGCAGACACTGAGGAAGGAAGGATGTTATACATAAACACGACAGAGCTGGAAATATAACGGCTAATAGACGACTGGAAATAGAGATGCGAATTATTACCCATTGTAAGCAGACCATCAGCCTGGACATTAGTTGCGTTCCAAAGTGTGGTGTTTAATATATAGAATGTAAATAGGTTACTAAACACGTTACACGTAACATATTCACTAGTTACTCCAGTTCCATATGTTAGTAATAATGACTCGTTATTTAACCCAGCTATATAGTATACTAAGTATGGCGGATATGTTGAAAACAGGTAACTATCGACATAGTACCCGCACTGGTTTATAACATAATATTGGCTTTGTATATTTGCACTTGATGGAAGTGGGTCAAATAATATTATATCGCTACCAGATAACGATGAAGGGGCATTTACTGTTATTTGTATTTGATAGCTTACTGCAGTAGAATTTAACGAAAATAATAATAGAAGCAGGAAAGAGAATAGTATGACTGCATAAACTAATTTCTTTTGCATAAGCTAATGAGAGAAATAGAGGAAATAAAGATGTTGGAGGAAAAAATATAGCTTAAATTTATCATGATGCTAATTCTTGCTCTTCGATTGCTACACCTTGTGGGTTTCTCATTGCTAGCTTTTGCATTAATGCCGTTAATTTAGCTTTAACTTCATTTTGTGCTTGTGGTGGGAGTGCGATACTGTTTGGTGGTGCGTTATCTGGTACTGCACTGAAATAGACGTAAGCATCATGGAATCCTCTGCCCTGCCTTATTGGCTCTGAGGCTCTCCTTATAGTTTCTACCATTTCATGTACAATCTGTTTCTGTCTTATCATTCCTTCTTTACTCATATTCGCTTCTTCTCCAGCTAGCTTTAAGCTTATTTCAGGATAACCAAACATATTGTTGAAGTATTGTGTTAATATTGCTAATACTCCGCCTGCATAGTCACCTTTTGTTGCCTCGTATTTTGCCATTTTAGGTCTTGATATGCTTTGTTTGACAGTTTTTAAGGATATCGCTTTGCTTAATTCATCTTTCCGCACCACTGTGATTTCACATTCCACTGACTTCCTCCTCCTGACCTCCTCCACGCCCTAAAGGGTGAGGCTTGCCGTTCATTTTGTCAAAGTTCTGCAAAAGTGCGGGCGATTAGGGGTTTTTCTTATTCAAGAATAATGCAGACAGCACAATAGATATACCTATTAGGACACCAAGCGTTATAGGGTTTCTAAAGATACATGCAATATAAACGTAGAACGAACCAGCGAGGTATTGAGGTGGATTATATGAACCGTTAATGTAATATATACTTATGTTTCCGTTGGATACAACGTTAATACTCTGGTTGTCGTCCTTTGCTATAAGCGTTGTTACATTGTTTAATGTATTAATGGAAGTAGATATAGAAAAACTGAAGAACATTGCTAAAGGTACTATAATAAGTCCCGCTAAGATTAGTATAAATATAATCGTCGTAGTGCTATATGGTGCTGACATACATAGTACATTTATAATGTGGTATTTTAATCTATATCTCATGGCAAAGGACGAAGAAAAAGATGAGAAAACTGCGGACGAAATATTCAAGCTTATTACAATCGATCCAGTGCAGACCCAACAACTGTATAATAACGCAAACCAAGACAATCTGCCTCCAGATATTTACGATACAGATATAAGGACTACATCGGAAGATGTAGTAAATCTTGCAAAATACATTATGAAAACCATTACAGATCAATTTAAACAATACGATATAAAATATTCCGTCACACCGAGCAGTATAGATGAGGCGTTCAAAAGACTTCTCACGTCGGCTGTGAATAATTATATGGCACTAAACTCATCAATAATGACCTATTATCAAGCAAACATTAGGAAAGCGATTAGAGAGAAGAACGTTAGTGATGTTTTGATGTATATGGAGAAGATGAAAAAAATAACTATTGCAATTTTAATATCTATTCATATGACAATAAACGAGATAATGGGTATAATAGGAATAAATCTACCGTTAGAGATTACATCACAATTGTATAAACACACTGTACTTGGGATAGATCATATCGAAGCAAAGTGAAGATAAAATGAGTAATTCTTCCAATCCTTTTTCATTATATTTTTGGTTTATTATATTTATAGGCATAATTATTTCTACCATAATCTTCATCTATTTCCTTATCGTGCCATTTTTACAATCTGTTCAGTGTCATTATGTCCTTAATGCTTCTGCTGATAAGGATGTTAATTTCAATAATTCGGTTGTGTCGTCTTTTGCAACCCAATATAGACAGGGATATGGTTCAATTGCATCAGCAGGTCTTAATGAAATTATAATAGTACTTACAATAATAGTACTTGGGTTATTTGCAATATTTCTGTATTTATATGTAACAGCAATAAGAAAACCTGGTTCTTAACTACTTATTATATAAAATGTATTATTAAGCATATGCCTGGAGGCACGCCTGGAAGCAACAAAAAACGTGTTAGTGACGATAACGACAAAATTGTTCCGATATTGAAAAAATTATTTCTAAAGAATGAAATGGTAATGAATGCGAGCGGAGTAGAAGTGTTAAATAAAATTTTTGAAAAAATTGAAACTAAAGAGGGGAGAAATTATATAAAATATGTGTTACTTAGCCTGTTTCTTCCTTCAAACTTAAGACTTGTACCAGGTACTGGAGAGATAAAGGATATAATATTTATTGGTTCAGAAGATAAAAACACTAAAAAATGTGGTACTTTCAAAATTTTAGCGGTAGATAATGGCAAAAATTACGAGTACTGCTTAGAGGTGTGCGGGTCACTATCTATTACAGTTAACCTTGTACCATGTACTGAAGTGCATAACACCGTAAAGCAAACAGACAGAGTAAACATGTCGGAATTAGAGTTCAGTAAATTAGACCTGTGAGGATGAGAAAATGTTGTTCCTAAGGAAAAAGAACAACATAGACTATTCCCCGTATGTAAAGTATGTCGCTCATACGTTCCTTTTAGATAAAAAAATAACGTGGAATGCTACGTCGTTTGTAAGGAGTAAATTCGGTTTTGGGTTTATAGTATTTGGGAAGCAGAGGAAAAACTTCAGTTTTAATAAAGCGTTTATTGACGACCTAGACGTCCTAAAAATGTTCATATTACTCTATAATAACACAACTCATAATACTGTATTCTTCTATTATACTACAAGATTGACAAAAAAAGCAATAAATTATTCTATTAAAACTCAAAAGAAAAATAAGGATTTATCTGTTAATACGATAAGGAAGCTTCTATTAATGTGTGGCGAGAGATATTTATGCACTATTGATGAGAATTATAATATTTCTGAAGGATTTGACTATAAGAAATATGTGAATGATGAGAACGGAGAAGAGAGGCTTAAAACAAAATTATTACTATTCAGTAAAACGGACATAACAACTTTGCGTAATTATACAATATTTATATCTCTAAGATCTTTATATACACATTCAAAACAGGATCAGATATTCTTTAGTTAATGTACAAAATTGCACGAACGTTCGGGCAAATTCGGTAGACTAATAAAAAATAATTACTTTTTTAAGACTTTTTGATAAGACACCCATGATCTTATTATCTACAATGTCTGTCATAATAACGATATCGTTACTGCTTGAAAAATAATAGCTCAGCACAGCATTACATATGCAGTTCCCTTTCCCGTGTAGTATCAGGATGCCATCGGTTTTTAATTTATTAATATATTCACTTATTTCCTTATCTCCACCTAGTTCGCACTTTATTATGTTCCCTTTTCCGTATAGCGTAACTGGTAAAGGGTAGATATTAGGGTAAATTTCAAACTCACTACTATCTCCTAATATCCCCTCTGCGATTCTAAAGGTCGTATATCCTTGCATCACCATCCTGGTTGATACATGAGAGTAACAGATGTTCTTCATTATTTCATTCTCAAAATTACACTTGATTGTAAGAATTTCAGCGTCTAAAGGAGGAACAAACTCTCTTAATTTTTCCTTATTATTGATAACTATTATACCCATCAACTGCATTTATTCTAGATATCTAAAAATCAGTTATGCAGAATTACACGCAATTGGAAGAGCTTTTCTCTAAAATTGTTGACGTATGCCTCTCAAATGAAATAGACCTTCATCCTGTTCAATCGTTCTATAAGCTGATTATTTTATCCTCACCAATACCTGGGGTTGACACTATACTTAACAATACAAAGAAAGAGTTGATGCTTGCTAGTACAAAACAACAACAATCCAAGGTAATTAAATCGTTTTGTATAAATCTTGCAAGAAAAATGAACTCTTTGTCTTCTGTAGATAGTAGCATAATCGATGGAATTGAGGGGGATATAAGCACATATAATATAGATAGTGTGATCAATGAGTCTGACAGAATAATGAAGAGAGTTGAAGAAGCGTTCACAACTAAGAACGTAAGGGACTCGATCAAGCAATTCGAGTTAGCAGTAATTGAAACAAAAGCCTTACTAATAAGAATAAAGGACAGCATGATATATGAGGAGGTTACGAAACTAACTGGAATAAACGAGAATAATATAACTGACGTGCTACATTTCAATGACTATACTGAGGGTAAATATACAATTGCAGAGAAATTAATGCAGATACTACTGTTTATTAAAACGCATTTCAAGTAAAACATATGATCGTAATTACAATGCATGATGTCGACGAAATAGATGAACTGAAAGCTTACCTCTTCTTTTCTTCGATTGGCGTATATCCTAACGTCAAATTTGACGGTAAGAATAACGTTATTAGTATACATATACCGAAATATAGAGATTTCATAAGAGTCCTAAGCGAGATAGACAAGCCGTACATACCTAGAATATTAAGGCTTGATAATGAAATAGAGAAAAACGCTAAGCTAGATTTGTCAATGAAAGAAAACACTATTTCTAGAAAATTACATGTAATAATTAAGTTAATGAAATTGGATTCAACGTACACTAGGTTAATACTAAGTGTTAACGTCGCTGGCATAGAACGAGATATTCTTGAATATATCCTGAGGAACCTTATTGGGGATGAAGATCTATATGTAACTAGTACTGCGTCTAGACGTATTGTAGTGTGGGGTAAAGCGGATAAGATACATTTACTAAGAAGCGTTAACCTTACACATTACATCTATGGTTCTCACGAATACGAATGCCCTGTATGCGGGTATAAATCACAAACCTTATCAGAATTGCAATTACACTACTTTACAGAGCATAATAGTGGAGTATGCCCACTTGACGGTTTACCTGCAGACGAACATATGTTAAGCGATATGAAACACCTAGCATATGCATTTTTAGCATTATTACCGATGAATTCACACCTAAACAGAACAAAATTGTATAAAAAATCTTACATCCTTGCAAAATTTACATTCAATGTGAAGCCATTAGTCGTTCAACGTGACTTATAGTACATTATTAATATAACTATAGACAGAATAAAACCTATTATTGCGAACACATTGAGATATATTACGAATCTGGATAGCGTTGCGAAGTAATCGTTAGCGTACTGCTGTCCGTTTACAATGGTTATGGTGTGGGCGTATTGTAATTGTAAAAAATAAATCACGTCAAATATAATAATTGTTGCAAAAGCCATCGCAAATACTAAAACAAATACAGTGAACGGAGACATTCAAACCACCTTGAAGTATTTAAAGGCGGTTCCGTCAGATAACTCATTTTCAAGTATCGTTTTGATAGAATAGAAAAGATCCCTATCTATCTCAACTTCCTCATTCTTCTTAACTTTCTCCTCAATTTTATCTATAAATTTTCTAAAAGATGCTAAGTCAATATATTTACAAAGTTCTTCCTTGCTAATATGTTGCTGTTGGTCTGCTTTACTATTTTTCTCTATCCTAATTTCTTCTTTCTTATTATCGTTTTCCTTATGGTCGTCCCTACGGTAATCACTCCTTTTCTTTTCTATCTTCGCACTCAATTTCTCCGTTTTTCTAGCTTTTTCTCTTTCTAATAATTCGCTAAGTTTTGACATAAATTCCCTAGCATCCTTAGCATCTTTAAGTTCAGCATAATAATCTGTAATAACCTTGCGGATATTTGAGAAAATTAAATCTAAATCTTCATCAGTGAAATCATTAGCAAAATTCTTAGTTAAACTCAATAATTTCTCTATTTCCTTCTTATTAAATACTATTCCTTTCTTTTTTGTATAATTATAAATATGCGGGTAATGTGATTTTACCCATAACACCATATATTTAACGTCATCGATAGGTATCTTCTTTTTTGTAATGTTTTGAAGTGTTTCCTCTATCTTCTTATCTATATCATTATCTATCCTCGCTGTTTGATTAGTTGATTCTCTGATCTTATATATCTCCTCAATATAATTAACGAGCTCCTCGAGTTTCATCGGTCTTCTTATTACATTTAGAACAAGTGCTAACAACTTTGCAGTTTGCGGATCCTTGGTTATTTTTAAGTCTCTATATTGAAGCGTGAGGACTTTAGAATATTCATCGCTCTCCTTAGCTAACTCTTTTAGTACGAGGTATCTCGTCATTCCGTCTATTATATAATTGTCTGCGTCTACAACTATAGGTTCCCTTAACCCATCTTTTTTTATGCTTACCTTTAGTTCTTCCATTATACGCTGATCTCTTGGAAATAAATTGAAGATAGGGTCGTATATTTTTAAATCGTTTAGTAATGAAACTTTAAGAAGAACATTATACATATATTTTAATTGGAAAAAATACCCTAATATTTATTTGGGTTTTTAAAGGAGGGTTTCTTTAGAAAGTTTTCGAAACCGTATAGGAATTTTGAAATTGAAGTATCGTCGTATGAGTCAGCTATTCTCACTTCTATCCCAGCAATGTCCTCAAATGTCTGTTTACTAGATACTTCGCCTCTTAGTATAATTTCTTTTACATCTATGCCATAAAAATTCAATACGGCTCTAATGAAGTTTTTCGCTCTTTTTATCCTTTCGTCAAGTAGTGAGGATGACATATATTTCCTAATTGATGATACTATCTTCTGGTCGTCTACCGTGTACATATATGATTGTGCTATTTTATCGAAATTTGAATTTTGTTGCGTGAACATAATGACGTTCTTATGATAATCGGAAATTATCTCTGCCAGACCAGACAGTTTGCTATTATCAACGAGTAAAGGCTGTTCGACTAATACTATAGACTTTCTATACATTTCAATATTGAATAAGAATTCCTTTATCGATGAATCTATTGTAGGCTGGAATATTATATAATTACAAACGTCAACTAGGATTGAACTGATTATGGCTTTTACTGTGAGCGGATATCTCGTTGTAATTAAGATCTTTATAGGCATCTCGCATGTAACTATTTCGCTTAACGAATCCTTCATTTCAAGTAGGGACTTAATATCCTGGTTTCTCATGCTCACTACACGCCTTGCCACATCCTTGTTAACTATTGTAAAAGTCTCTGGAGAACGTACAAAAAGTGAGATATCCCTAAAACTCATACCATTATTCACGAAGTAGCGTGCTATATCGTCTGCACTCTTATACTCTATACCGTTTATGCTGATACTACTAATTCCCTTTATTTTCAAATATGCAGACACTGCTTCTAGGTCTGGTAATGTGTAGTAAACCTTCTCCTTTACTCTGCTAATTAATGCTGGGTCTATCGTGTCTATTTTAACGTTTGTTGCAAGTATTACTATTATATCATAATTCTTAACGTTATACAAGTTTAGATATTTCAGCATTAAGTTCATTAAATTTGTATAAAGCGTGTGGTTCTTATCTTCTGACGTAAGATCCCTTTTTGTTATTATCCACTCCGCATCATCGAAGAACAGTATGATTGGTTGACTACGAATAGCTTTGATGAAAATATTTCTCAGCTCATTTTCTGTTTCTCCTACATATTTTGATAAAATCTCAGTACCTACATAACGTAGCTTCCAACCTTTTACCTTTGCCAACAGCTCTGCGAACGACGTCTTTCCAGTGCCTGGTGCACCGTATAATAATATGTTAGAGTTACCTTTCTTTTTATTTACTAATTCTTTAAATACATTGTATATTTCTTTTGGAAATATGTAAAAATCTCCATTACTTAACTTTATTATTACATTATCGTGCAGTTCCGTAACCTCATACGTTAATGGTTTAATTATTTTCACAACTTTAGTTATATATTCATTGTAAATACATGGGTCTGGTATTGCATAAAGTATTGTACTATCTACAGTATTTACTTCCTCACCTTGTTTTATTTTTCTTGTAGTGTAGATTTTTTGGCAAACTTCAGTCATTTTTACTTCCCTACTATGTGTAGTAATATGTATACGAATGCTAGGATTATCGGGATAGTTAACGCTAGTGCAAGAATTAACTTAGTCCTATTTGTTGCTAATACTGTTTGTAACTTCTGCTTTGCTAATGATATCTTCTGCAGATTAGTTATTTCGTTACCAGCACTTGTAAGTAAGTGGATTATATTCTCTGCACTGCTGGTTTGTAGTGATATGAGGTAGTCATCTAGTACGCTAGATAGGTCTGTAGTTATAGCAAGCTTGTATTGACCTACGACAAAGTTTGAAGTATACTGAGTAGACCCTGAAAGGATATCTGCTACCAACTCAGAGAAGCTTTTGTCACTGAAAATCCTAGCAGTAGCTAGGTCTGACAATGTATACAAATTCATCGTCAGGAATACTGTGGTCTCGCCAACAGCAAAATAGAATGGTTTGTTTATACCATGAATGTAAAATGGAGTTATGTCAGGCTTTACTGCTATAATATAAATGTCATTATCACTCGTGTTACCTATGAAGAGACCTGTCGCTATATACCTTGCGGGTACAAGAATTACCTTTTTGGTTTTTTTCTGAACTACTAGAAATATAGCGTCGGCGTTCCTTGCATTAACATCAAACAACTGGACATTACGGCGAGACTTCAGCTTAATAATCAGTAACATCATTGCGAATCCTACTACTACTGCAATAAGTATAATTGACAAAAAATTGAAAGAAAAAAGGCTAGTTACCGCAGATGTAGGGCTTACGTGTATTGTTGGGGGTGGTGCAGTAGAAACATGAGGTGGTGTAGAGTTAGGAGGTGGTTGTGGCATATGTGTATTGTTAAGAACGATATTAAAAGTAGAGAAAAAACTTTTGAAAACACATCTGTGTTTTCAGGTGTTATACATTACTGATCTCATCATTTGGGAATAGATGCGGTTAGTCATTTCATCTAATTTTCTCTTATCATAATTCTCTATTTCGTTCACTGGTATTTTTTCTAATGCTATAGTTCTTGCTAAGTTTTTAGCGAATGTGCTAAAATTGTCCTTGTCTATTGTAGTTACTTTCCCGTCTGGATTGGTAATGTAACAGAACTCATCGTCGCACTCTACCTTATATCTACCGATTTTCATATGTTTGATTGCACACATCAGAATAAATATATATAGCAAATAAAGCTCTCATGCAAACCCGCATTTTTGTCGTTTCAATTTCTTACTCTATGTTAGTATATGTCATAATGTTTTTCGAATATTATTCACTTAATATCCCAGTCTGGGATATGGGTCACGCATTACAGACACTATATAATATCCACAACTGCCATGGCAGTCTTACGTTCTTCATATCTACTATTCTTTACCAGGGTGATAGATTCATCTTATTCTTTGTACCAACTAACGTTAACAGTTTGATACTATTACAAGCGTTATCAGTAGGTCTTGCAATAATTCCACTATATTATATAACAAAAATTAAGTTGAAGGATGAAAAACTAAGGATACTTACTGTCACACTATTTATGCTATACGCACCGTTGTGGGGCAATTATTTCTTCCCTTACCACTTTCAATCTCTGTTTACATTATTTTTCTTCTCTATGTATTACTTCACACTTAAGAATAACAAGATACTAAGCATAATCTTCTCAATTCTTGCATCCCTAGTTAGATTTCCTTTCGTTATACTGATAGTCTTCTACTCTGCAGTAGAGTTAGTATTCAGAAAGAATGTGAAAATTAACAAATACGTGCTTGCAGTATCTGTAATAATCCTGGTAGCAAGTTATATCATGTCAAACGTCTGTCCTACAATAATCCCTGGAATAGAGAAAGAAGCCAAATTAGACGCAACGCCTAGTTACAGAATACCTCTCATAGATAAAATCCTAACAATACCGATATTATTACTTCCGTTCAGCATGGTTCCGTTATTAAGTTACTTTATAATAAACTTGGTTCCATATACTGTGCTTATTTTCATAACGTGCTCCGCTGGGTTCGTTTTTCCTAAGCTTTTCATATTCCAATATTCTTCATTGTATACTTATGCTGTATTTATAGCGTTCATAGACGCTATATCTAAATTTAGGATAAAGGAAATAATTAGTATTTCAATAATATTATTAACATTCTTCTCATTCTTCATGTTCTCATACGTTTCGCCATTTTACCCATATGCTAACTACCCTGCAGTGTTCTTCACACCTAATAACGTTAGAGAACTATGCTACGTCGTGAATATCATCCCAAGAAACGCAACAATATTAGTGCAAAATAATATGCCAGAATTCTATCCGAGGACTTATCTACCTGACAATTATCCTCTAGTTATAGGGGATACAGAACTGGTGTATAGTAACTATTCATTTGAGCATAATAATTACATGGTAATGTTCTGTTTAGGAAAGTTCAATACTAGCATATGCTATGTCGCAGTTGATACTGTGAACGATTTCTTTTGGCAATCACTTAACACTACAAATTTATTCTATTCCCACGGGTACGGAATATACATTATTTATGATTACATAATAATTCTGAAATACAATTACTCGTCTCCGCCGATAATAAACACTGGGTATTCTTTTGTTATACCAGGGCATATAAGTGTGGATTTACCACTTATTCCTGGAATTTACGAACTTAATGCTACTGCATGTGTATGTGGTAGGGACACAAAATTCGTAATAATGAAAGACTTCGGGTTTGTCCATATTTCTACAAACAGTAGAACAGAGCTGACGTTAACTTTTGGGGGTTAAGGGGGCGGAAGTCCCCCTCCGTAAGATGGGGGATGGATAGCCCCCTTACAGAAACCTTTTTATAGTTATAAAAATAGATGTACACAGACCTCTGGCTGTAAGAGCTGAGGTCGTACCCTCGGGACTGGGGGAACTTACGCCTGTGGAGAGTGACCCTCCGTAACCCCTCTTCCACACGGGGCATTACAGAACGGTTCCGTTCGATGGAACCTCCGCTGTGGGTGAAGGGGGATCGAGGTCGCTCTGAGAAGCAGGAAATCCTCATCGCGAGATGGGGATGCCCCGTCCGTTAGGGCGGGGTAGTTCACTAGATGTGCTTGACTTAAAAACATGACAGCTGGGGGGAGGTAAGCTAAAAGCATAATCTATTTAATCTCTTAGTAAGAGAGAAAGGGGAGAAAATATGGCTACTCTCAAGGCATCAGAAAAGGTTAAGGCGTGGAATAAAAGGATAGTATCGTTACTACGAGACGTATTAAAACAGGCTGATCAAAACAACTTGCTAATAGACTTAACACAACTTACTAGGGCGTTAGCAGGGTTAAAGGCTTACTTCTCCTTCCAAGCTAAAAATGCTAAAGATGAGAAGGTTAAGGAAGCCTATAAGAAGCTCATAAACGAAGTTACAGAAATACAGAAACAGTTAGAGCCACTCAAGAAGTCACACAAGTGGGTTAAAATCTCACCAGATCTCTATAATAAACTACAGAGCTATAAGGAAAAATTAGAGAACGAACAAATAGAGTTACCATACGTTTATTTCGCATTCGAACAACCACAACAACCAACAACAACTAAGAGAAAGAAGAAACAGGCTATGTTGCAGATGTGATAAAACTAAAGACAACCTCGCACTTTAGGGCGAGAAGGGAGTCAGAAACCTAGAATAAATTTTTTTGTATTCTTCTCTTTCTCTATCTTCTAGAAAGTACTCATTAAGTTTAGCCTTCATATAGCTTGCTTTTATTATAGCTGGGACGAAGTCTTCCTCTCTTACTAATAAAATTCCGCCATTGTTGAATGAATATATCTCTCTATGTGCGGGTATATCTCTTGCAACAACTGGTAACGAATTTGCTAATGCTTCAATAATAGGTATGTTGAATCCTTCATCGATAGAAGGAGCGAAATATACATCGCTAGCAATATATAATTTAATGAGGAGTTCATCATCTATGCCGAGGAAGTACTTATCACCACGTTTGTTATTAACTGTTATAATTATAAAGCCGAGCTTATGTAATTCTTCACGTATCCTATCTATTATACTCAGTCCCTTTCTTGGTTCATCATGTGCAACGTTAATTACAATCTTCTTATCTTTAGGCAAACCTAGTTCTTCACGGATCCTCATAACGTTTCCGTCTCTTTCGTTTACAAAACTCCTCGGAACGCTATGGTGGATTACTATAACCTTAGGTAATTCGATGCCGTTCTCGTCTGCGTATCTCTTCAGCTGTCTTGCTGTATAGAAGCTAGGGACGATAACAACTTCCAGGTTTTTGATTTGTGTTATTTCGTACTTGAAATAAAGCCTGTAATAGAACGGGTAATATGAACTCACAGCTGTGTTTTCAGATAGTGGGAACAGATCGTGAACTGTTCCTATACTACCGTTTGCAACATGGAAGAAATCTGGCGAAACTAAGTGAAGCAGTTTTTTAGACGCAAATTTACTGAACTTACCACTCTTTGTAATTAGATCGTAAATTATTCCTAGTTTGTTAAAATATTTATATTGCACAACTTCATCGAAACCGTCAGGCTCCTCCCACGGTTTCATTCTAAAAAGAACCAATTTACTATTTGGGAAGTAAGAATGCAATCTGCTTGCATAACGCCCGATACCTGACTTTAGTTTTGAATTGCTAACGATGTATAGCATCATTTAATAGTGTACTTATGTGTTTTTAACTTTTGGGGGTTAAGGGGGCGGAAGTCCCCCTCCGTAAGATGGGGGATGGATAGCCCCCTTACAGAAACCTTTTATAGTTATCAAAAAATAGATGTACACAGACCTCTGGCTGTAAGAGCTGAGGTCGTACCCTCGGGACTGGGGGAACTTACGCCTGTGGAGAGTGACCCTCCGTAACCCCTCTTCCACACGGGGCATTACAGAACGGTTCCGTTCGATGGAACCTCCGCTGTGGGTGAAGGGGGATCGAGGTCGCTCTGAGAAGCAGGAAATCCTCATCGCGAGATGGGGATGCCCCGTCCGTTAGGGCGGGGTAGTTCACAGAGATGACTTCTTCACCGCTCTGAAGGACTAGACTTGTCGTTCGTTTTGTCGGAGCTAACTCACGCTAACGACTTCTAACTTTCCACCTACTAGCCTCGCTTTTATAGTGAACGTTGGCTCGCCCTGACCTCCTCCCCGCCCTGGAAGGACGAGGGTTCACCGAGGTCTTAGGTGTTACACCCCTTTACGGGTGCTACTCCGTTATGAAGTACTAGGAAAGATAACGGTTTCTTCACTGTTGAAATTGTGATGCCAACAGCTTTCTTCAAGATATTCAATGCACCGTTAAGATCTGAATGGAGTTTGTGCCCTAAAGGACAAGTGACTACTCCTCTCGGTCTCCTACTGACTTCAACGTTATGGTATGCACAGTACTTTGATGTGTTGTACTCAACAACTTCGTACACTTTCATACCGTATTCTTGAGCCTTCAACTTAATGGCGTTCATCAACTTATGGTAAGACCACAAATTCACGGTGAATTTATTTCCCCTGTCCTGTGCGATATTGAAGGGGTAGCCTAGATAAATGGTCGAAACTCCTTGATCGTGAAGTGTTTTAACCATATGAGATGCCAAGGTTCTGTACAGGTGAAGTAGACGCTTGGTTAGTTTCTTAAAGAGTCTCCTCTTCTCTCTGTTTAGTTCTTCCTGAGCTTCATACTCTCCTAGATTTCTTGCCTTGTCTGCGAGAGACTGAACCTCGGCTATCTTCTTTTGAAGATAGAAGTAGTCTTCCTTAGCTCTAACACCTTTATAGAGTAACCAAGTACCGTCGTCCACTACAACGCTTGCTAGGATGTTTATGCCCAAGTCGATGGATGCGACCTTGTTTCCCTTCGGGGCTTCAACCTGGATTGACTTTCTCTCTCCTCTCACAATGTACTTACTCTTCTTTCCAGTCTTTGTTTCTTCTACGCCTACTTCAACTGGTATTGAAGCGTACCACGCGTTCTCAACGTCGTCATAATATATCTCCAACCTACCTTGTTTGCCATACCACCTCAACCCACCAACAAATTCTATTTCGAGGTTGAAGTCCTTGAGGATGAGCTTGTGGTTCTTCTCATCTACAACATATCTATCTTGTCTGATAACTAGGAGTAACTTCCTCTTCTTCTCCTTCTTCCAATAACGAGGTGGTGAAACGTGGTTCATATGCGGTGGCAATTTTCCTTTTTTCTTCAGATTGAGGAGTGAAAAGAATGACGACCATGCCTCGTTGTTCTTCTGAAGAACTGCTTGTGCATTAACACCTAGTATACCCTTGTACTTCTCGTAGTATTTGCCCCATGTCGATTTGAAGTCAACTTGATGTTGTTGGAAGAACTGCTGTCTTCTCTCGTAGTTGACCTCGTTGAACAACCTGGCAGACGTGTCTGCAAACTTCCTTAACTTCCTTTCCTGAAAACCGTTTGGGAGAAGTCTAACAACATTTGTCCTCTTATTCTTATACTCGACTTCGTAGACGCCTTCCTCTGGTATTGCGGGAGAAATCGGCTCCCGCTCCTCATATCTTGAGAGTTGACCAGAGGAGGACATCTTAAAGAGAAATAGATGTTTCGCTTAAAATTTTTTACCCCGCCCCTAGAAGGGGCGAGGTTTGCCTTTCATTTTGTCAGCCTATTTTATTTCTAATGTTCTCTCCTTCTTCTAAACTGTTAAACAATGAGTTTATTTCATCTGTTATGCCTAGCCTTTCAGCCATTATCATTATTATGCTCCTTATTGTTGTGTAGATGAAGAGAGTTTGATAATTATTATCTATTATTCTTTGGTCTAGTTTTGCAAGATCGTATGCTCTACTTCTGATAAAGTTAATTATTGCTGATATAACATGAGAGGGCATTTTTGCGTTTGACAAATCTATACTTCCAACAATACTCAGAATACTATGTGAGAAATAGCTTACTGTAGCTTTCTTCAATTCTGTTAATATAAGGTCTTCAGAAAAAAGTTTTGATGAAATTCCATAATTAAGGGAGTCGAGGTAAAAGGAAACCTGCTTTATTATATCTAGCTTATCCATTTAGAAGAACCTCCTTGCAATGTATTGTATTATTTCATAAACTAGGAGTAAAGTAGATACTATAGCTATAGCGAAAGATAGGTAGAATACAGTATAATAGAAGTCTAATGGTTGGTCTACAACGGTAGTAGTATTGTACGGGTTCGTTAACGTCACGTTATAATCGGTAGGTGTAGTGAACGCAAACCCGCTTTCGTACATAATTATGTAGGATGAGAACATCAGTAAAGATAAGATGCCTATTTTTCTGAAGAATCCGCGGAAATACAGCCAAATAATTACGCCAAGAAATGCAATAACCAAAAATGAGAAAATATAAAAATAGACTAATTGTGCTTGTGAAGCAACTATGATTATTGTTTGACCCATTTCAGCTCCTCACATAATTGTAAGGATACAACATAATAATCTGTATAGTTTATCGTGACTATCTGGTATAATTTAGTATTTACTGGCTTTTCCAGGTAAAATGCTGGTTTTTTTAACTTATTGAGTGCGTCACAAAAACTATAAATTAATTGATTAATATTTAGTTCCAGCTCTTTCAGTTTTTGCTGTAGTTCATCGATTTGCTTCTTTAGTTTCTCATTCTCATCTTCTAGAGACTTAATATACTTAAGTAATTCATCATTATTCCTGATATCTTCACTCTTCTTGAGTTTCTTAACTTCGCTCTCTCTAATTACTTTCTCCAACTGTCTCCCCGCATATCTTCATCATTTTGTTTATCTTACTGACATGTAGTGAATCCAATTTTTCAGCAACTTTGAAAACTCTGTTTATAAACTCGGCATCGTCTTTTATTTTATTTCCTTCTTCATCATAATACCCTAGCTTTACTAACACGTTATATGCCACTGCTTTCCATTTGTCTGGAATATTATACCTCTGCATGTTCTGCTCATATTCAGTCTTGAGTAACTCGCAAATATTACTCATTTGTAATTACCTCCTCGTCATTTGCATCTTCGTCATTAAGCTCAGTTAGCTTCTTCTTCTTTTTAAGTGCGTTTTGTTTTTCTTTACTTACGAGTGACATAACCTCCTCACTCTAGTAAAAGGCGACTTAGGAGTTAATAAGTAGATATGCTAAGCCTTCCTTTTTCCCATTTTCTAATTTTTCTGCCTCCTCACGTCTATCATTTTTTATATATTTATTTAGCTAGCTAATTAATTAGGGTAGTTTTCACCATGTATATTTACAAGAAAAAAATATTGAGAAAATTTTTACGTATGGTGAACGGGAAAATTATTACGGTTAAAAAAGACATAGTTGATTTAATATCACGACATTCATTTACTATTCAGAGAATAAATGATGATGAATTTTTTTTGAAGATAGATGATGAGAATGGGATAAAATTTGAAAAAACTTCTAAAGGTGTTATATTGAAATTAAAAGATTCTAAAGGAATAGAACACTATAGGTATTTAATTTTTCCATGTGGAATTCTCCTATTGAGAGTAAAAACAAGAGGAGATATATTCTATTTCGCTCACTCATTGATATTTGAAAGAGTTTCTTCAATTGAAATAAAAAGAGATAATGAAAAAATAGAGGTTACAGGAAAGCCTGGAGATAAAAACATAAGGATACATTTGAAAGAGGTTGTACTTGTAAGGAAAACTAAAGATAATACATATTATATATATAGCAAAAACAAGAAACTAGAAAGAGAATTAAGAAGGAAAATAAAGAAAAAGTTAGGTTGAATTCTAATGATTGAGTTTCTGCAACAACTCTTGCGGGGCTTCTTTTAGGCTTAATGCTCCTCTACCAGTCTTACCGTTGTCGTCGTAGGTGAACGATACCATATTCCCTACTTTCCAAACCTTCTTTATCTTTGAAATATCTACTTCCTTCTCTTCTCCCTTATACTTGAACTTTATACTTACAATGAACTGAAAGCCTCGCCCCTTCCAGGGGCGTGGTAAAAAGTTTAAATATCTCTTTTTCTCTTTTAGTAACGCTAACGACGCTCCTCTCCAGCTCGATTGAGGGCTCAATGGGACTGTGGGAGGGGCAACCATCATCTCTCCCTTCCTTTAAGGGACTAGAGCTAGGCGATGAAAGCTCCCTATTCAAGTGGGGGGCTGTCTGACTACCCCGACTGCCCACCAAATGAGAGATGTAAACCCGAATCAATGGTGGGAACTATGAGCCCTCTGGGAGGGAACCCTCGTCCTTCCAGGGCGGGGAGGAAGTCAGCATTTTCTCTCAAGCATAAATTGAGAGAATAACGTTAATAAATCTTATGTTACCAAGTTAAGGGGGCGTAAAGCAACTCCCTTTAGTGTACCACAGCTGTGAGATCGAATGTGAATTCATGAAACCTCAATGAAAGTCCAACCCTGCATAGAAGGAAAATATGTATTTTTAAACACTTAAAAAGATGAAAGTATAGGGTAGAAACGAATGACTGAAGTATACCTATTAAATCTATACCCAGGGACGGTAACGGTAGATGTAGCGGAATATGCAAAAGAATACGAAGGGACAAAAGAATCTGGGATAACTACACCGCAAGCATTTCAATTAAAACTGTCAGAACACCAAATTGTCAAGCTACTCAACACTAATTTTATACCGACTTCTCTAGAATACAAGGCGGTTTATCCACGTACTAAGTTTCCACATTTTTCTTATTATATAGGTATCATGGTTGAGGCTCAGGGGAGAAAAGCTATAAGTACTGTGCATGTACCATCATCAGTTCCATTTTTTACTATTTATATTACTCAAGAATCTGACGGTTATCCACAAATTCAGACTAGCAATTCACCACCCCAAGTTGTACTAAATGAAATAGCAAGAACTAGTTCTACAACATCGTCTCAGAGTTCTACGACGTCGTCAACTAGTTCTACAACATCGTCTAGTGCTACACAGAGTTCTACACCACCAACCACAAAAACGACGACATCGTCTAGTAATACTAGTACGTTAAGTTCAACACAGAGTTCTACGACAACAACAACGCCATTGTCTAGTACTGCACAGCCAACACAGTCTAGTCCTACTAGTTCCTCTTCTAGTTCTACAAGTTCTCTAATAAACGAATTATTTAATAAAGTAGGAAATATATCAAACTATATTTATGAAGCAATTGATGAAGTCTATTCCTTGGTTAAGGGATACATATCTGGGTCTAGTATATCAACTGCAAACCTCAGGATTTTACTTCAAGAAATATATGACTGCTTACAGAACGCGATAAACTTCCAAAACCAGGCTGGAGTTAGTTTAGAAGTTGTAGATGCGTGGAGCCAAATTTATAAAAATTTAACAATAATATGTGAGGAACTGAATAATAGAACGCTAACTGCAAGTAGCTTACAAAGCCTAAGGTTACCATCTTACAATTGCAAATATGCACAAATGTATGCAGGAACATATTGTTGTGATATGAAAGAGGTCATTTCCCTTTTAAGTACTACACAGAGTTCTACGACAAAAACGACGACATCGTCTAGTAATACTAGTACGTTAAGTTCAACACAGAGTTCTACGACAACAACTAGTCCTACTACTACAACGCCTTTACAACTATTACAAGAGAACGATTATATTACATTCGAAAATGAATATCCGCAGTATGCAACATTAGCAAAAGTTCTTCAAAATACTCCTGGTCTTACGTTATCTCAAAAAATATCTACACTTAAACAACAGTTTTCTGCGTATGCACAGCAAGCTTACCAGGCTTTACTTGGCGTGGATAAGCGTAGTGCTAGATATTATGCTAAACAAGCTAACTGTATATTGAATGCGTTACAACAATACTCTCAACTATCTGGACATGACTGCTTAAGTGAATTACAACAATATATACAAGAGCTTAGTAAAGTAAATAACGTAGTTTACGATAGTGCAACACAAGTACAGCCTTCAGTGTTAGGCACACAGCCAGTCCTAGCTAGACCTACACCTAATATAGAAATATTACAGTAAGTAGGTGGTTGAGGGCTAAGTATGGACAAACGGTTAAGTGAAGCAAAAGGGTTTTATTTTTTCCATGTTATGACTGATTATGCCACTCCATCCAGAAAAATATGCAAGACATGTTTTAAGAGACCTTAGATTATTTCTAGAGGGAAAAATAGATTATCCCGACATAGACCTCAGACTGGCTGGAGAAGAAGCGTGGACTGATGACTTCCCTGAATTAAGAGATGCTATACACAGAATAATAGAGACGATACACGAATTTGCAAGGGAGTACGATCTAGACGCTGGTGGCAGATTGAGCTTTGAGGCTGAAATGGAATTGATTAATGAAATAAAGCCAGACCTGGAGATAGTGAAGAAATTTGCCATGGGTGATGCGAGAGAGGAGAAAGAATACGAAGAAGAGTTAGAAGAAGAAGGTTGTTGCTAACCTTTTGATGCAAGTTTTGTTCTCTTCTTTTTTATCACAGCTGTGATTTCAGATAACCTTATCAAGTATATTACTAGACCTTGTTTATTATGGTTCTCTCTTAACGCAGAACTTATCCATTTCTCTACGTCATCGAATCCACTCCATTTAACAATAAACTTAGCAGATTTTATGCTGTATTTCCCTATAACTACACCTTTCACTTTCCTTCCATCAACTGCTGTATTTATCGTTTCTCCTAATTCGAACGTGTTATCTTTCTTTGTGAGCTACCCCGCCTTAAAAGGCGGAGCTTCCTGCTTCATACCCCACCTTGCCCGTAGCTTTTCACTACGGGTAGAGGGCGGAGCTCCACAGGCACTAAGGGTGGCTCCCACCCCGCACTCCTCAGTATGTTAAGAGAAGCGTTATAGTCACGGTCAGCGACCCAACCACAAGAAGGACAGATGAATACACGATCAGCCAGTGTTAGATCCTTCTTAACGTAACCACATCTAGCACAAGTCATAGACGTGAACGCGGGATCAACAAAATGAATCTCCTTACCGTACTTCCTAAGTTGATACTCCATTATACTCCTAAGCTCATGAATAGCAACGTCATGGAGCCTCATCCTCAACTTCCTTTCCGACTTCTCCACTAGCTGTTTAACTTGAATATCCTCCATTACGAGAACGTCGTAGTGCTCAGCAAACCACTTCCCTAGTTTCATGTATATATCCTTCCTAAGGTTCTTCAAGTGTTCATAAGCTCTTGCCAGCTTAACCTTTGCCTTAAACCAGTTGTGGGATAGGAACTTCTTCTGTGATAAAACTTTGTGAAGCTTCTTTATCTTATTGAGTGCCTTCTCGTAAGGTCTCAAATTGGGGAACACATGACCATCACTTGTAGTGAGAAGTTTCTCTACGCCAACATCTATTGCCACTACTTTTCCAGTCTCTGGTAGTTTTGGGAACTCGTAGTTCTCAACTATGAACGAAATATATACCCTCTCTGATGGTGTTAGCTTTACTACTACACGTTTGACCTTGTCTAGCGGGAAGTCCCTATGGACAATAACGTTGAAGATCCCTAAGTTTGACAGTTTTAGTGTTATTACCTTCTTCTTGTTCTTCTTGCTCCTAGTCCTTATCTCCCTTGTTTCTAGTATTTTCCATCCTTTTTGCGGGTACACGAGGGAGTACCATTTGTGTGCTTTCTTTTCCTTTGGGAAACGTGCTAAACCTTCAAAGAAACGCTGTCTAGCCTCATAATAACGGTCGGCAATTTGCTGTACAACTTGCGAATAGATTTGTTGGTATCTCTCATCTTGTTTCCTCAGATCGAGAGCTAGTTGTCTCAATTCCGTTTGGGTTAGACCTTTTCCATCTCTTTGGTAGAAATAAATATCTGCCCAACGTAGGGT
>Ga0208549_100086_pt1 | contig 46377 bp, 49 predicted proteins | sample BED_host_MetaG_FD_187135 | JGI IMG/M metagenome (GOLD analysis project Ga0208549, IMG submission 187135) | Hot spring microbial mat communities from Yellowstone National Park, Wyoming, USA - BED_host_MetaG (SPAdes) (version 2) | ecosystem: Environmental > Aquatic > Thermal springs > Hot (42-90C)... | reverse complement strand
TATGAAGAGGTCAGAGAGACGCGACAGCACTTCAGACGTGATCAGCATGTAGTTCATTTTCACAAGTGTTTTATGCCTTGCTGATAAATGTTCATAGGGGACCGGGCCGTTGTAGTATTCTATCCAAGGCTTCATGTGAATCGGTACTACATCGTCCCGGTTCCCTTTAAGTATTACGCGACTTTTTGCTTCAAGCGAAAATTCAAAATTTCTCAGTAATTCACGATATCTTTTGAATTATTATCTATAAACCTTTACATAGATTTATTCAATTATTTGCACTTGGGACACTCTCTCTAGATGCGTATAAAACTATTAGAAAAGAAAAAGAGATTGATTGAGTATGTTTTTTCTTTTCCTTCCTTTTATTCTCTATATTTTAATGGAACGAAATCCCTCTTTATTGGTCCAACATATAAAGCTCTAGGTCTAATTAATCTATGTTGTTCCTCAACGTATTCTATTATGTGAGCAAGCCATCCCAAAACCCTGGATAACGCAAATAAGGTAGTATACATATACTCAGGAAATCCGAGAGAGTAAAATACTATCCCTGAATAGAAGTCAACGTTAGGATAAATTCTCTTCTCGGCAAAGTGTTTAATTCCCAATTCCTCCAGCTTTGTAGCTATCCTTAAGTACTTCTTTGCCTCGGGGGTTTTCGCAATTTCTTCTGCATATTTCTTGAATATTTTTGCCCTAGGATCGTAAGTCTTGTAAACTCTATGACCGAAGCCCATTAGTCTGTTCTTTTCCTTAATTATCTTTTTATCAAACCATTCTTCAACCTTACTTTCGTCTCCTATCTCCTTGAGTTGTTCAAACGTAGCCTCTGCTGCACCTCCGTGAAGAGGACCCTTAAGTGCCGCCAGGGCTGAAACCATGCAGGAATACATGTCGGAAAGAGTTGATGCGGTAACCAATGCCGCAGTAGTTGATGCAGGGACTTCGTGATCTGCATAAATTATTAGCGCAGCGTTCATTGCTTTCACTTCCTCATCTGAAGGCTTCCTTGAGAATGCAGTTTCTAGGAAAGTCCTTGCATAACTGTCCGAAGGCTCTGGTAATCTAGGCTTCATTCCTTCTTTTATCCTATAAATATTGGAAACTAGGGTAGAAGTCTTGGCTATTATTTCTATAGCCCTCCATTTGTTTTCGTCCTTCTTCCAAGGATAATTGTAAAATGAACTCAGCATACTAAATGCAGTCTCCAACATTCCTACTGCATCAGCGTCGTGAGGAAGCTTTTCTAAGACCTCAAATACTTGATAAGGTACGTTATAGCTTTCGTTTATCTTTTCCTTTATCTTCTGTAACTGAGAAGCTGAAGGCAAATCTCCGAATAGCATGAGGTGAATTATTTCTTCATATTCACAGTTTTCCACCAAATCGTTAATGTCATACCCTCCGTAACGTAAAATCCCTGCCTCTCCGTCAATGTAAGTAAGTGACGTAGTCTTTATGAAAACGTTTTCTAAGCCTTTACTTACTTCACTCATTTTAATCACTTCCTAACAATTCTTCCTGTGAAACGTTAGCCAAAGCCTTTAGAACGTAACTTTCTCTGATAAGGTCCCTAATTGATATTACGCCCTTGAAATTACCTTCTTTATCTATAACGACAAGATGCCTTATGTTATATTTGTTCATCTTCTCTGCAGCAGTATAAATACTGTCGTCCTCGAATACTGTAATTAAATGCATTGTTCCAACGTTCTCTATTTTCTCAGTGAGAGGAATTCCCTTTGCGAGAGCTCTTATTATGTCTCTTTCAGTAATTATACCAACCGGTTTCTCTTTATCAGTAATTATAACAGAGCCTATGTTCATTGAAGCCATTATCTTAACAACATCCTCTAACTTTGTTCCTTTTTCAGCTGTTACTGGCGTTTTAGATATTAGGAATTTAACTTTACTTGTCATAAATTATAATATACTTTTAGATAATTATAAGATTATCGCTAATTAACTATTATAGGGGAATTATTTTATACTTAATAAAAAGAAGGAAGAAAAATTAGCGTATTTCGTTTAATGACGCATAGAGAACATCCCTTTCAGTCACGATCCCCTTAATTCCGTCAACTAAAAGCGAACCTATCCTTTTCTCGTTCATTATTCTCACTGCCTTCATTATAGGGTCGTCACTCCTAACTCCTAATGGATTTCTTGTCTCAATTTCGTTTACCATATGAAGACCTTTCGCTAACGCTTTAACTATATCTGCAGCAGTGATTATTCCTTCGACTTCTTTTCCTCTCACTACTGGTAACCTCCTAACGCCTTCGTATTCCATAAGTTTGGATGCAAAAAGCAAGTCCACGTCTGAAGGAATTGTTATGACGTGGGTGCTCATTATTGATTCTACTAATCCGGAGAAGGTCATCTTTGATAATAGTCTTATAACGTCCCTTTCAGTAAAGATTCCTCTCAATACCTTACCAGAGGTTATTACCAAACTGCCTATCTTTTTACTTGCCATGATCCTTATAGCATTTCCTACTTCCTCATTTTCGTCAACAGTAATTACTCCTTTTGTGGCAATTTCGTCAGCCCTTGCCTCAAAAACGTTATCCTCCATTTTTGAATATGCATTAACTACGTCTCTGGATGATATTATGCCCACTGCTTCATCTCCGCTCATTACTACTAGTCTTCCGGAGGGAGTTGACGAAAGAGCATTAATAACTTCCTTTACGCTGTCCTCAGACCTCACCGTTACGACTATTTTACTCATTACTTCTCCTACTTTCATAATTATAATTATCTTTTTCCTCATTCATAAACTTTTATTTAATCAAGAGTTTAGTACAGTTCAGTTGTATTCAGATTTAATAGCTATAATTATCATAAGGTGCTTAGCTTTAATTCAGTTTTAAAACTAGTGTTTACCACCGGCGTAACTTATCCTCTAATTCCGCCAAGGGCTTAAGGGATCATGCACATTCACCCATTGGGGCTGGTCGAGGAAAACGCCACTACCCTCCCATCTACTTTTATCACTCCCACCCTCGTAAGCAGTCATCAGATATGGAATCATCAATAAAAACAACTCGTAATACTATATAAACATAACTAATCGAGATCATATTTAGAAGTAATTAAAAATAACTAGTAGTTACGCAGAAGCGTTACAGTCTAACCATATTTAACCTGGAATTTTAATGAACGCCAAGTTTTATGAAAAGGAAGTCACTGCCATTGATAATAATGCATCTCTTAACATTTTCCTCATGATATTCCCATCCGTGTGAGTTATCCCACTAAAGGGGCGGAAGGATTACTCTAGTGAAGCTCAAAGGCTTGGGATTGACGCAAATTCATGAAAAATTCGATGAAGCACAAAACCCCGAAGTTAGAAATGGGAGAAAACTTGAGAAAGTTATAATAAAATAATTTTGAATCTAAAGACGACATTATTAGGAAAGCGAGCTCAAGGGTATTATTAGCGAGCAAACTTTCCTAAGGGGGTTATAATTAAGATTTATAAGTATAATTGATAATTATTAATTATGAAGGAGAAGGAACTTACTACTATTTCCATATCTGAAAAGACTAAGAAAAAACTAGAAGCGATAAAAGGAAGTATGAGTTGGGATGAATTCTTACTTAATCTAGCTGAGGATTATCAGAAAAGGAGAATAAAAGAGGGAATAGATAAGCTAAGAGAAATCATTTCAGAAGAGGATATAAAGAAAATTGAGGAGAGCCACAAAAAGATGCATGAGGAGTTTAAGCTATGACATTAATTGACACGTCGGTGTTAATAGATATATTAAAAGGGAAATTAGATGTTATAGGAGATTCTATATCTATAATCACAGTCATGGAAATTATTAGAGCATTAGATAAAAATAAAAGGCTAAAAGTTTTAGAACAATTAAAGAAGATTTATACAATATATCCGTTGGACGAGAATGTCGCTTTAGAGTATTCTGAGCTTTATTATAAACTGAAGGAAAAAGGTAGTTTAATGTCCGATTTAGACTTAATAATAGCTTCGACTGCTAAGGCTCATGACGAAGAATTAATTACTAAAGATAAAGATTTCTTGCGTTTAAATGCTTTAATAAAAATAAATTTAATTAAGTAAATTTTAGAAACCCTCAGCGTAAAACGGTTTTCATGTATATTCATATCGATTTAAATCGAGTAGTGTAAAGCAATTAATAGAGTCAATATTACAAAGGCAGAAGATAAATTCTCTACTTGTGGCAGATTTAGCCTTATAATCTTTAGGAAGATAGACTTGAAATTTCTAATGATTATAATCACTGTCATTCTTGTTATTAACCCAGCAAGTATGAATACCAGCAGGTAATTTAGTCCAATTAGAGAAATGTACATAGGAAGTATAAAGTCCATTTTTATTATATAATTCATGACGTACCATTTCATAGCATTAGTTAGGCTAGGAATATAATTGCCTGAGTAGTGATAATATTTCCAAAGAATTATCTTAGGTAAATAAGATAATGCAAGGATTACACCAAGAACTAATAATTCGCTTTGCACAACAACATAAAAGGAGAAGAAAATAAATAAAACAGGAAGTAAAGAAGTTACTAGAATAAAAACCAAACCTTGTACTCTTTTTCCAAAATCAATCAAATAGGAAGAAAAAAGTATTCCCTTATATATGTTAATTCCCTCGATTACGCTAAGGATAGCAGTAAGAATCAGAAGAAGCATCTCCGCCACTTAACCTAACCTGGTGAGCCCTTGCTTCTCCAAAATCTACGAAGAAGTCCTTATCTTGACTTAAACCTTCTTCGGAGTTAAGCTTTATCATCCATCCCCTTATTCCTTCAGGGTAAAATTGGTTATCCCAAGTGCTGTATAACGAATTTGTTACGTAAACCCTTTTTCCGTCTCTACTTATTTCAAGCATTTGTGGGCCTCCAGTTTTACCGCTACCAATACCTCCAATCTTCACTTTACCTACTAAAACTGGTTTGAACGGATTACTTACGTCATATTTTCTAACTTCTCCAGTTCCCCAACAACTTACGTAAAGATATCTGTCGTCAAGCGAAAGATCTATGTCAGTTACCAATGGAGGAATCAAGTTAAATGGCCTTAAAATTTCAGGCAAGTTTCCTTCGCTTTTCTCTGCGGGAATCTCTATAACCTTTTCTGCGTTCCATTTCTTATCTTCATAATACCATAACCAAACGGAACTACTAAGATCTTTCGTGCTAACTACAATGTTGACAAAGCCCATTAATTTAGTTGGATCATGGAATGGCCTTAATTCTAGTGCCATTCTATTTTCTTCTCCTAAAGTTAGGCTCTGTATTTTTCTCCTTCTCTGCAAATCCCAAAAATGTATCCTATTTCCGTAACCTTCCTTGAGGTCTTCTAGCTTTAATCCGTTTTCTATTGTGTTTGGTACTCCCCATTCGCTGGTAACCATTACTTCATTTGGCAAATTCCACCAGAAGTCGTATGCAAAGTATTGGTCTCCTCTATCTATTTCCCATTTGCCTAAAACGTCAAAAGTGAAATGATCTAAAACTAATATTCCCCCTGGACCCTCGCCTTCAGAATTACCTAGTGCACTTATGTATATCCCGTTAGGTCCGCAATGGACAGTGTGTAGCCTACTATATCCTGACCTTTCAATTACTTCTTTAGGTTCAATGATCTTAATTATTTTCGGTTTTATAGGATTTGTCTTTACGTCAATTATATATATCCTAGAAGATCTTAAACCGGGCACTACAAGATACCTTCTCTCCAAAGCCGGATTTCCGTTTGGGCATAACGATGAACTGCAGGCGTTCCAGCCAAAATGGTGTAATTCATCTCCCTTATAAGGCATTTCTACTTTACCTATTATTTTCGAGTAAGTTGGAGACTTTTCGTCAACGTCAATTACAGCTATAAAGTCGTTCTTATCAACTCCAGTTCCTTCGTATAAACATGCAACGTAAGCTAATTTTTCTCTTGGAGCTTTCATTGCTAATTTTGGCGAAGGATAGAAAGTTGGATCAAATTTTATGGGTATCATCAATTATATCTTTTAAAATCTAGTTTAAATATAATATGATTTGTGCAATTTTTGCATATATCAAAATAAAAGATATTGGTGTGATTTTCCTTGACTTCAACCAAGGGCAAATCAAGAAAAATCTATTAATTAATAAAAAATGATAATAGCTTATACTCTTTGATCCGGAGGTAATTCTTCGTATTTCTTAAAGGCTAAGTACCAAGCCTTTGCATTTGGTAATTTCATTCTTAATTCTGCCTCGTCTAGAGTAGTTGGTGCTGGTATTATCACGTCATCTCCAGGTTCCCAATCTACTGGTAAGGAAACTTTGGCCTTATAATTCACTATTGCGGCTTTGGTTATTCTTAATAGCTCTTCTATCTTTCTTCCATATTCTATTGGATAGTAGGCCATGAACCTTATTATACCTTCTGGGTTAACTAAGAATACTGCCCTAATTGTTACGCCAGAGTTCTCATCAATAATGTCCAATGTTCTAGCCAACTTTTTGTCAGGATCAGCGATTAGAGGGAAAGGAATTTTAATTCCATATCTTTGTTCTATATCGCTTAGCCAAGCGATGTGCGAGTAAATACTGTCAACGCTCATTCCTACAAGTTCTACATTTAATCTCTTAAATTCGTCGTATGCCTTTGCGAAAGCTACAAATTCTGTAGTGCATACTGGTGTAAAATCCGCAGGATGAGCGAAGAGGAATAACCATTTGCCTTTACCGAATATGTCCTTATAAAAATCTATTACTCCTTTAGTAGTTAATACTTGAACGTCCGGGAACTTTTGATAGAGTTTCATATTCTCTAGCCTATATAACGCACGCTAATAATATAAATTAAGCTATTTGTGCAAATTTTGCATTAATCAATGTACGGATAAAAATGAAAGAATTTTATACGGATTGTAGCTATTTTATACCATGATTTTTGTAATCAATGTTATAAATGAAAAGTATAAAACATTAGTTTAAATCTCCTAAAACCGAGTTAATAATATGGACAAAAAGTTTGAAGACCTACCTTGCTCGGCTAAGCTTGTCTTAAAAGTAATAGAAATGAAAGGAAGGACTACGTTTAAGGAATTAAAAGAAGAAACTCTCTTACCGGATAGGACTTTAAGAGAGGCAATAAGGATATTAAAAGAAAGGGGTGCAATAAGGAGTAAGATTTGCCTAGATGATACTAGGACAAGGTACTATGAGATCTCGTGCTTAGAATTAACAGAATTCGTGGATAAACTAGAGAAAGAAGATGAAAGAGAAATAATGCGATGAGAGGAAGGAAGAAAAATATGAAATAATAAGGAGAAGAAAACACGATTAAACTTCTTTTTCCTTCAATATCTCGTCAATTATAGTAGTAGGTTTTCCTTCTTTCTCTATTTTAACTTTAGCAGGAGGCAGTGTTTTATAGCTTGAACTTGCAGAAGATATCCTCTCCTCGAAGGTATCTCTTTCTTCCTTATAGAATATTCCTATAGGTATCCTATCACCCCATTCTAATGCCTTCTCCATTGCCTGCAAGAACTTTTTCTTCTTATCCTCTTCGTTCCTCACTACTGGGTCCCAATCAAGTTTGTAAATTCTCTTATCATACCATTCCTTAGTATTTATATCATTATAAGTTGGGCAAGGCTGGAGAACATCTATTAAAGCTAATCCCTTATGCTTTATAGCTTCCTTTATTAACTCCTTAAGATGCTTAACGTCGTATGCATAACCTCTTGCAACGAAAGTATAACCGGAAGCGAGAGCAACAGTTAAAGGATTAATATCGTCATTTATATTAGGCTTAGGCAAGGATTTAGTTTTTACACCTTTCTTCAACGTTGGTGAAGCCTGCCCCTTTGTTAGTCCATATACTCCATTATCGTGAACAATCACAGTTATATCCACGTTTCTCCTACCTGCACTTACAAAGTGGCCTACTCCGATGCCTAGTTGGTCTCCATCTCCAGCATTAACTATTACCTCAAGCTCTGGGTTAGCTAACTTTATTCCTATTGCAAATGGTAAAGCTCTACCGTGAAGTGTATGAACTCCTGAAACGGGTATCCTAACGAAATGCGGTAGCTTCCCTGAACAACCTATTCCCGAGACAATCACTACCTTCTTTAAGTCTATTCCTAGCTCAGTTATTGCTTGTTGTTCAGCGTTAAGTATACCGAAATTACCGCAGCCTGGGCACCAATCGTTCCATTCAGCTACCTGCATTTAACACCACCCTCTTTTCTCCTTTAATTGCAGATAAAATTCCATCCCTTACTTCGTCTCTGCCTATTGGTCTTCCGTTCCATTTTAGTATATAGTTAGTAACTTCTACTCCGTACTGCTTAAGTAAAATAGCTGCTTGAGCCTCATAATTTCCTTCTATATCTATAACGAGATCCTTATCTTCAAGCAATTTCTTTACACTCTTAGGGAATGGATTGAACATCCTAAGTTGAATTACCGCAAACTTTTGATCCAATTCCTCAACGGCATCTAATACTGCACCCTTAGGTGAGCCCCAAGTTACTATGGCATATTTTGAGTCCAAATCTCCGTAAACGTTATACCTCTTTTCTTCTGGAATTTCCTTATCTGCAGTCTCCAACTTTCTCATTCTCTTCTCGTACATTTTTACTCTATTCATCGGATCTTCTGAGATGTGACCGAAAGTATTATGTTCGTCCCCTGTATAATATATCGTGGATTCGCCTAAAAGCAACCTTGGTGAAATTCCAGAATCTGTGAACTTAAACCTCTCATTATCGTTGCCTAATGTACTCCTCTCAATTTCTATATCGCCTCCTAACTCGTCTAGATCAACAATGGAATATGCATTTGCTAACGCTTTTTCAACTAAATGAATTACTGGAGTCTGGTATTTTTCAGCTAAATTGAAAGCCCATATTGCATCCTTTAATGCCTCTACATGGTCCCCTGAAGCTATTACTATCCTAGGAAATTCTCCGTGACTAACGTGCATTGCGAAAAGTAAATCTGCTTGAGAAGTCCTAGTAGGTAGACCTGTAGATGGTCCACCTCTCATGTAATAAGTTATTACTATTGGAACTTCGTTAATACCAGCCCAACCTATTCCTTCTGTCATTAAGGAAAATCCTGGACCAGAAGTAGCAGTTGCGGCTCTCACTCCAGTTAAAGCTGCTCCAGAAGCCATGTTTACTGCAGCGAGCTCGTCCTCAGCTTGAACTACAACTATAGTCCTTTTCCTCTTATCTCCAGTTACGGGGTCTACATAAAGGACTTCCTGGTGAGCCTCTATAAACGTACTTTCGTCACTTGCTGGAGTAATTGGATAATAAGATTGGAAACCGATACCGGCATATATTTTACCTATTGCAACTGCAGTATTACCGTCTATTTGAACTCTCCTTTTCTTCTGAGGTAATTCCTTCAAGTCGAAAATGGGTGACAATTTAACTTTATCTGCTGCACTAAGGTTTATCTTTACGAAAGTTTCTTGTTTAAAAGTCCTTTTTAAAGCCTCGTATAAGTAATCTTTCCTTAAGCCTAAAAGATCGTAAGACGCTGATATAGCAATAGTATTCCTTGCTCTGTCTACAACGGAAAGCGGTAATTTCATTTCTTCGGCTACTTTCTTCAGTATTTCATCATAATCTATGCCTATAGTAGTTACTCCTTTACTCTCCAAATAGTCTATTACGTCTTTTACTGTCTTAAATGGTATTCTCTCTGCAGTTTCAGGCTCAATGCTCTGTATTCTATCTTTCTCTACATTAAGTACTCCTTTATTATAAATAATCACCTTTTGAACGTCTTGATAATGTTGAAAGACAGTCTCAGCGTCAAAAGAGGCCAAAATATCAGCCTTATGCGAAATGCTCCTAGCTTTTTCATCGCTTATTGTCAAGTTAAAATATGAGTGTCTGCCCTTAATATTGGAATAATACTCTCTGTTACCGTAAATGTAATAGCCGGCCTTTGCTATCGCATTGCCAAAAATGTTTGCCGAAGTATCAACCCCTGTGCCTTGTGCTCCTCCAATCATCCAAGTAATTTTCATTGCTCCTCAATCTATAATTATGGGAAAAGAATATTTAAAACAATGTAATGAATGATGAAAAGTTTACTAAAAAAGTTTAAACAAATAACTATTATTACCAGACAATCTTAAGGTAAAATATGCAGATATTATATTATATAAATAGATAAAACTTGTTAAAAAGAGCTAGATAGGGCGAAGTAATGCATATCTTTCCTTCTTTCTCTCTATTTATTTTCTCAGATAAAACAATAAAATTGGGTCTATTATCTTATACTCCTCGTCAACTTTCTCCACAAGACCCTTATTTATTAATGATTTGACAACTCTATATACGTTAGCTACTTTTATCTCGCTTAACTTTTTTCCCTCCGATAGTCCCTTCAATACTTTAATTTCATTTCTCGTAAGACCTTCTAAGTCCTTTTTCAATTCTATTTCGATATTAGGATCCTTAAGGAAGGCTTCAATACTACATTCACCTCTTTCAAAAACTAAACCTGCTAAGTTTAACCAAGCGGGAATTCCTTCAGTTATTTCATAAATTTTCTCATAGTATTCTTTACATTTCCCTCTTAATCCTTCATTTAGGAAGCGAATAGAGGTTTCCTTATCAAATGGTTTTAATTTTTCTATTTTAAAATAATTATAAAAAGGTTCTTTTGGCTGAGTTATCATTTCTTCCATTAAACCCAGTTCCGAACCAGAAACTATTACTTCAACGTTTTTACTTTCCTGAAACCTTTTCCTAGCCAATTCAAGGATTTTAGGAAAAGGCTGTTTAAGCATTCTAATCTTTTGGAATTCATCTATCATTAGTACTACGTTCTTCCCTAGGTCTTCAGCAGTTCTCTGCGGCAAGAGGAGTACATGATCCAGAATTTCGCTAGGTTGTAGTCTTTCCTCCTTAAATAGAGAATAACGATCTATATAAAACTCTAGGTTTGAAAGTTTTATTCCGAAACTTTTGATTGAACCTAAGAATTGATTTAGGGATGAAACTAAAGAAGACGCTACTGTTTTAAACCTCATTTTTAACGAATTAGACACGGCCTCTAAGATTAACTTTTCAGTGAGTTCATCGGTAAAATCCTCTATCGACGTAATTCCTTCTAAGCTTATCTTAGCAACTACGTATTTGTCCTTCACTTTTAGTTTAACGTAATTTAAGAGCGAGGATTTACCCATCCTTCTAGGAGCGAGTAGGGCAATAGGCTGTCTTCTTTCTATATAATTAATAAAAAGATTGACATAATCTTCTCTGTCAAAGAATTCGTCTTCTTCCGTTAATTCTCTTCCAAATATAAACTTGACCATACGGTACCGATATTATATCGGTACCGTAGTTTAAATAGTTATACGGATAGTTTGCAATTGTACTATACCTAAGGTATTTAGTTGCGTAATCTTCTTATATTAAGAGATATAATTTATCATTATGGATTACTTCCTAGTTATTAAAAATAGATACCAAGAGTTCATGAAGGCTTATGAAAATTGTAAAAAATGCGTAGATTGCGAAGCGTGTGATGAGGCGGAGTTAACTGCTGATGAAATACTAAGCATAATAAACGACATGGAAGTAGATAAACTATCTGAAGAGGAGAGGAAAGAAGTTAAGGACATATTATTCACCGTTTCCTCAATATTCGATCAATTAAGAAAATCGAAAGAAAGATAATTTTCTATTATCGTTTTTCTAAATCTATTAGCTCATTACTAGATTTATTTATAATAAAAATTGAATTTTTATGTATGGCAATGTAATGAAAAGTCTTGTCAAGGAAAATGGATTTAAGGAATACTCGAGAGATTTGCTTATGGATCTTAATAGGATTATTAAAGATAAAACAAGGAAAGATATCCTAATTTACAAAAATAAAGGAAAAGCTGCTTATCCGAAATTCTTAGAGATATGAAACTATCTACAGGAAAATTAAATTATCATTTTAAAAATTCTCGAACCTTTAATAGAAAAGGAAGGAGAGTATTATAAACTTAATGAAAAAGGTGAACAACTCGTTAGTATAATGCTGAGCCTCGAAGGAGATAAGGACGAAACTCGGTATAATAAGGTCTTGCCACAATATTTAGCATTATTAGGTGTAGTTATATTTTTACTAACTAGAACACTACACGTTTCCTTTACTTATATACTTCTGAAAAACGTCTCTAGAAATTCTTACCAAGTCTTCTGGCCCCAGCTCCTCATCAGCGTTAAAATTCGGTTTCTCTTTTAAACTAATTAATCCTGCTTTAGGAATTCCAGCTCTTCTTATTCTCTCTATTGATTTTTCTGCTTCAGCTTTTGAAAACTCTCCCAATTTTACTTCATAACCTATAATTGGCTTCCCTTTCTCCAATAACACAATATCTATGTCTTCATAAGGAGAATAAGCTAAAGTAGCGTTATGTTTTTCTGCTAAGAGCTCACCTATTGAAAATTGAACTTCCCTACCTATAGGCAGTTCTCCAACGTTCTCTGTAAAAGATACGTTATACTTTGCTTCAGCATAAAAGATTAATGATATTATTGGAGATGAAATTTTATAATACCACCTTGCCCTCTTTTTCTCTCCATAAATAGGAATTTTCTCAACTAACCCCATATTTTGGAGAGTTTCCAAATAACCGCTTACCGAAGAAGGAGTAACGTTAAATCCTTTACTGTTAAGAGAGCCGGCAATTATCGCAGTGTTCCACTCACCTTCTGCTAAAGATAATAAAATCGCCTCGTAAATACTGGTTAACTGCCTTTCTTCTTCTTCAAATATCTCTCCAATTAACGCTTTAGTGACCATGTAAAGCTGATAAGCCTTATCTTCCAAATCTTTCATGCTTTTAACGAAACTTAAAGTCCATGGATCTCTGTAAATCAATGATAGCAAAGGGTCGCCTACTTGACTTAAAACGTCAGAATAATGGATAATTCCTAGATTATATGGTAAAACAAGACCTAAAAGTGGGCTTTGCCTATCTACCAACTTTTGCATTATCCTAAAGCTTGAGCCTACAAGGATGAGTTTACCGTTAGGATGCTCAACACTAAGCCCATCCCAGTATTTTTCGGACATCCTTTGGAATTCGTCTATAACAACTGTTTTATTTTCCCTCAAAGCTTTGATTGTTAAGGAAAAAGCTTCACTAATATTCCTAAAAGAGTTGTCTTTAGGAAAATAAGCTTGTAAATCTCTAGTTATTACATAGTACAAATCATAATTTACGTACTTTCTAACTAGGAAGGATTTGCCAACTTTTCTTCTGCCGTAAACTAAAGTCCAAGAGCTGAAGTTCTTTACGTCATTATATTCTCTTCGCAATATTTCCATGAATATATTTTCACCATTATATAATCAGGAAAATATTATCAAAAATTTTGCTCTCTATCTAGGAAACTTATTAAAAGAAGAAATTTCAATTCTCATTATCATTAACTTGTGAAATGATGAATAATTTTTAATAGATTTGCGTGACATTCATTTTATTTTTTATATATAACCTCATAATACTTTTATATTCGTTGCAATAATGTATAAACGATGATAAAGATTAAACGAACAAATAAAGCAAGCTTTCTTGAATACGAAGAGGAGCATTACAAGACTTTACTTTCGGATTTAGAGAGAATTCCAGACTTCTTTAAATATGTACAATTAATAAATGAGTTAGCATATAGGGAGGGATTTACTTTCTATACTGGAAATTATTATAGATCAATAAAAATTGATCCTATACCTAGAATTTTGAAGAAAGAGGAATTCAGGAAAATTTCTGAAGGTTTAAAAAGTAGGGCAGAGGCAATAAATAAATTCCTTTATTCTTACTATCACGGAGATAAGGTAGTTGTCCCAGAAGATCTGATAGAAACCTCACCTTATTTTAGGCCAGAAATGATGGGATTTGATCCTCCTAAAGGAATATACGTTTACATATTTGGAGAGGATTTAGTTAAAGTGAAGGGAATTCCTTATATCCTAGAGGATAACGTTAGAATACCTTCAGGAATGAGTTACGCAATAAAGGCTCATGAACTTACAGAAAGGGTTCTTGGAGATAAATTTTCAGTTAAAGGAAATGAAGGTGACGGATTAGAAAAATTAAAGAAAACTTTGACCTCTGCTTCTGATACTAGGGATCCAGTAATTGCAATATTAACTGACGGTACATTAAATTCCGCATACTTTGAGCACAAGTTCTACTCCGATAAACTCAACCTTCTTCTTGTTGAACCGTCAGATATTAACATAAGGGAGGGAGAAGTTACAGTCTCTACCCTTGAAGGAGAAGTCCACGTTGACGTTATTTATAGGAGAATTGAGGATTTGGACTTTTTAACTCCGGGATTGATGAATGCTTACCTAAGGGGTTGGGTTAACATAGTTAATGCCCCTGGGACGGGAATAGCAGACGATAAAATAACCTTTTGCTTTATGCCACAAATAATGGAGGAGTTAGGAATAAAAGAAGGAGTTAAGCAACCGTTCTCATTCCCTATAGGTACAACAAGGGAAGACATAGAGGAGAAGATAAAGAATATGGTGGTAAAGAAGAGAGAAGGCTACGGTGGATCCGGAACTTTTGTTTTACATGATATGAGCGAGGAGGAGAAGAAGAAAGTGCTCAATGAAGTGAGGAAATCTCCTGAGGAATTCATGGCTCAAGAACTTCTTGATTTCGATACTGTAATATCCGCAATAGGCGATTCGTTTTATCAAGCTTATGCTGATTTGAGGTTCTTCGTTTTTGTTAATGACCAATCGACTTCAATCTTAAGTAGGGTAGCCCCAGTTGGTAGTAGAGTTACTAATAATTCCTCTGGAGGTTTGGTGAAGCCTCTATGGATAGTTTAAAGTTTCACGTACTTTATGAAGCTAAGTATGAGTACGAGGACGTTGTAACCAGTAATGACAACACACTAAAGATAGTGCCTTACGACGGCGATAACCAAGAATTGTTGGAAGAGAACGTTGACACTGAACCTAAAGGATACAAAACGAGGTATAAGGACATGTTCGGCAATATAGTGTATAGGATTAAGGTAATAGAACCTCACTATTCCTTAGTAATTAGAAGTGAAAGTTCTGTAAATGTTAAGTTGAAGGAAATGGAGGATTGTATGCTACCTTGTCAGATTGAGGACGAGATGTTCCTAAATTCTAGTAGGTTAATAGATGTTGACTATTTTAAACCAATAGCTAAAGAGTTGTTGAAATCCTCCAAAAGCTTAGACGACCTAGTTAAAAATACCGTGGAGTTCGTAAGAAATAGACTAAAATATAAAGAAGGAATAACAAACGTTGATACATCGGCAAAGGAAAGCTTTGAAATAGGAATGGGAGTTTGCCAAGATTTTGCTCAAGTTACCATAGGAATACTTAGGGCTTCCGGAATACCTGCTAGATATGTTATGGGTCTAGTTAACGATAATCCTATAAGTACTCACGCTTGGGTCGAATTTAAGTCACCTTCAGGTTGGATTCCTATAGATCCTACAAGAAGAAAGTTCTATAATATTGCCTACGTTAAGTTTGCAATAGGTAGGGATTATTATGATACACCTCCAATTCTAGGCACTTTTGTAAGTAAAGGAAAAGGTTGGCTTAAAAAACTCACAGTTATGGTGAGAAGAATTGATTAAAAGCCTTGCTTATAAGGTATTTTGGGCAGGAAGGTATTTAGAAAGAATTGAAAACATAAGTAGAATGTCGTTATTAGCTATAGATAAAGGCGGAGATATTTCCTCAATACCTTCATATTTAGGGATAAACGAAGACGTACAGAAATATTTAATAAATAATTTCGAAATTCTAAGGGAAGATGTGAGAGCTTTCGGCAACGAAAAAGTAATGAATGCATTATCATCGCTGGAAGGAGCAATATATTCTTCAACTTCAGACTTAAGGGAGTACTTCTCGGTGGTTTTAAAATCAACACTTTACTTAGGTGAAGTAATTGAAGACCAACTAAAGCCCGTAATCACTACTACTCTACCAAGAAAGCAAGAGGAAATAAAAACTCAATAAAAGTAGTTTTTACAAGTTTAAATCTTCATTTTTAGATTATAAAATTAATGAGCAAAAATTTGATTGGAAATAGATTTTATTATTTAGCTAACTCTAATGAATAAGGCTCTCTACTATTTCAATAAAGAACTTGCCAGCTCTATTGTTAGTAAGTTATTCTTTCTACTTTCTTATCTTTAACAAAAGTTCCCCTCCTCAAATCGTTTAATGCCTCAATAATTTGCTCTTCAGTATTCATAACTATAGGCCCATACCAAGCTATTTTTTCTCTAAGAGGTTTACCAGAAAGTAAAATTAGCCTAGCTCCACCTTTAGATTTTATGTAAATTTCATCTCCCTCATCAAATATTAACAAATTGCCTTCTCCTACTTTTACGGGGAAATCAATAGAACCTTCTATTATAAACGCCAATACTGTATATTTAGGATGAACACCATGACGAAATTCTCCTTCCTCCTCGAGTTTTATATCAAGGTAAGTAGGATCGACATCAATCCCTGCCTTTACTGGGCCTTCAACTCCCATGAATTCCCCTGAAAGGACCTTGACTTCACCTTTATCTATTTTTACCTTAGGGATTCTCCTTATATCTCTATAAATTGGGGATGTCATTTTCTTATTAGCTGGAAGATTTATCCACAATTGTAGTCCTTTATTTTCAGTAGTTAAAATAGGAGTGTGCAAAATGTCGCTCTCGTCAAGAGGCTTTGGCATTTCTTGATGAAATATTCCGCTTCCTGCGGTCATCCACTGTGCTTCTCCAGGGTAAATAACTCCTTTATTTCCTTCACTATCTTCATGTTCTACCTTGCCTTGTAATAGATAAGTTACAGTTTCTATTCCCCTATGAGGGTGCCAAGGAAATCCGTTAATGTAATCTTCCACGTTTGATGAGCCGAAGAAGTCCAAGAGTAGAAAAGGATCTGTCAGATGATAAGTTGACGTACCTCCAAAAACCCTGTATAATTTAACTCCTGCACCGTCATAAGTATATTTACCTTGTACTAAGCCAGAAACTTTTCTTATCATGATTTAATCGTTAATTTATATAGTTATAAAAGTAGTTCAACATAGTTATGGTTATCTTAGACAGAGAAAAATTATACGAAAGTCACGAGTAATGATAAATAGTAATTACTAAAGAAGGAAAAGAAGAGAGAAAAACAAACAAAAATACTTCACTATTAAGCTTCTCATATCTTTTACTTCAACTTGATGAACAGTTATTTATATAACCAATACTAATGTTACCACGTGAGAATTTGGCTTCAATATTTAGAGAAAACACAAGCAGAGAATCAGGAAAGGACGTAATTCTTTCAAACATAACTGCAGTAAGGACTCTAGCAGAAATGCTAAAGACCTCCTTAGGACCAAGAGGATTAGATAAAATGATGGTGTCTTCAACAAACGATATTACGATAACAAACGATGGAGCTACAATAGTTAAGGATTTAGAAGTTCAGCATCCAGCCGCAAGGATAGTTGTAGAAACCGCAAAAGTTCAAGATTCTGAAGTTGGAGATGGTACAACTACTGCAGTAGTCCTTTCAGGTTTCCTCCTAGACGAGGCAGGAAAACTTCTAGACCAAAATATTCATCCTACTACTATTATTGAAGGATTTAAGAAGGCCTTAGACAAGGCGTTAGCAATCTCGAAGGAAATAGCAATAAAAATAAATCCAGAGGATAGAAATTATTTAAGAGAAGTAGCATATACAACACTCTCAAGTAAGTTCTTCTCTGAAGGCGAAGAACTAGATAAGATAATAGACCTATCTATTGATGCAGTACTCTCAGTAATGGATAAATTAGGAGATGAATACGTAATTGATTTAAGTAACATAAAAATGGTAAAGAAGAGAGGAGAATCAGTAGAGGATACAGAGCTGATTAAAGGTTTCGTACTAGATAAGGAAGTTGCCCACGAAGGAATGCCTAGGAGGATTGATGAAGCTAAGATCGCGGTAATAGATTTTCCATTAGAAGTTCAGAAGACGGAAATTTCCTCAAAGCTAAGTTTGACCTCTCCTGAGCAAATTAAAGCTGCACTAGACGAGCAAGCAAAGTACTTAAGGGGTATTGTAGATAAGATAGCTGCTACTGGAGCTAACGTTGTTATATGCCAAAAAGGAATGGACGATATTGCGCAATATTTCTTAGCTAAAAAGAAGATCATGGGGATTAAAAACGTTAGTAGGAGCGACCTAGAAAAAATAGCAAAGACTACCGGAGCAACAATAATAAGTTCTGAAATGGATTTGGATTCCTCAGCTTTAGGCTATGCAAAGGTGGTTGAAGAAAGAACAGTAGGAAAAGATAAGGCAATATTCATTGAGGGAGTGAAAAACGCTAAAGTAGTTACCATATTAATAAGAGGAGCAACTGATATTGCTATGGATGAAGTTGAGAGGAGCTTAAACGACGTATTAAATTCAGTAAGGAACGTGATAATATATCCTTATGTAGTTGCCGGCGGAGGAGCATTTGAAGAAGAATTAGCAATGAGACTTAGAAAAGAAACATTACCGGGAAAGGAACAGTTAGCATTAGAGGCATACGCTAACGCATTGGAGGAAATTGCTGTAACTCTTGCAGAAACTGCCGGATTAGATCCTACAGAGGCCTTGGTTAACTTAAGGACAATGCACGCAAAAGGCTTAGATAAGAGCGGAGTCGACGTAATGCAGGGCAAACTGGTTGAAGATATGACTAAGATTAAGGTTGTAGATTCTCTAAAGGTTAAAGAACAAGTATTGAAAGGTGCTACTGAGGCCACAACAGCAATATTAAAAATTGACGACTTGATTGCTGCAGCTCCAGCAAAGCAACAGCCACAACAGCAAGAAGGCGGATATCCGGGAATGTCAGGAATGCCCGGTATGTAAGATAATTTTTCTATATATTATTATACTTATGACAAGAATTATTAAGATTATAATTGAAGATAGTATAAATTCTTTAGGACATTCTTTAGTAGTAGTTGTTGATGTTTGAGGCTTAAGACTGAGAGAGACTATGATAAACATAGCTGAAGACCACGTGAGAGGAGAAGTTGTAGGCAATGGGTATCCCTTTACTGGGGCTACTGCTTCTGGCAATAATCCTTGCTGAGAATGATTATATGCCCAACATAATAGTCTAATAGAAGAGTTAGTCTCACCTTTTTCTGCATAATACAAAGCTTCAAAAAGCGTAGTAATAACCCAAGGAGGGCTGGGCTCACAACTATCATACAGAGACTCGGAATAATGATAAAGGTCGTCAGGGAATCTCGAAAGCCCTCCATTAACCGTTAGGTTAGAGACTACAGAGTTAAAGTCTTGATTAGTATAGTTTGAGTCCAAAGGTAAATAACCCATATCTAGTGGTAGTAGCGTTGACGAATCTATTGCAGGCGGTAATGGACATAATACTTCTACTTCTCCATTTTCTTCATAGAGTACAGATTCTCCTAGAGCTGAGGCGAAATATCCATTTTTCCAGAAATACTTCAATATACTTTCATTTAACAATTTTTCCTCACAAATAACATTAAATCCTAGTTTTTCCATATCGTACAGACCTAGATCGTTAAAGGATTGCGTCCAGAAGTGATAAGTTAACCTATCCTCCCATACGCTTAAATCTTCAGGAACTAGGTGGAATTTAGATTTGAGAATTTCATAAGTTTGATACTTTATTATTTCGCACAGCCTAGGTTTAACCTCATCGAGGAAAGAAGCGTTGTGCGTAAGAATGTAAAAATTGTATACTCCGATTTCCAATAAACCTAGGCTATCTAATTCTGGTATTCCAAATCCTATGCAAGGCTTTCCAGTATAGAAGTTGTATCTCGTATACCATGTTCCGTTACCCATTGAAGTAGCATTAGCCATCCAAAGCCAATATTTTAAAGCTGAGTAATAATGCCCCGACTCTTGTAATGCTAAAGCTGCAAAAGAAGAGTCTCTAACCCATGAATAAAGATATATTGGAGAAGGAGAAGCTGAAAAATCTCCTAAATATGGATTTTGATCGTCCTTTATTAAAAGTAAAGACAAATAATATTCTCTAAATAAAGATTTAGGTAAATACTTTGGAATAACACTTTTACTTATCCACGAGTTAACTGAGTTGTCGTTTAACAACAGTAGGTGGGATACGTTTTCGTAAGGGGGTACAAGTAATGAGATCTCTGCATAATACTCTCCTGTCTTTTGGAAAGAGAGAATTAAGTTAGTACGCTCTATTATTACACTCCCATTTGATATTAACCAAGAGATGTTATTCCTGAACTCGTTATCCTGAGCCAGCCAAGAAGAATTTGACTTTATAGTGATGTTGAAAGGACTCTTCACTTTTAGGATGAGTAACAAATAACTAGTATAAGGAGGAAGTATTATACAAATTGAATTATTACATTCTAACAACACAGTGTTGTTAAGTTGTAAATAGGCTTTCTTAGTATTAATTCCAAGGCAAACAGTAAGATTAAGTATACCTATTCCTCCTAGAAATATGTTTCTTATTGACGCGTTGTACTGTGGAAAGCCATTAAGTTCTCTATTTATAACTTGTATTCCGGTAGGAATCCAAACTGAAATATTTCTCCAATTACTTAATAATAAATAAGATGGATAATAAGGGTTAGAATAACAACTTTCGGAACTTGTGCCTATTACAAAAAAGCCAGGGAAAAAAAGGGAAAGGGTAAAAAGCAATATTATAACTTTAACTATCATCTTTTTTCTTTTATCCATTTTTAATCATCAAGTTGACTCCAGATTCTGCATCAAATAGTTCAATTCTACTGTAATCAAATTTCAACTTAACCCTCTCTCCTTTTTCCCTCTTTATGAACGCCTTATCAACTACCTTTATTATATCATTTCCTACTCTTACGTGGGTGATTGTAAAACTCCCTAGTTCTTCTACTAGCTCCACTACTCCTTCAATGTCGCCATCTTTTGATATTTCGATATTCTCAGGCCTTATACCAAGAATTACCTTGTTTGACTTAATAATCCCTTTAAATTTCTCCGGCAAAGGTATTGCTTGCCCATTAAATTCAATCTTCTCACCGACTATTTCGGATCTTATTAAGTTCATAGCAGGATTTCCAAGAAAACTTGCTACCCAAGAATTATTGGGCTGTCTGTATAGTTCAAGAGGATCTCCGTAAGCTTGTATTTTTCCGTCATGAAGAAGGGCTAGTTTAGTAGCCAAGCTAAGTGCCTCTGCTTGATCATGAGTTACGTATATAATTGTTGGCCCTAGCTTTTGTTGCAACTCCTTTAGCTCTTCTCTAGCTAATACTCTAACTTGGGCATCTAGGTTAGACAATGGTTCGTCCATTAATATTATATCAGCGTTTTTAACTAGAGCCCTAGCTATTGCGACTCTCTGTAACTGTCCTCCACTCAGCTGTGAAGGTTTTCTATCAAGTAGATTATCGATTTTTAGCATTTCTGCTACTTCTAAGACTCTTTTTCTTATTTCTTCCTTAGGCACGTGCTCTATCTTTAATGGAAATGCTATGTTATCAAAAACGTTCATGAAAGGATATACGGCATAGTTTTGCGGTACCATGGCAACATTTCTATCTTTAGGTGACATATCGTCTGCCAGTTTTCCTCTTAAGTAAACGTGACCTTTATCTTGTTTAAGTAATCCAGCTATTATCCTTAGTATAGTAGTCTTACCTTCTCCCGAAGGTCCTAAGATGACTACGAAATCTCTCTTCTCTATCTCCAAATTTATGCCCCTAAGTACTTCAACGGTCTTCTTTTTTTCCTTATATATCTTCCATATATCCTCCAGCTTTACGTGGACCATTCACTTCACCCCGGCTAAAGTACTATAAGCCCTAGTCATCATCCTTTGCGAAGCAATAAATAGTGCCGTTAATGGAATTCCCATTATAACAGAGCCTGCAGCAAAGAGGTTATATGCAGGAGCACTAGCGTAGTTTAAAAGCCCTGCAGCGTAATACAGACCAATAGTTGCAGTCCAGTCACTTATATGCGGCAATAAGAACGCATAAGCTAACGCAAAATCTAAGTAAGCTCCTGAAAAGCTAAGTATAGCTGTTAAAGCAACTATTGGTAATGCAAGTCTCATAACAATCCTTAGAAATACTTGAAATCTAGAGAGTCCATCAACCATAGCTATTTCCTCATACGACGGTGGAATAGAATCTATTGCAAGCTTTGCTAAGAATGCTGCGAATATTGAAGTTCCTGGCGTATAGGCTATAATTAAACCTATATAATTTAACATATGGAATTTTGCAAACATTAGATATAATGGAACAGCTGTAGCCGTGTAAGGGAAAAACGTTACTATATAAATAAACGCTGCTAAGGTTTTCTTCGCTGGAATATTCAACCTAGACAAAGCGTAACCAGTTAGCATTGCAAGCAGAATGGAAATAAGTGCAGTAGAAGATGCTAAAATTAGGCTATTCCTAATCCATAAAGGAAAGCTTCCGCCATAGTAGTTGGTAGTTAATAATACTCTATAAGCCGTAAAGTAAATATGTTTAGGAAATAAATCTGAAACATCTAAGGATATTAAATTAGGGGCATTACTAAAAGAGGTCATTATTATATAATATAATGGAAATACTGAAAAAAGAATCATGAATATTAAAATTACATATGAAATTGCCAATCTAATATACTTAAAGAGTTTCATTTATATCACCTTAACTAAACGAATCTAATATATGAGTATATTTTATTACAATTAAGCCTAAAATTATTACGAATATCGTAGATATTACTGACCATGCTGAAGCTAAGGCAAAATTACTGTAGTCAAATGCTTCTTGATAAGCATAAACTATGAATGTTTCTGTGGAAATCCCTGGACCGCCGCCTGTTAGGATAAATATTGGATAAAAGTTGTTCCACGTAAACACAAAACTCGTTATGAAAACGAAAGCTATAGTTCTCTTAAGTGAAGGCAAAGTAATTCTGAAGAATTTAGTTAATGTACCTGCTCCATCTAATTCTGCAAGATCGTAAAGTTCATGAGGTATGCTCTGCAGGGAAGAATAAAATACAGTCATAAAGTACGGGAAAGATAACCAGTCATTGGTTAAAATTAATTCTATCCAAGCGTCAGTAGTTGAAATTAATGAATTAATCCTAGGTAAATGCAACATAGGTAAAATTAACTTATTCATCATTCCGTAAGGATCGACCCAGAGTCCCTGCCAAATTAGAAGAGATATAAAGCCAGGAAATGCCCAAGGTAAGATAAGGAAAGCATAAAATATCGATTTACCCTTAAGATCTCTCTGATTTAATATCAATGCTAATAAAAACCCTAGACTCATCATAGTAACTAGACTACCTAAAGTCCAGATTAAAGTATTCTTGATTAGTTCCCAAAAGTATCCGCATTCAAAAATTATAGCATAATTCTTCAATCCAACAATATTATAGTTGAATAAATGAAATAAGTTCATATTAGTAAAGGAAATATATAATGCATAAACTAAAGGTAAAATAAATATGAAAATTGTGAGAATTAATATAGGGAGAATATATAAAAAACCATTATCTTCATTTTTCCCATTTTTTGAGCTAGTCACAAAGCTTTCACCTTATATTTTATCTCTGGAATCATAAATACTGATAATAGCAAGAGTATTGCATCAATTAACGCTGGAGGTAATGGAAGTATTTCAAACGAAGAAGACAATAAGCCGTTCTTCTTTAAGCAGCTGATAAAGTTGCTCTCCATAGTTTGAGCGGCAGTCTGTGCATTTATCTGCTGAGCGAAAAATTCACTGGCTGCAGTGTGGAATGAATTCCAATAATACGCCATTTGTGGTATATTGGGGAACTTTTGCGTATATTGAGCTTGCTCTAAAATTCCTTCCATTATTTGATTCAGGTAGGATGGCGTTAATTTTCCTGCTTTTAACTCTGCCATAGCCTCATTATAAGCTATTTTATTAGCTGGAATATCGTGAGCTATACACCATAATCTATAATCGGATTGACAGTTAGTTACAAATAATATGAATATTAGTGCTGCCTTGATTTGCAAAGGTGTTGCTCCGCTAACTGATGGATTAGATATCATCCAACCAGTAGCTCCTAAGAAAGGCTCAGCCCTAATTCCAGTTTGACTAACTACTGGTAATGGTGCTGCACCTAAATTTGAACCTAAAGCTTGTAAGTAAGCGTTAAGATCCCAAGGTCCGTCAAATATGATAGCAGCTTTTCCAGCCTCAAATAATTCTCCTTCCGCTCCTCCAGCACCAGTAGATGGTGCTAAATAATTAATGTGTAAATCATAAGTTAGATTATACCAGAAGTTTAGTGCGTCAACCATAGCCGTGGAATTTAACGCAGGAACTACTTGACCGCTTTGAGTAGTAAATATTTGTCCTCCAAATCCTGCAAACCACGCGGCAAATCTATATCCATACTCATCACTCGCACCATACGCAATTCCCCACACATGATCTGTTGTATTAACTTCCTCAGCAATTTTTACCATTTCACAAGTTGTATTTGGTGCATAAGGCACGTATTGCTTATTATAGAACATCACAATGTAGTTTATATCGTCTGGAAGACCATAAACTGCCTTTCCTATTGACCAATCGGTTATAGAGCAATTAAGATATAATGAAAATACTTGAGGGGGTAAATATTCAGTTAAGTTTAGTAAAAGCCCTGCACAGAATAATGCACCTCCAGCATTTGAGGTATCCCTATATACTATAGGAGCGTCGTGACCTTTTGCTGCTTCTTCAAATTGAGAACATCCTACACCTACTCCATAAGTTACGTCCACGTGTATCCATGGAAACTCTTTTTCAAACTGAGCTAAAGTTTGGTTGAAAGCTTGATCCTCTGAAGTACTGTAACTATCCCAAACTGTTATAGTTACTGGCGAAGAAGGTGTAGAACTAAGACCTACTAATTTCATTAAGTCAGTAGCATTTGTTATGTTTAAAGGCCCGCTAACGGAAGGTTTTGTTGGCGTAGTAGTTGGCGTTACACTTGACGGTGGTTTAATAAGTAAGTAAAATACCGCTACTGCTGCTATAATTATTATTACAACTATTACCGCAGCAGTTACTTTAGATAAGGCCAGTTTGGAATTCTTTCCGTCTTTCATTAATTTACACCTACAAGAAAATTATGAGTATATTATGTTTTAAATTTTGTTGTGTAAGTTCAGAACTATAACTATATATTAATGTTGGTTATTATTGTTGGAGCAATTTAATGGGCTAGTATCTATATAAACATATAATAAATTCTTATATAAAAAGTCAGTGAAGGAATGTAATTAGTTAATTTTTATATAAGAAATCCACGATAGGTGTATAGGAATTCTCAAGATAAAATTAAAAACTTTATATAACTTATTAATTTACTTAACTTTTTGAAAGAAAACTTTATTTCCAATCCATTAAGTTTTACATGATTACAGATGAAACACAGAATTTTTACATATATTATTTTTATGATTTTATTGGCAAGTTTATCATCTACGTTAGTGCTAGCTCAGTCCCAAGGGTACAAAGTAAACTTTAATGTATCTTCATCCGGATATGTTACAATTTATATATCCGGAATATGTAAGTCTAACACCGTAATCTTACACTACGGTATAGAGAATGGTCCTCAACAGGCATGGACAGAGGTTTTTAATAAGGAAATGTCATGGGATGGAAGTAATTTTACAGTGACTATAGGTCCATTCAATAACGGAACTTGGATAGCGTGGGTATTTTATGATAATACTACAGGACAGTGGATCAACTATGATTGCCATCCTTTTTGGAATTGGAACTTAGAAGTAAATCCGACTAACGTTGGACAGACTTATGCTACAGTTCTTCCAAACGGCTCAATATTAATTACAACAATAGGTAGAGCTCCTGACGAACTATTTATTCATTACGGACTAACTACTGGACCTCAAACAGGTTTACCATGGAGTGATATAACTTGTGAGGAAATGCAATATAACCCATTATGGGGTAACTATTCTATCATTATAGGCCCATTTGAACGAGGCCAATGGGTTCAGTGGGTGTATCACGATCAAACTTTAAACACATGGATTCATAACACATCTTGCACTAACTTTTATATTCAAGATGTATATTCTCCAATTTTTATCATAAATTCTACCTATAACAGATACGTCTACACTGAAGGAGAAGAAGCAACAGTCTCTATTTATTTAAATAATGAATATGGCAAGGCAATCCAGCCCTCTTTATGCTTGCTCATAGGCTCTATTTCACATACTTACATAGCTAACTTAAATCCTGGAGTAAATATGGTAAATTTAACATTTAATACAAATTGCATTCCGCAAGGAATTTACTATCCAACATTAAAGATTTATTATAATAACTCCTTGTGCAGAGTTTCGCAATTACCTGCACTGTATGTATTAAATACAACTGATAAAGAACCGTTAAGTTTCGTATTAGTATGGAATATGCATCAACCACTATACGTAGCTCCAAATGGCTCTTGTGAACAGCCTTGGGTTTGGTTACACACTGGACAGGACTTCTATTGGAACGGACAGCTTGTAGGTTCATACGAGTTACAAGCAATGCTTATAAATCAATTTAATGTCGCAGTAACTATCGACTTCACCCCTGTCTTGCTTTATCAATGGGAAACTATATTACACGAGAAAAATGCAACATTTACCTCTAATTTTGGCATTAACGTTACTCATGATCTTCTTGCAGTTAACTACACCCTCAATCTATTTAAGAAATTAGTGAGAGAAGGTAAAGTTGACGTACTTACAGTACCATTTTATCATCCGTTACAACCTCTATTACTAGAAGACGGTTATTGGAGTGACGTAGAAACTCAAATACTAATGGGCAAAAACATGACCAAGACTGTGTTTGGAGTTTGTGCTAATGGTGCTTGGACTCCAGAAATGGCTTTCTGTATGGCACTTGTAGGTATTTATAACGAGAGTAATATCTCATATACAATCCTAGACTGCGAGGCGTTTTTACCATACGTAACTGTAGTGAATGGAACTATTAACCCAGACGAACCCTTTATCGTTGAGAATGATTTGGGTCAAACAATATATGTCTTATTCAGAAATACAACTCTATCCAACGAATTCGGATTTAAGTTCTTTAGTCAATCTCCTCAGCTCACTGCTAGGGAATTGATACAACAATTAGCGCAAATCTACATGTCCCACCCTGGAGGAGTAGTTACTGTAGCCCTAGATGGTGAAAATCCATTAATATTTAATCCAGTTACAGGGCCTGCAGATCTTTATGCAATATATTCATCGCTATCTCAGTGTCAAGGAAAATGGCTTATTACACAAACTGCTTATGAGGCAATAAAAACTCATAAACCAACAGCAGTAATTACTAATTTACCAGTTAACTCGTGGGATCTTAATTTAGATTACTGGAACAATGGATGCCAAGGTAAAATTGAAATTTGGCAGAACCTATCTTTAGCTAGAGAATATTTAATAGCTTACACAGTAGCTTTAGGCAAAGAACTTTCACCAGAAGTTCCATTATTATTTAATGATACTCCAAACTCTACTAGCTTACTTTACTCATTATGGAACTACTTATACGTAGCTGAAGGAAGCGATTGGACGTGGCAAACCGGTGCTCCTGCTCATGGTCCGGTGTGGTTTAAGGAGCAAGCATTACTTTACACCAGTACAATAGTTAATACTATTAAAGCTCAATTCTCAAAAATTGACATAGAATGTGTAATAGAGGGATTTAATGGTGTAGTCGTAATAATTAATAATGGATTACAGTGTAAGGTAACCTTGAACGTCGTAGCAAGTAATGGAACTTATTGCGTATGTAAGATCGTAAAACTATACCCGGGTGTAAATGTAATAACTCTGCAGGGAATTTCTGGAAAAATTGAAGTTTGCTTATACTCTCCAGTAACCAGCGGAGAGGTAGGTGACGCAATAATACCTATCAGTCATCATGGATTCCTAATTCAGAAAACAACAATTGAGCAAGGATTATGCTTTATAAAAGTAGATAAGATAGAGTATAACACACAGCCAGAATTCATACTATTACCGTTAATTCTCTTAGTAGCAATTATAGCAGTTTTTGTTGAGAAAGGATTAAGGGTAATTTAATAATAAGACATCGCCTTTTTATTTTTAATGAAGTTCGGATTTTCCATTTCATCTTTTCAGTTTGAGGAGTTAAATCAGAACTCAGATTGGTACTTATGACTAACCGAGTACATAAATCTTTCCGGCAAAAAAGTTGTTGAAGAATTACCTACAAAGAACTTTTACCTGTCTAGATATAAGGAAGTGCACAGCCTCGCAGTAAACCTAAACTCAAGCATTTGGAGAATGAACTTGAGCTGGGGCAGATTATTTCCTTCAAAGGATAAGGTTTCTCAAGAAGCTCTATCTAAATAAGGAAATATTAAAAGACCTTAAGGATAAAGGATTTGAAGTAATACTCTGTTTAAACCACTTTGATTTACCTCTATGGATTTACGATCCAATCGTAGCTAGAGATTCTTTATTAACTCAAGGTCCTTTAGGTTGGTATTCGTCCTCTACCGTAGAAGAATTTGTTAAATTTTCGAGGTTCATTCACAATAATTTTTCTGAATATGCAGATCTATGATGTACTTTTAATGAACCTAATTTGCTATTAACTTTTGCTTATCTTCAAGGAATTTTCTCTCCGGGAATAAGTAGCAGGAAGGCTTACGAGACTAGTTTGAATATTGTAATAAGGGCTCATCAAGAGGTCTATAACGAACTGAAAGGTGAGAAGGTAGGAATAGTATATAACATCCCTGCAGTACAAGGATCCTCGGCAATTGAAAACGAAATCTTTGAATTTTTAAGGAAGATAGATTTTGATTGGTTAGGCGTAAATTACTATACAAGGTTGGTCACTGACGAGAAAGGCATTCCTCTAGAAGGCTATGGTTCTTTCTGCCAATTTGGGTCTAGGGAAGGCAGAGATGTATCCGACTACGGATGGGAGGTTTATCCTGAAGGATTAACTGACGTACTTAAGAAGGTATCTAGCTTTGGTAAGCCTATATTGGTAACGGAAAACGGAGTTGCTGACGAGAAGGATAGGATTAGGCCTAGGTTTATAATAGACCATGTTAATGCTATTAAGAAGTCAGGAGTTAATGTTGAGGCTTATATGTACTGGTCCCTTTACGATAATTTTAAATGGAATTTTGGTTATAAAATGAAATTTGGACTTTATGATATTAACTTAAACCCTAGACCTAGTGCATTCATTTTTAAGGAATTACAAGAAATAATCTAAAGCTTTTCAACTTAAGGTTTAATTCCGGTAACTTCTTCATATATACCTTCAAGGATTTTCTTATGCTCTTCAGCCCTCACTTCTGTAGTATTTAAGTGGTTATAAAATTCTATAGTACTCCTGAACCTTTTACCGCAAACTGGGCATTTCATTCCGTTAGTTCTTAACAAGATTTCCAACCTAGGCATTATGACTTGAGTTATGAAAGCTCTCCTCACATCAATTAAACTTCCAGTAGTTATTTCCTCGCTTTGTACAATTTCCTCCTTAGCTATGTCCAATCCTATTGACGCTAGGTATTCCAATTCTTTTCTGGAAATTATTCCTTCATGCACTAACTTGTGCAATACCTCTTTTTGAGTAGAAAGCTCATAAGTTATGTGAGGTAATCTTACAATCCACCTAACGTTAGGAATGAAGGTTACTGTAATAGTAACGTCTCCCCGCTTTAATGTACGAGGAGCGACTTTTTCAAAACCTATTAATAGAAGAGCCTTGAATAACGTCAAATTTGCCATATGCTATTTTCGTTCAACATATTTTAAATCTTAAGCCTACTTTCAGTTCGATTTAAGAACTCTTTGCATCTCGCAAAATTTAATTTTCGTCTATTAAGTCAAAAGTTGTGCTCTCTAATAATACTCCTCTGGAAGTTTTCGCTAATAAATATCTTAAGAAGTCTAACGTAGAATAAGGTAAAGTAATAACTTCATCCTTACCCTGTACGAGAACTTCAACTTTTCTCTTTTCATGATCTACGTAAAGGATGAAGTTATTCTCCTCAAGTAAATCAACTAACTCTAATACGGTATAATCACCAACAGCGAGATGACCATAATTTTTTACAAAATAATTCAAATTTACTCCATCTAATTCATAAACAATCATTGGTCTGGCAAACCTTATTTCCATTCCGTCCAAATCTTGCAACTCTTTCTTAACTTCCCTCACTTTTCCATCGAATAAAAATTTCTTATCTTTAGTTATGAATAAAAACTTGCCAGCCATAATATGTTTTTTCTTATTAATGAATTTAAGCTTTTGTTATGAAAACCTCTGAATATATAATGTACATTATGTATATATTTCTCTATATAAGTTATATAAACTATATAGTAATATATAGTTCAGGTCTAATTTAGAGCGTTTATTAATCCTTGTGTTAAATATAGCAATTATGATATAGTGAAAGCAACTAAGGACAACACCATTTTTATCTTAAAAGATATTGCAGAACGTGCTGGCATAAAAGAAGGAGATAACGTGTTTACCAGTGGCGTAACTTATCCTTACTTTTAATTACTTCTAATTCCACCACGGGCTAAGGGATCATACACAGTCATCCATTGGGGCTGGTCGAGAGAAACACCAATACCCACCCATCCACACTTTTATCACTCCCACCCCCGTGAGCAGTCATCAGATAGGGGGATCATCAATAAAAACAACTCGTAATACTATATAAACACAACTTGTCAAAACGATATTTAGATTAAAAATAACGAGTAGTTACGTAGAAGCGTTACAGTCTTAATGAGAGTAAAAGATGAAAGTACAATAGAAATAATTCCTCGTAAGTACTGGGCAGAAATAACTGCTGATGAAATAGAAGAAGTTGGAGAAGAAATTACTAAATCTCTTGGAATTTAACTACCCTAATCTTTTAAGGAGAAATTTTAACTTAAGCTTATGAAGTTCTTAAGAGAATCCACGGGATTAGTTAAGGAGTTCAGTGCGGTAGACGCATTCGCATTAAACTTTTCCTTCCTAGGCCCTGCTGCTGGAGTTTCTTATCCTCTTTTCGTCTCAGCGTTCTTGCCAAACTCCAGCTGGATATTATCAGTAATTCTTGGAGCAGTACTAATGATTCCGCTTGTTCTCAATTATTATTTACTTAATGCATTAATCCCTAGATCTGCAGGAGATTACGTTTACGTTTCCAGAGCTTTCGGACCCTTTGCAGGGAGTATTTTAGGAATGTCTTTGTTGATGTCCTTTATGATGGGCTTCCCCGTGTTAGCAATGCTTGAAGTGATAATGGTCATCGTCCCAGGATTACAAGCAATAGGTTACAGCCTAGGCAATGAGACGTTAATCAATTTTGCAAATTCAATACTTTCTTCTTCTTTGAATCTATTTGTAACTACTACTTTAATCGTACTAATAGCTTTCCTTCTCTCATCTTCCGAAAGATATTATGCAAGGACTTTCCGTTATTTAACGTTCCTGCAGATAATAGGTACAGTGACGATGATTTACGGTTTACTTACCTTCCATTATGCAGGAGTTAGCCTAGATCCTAAATTAAATACTCAAACTTTTGCGTTGTCCTCTATCTTCGTCCTATCATTATTTGCCTTTGCTAACGCTCCTTCGTTTTTTGCTGGAGAAATAAAGAAGAGTAGGAAAAGTTTTCTAGCCGGGTATTTATTATCTTACACTGTTGCAACAATTTTCGCATTACTTTTAATAATTTCTCTAGAAATAGGAATTGGTAAGGAAAACTACGTCTCGGCAGTTATCTCTGGCTGGAATTTACCAATTTCTACTTCATCCCTTCTTTCCTTTGGAGTATTGCCTTTCATTCATTATCCCGCAATAGTCATGTTTATATTCGTGACGGCACTTAGTTGGTACTTACTTTACGCAATGATAAACGTAGGCGCTTCCTCAAGGATTTTATTCTCCTTATCTTTTGATAGATTATTGCCTGCATTTTTAGCTGATGTCAAAAGAGGGGTTCCCTTCAAGGCTCTCCTACTTAGTTTTCTGGTTTCAATGATCTTCAATTACGTTGAAGTGTATTTAGGATATTCAGTAAGTTTCGCAATTGACGGACTTTGGTTCGTTATATGGAATTACTTGATCGTTGCCATAGCGTCAATAAAGTTTTACAAGTTAGATAAAAGAGTACTTTACACTTCAATTTCTTCAGTAATTGCACTTTCCGCAGTAGTATTTATTACATTATATTATGGAATAGTTAACTCCACATTTGGAGGAGTGATTTTCGAAGGCAACTTTGCCTTTGACATAATCTCTATTTTCATTCCGCCGATTACCGGTGCAGTGACGTACGTAATATCTCAAAAGGTTAGGAGTAAACAGGGAATAAAACTCTCTTTAATATATAAGGAAATTCCACCAGAATGACAATCTATTTAATTTTAAGGGAAGATAATGTTAATGATGCAAATTCTAAAAACGTCTGCGGACGTTTACTTAGAGGAGGCCGATGAATTATTGGATAGAGGAGATACTTTACAAGCATCAGAGAAACTCTACAAAGCTGCAGAAGAAGCAATAAAAATACTTTCTGGTATTCTCCTGGAAGATGATATAATTTCTGAGGTCAGAAATAAGGATTGGAATACAGAAATAATCAATAAGGCAGTGTTTAAATTATCCTCTATTCTTGGCAAGTGGATAATTGAAAGTTGGGGATCTGCAATAGCATTGATAACAGTAAACTTGGATGCCCAACAAATAAAAAAATATAGGGAAAGCATTGTTAGGTTAGTCCAAGTTGCTGACGAAAGATTCAATAGAAAAATTATTGAAAGAAGCTGATGAATTATTGGATAGAGGAGATACTTTACAAGCATCAGAGAAACTCTACAAAGCTGCAGAAGAAGCAATAAAAGTCCTCTCATTTAAGAACTCAATAAGAACGATACTTAAAGTTAAAAGCCTTGGACATTGGAGTTCAAAAATGTACTTTGAGGCAGTAGATGAACTTGAAAGCATATATCCGGGCATAAAATCGCTTTGGATCTCAGCTTGGATATTACACGTGGAAGGATTTCATGAAATTTCTCTAGATCAGAACAGCATAAAATTACTTAAGATAGACGTGGAGAAGATTGTGAAACTATTATAATAGAACGTTATATGATTAAAATATTCCTTTACATTAAGAAATTGTTATTCCCAAATTCATTACTACCTTAGTTCCGAGCTTTAATAATACTTAACAGCGTTCCGTAAATATTTAGTAGTTTTTAATCAACTTTTAACCTCCTTTAGTTATTGAGTTATTATATTTCTAGTTTTCAAAGATAGTATAAGGAGTATAGGAGTCGCTACTCCTATTACTATGGAAACTGACATCAGAGTACTATAATATTGTATTACATATCCAGCAACTACTATTGAAGTAAAAAGCCTCATTCCAAATACGATCCATGATCTAACTGATGTAGCGTAACCTTGTATTTCTGAAGGGACGTCAGAATAATAAATTAGACCTTCATATGATGAGTCAATAGAACAGACTATCCTAGTGAATATTAGACCTAGGAAAAATAATAAAGGAGAAATATGAAAAACACAAATTAAAGCAATATTAACGAAGAATATTATAAATAAAAAAAGAAATGAGAAATATTTTGATAAGCTATTCAACTTATTCATTACATGTCTCAATACTAAAGCTGAAATCACGTAAGCTATAGCAGTACTGATTGTGAATAATGCGTATAACTCATACAAATTAGAGGAATTTTTAAATAATCCATAAAAATATACGCTGGGTCCAGAAAGCAATACAACTATAAAAAGTCCTAAAAAACCTACGTAGAAAATTCTTCTATTAGTCTTAAGAAGATTATAATAAATTGAGAACGCTCTCTTACTTAGTTTCAACCCTGATTCCTTTAGCCTTTCTCCTATTGGTAAGTTAATTGTTAAGTAATTGAAAATAAAATAGTAAATAGATACCGATATAAAAGTTATTGATATAACTATTATACCATATATTGCAGTAAGATATGATAGAAGAGATTCAAGAACTATACCGGAAACCATTCCTATTTTTCTTAGCTGAGAGAAGGTTATGTACTCCTGCTTATCTAACTTGACTTTAAAACTTAAGTAAAGTAAAATTCTCTCATAAGTAACGACGAAGCAAATACCTATTAAAGATATTATTATTAAGAAAAAAGTAAATAAAGTAAGCTGAAAAGTAAGTACTATAGCAGGTATAAGATTGAAAATTGATACTAAAGTTATTAATATTATCCTAGCTCTCTTTACATTCTTCACATGATCTACTATAAACGAAAAAGACTGAGTAAGTAATCCTAAGTCTCCTAAGAAGGTAATAAGAATCGATGCAAGGAAGACGTTCCTTTCAATAATGTTACTCTGAAATAGAAAAACTTCTATAGGACCAGTTAGTAGTGGAATATTATAAGCAATTATTGCTTTCCTTACGTCCTTTCTGCTCATCAATTTCTTAACGTTCTCTAACGTTATCCTCACCGTAAAGAGGGCACAATAATATTTTCTCATCTCCTTTATAAATTCCTATAATCCACCAATTGTATTTATTTTCATCTATCTCTAAAGTCCCGTCTTTCCTTATTTTACCAATTATTCCTCTATCAGTATAAAGATCAACAGTACATTTAGCTAAGGAACCATCAGGCTTAATGACAAAGCTCCTTGGATTAGAGGCATAACAAATTCCTCCGGTTCCATTTACTACTCTAAATCCCTTTATTTTGAGCCTTAGGCTACATACTTTTATTTTTAACATAATACGAAAACAATTTTTAGACCATTACTGTCTCTTATTACATCCTTGAATTACAAGCGTAAAATTAATGTCCATTTTATTTAAAAACTTTTTAATATTTCACGTTAGAATGAGGGAAAAGTAATACCTAGTATGATAAATTTATATTAGGAACATTTTATGGATATTATGCAGTGATTGAGCCTTTCATTATACATCTAGAAGCTAATAATATATTGATTGAGCGAACATTAAAAGGGAGTAGGGATATTTTTATTTACTGCATTTAAAAATAATTCTATAAAATAAACGTTAATGTATTTATACCATAAATTTACGAAGAACCTTAGGTTATTGAGCTAATTACGTAATTTACTGCCTCATCCATTTTCTTAATTATCTCATGCGTAATCCCGTACTCTCTGGCTATTTCGCTTGGCATTTTTATTCCGAGAAAAGTTTTTCCATCCTTTTCCCAAATTGCTATCCTAAGCGGAAGATCTAGACTTACCTCTATCTTCTCTTTCATTAATAAAGTCCCTGCCCTAGGATTGCCGAATATTATGACCTTATCTTTAGGTAATGAAAGTCCTACCTTTTCAGCGTTTTTAGAATGGTCTATCTCAGCAAATATTTCACCTACCTCCTTTATTTTATCTTTTATTATTTTTTCGCATTCTTCAAAACTAAATTTACATTCTTTAATTATCATATTCTCACTTAAGAAACGTACAATTAAAAATTTTCCCAGGATCATATCGCTTTCTGAATGATAAAGCTTTTAATTAATTAAACCACATCAACGTATGAAATTTTGTCCAAAATGCGGTTCCTACATGAAACCTAAAGGAAATTCAATGGTTTGTCCTAAGTGCGGGTATAAAGAAGAAGGGGTCGAAAACATTACTTTCACAGAAAAGAAATCTCACGATAGGGACGTCACTATAGTAGCTGATGGAAGAAGGATTAAAGGAGGAGTTGCCTTAAATTTATGTCCTAGATGCGGTAATGCTGTAGTAATTAAAATAGGGAAGAAATATAAGTGTAGGGCTTGCGGTTATATATTTTAATCATTTCCTGCCGAAGTGCATCCTTCTATAAGGTCTTTGCTTCCTCACAGGTTTCTTACTCATAAATACGTTTTTATTCGCGAAATACTTTAATTCTTTATGATAACCTTCAGCGTAAGCAAGAAGTTTGATGTTTCTCCTCAAGCAGTTTGGAATATAGTAAAGGACGTAAATTCTATTCCTAAATATTGGAAAGGGACTAGGGAACTTCATGTTAATAAAGTTGCAGAAGGAATTTATGAAGGAGTAGTGAGGTTTGCATTTCCTTCTAAAGGGAGGATAAGGCTTATAGTTGATGATGAAAATAAAAAACTTACATTTAATTATCTTTCTGGCCCTATAAAAGGTTATAATATAGTAGAAGTTAAAGAGAATGAAATAATATCTAGCTGGAGAGTTAAAATGAGCCTTTTGTTAGCTTTAGCTGAGAGCTGGAACGCAAAGCATTTTAAGCAAGGCACTGAACACGCATTGGATAGGATAATTTCTGAAGCTAAATCCGGTATTCCATAATTACGTTTTTAGTCCTTTATATACTTTTTTAAAAATCACGGTGGAAAAATTTAAAAGTCTTTCTTTTTACGCCTAATTATGTCTAGCTCAAGTAAAATTTTCGTTCGTGAAAGTTCTGGGTTAATAAAAGATGTTTCATTAACTGATGCAATAATGCTCAACCTAGGAAACCTCTCCGCAGGAGAAGCTCTCTTCGAGTCTATTTCCCCTTACATTACTCAAGGAGGAGTATTATGGCTAGCATCGGTGTTGGCTTTCGTATTATCAATTCCTCAAATTATCGTTTACACGCTAATGACGTTAAAAATTAGGAGAACAGGAGGAGATTATGTATGGATAACTAGAAACATTGACGGAAGACTCGGTTCAATTTTGGCATTATCTTATTTAATACAAAGTACAGCATTTTTCGCTATAATAGCGTTCTTTTCTGCATCATCAGTTAATGCAGTACTTTGCGTAATTGGCAAGTTAGACGGAAATCCTTCTTTGCTGTATTTAGCATCTCACATTTTCGTTAATCCTTATTGTTCTCCAACTTTAGATCAAAGGCTAATATTTTACGGAATTTCAGCACTATTTTTCGGAATCGTAATAGCCTTAAATATAAGGAAGGCATCATGGGGATATAAACTGGTTACTGGTTTAGGATTATTTTCGATCCTTTCTCTAATTCTAGGAATTATAGTAATAGGAATTAATGCTTCAGGCTTCGCAACTAAGATTGCTCCTTTTGCCTCAGTATTTAATATACCAACAACCTCGAGCAAAGTTTTCTTCCCTTCAGATTTCAGCATATTTGCAACATTGGCACTTTTACCCATGTTTGCATTATATACATATCCTTGGATCAACGCAGGACCAGCAGTTTCAGCAGAGTTTAGGAACGCGGAAAAGGTTGCGAAACTTAATATCGTCATTGCGTCTTTATTAACTTTCTTACTAGTTACTGGAGCATTCCTAGAGATGGACCTCGTTGCTGGATATAACTTTAATATTTCAGCATATCCTACTTTCATTTACAACTTCTGGACAGTAGCTATTGCCTTAGCAGGTAATCCAGTATTACAGTGGATTATAGGCTTGGGTGTAATACTCTGGAACTTCTATACTTTATCGTATGGAGTCGTAATGTTCTCTAGGTACGTATTTGCCTTATCCTTCGATAGAGTATTGCCGGAAAAGTTTTCCGAAGTAAATAAGTACGGCTCTCCGGTTTACGCTCACTTATTAGATTTAACAATAACGTTAATACTACTCGCAGTACCGGTAATGTCAGTCTCTGCAGCCACATCGCTTTACGGAACTACAATTTTAGGTGCAGTCTATTTACTTTTCGGAGTATTAGCAGGAGCAGTGTATGGATTTAAGAATAAAGAAAGAGTACTTCAGATAGCCGGAATAATCGCTGCAGGATACTTATCTTACTTAGCATACGAGGCAGCTACTAATCCATTATTCGGCTTTATGACGTCTAGCGGAGTAAATGTGATAACTTTAACATTCGTGGTATCTGCATATGTATTCGCAATCGTAGTATATTTCACCTCTTGGTACAAGCACAAGAGGGAAGGAATAGACGTTTCGACAGCTTTCAAAGAAATACCTCCAGAATAAAAATCTTTTACTAAAGGAAAAAGAAGAAGAAGAAAATGTGTTGTCTTTTCTAATCTGTATAAGGTGGAATCACTTCTCCTGCCGTAGGATCTTTACTATAGTCTATGTATACGTTCTTCACCTTAACGTACTCTTCAACTCCATATCTTGAGTTCTCTCCAGCTTGGCCAGACATTCTAAATCCTGTATGGTAACCTTGAGTTGCCTCCGGCCCTGGCATGTTAATGTAAAGCTCTCCAAACTTTATTTCCCTAGCAGCTTTCATAGCTAGGCTAACGTCCTTTGTAAACAAGTATGAAGCTAAGCCGTAATCCGAATCGTTTGCTAATTCTATAACTTCGTCAAAGTCGTCTCCGACTTTCATTGCACCAATTACCGGGCCAAATATTTCTTCTCTAAATATCCTCATATCCTGTCTTACGTCAGTTAATATTGTAGGCATGTAGAAGAAACCTTTAGAATACCTCTCCGGTAACTGTGGTTTACCTCCGCCGTATAATATCTTCGCTCCTTGATTTACTGCCTCTTCAACGAAGCCAGAAACTTTCTTTAATTGTTGATCATTTATTAGCGGCCCCATATCGCTGGTTCTAGGTTCACCTATCTTTAAAGTCTTGGTCTTCTCTATGAATAAATTGAGGAATTTATCGTAAACGTCTTCATGAACGTAAAGCCTTTCTGCAGCAATGCATGATTGGCCGGCGTTCCAGTACTTTGCCCACATAAGTACTTTTGCAGCTAATTCTAAATCAGCATCCTTCCATACGATAAATGGAGCTTTTCCTCCTAACTCTAGGATTAATTTAGCCATAATTGAGGAGGCAGATTTCATTACTTGAACTCCAGTCCTTGATTCTCCTGTAAAGGTTATTACTGAGATCTTCTTGTGAGAAGTCATGTAATCTCCTATAACGCTTCCTTTTCCGGTTATTAGGTTAACAGTTCCAGGAGGGAATCCTGCTTGTCTTACTTTCTCAACTATCCAACCTGCTACAAACGGAGTATCTGAGCTGGGTTTTAGAACTACCGTATTACCAGTTATTAATGCAGGGCCAATTTTTCTAGCTATCATTGCAGCTGGGAAGTTCCATGGAGTTATGGCAAGGACTACGCCGTAGGGAACCTTATACTGGAATATAACTCTCTCCGGCTTTGTTCCCTCAACAACGTCGCCAGTAATTTTTCTGGCAAACTCTGCATAATACTGTAACTGATCTAAAACTCCATCAACTTCTTGTATTGCCTCTTTTCTAGGCTTTCCTACTTCGTCCATTAATAGGTTTTCTAAGCTCTCTCTATCCTGTCTTATTAGATCAATTAACCTATAGAGATATTTACTCCTCTCAACTGAAGTTAATTTCTCCCATTTCTTCTGTGCGTCATATGCTGCGTCTATAGCTCTATCTACGTCTTCTTTTGATGCTGCGGCAAATTTTCCGTAAAGTTCCCCTGTAGAAGGATTGTATTTATTTAGGTATTCTTCAGAAGAAGGCTTAACCCATTCTCCGTTAATGAATAACTCTTGAATTTTCTCCATATATTAATTTCGACTTCTAACTTTAAAAATAATGCCACCTATAATCGATTAAACTTGAGATTAACGTTGTTAATTTGCTAGAAATAGTTAAACCATATAGGAGAAAATGGACTACTGTAAGGTTTAACAGAACCATAACGCAAGAGGATATAGATAACCCCATTGAGAAAGCATTAAATAACAATAATAGTTGATATTAACGTTTAGCTCATTCTACCTTTAAGAACTAAAAGTATAAACAATAGAATAAAGGATCAGTTTGCGTACTGTTTAAATTCTTCATACTATAAACTATCTCATGGTTTCTAGCGAAGCTAATGAACTAATGGAGAAGGCAAGAAGGTACTTGGAATTAGCTAAGATTTCGCTAGAAAAAGGGTTTTATTCTGAAGTGTGCTTTCTTTCTAGTCTTTCGGTTGAATTATACATCAAGGGGGTTAGTATTTCATTGGTTGGAAGTTTTCCTGCAGTTCACGATGTTAGAGAAATTCTAAGCTATATAAAGTTAAAAAGAGGAGATCTTGAGATTATTGAAGAGTTTGTAAGGAATAATAGGGATAAATTAAAAGATATAAGTAACGAATACTTAGTCTCAAGATATAACTTATCATACTCCTACACAAAAGAAGACGCAGAAGAGTGCTTAAGTATAGCGATGATGGTGATAAAATTTGGAGAAGAGCTTCTTCGTTCAGTTAGCGGAAAAGATTAGGCCTACCTTTGGAAAAGTGGCTATTATTCTTCACGGTAGTAGAATTAAGGGAAATTATTATCCAGCAAGTGACCTTGACATCTTAATAATTAGCGAAAAATGCTTAGGCAGGAGTGGGCTTAGGATTCTTTACTCTCTGGGCGAAGAACTTAACGGAGTAAAGCTGGATTATCAACTAGTTTGTTATGAAAATAAGGATTTTTGGATAGTTAAGAACGTACTTTCTTCGCCTCACTTGGTTGTGGTTGACGATTTTAATGAATTCTAATTTTTTAAGATAAGACTGTGTTTCTCTTAGTGTGAAAAGAAAGCTTAACTTGCTTGAGGCTACGGCAATTGGTTTGGGAAATATTATAGGAGCAGGAATATTCGTAATGGCTGGAAGTATAATTTACTTAGCAGGGCCAGGAGCTTTGCTTTCTTTCATAATTACCGGATTGCTGGCTATGAGCATAGGATTAAACAGTGCTGAATTGGCGTCTAAATTTCCTAACACTGAAGGAGGAGTTTATTCCTTTGCAAAGCTGACTATGGGAGATACTGTAGGCTTTCTAGTTGGATGGATGAGGATGATCTCTTACTCTATCTCTGGAGCAGCAACTGCACTTGGTTTCGCGAGTTACCTACCTTTTCCTTCCCTTGATTATGTAATTGCGGGAGTTTTAATAATAGTCCTTGGCTTAATTTATTTGGCAGGGTTAAAATTAGCATCAGAAATTGAGACGACTCTAGTTATTATAAACATAATAGGACTTGTCTCTTTCATTTCATTTTCTCTCCTCTTAGGTAAATTCACCCCTTCACATTTTACTCCAATAGCTCCTCACGGAATTCAAGGTATACTTTCTGGAGCTTCTCTAGCTTTCTTCGCTTATTCAGGATTTAACACTATAGCTACTTTAACCCCTGACGTTGAGGACGGAGAAAGGAAAGTTCCAAAAGCAATAATCCTTTCCTTGATCATAACCTCTATACTTTACATCTTGGTAGTATTTTCCATGCTTTACGTATTACCTTGGCAAGTTTACGGTACTCAAGGTAATCCTTTATCTTTTGCCCTCCAAGAAATTCACGCCCCTACTTATGTAGTTATATTAATTTCGTCCACTGCGGTAATTGCTACAGTGACTGTTACTTTATCAACTATAATAGCAACAGTTAGGACGTTAAAGCAAATGGCAGAAGATGATTTAATACCTAGACGATTTTCTAAAGATCTTCTTTCCTCAGTAGTTGTTCTAGGAATAATGATCTCCTCTCTAGGTTTAGGTAATGTGGAAGTAATAGGTTTAGTTTCTAACTTTGGTACCGTATTTTCATACATTACCACTGCAACAGCAGTAATTATTTCTAGGAGGAGAGGAATGTATGGAAAGTTTTCAGCACCCGCATATCCGGCTCTTCAAATTATTTCCGTAATCCTCTCCTTGGTAGTTATCATCTCTTTAGGTAAAGAAAGCTTGATGCTTGGTGCAGTTTCACTAATCGTTGGGCTGTTACTTCATGAAGTTCACGTTCAGATAAACGTAATAGAGAAAGGAAAAAGATTAAGTCCTCACGGCAAGTTAGAATAACATTTTTAAATTTGGAAGAGAAAGTATTTTATGGATAAATTTGTTACCCACCTTCTAAATCCAGAGAGGAAGAAGATGGAAGATCCAGAAAAGTTCCTTCCTTCTATTATCCACGGTGTTGTCGCAGAGTTAGGTTGTGGCCCCGGATATTATTGTCAGTTCTTGGTTAAGTATGCAGAGAAAGTTTATTGTGTAGATAGGAATAAGGAATTCCTAGAGATTGCTAAAGAATTAGCAAAAAATGCAATATTCCTTAATGAAGACGCTTGTAAAACGTCTATTCCTTCCTCTTCCGTAGACCAAGTTTTATTTGCAAACTCTTTCCACGATATGAGGGATAAGAAAAAAGTTTACGAGGAAGTTAAGAGAATTCTTAAGCCTGAAGGTGAGGTTATAATAGTAGACTGGAAGAAAGACGCTAACTTCGGACCACCTAAGAGCGTAAGGATGAGCAAAGAAGATTATGTCAATTTCTTTTCACCGGATTTCGAGCTAGAAAAAGAATTTGAGGTCGGACCTTATCATTTTGGATTAGTATTAAAAAGAAAGGAGAAATAATAATAAAAAGTAAAATTTATGTAACGCCGTAGTCAACAGTTTTCGATAGACCGTGAAGTTTATATACTTTAATGGTTAGTATGAGTAAAGTCACACCAGATGTGGATGGGTTTTCCCGAAAGGTGTGGCTAAAAGATGTGCGGGTTTCCCCACGCTCACGGGTGTGGGTTGGGGTTATCCCGCTAAAGGGGGGTGGGGTAACGGAAGTGACTCTTGTGAAGCCCAAGGGCTGAGAATTGGATACAAATTCATGAAAATTCAATGAAGCCCAAGCCCCATAAAAACACCCTTTATCATTATGTATATTATTTTACTTAAACCTTTCTTGAAAATATAAGTAGTATAAGTTAGTTAAGTAAAATTTTATTACCTGTAGTTAGATATATGCTTCTAAAAATGTTTATATAATCTTTCAAATTTACGTTTAGCTCAAAACTAAATTGATTGAAGAGAATTGCTAACACATTACTAAAAGAAGAAGAATAAATGATCTAGTAAGACCTCTTAACGTTTGTCGAACCACCTAAAACTGAAAATAATGTCGCTATGATTATAATTATTGCAGAAATCAAAAACGCAAAATGCAATCCGTTAACAAAGGCATTGCTTACGTCACCGTCCAAAACGTTAGTTCCGAGGAAAATTTCAAAGGCTACCTGCCTTGGAATTACTAAAGTTGCTACAGTAATACTCATAACGTAACTTAAGGTAGTCCCTATACTGCCTAAAGTCCTCGAAACCCCTGATACGGAACCGTAGTATTCTTTAGGCGCAGAAAACATGACTGCAGTAGCGTTTGATGGCCAGAACATTGCTGAGCCTATGCCTGTTATTGCGGTTATCCCTAATATCGTGAAATAAGGAGTAGAAGGCGTTAGAATAAAATAATAGAGCATGAGGGACGCGAAAATGAAAAGTAAACCTATTCCTGCCAATAACCCTGGCCTTCCTTTGTCGGCAATCCTTCCCATAAAGGGGGCCAATACGCTGGCAACAACATAGCCAGGAGTTAAAAGTAATGAAGATTGTAAAGGAGTTAATCCTCTAACTCCTTGTAAGTACATTATTAAAAGGAATGTAATTGAAAGAGCTCCTATTCCTTGAAATAGGCTAGCTAATAGGGAAAATGATAAAAGTCTTATTTTAAACAATTTCAAATTTATTATTGGAGATTGTACTTTACTTTCATTTATAACAAAGAACGGGAGTAAAGCAACTCCGAGGATTATTTCTACTACATCCATGATGTTCACTCCTATTCCGGCTATCATCATTGACCCAACGGAAATTAAAGCTAAGGAAACTCCTAATATGACAGAACCAGTGATATCTAGCTTATTCTTTATGACGCGAGAGTCCCTTATTTCTCTTATGCCTAAAATTACCGAAATTATACCTATAGGTACATTAATGTAAAATATGAACCTCCAGCCGAAAAAGGTAGTTAATACTCCTCCTAAGAAGATGCCTAACAAAGCGCCTACGTTCCACCCAAGTGAGGTTATTCCGTAAGCTTTACCCCTTGAGTTAGGAGGAAAAACGTCTGCAATTATCGCATAGGAGTTTGAGGTAAGCAAAGCTCCACCTATTGCTTGAATAACTCTGAAGGAAATTAATAAACAAACGTTAGGGGAAATTCCAGCCAATGCTGAGGCTAATGTGAATAAAATAAACCCAGAATTGTAAGTTTTGCCTCTTCCTATTAAGTCTCCTATCCTCCCTGCTTGAGTAGATAGTACTGCTAGGACTATTAAATACGCTAATAACACCCATATTGATGAGAATAGGTTGGTGTGTAAGCAATCGGTAATAGTTGGCAACGCTAAAAGTACGATTGTAGTGTCTACTGCTGCCATTAAAGTACCTAACGATAAAACAAGGAGCACAATTTTCTGGTTCATAGTTAACAATGTTAAAGAAGTTAATTTAAGGTTAACTTATAATTCGGTATCATACTACTATTATTTTACAGTTAAGAAAGATAAGCCTTTGAAAGAGCATTAAAAACTTTCATAGAACCTCTTTTTAATTCCCCATATTATCATAATATGTGGACTTACAAGATTACTTAGATAAGCTGAAAGCTTTCAATTGGAAGGATTATAATATATATTACGCCGTGTTATTCGGCTCTCTAGCTAAGAAAGGAAAAGGTAATGACATTGATATTGCAGTAGAATTTAAAGAGTTAAGCTTTGATGATTACATGAAATTGTGGAAGGATCTCTCAGATTACTTGGATACGGAAAAGATAGATCTTGTTTCAATAGATGATAATACCAGTTGTTACTTAATTCACGAGGTATTTAATTACGGTCTAATTCTTTATAAAGAAGACTGGTCAAGAGCTCATAGGAGAGCAGTAGTTTGTGAGGATTTCTTAATAGATGCTAAAAAATTGGATTTAGTAGGAAGGGAAGTTAGGGCAGTGATAAGGAAATGGCAATCTTAGATAAACTACTTGAGAACCTTAAAGATTACACTAGCAAATTAGATGAAGCTAATAATGTAGATTTAGATAGCTGGTTTAACTTATTTGCGATACTTCACTTGCTTCAAGTCCAAGCTCAGTCATTCATTGACTTAGTTCAAACACTCTTATCAAATATGGGAATATCAAGCCAAGGATATAGAGATTCTATAAGAAAGCTTTATGAGAAAAACTTGATAACTGCTGAAGAAAGGGATTTTTTAATTTCCGTGGTTGGATTTAGGAACATTATTGTTCACGAATATGCAACAGTTAATCCCATTTTCGTTAAGAAGATAATGGAAAATAAGGAATATAGAAGATTACTTGAAATAGCCTATAATTTGAGGGAGAAAGCCAAGAACTATTGGGATTGTTAAACTTTCTTTTCCAACCTACTTAGTATTGACTTCACTTGCCTTTCCAACCTACTGAGCCTGCTCTCCACGTCGTCCTCGTAATCGTCATAAAAGCCAAAAAGCCCTCTAATTCTTGAAAATAGAACCTCTCCAAGATTTTCGAGAGCAGGAGTGTAACCTTTCTTGACTACCTTGTAAAGTTTTTGTACCCTCCCTACACCTATAGGCAAAATCATTATTCCTCCTTCTCTAAGCTGTTCGTAAGGTTTGCACAAGAGAGTAGGTGCAGAGGCCCAGGCTATCACTCTATCAAAGGGCTTCTCTTCTTCATGTCCTAACGTTCCGTCTCCTAGCACTAGTTTCACGTTTTGGTACTCGGAAAGTAATCTAGAAGAGTATTTATACATTTCATCGTTAATCTCTATACTGACAACCTTGTCAACAATTTCCGCAATTAATGCAGTATAATAGCCTATTCCTGTTCCTATTTCTAAAACTTTTTGACCTTTGTGCAAGTCTAATTCATCAAGCATGTAAATTCCTAAACTTAACGCAGTAGTATTTATTCCGGGTAAAATAGGTAAAGCTTCATCAACATGAGTGTAGGCATAACTCCTTAGATTCTCCGGCAGGAACTTTGCTCTATGAACTCTCTTGAACGCTTCGGCTAGCTCTGGGTTCTTAATCTTCCTAAGAATTTCCTCCTTTTCGGTCATAAGTACAATAAGATTTAATAAAAATAAAGGTTTAGCCGTTGTCAGCGGTTTCTGATAAACCGTGAAGTTTATATACTTTAATGGTAGATAGGAGTAAAGTCACACTAGATGTGGATGAGTTTTCCCGAAAGGTGTGGCTAAAAGATGTGCGGGTTTCCCCATCAGATGGCAACACTCTGATGGGTGGAGTTATCCCGCTAAACGGTAGACCCAAAATCATATTAGAAAAAATATTTCTGATAGGATAATATCTAATTTATAAAAGATAAAGAAATTTATAAGAGTGTAAAGAATTGAAGAAAGGGTTTAAGGTGAGGGAGATGGAGTATTACCACGTGAGATAGGAAGATGGTAACACCCGGTCTCCCTCACCAAAATAA
>Ga0208549_100076_pt1 | contig 48677 bp, 50 predicted proteins | sample BED_host_MetaG_FD_187135 | JGI IMG/M metagenome (GOLD analysis project Ga0208549, IMG submission 187135) | Hot spring microbial mat communities from Yellowstone National Park, Wyoming, USA - BED_host_MetaG (SPAdes) (version 2) | ecosystem: Environmental > Aquatic > Thermal springs > Hot (42-90C)... | reverse complement strand
GTCCAGAACTCGTCGCACTGAGCCTGATTCATCCTCAGGTCACGGAGCATGAAGTAATTGAACCTCTTCATCTGGGCGCCAGCTAGCTTAACCGTTCTCTCTACGGTGTTCTTGTTCAAGCCTAACGAGTCCGCTGTGCCTCTTATGCTCCCGCACCTGACCAGTGATTTGAGCACCTCTCTCAGCTTCTCATAGGGGAGCCTGAGCCGGAAGAGCGCTGTACCTGTTCTCCCAAAAGGTCCTCATGCACGTCTTACATCGAAGGAGGGTTATCCCATTCCTGCCATAGTACCTCTTGCCAGACATTCCCTTTGCCGGTAACGCCGTAATCCCTGCATCCCTTATTCGAGCATTAGTAACGAAACCATTCCTCTGCCATGAGATTAATGATGGTAAGTGTGGGGCCATCTACTCGAATGGCAAAAACCCTTTACAGCTAGCTCAAACGGGACACCGAAAATTTTACGGGGACATGAAAACCCTAATCGTACTGAGGATAATTGCCACCATCTCAGGCTTGGGCGTGTTGACTGGAGTAATTCTCAAGCTTCGGCCCATTCCTGTACCCGTATTCCTTCTAGTCGGATTCTCTGCTACATCATTCATTGTCGGCATCGTCAGTTACATGATCTCAGAAAAAGAAAGAGGTAAGGAAAAGAGGACGCACGCCTTAAGCAGGAAAACAGCGATCATAGGTTCCCTTACGACTTTAGCATTGGTCATAGGTACACACCCGGTGCTGGCTTGTTCATTTATCGGCCCGGTTCCGTCAGTCCTTTACGTAAATTTGCCATTTATATGGAGAGATGGGGATGTTTATCCTGCTCCTGATGATCAAAGAGCAGTTGTTTCCCTCGCATAGATGCGGGATGACTCTTGCCTGTAGGGCAAGTACTATTATTCCCCCTGATGATCCCGACCTGCCTTCAAAGGCTGGCTACGGGTGCTCAACCAAAAAATGGTTGGGTTAGTCCATAAAGGATCGAAATGCGTTCCGCTGAAGTGTGCAGGCTAACCCTTTTTGGGGGGTCTGTGCATGGAGGGCGCATAGGGGCCAGCCGATCTCGAGGTTGGCCATCTTTGAACACAACGAGGCTTATGCCTCGGCGAGTGTAGCTGTCAGAAAGGCCTTGGAGATTTACGAAGGCAGGTTCAACATACATGGGGGCTCAGCAGCTCTGGGTCATCTCTTGGCACCAGCGGAGCAAGGTGCTTCTTTACAACCTTGTCGAGAGAAAGAAGAGGTACGGTATCGCGACCATCTGCCTCAGCTGTGGAAACGCTGCCAGCATGCTTGTTGAAAACATGATGCTCTGATCGCTCAGGACATATTCAAAGAATTTCACCACGTTAAAGCAACAGCATTTCTCTCCCTCTCAGTCCTTCAAACCCGAAGCCATGCTCCTCATGGAGAGGACCAAATAGTGTGACGCCACGTGACTCACGTTTATCAGCCCCGTCTGGTAGGTCATCCCTCTGTAAGAGAGTCAAGACATATACAGCAGGCAGGCAACTATCTATCTTTGTCTCAAGAGGCTTTTTATTCCTCTTAAAGATGTGAAGAGCCTGATCGGCTTTCAGAAACGTGTCGTCTGCCAGCATAACTTGAGTATTTTATTCCGAACTATTACTATTATTCTTCACTAGATGTCAGCATAAGAATTCGTTTGATTTAATTGGTATGAAACCTCATGGAAGGGACTGACGCACGCCAATACATCCTCTATCCTGAAAGCAGAGAAAGATTGTGATGTTCTCCCCTGGAACGAAGTCACCCCTAACGTAAATCATAACTGTAGCATTTGAATTGCCGCTTATTCTTATTGGGGCATCGACAAGGGTCACGTTTGAAGGCGCACTAATTTGGCTGGAGTAGGCAACAGCGGGCACGCTAGCTTCATTGTGAACAGTGAGCGAACATAATAACATTGTCAAATTTGTGTCTTCGAATGAACAATGACCATTTGAAATATCTATTGCAGGTCTGTAGCCAAAGTTCGAAGAAGGGTCGAAGGTGACCAGTATCAATGCAAATATGAGGAAGGGCACTGCAATGAAGATGATGATCCTTCTTTTTGTTATAATCATTCTGACAAGTCATCTCAAAGCAAGAAAAAGGTCCAGGGTGTTCCGCAGCTATTCATATACGTTTGTTGAAAGTTCCCAGCAGAGTCTATTCTTCCAACTGTTATGTCGGGGGAACCGCATCCATTCTGTTCCAAGTAATATGTATTAAAGGTCCCTGCGGCATATAGAGGTGCAATAGAGTGGTAATTACCACCATAATACACTTCATCATAGGTAAAGTCCACAGAAGGTGTGAACCCCGCCAGTGTATGGCCGCCATCTTCGGCCATAAAGTCAGCGAAATACGGAGTGCCCATAGAACTTACTGTCTGGCTAGCATGGCATACCTGATTATTGCTATTATCGACAAGGTACGCATCGTAAGTATACGGATTACCGCCAGCTATTCCCTCGCTCTGTATATTAGCTACAACTGAGTCACCCGGGTTAATGGAGAAACCACTACATTGTATTGCCTTTGAAGTCGGGTCCCACTGATACCATCCAAAGTAGGTTGGATAGCAGCGATACACCACACAATAAACCTGTCCGGCAAACACTGTCTGTACTAGACCGTTCTCCGCGGCTGCCTCGTTGCTTAGACCAATCCAAAAACCGACTTCGCAAACTGATGGCCACCAGCATAAGCCAGATGGCGCATATACCGAAGGCAAGTTGATCGTAGTCGTTGCCTCGTACATAGGAGTACTGTCAACAGTACCATTCCAAAAGTTATATCCCGACCAAGGACCCAGAAAAGGTCCCCCTGAATAAGATGATGGAAATGTTTGATTGGTTATGCCTAGAACAGCAGCAAGGTTGGGGGTTTCGCTTACGACTAGATACGACTTGAGCATAGAATTGTTATACACCCCAAAGACCAGGTTAACTGAATTCAAAAACAGAGTGCAAGAATCTGTGAAATGCCAAAGGTCATATTCACTAACATCCGTCAAATTACTCGACTTCGAGACTGACACGTAGGTGGGTGAATGTTCTGCAGTTGTTAGAGCAGTCTGCAAACTCAAAGCGCTTGACTGGTGTTCGATGAGGGATTCAATTTGATATCCGCAAACTTGCCAAGTATCACCGGAAGCGAGAGAAGTATATGGACTACCCAACATGACAAAGGCGTTAGAAAGCAATTCTAAGGCACAAACTATGATAATTGACCTTACAAAATGCCGATACACGTTCAGATTATTAACGAAAATATAACTTAAACTTTATCACATCAAAATACGATAGAGCTAAGATAAGGAATTAAACTGTTGGTCTATTCTCTTTGAGATGTAAATTGAACGGTTCTCAGAAGATGCTATACGTTTACGCCAGCATACGACGCGCTTCCGAAGGCCGTTCAGGCTCTTCACGTCTTTGAGAGTGAAAAAGCCTCAGGAGACAAGGTCGTTCCCTGCTGCCTGTTCTACACGTCTGGACTCTCCCACAGAGAGATGACATATCTACCGGTCTGGATTGATGGGTAGCAGCCATCTGACTTACACCACTGGTGGGATTTGACCCCAAATGGGGTCGGGCCCGGTGGGATTTGAACCCACGATCCTCACCTCCGCAGGGTGATGCCTTGATCCGTGCTTGGCCACGGGCCCATATTGAGGATTGTCTTGCCTCTCCATCATCTTGCTTGTTAACAATATTAAGCTATATAGATGAAATACATATTATGAATGTATACTGTGAGTTCTTTGAAAAGGTTCTACTCTCTGACTGAATTTATTACTTGCTGTCTAAAAGCAGAATCTTCTCAGCAAACGATAAATACCGTTGAAATCTGGCTTTTCTCAATTGCTGGGTATTCTTCCAGGTGACGACTTGAATGGATTTTGCTGTAGAAACCTATGACCTGACAAAGAGTTACGGAGATTTCAATGCGCTGGATAAGCTCAACATAAAAATAGAGCTTGGGCAGATTAGAGTTCTCCTTGGACCTAATGGCTCAGGAAAGACAACTTTTCTTCATTTAATATCAACCGTTCTGAGACCTACAAAGGGCACAGCAAGAGTGCTAGGATTTGATATAGTCAAACAGCAGCTTGAAGTTAGAAAGCATGTATCCATAGCCTTCCAGGACCCAAGAGGTTTCTGGAGGCACAAACCCAAGCATATTTTATCTTTTCATGCATCTATGTATGGCATCAAAGACCCCGAAAGGTCCTCAATTGTAGAAAGAACTCTAAAAGAATTCGACCTCTGGGAATCCAGGGATAAAAAATTCATGGACCTATCAGGAGGGCAGGCAAAGAGACTCGAGGTTGCCAAGCTGTTTGTTCATATTCCAAAGCTTGCCCTCCTTGATGAACCCACAGCCATGGTGGATTTAGACGGTAAAAGGCTGATGTGGGATAAGATTAAGGAGCTTAAGGAAAAGGGATGTACTGTAATAGTTGCAACGAATGAAGTAAGAGAAGCTGAATATTTAGCTGATAAAATAACTATCTTTTCATCCGGAAAGGATATAGTGACTGATACACTACCAAATCTCAAGGATAGCGTTAAGGGGGGAGATGTTGTGGATATGCAGTTTTCAGACCCAGTATCACCCATTACACTGCAGACACTGAAACGACTTCCAGGTACTGTTGGCATAATCGAAGTTGACAAAAACAGATTAAGAATTTCTGTCACAAGGTCAGAGGACTGGCTGCCTTTAGCAGTCAGTAGCATTCATGGTAACAGGTTAGCCTCAGTACATATAACTGAGCCTTCTCTTGATGACATATTCATGACCATAGTCAAACCAAAGGCAGAGACTAAATAGATAGGCAGCTGATTGATATGAACTATCTCCGGATATCAACCCTGCTTAAGTTTGACCTCAGAGAGTCCTTTAACTCAGCGCTGTGGATAGGCTATTCATGGATCTACTTCGCATTTCAGCTCTTTGTATATGGCTCTATTATATCAAGATTAATAGTAACTGTGAATAATTATTTTTACTTTTACGGCACAGGATTGATAGTGCTTTCGACATTTAACATTGCTTCTTGGAGTGGAAGGAGGTTCGTTGAAAGCGCTCACGAAGGCAGGCTGAGGTATATGCTATCTTTGCCTATAGGTAGGGGAGAATTCTTTGTAGAACAGCTTCTGCACGGGGTTACAGTAAATCTTGTCAGAACTTTACCTCCTGTTGCTATTGTCTTGTATTTAAGCAAATTATTTTCCGTCTCCAGCTTTCTATCCACTTTGCTGGTATTGACTCTGGTTGCGATAGGTGTAATGGGACTCATGATATCCTTATCAGTCATAGCCTTTAAATCGTTCGACATATACAGTGCCATAGTAGCTGCTCTTAGCGCCCTGCTGATAAGATTCAGCACCATAAACTATCCCATCTCATCTATGAACTCAATATATGCTGGTGCATCACTCTCCAACCCCCTCACTTACGGCGCAGACCTGCTTCGCAGGGCAATAGGCCTTGATTCCTCTCTGCTTGTAAATCAGGATGCTGCACTTTCAATGCTGTTGGCACTGAGCGTTGGTACCCTTTTCCTAGGCATCTTCTTCATCTCAAGGTTCGTGGAAGGAGTAAAGTCATCTTGAATCAGGCATCGAATCTTCTAAGGGTAACCAGGGTTGACCTCTCTTACTTCTTCAGGACAAAGTGGTTAATACTCACTCTGATAACTCTTAACCTCTCTGACATGCTAGTTGTAGGTCTGATTTATTCGAACATGATGACCTTCAACTATTTCATATTTTTCGTGCCAGGAGTAGTTATAGCAGGTATGTTCGCAGCTGCACTCGACGTAGGAAGAAGGGTTCATCTTGGACTTTCCGAAGGGGTCAGCCAGTATTACCTCAGCCTACCTCTATCCGTAAACGCACTTGCAATGGCTCACATACTGTCAGCAGGGCTGGGAGGTCTTCTTTTCAGTGGTACTTTGCTGCTCGTAGCTCTTATCTTGGTTCCAAAGCTTATTTCACTATCAACTCTACTTATGCTTCCTTTCATGTTTCTTGTCTCAATGGGTCTGGGCGGGATAGCTGCTGTCATCAACTTGTTTTCCGGAGGAGGGGATAGATTCTGGGCATTTGCTGAAGGAATTCAGATGGCATTCCTCGGTTTAAGCACAGTCTTCTACCCTCCATCCGCGGTTGAAGAGGTTTTACCGGGCTACATCTACACATTAGTGATTTACAATCCTCTAAGCCAGATAGCAGATGCGCTTAGGACATCTCTGGCAATGCAGCCAATAACAGTATTATCACTAACACTTATTGCAATAACTTCTTCAGGTTTGCTTGCTCTAGGCTTTCTCTGCTACAGGCATGTTTTTTCCAAGGTGAGTGTACAGGGCAAGGTGTAGTCAAAACTCATCTTGGCTAATAGTGATGAAATTTTCATAGAAAAACTTAACCTGTAGTAAAGTTTAATTTATTTCATGGCCTCAGATATTGCATCATTGCTGATATTTTCTGGCATATTAGTTATAATGATAGGCTTCGTAATTATGCTCATTCTACAAATGCCAAAAGGCCAGACTAAAGGGGGTGCTGTCTTACTTATAGGTCCTGTACCAATAATAGCTGGGAACGATTCTAAAGTATTGCTGATACTTATGATCCTTGCAATAATAATTATTCTGATATGGGTGGTATTTTGAATGAACCTGAATCAGATTCCCATCTACATAATTCTTCTGGGATTTCTCATTCTGATAGCGGGAGTTGCTCTTGAATTTACATCCATTCCTTCTCAAGCTTCAGTCGGAGGGGTTATATTCATAGGACCTTTCCCAATCGTTTTCGGCTCAGGACAAAATTATCAATATCTCATAGCCATCTCTTTATTTATAGCAGTGAGCATGCTGGTACTCTCTTTTGTGTTGTACAGAAGAGCATCATAGCGTCGAATTCTTATATTTGCTAAGCTTCAAAACATGATGGCGACGATGAAGAATCAGAGTTAAGCCGACAAAAAAATGAAGGAAAAGGCATTAATCGGAGTCGCCATATATCTAAGCCATGCTACCTGTAGTACTTGCGGTTGCAGCTGTTGACTACATTGCGTTGTTCTACTGGTTCATGACGTTTGTTGCACTAGCAATTCTTGTTGCATCTCTATACAGGTCTGTTAATCCATCTGGCTCTCATCAGCTATATGCCCCTCAACCCTATTTAATACCCGGTCAGAATTATTTTATAACAGTCCAAAATAGCGATGCAGATATCAGGATAGACTTTGCAGCAGAACTCTTGAAAAATAGAGAATACAGCCGGGCAGCAAAGTACTGCTACGAAGCTGTTGAAATTCTTCTCACTTCAGCCGCATCAAAGCTTGGGCTTGAATCCAGCCATGCAAGTCTTTCAGAACTAGCAAAAAAGCTAGTTGCATCAGGCCTGGTAGGGCTTGATGTCAATTCGATAGCATACATCGACGGAATGAAACCTTTTGATGGAAAGCAGGCTAATGAAGGAGTTGCAAGAAGGGCTTACCTCATAGCAACCCAGCTTAGAGACTATTTCAAGCAGGCTCCTCTAAAGGTTCAGAAATAAAAGGTAGAACATCTTGAGCAGGGTGCATCCTTTCAAGAAAGGGATAAGGGCACTTGGTATAGCAGAATCCTTCAATCCAAAGATTGATAAAAAGAGCCTGCTTGCAGGAATTGTTATGAGAAAAGACTACATTATTGATGGCATAACATTTGAAACGACTACTGTAGGAGGAGAAGATTCAACTGAAAAGGTAATTCAATTGTACAAATCGTTCGAAAGAAGTGACATAAACATAATCATGCTTTCAGGAGCAATAATAAGCTACTACAACATTGTAGATATAGATGAAGTACATTCTAAAACTCAAGTGCCTTTAATCTGCCTTAGCTACAGAGAAACAAAGGGTATTGAGGATTCAATAAGGGAAAAGTTTGGAGAAAATTCAGCAAAGTTAGAAAAGTACAGAAGGCTTGGAGAGAGAAAGAAGATACTTCTGAGGACTGGTAAATCGGTTTTTATCAGAACACTTGGTATTAGTGATGATGATGCAAAATCCATAATTCAAGATTTTCTTCTTCAAGGCAGATATCCAGAGCCAGTAAGAGTAGCTTCTCTTTTAGCTTCTTCATGCAGGAAGCTCCTTTTATCATGAGCAAGAAGGTCAAGGGCAACCTCGTAGATTCTTGGGCCTGCTTCAGTTACAATTCTTGCACTGCCAAGTTCGAAGTCTTTATACTTCTCCTTTATCCTCTGAAATTCCTCAGATGTAACTTTCTTTTTATCCCCTTTGACCATCGAGTAAAAATGTACAGTACCTCCTTCCCTTATTATTTCTGATGCAGTTGGAAGGTATGAAGCTGCTTCTTCCGGCAATGACATTATAATTCTGTCAAACTTGAAATCAAAATCTCTTGCATGCTCCCTGCAGTCGCCAAGCAAAGGAAAAACTTTGTCCTGAACCTTGTTGACAGCTATATTTTTTAACATCAGCCTGTATGCATCCTCGTTTATTTCGCTGCTGTAAACTTTTACATTCTTAACCCTTTTGGCGATAAGTATAGAGTAACTTCCTACGCCAGAAAACATGTTGAATATCTTTTCACCTTCATTTACGAGTCTGGCAACTCTCAGCCTTTCTTCCGAAAGCCTTGGAGAGAAATATGACCTCCTTATATCAACAAACAGCCTTATTCCATGCTCCTTATATTCTGTTATGCTATCCTCTTTGCCAGCAATAAGCTCTACTTTTCTCAATCTGTAAGTTCCTTCAAAAGGGCTAATCTGGTTCCAAACAGATTTTAACCTTGGTATTTTACTGATTAGCATATCCCCAATCATTTTTCTCTTCTCAGGCTCCATATCTTCTGGCAGCTTCACAACTGCAATATCCCCAATAAGGTCAAAACCCCCAGCAAGACCTTCTATCTCTTCTCTGCTCAAAATCCCCTGCAGCATTTCTCTGAGCAGTTTTGTCATTGTGCTTCCCTTTCTTCTTTATTCATGTAATAATAATTGCCCATGGCCTTCTGCTCTCTATCCAGTCTGCTGTCAGGCTTGTTGACTCTTGGTCTTCCTGTGCTCGGGTCTCTTCTGTAAGTCATTCCTATGTTGGCTAGAAATAGATTCATACCTTTCTCCTTCGTCATTACACTGCTTGCTTGTCCTTTAATACCTGGCTTTCCTGTGAATATTATCAGGGCATCAGAAACTATATCTATGAGCATAACATCATGGTCTATAACTATAGCTGACTTTCCCTTAGCTTTTACGTACCTTTGAAGAGCCCTAGCCATAACTATTCTATCTTCAATGTCAGTGAATGCTGAAGGTTCATCAAGAGCATAAATATCAGCTTCCCTTAGCAGGGTTATTATCACAGCTAACTTCTGCAGCTCCCCTCCGCTCAGCTCTTTAACCTTCTTTTCGAGCAGCTTATGAACTGCTAAAGGCTTTATAAGCTGAGAGAGATTGTATTCATTATTCCAGCTTCCCTGCAAGGCTGAATCAAGAAGCTCCTGAACACTTCCCTCATAACTGGATTCAAGATACTGTGGCTTGTATGATATCTTGGCCTTTGTCCTTATATCTCCAAGGTCTGCCTTCTCCTGTGAAGCAAGAAGTTTCAGAAAGGTTGTTTTCCCTAGAGCATTTGCTCCTAGCACTCCTATCACCTCGCCTTCCCTTAGAGAGCCCTCTTCTGCATAAAGTTCAAACCCTGGATACCTTTTCACAAGTCCGGTATAGCTGAGAATATCAGGTGACTCTACTCTGTTCGGCTTTGATGAATACAATTCAAAGCTTACAGATGTATCTCTGAACCTTATGTTTTCATCGGGTATGCTTCCCTGCAGAAGTGCATTTATCCCTTCAGATGTTGTGTATATGTTGCTGACTATTCCATAAACCGCAGGTTCTCCATATAGTATGTGAATATAGTCTGTAGCATAATCAAGGAAAGTCAGGTCATGTTCAACAAGAACTACACTCTTGCCTTCATCGGCAATCTTTCTTATAACTCTAGATACTTGCATCCTCTGAAAGACATCGTTATAGCTGGAAGGTTCGTCAAAGAAGTATATGTCAGCATCTCTCTCAGATGCTACCACAACAGCAGCTCTTTGTAGCTCCCCTCCGCTCAGCTCTTCTGGCAATTTATCCAAAGATTGCTCAAGATCAAGAGACCTTGCTAATTTATTTCCTATTCCCCTTTCATCGTACGCATCTATCAGTTCCCTAACGCTCTTTCTCCATGCCTTCGGGACCATATAAATAGCCTGAGGCTTCACAGATGATTTCAGCTCCCCTCTACTTATAGCCTCAAAATGTGACCTCAGCTCTGTCCCTTGAAAAGCCTTCAGGACAATCTCCCAGGAGGGAGGGTTTTCGAAGAAACCAAGGTTGGGAACTATGTTACCTGATAATATGTTTATAGATGTGGATTTGCCTACTCCATTTTTACCGACAAGACCTACAACCTTTCCCTTCTTTGGTACAGGGAGCCTGTAGAGCCTAAATGTATTTGCACCATACTGATGCACCTTTTCTGCTCCCAGTTCCTGTGCAAGGTTCACTATGCTTATAGCATCAAACGGACACTTTTTCACGCAAATGCTGCACCCTATGCATGTTACTTCGTTGATAACAGGATATCCATCTTCACCGAATTCGATTACGCTCGTTCCCATCATCTGGGGGGGACAAAACTTTTGGCATTCGTGCTGGCATTTCTTGAAATTGCAACTATCCCTGTCAAGTACCGCAACCCTGTGTTCCAATCAGCATCTCCCTCATTGTTTTATTAAAGCAAAAACCTCAAGCCATATGATAATAACGTTTCGCACAATTTCATCAGAAATTATCTATCCTCTTCTGCTCAATCATCTCCTTTATAAGATAACTACTTCTCTTCCAGAAATCTATACCTAGCCTGAGCTTGCTTACAGCAAAGTTCAATGTATCTGAAAAATTGTCAAAGAGATAGGGCTGCGTCTCAAATGCCTGCCTTACAGCCTCTCTGACATTCCAGACTCCAAGAGGTAAGAGCTGGCCTGGATATATCTCTCTCAATGCTATAACCATCCCCTGCCTTCTGATTTTTGAAAGATATTCAGCTGCAGCAAGCCTGACTGAGTAGTAGCATCCACCCGGTAAAGCATATGTCTTTCTTCCTGAAAATCCTTCGTGGTCAGCTATAGAACTTACATCCTTTCCAATAGCATTCCAGACTGTACCAGGGAACCAGGCTTCAACCCATTCATAGGCAAAATTTCCTGGCAGCAACATTATCACATACCTGCTTCCAAGCATATCGTTGACAAAGACGTGGAAAAGGTCTATGCTAGGCATAGTCTTAATACTGTCAAGCATAACCTTGGATATTATGTCGTCAACTGCAGTTATGCTCCACCTTGTGGGAACGAGCTTCCTCTTTTTTGTTAGACCAATCATCCCCAGACTGAATATTTTTTGAATCGAATTCACTGTCAACCCTGATTCATAAAGCCTTATCACTGCTTCAGTCGATTTCATATCTCCATCATAATATACATTCTCCACCGTTCTGTCCGAAGATGCATTACCAAACCTGTACCTTTCAACCCCTGCAGAAGGTCCAAACGGTGATGATGTATCATCAATATAATATACAGATTTTGTTTGAACTTTTCTCAAAGAAAACTCAGCATATACGGGTCTTCTACTGAGCATGCTGACCTGTGTATCGTATAGCAGACCGCTAGGATTAGATGCCGAATTTATATCTACATTCGCCTTGGCTCTTACCATTGACATTCTGAAGTTTACTATCTCTTCAAAAGAAAGGTTTCTCCACATCTCAGGTTCATCGAATATAGCTGTCTCCCCCCTCTGCAAAGGTAAAAGAGGACCAAAAGAGACCTTTGGATATCCCAATCTCCCGACAAAGGCTGAAGGAGGAGAATCTGTTTCTATATTGCTGGAGATAATTTTGCTTGTATTTACAAAGGAATTCAGTTTTATCAGTATAGGGCATTTAGGCTTACCGCAAAGCAGTCTTGTAAATCTGCACTGAAGACATATTTGAGGGCCTTTTATCCTTACAATTGCAGGTAGGCTCTCAGATATCTCTTCAAGCATTGTTAAACATATAACATCTCATCCTAATAAATTATGATGCAAAAGAAGAGCATAAATTCATGTTATCACAGCCCTCAAATTATGGCAGATGATGCAAGCAATATTCATTTGTTCTTCTCTGCTCTCGGCAATCCTTCTAGGCTAAAGATCATAGAACTCATACTTTCTTCTCAGAAACCTCTGCATGTCAAGGGCATAGCAAGACTACTTGGCTCAGATTATGCTGTTACATACAGGCATGTAGAAAAACTTCAGAAGGCAGGAATTCTTGGGATTTATGAGGTTGGCAGGTCCAGGGTTCCTTACCTTAAGCATAAGGAAGAGTTGAAGGAAATAATAGAACTGTCAAAAGCCTGTATGTCAAAATAGACATATCAGATTAACGCTTTTATACATCTGTTATGTCAAGTCATGCGTTCTGTGTTGATACCCCAGCAGAAAGAGAAGCACTCCGATGCCAGAAGATTGGCACTTACGGCAATTCTAGCATCTGTTGCAGCCCTCCTCTCCCTCTCATCCCTTTCAATTCCCTTCCCTCTCCTCCCTTTCCTCAGGTTTGACCTTGCTGAAGTCCCTGACGTGCTCTCGTTTTTACTGCTGGGCCCTTCCGGTGGGATGACAGTAACACTTATCCATTGGATGCTGTTAAACCTTCACTCTAGCTTTGACCCCATCATAGGCCCAACAATGAAGTTCATGGCAGTCTTCGCAACGATGCTTGGCCTGTATGCTGGCACTTACTTGGTAAAGGCTGGTTTTTCAAAGAGCAGAATTTATGCATCTCTCTTGCTCTCTGGCACTGTTGTAAGGTTCATGATAATGATACCTCCCACCTTTCTCCTATATTATCTGATTTCTCCCACCAAATATTTGCCGTTTGCAGTTCAATCTCTCTCAGAATTTGGATTTCATGTTTCTGGCATTCTTGCTGCCGCAATACTAGTAACGATAATTACAGGAATTTATAACATAAGTCATGCTATACTGACTATAACTCTTGTATGGTTGATATATTCTGCTGCAGACAGAATGGGAGTAATAAATTCCGGCGTGAACTGGCTAAAGTCCAGACTGAATGGATGAGAATTTAGCCAAAAGACCTGTCTCCTGCATCTCCCAGCCCAGGAACTATGTAGCCATGCTCGTTGAGCTTGTGGTCTACAGCAAGAGTAAATATTTCAACTCTTGGATAGCTCTTCAACACTCTGTTTATTCCGTAGTCGCACGATATTATTGATGTGATTATTGTCCTCTTCGGCCTTCCAAAATTCTGCACCTCTCCTATAACTTCAGACAGAGTTGAACCTGTTGCGAGCATAGGGTCTGCAACTATAACTGTATCCTCGTTCTTGAGAGCAGGTATCTTACCAAAGTATCTGACAGCCCTTATATTCTGCAGGCCTGGCTTATCTTCAACCCTTTGTATAGCCATAACCCCCTGTCTTGCCAGAGGAAATGCCTTCAGCAAACCTTCAACCAATGGCATTGCGGCTCTCAACACATTTACTATTACTATATTTTCCAGGTCAGGTATAACAATACCTTCAGCCTGAACATTCAAAGGCGTTGTTACCTTTGTCCTTCTTACCGGCATCGTCCTTATTATTTCGTAACCCATCAGCCTTCCTGCCTTTACAACCCCCTTCCTGAATGTAATCTGGTCAGTCTTCTTGTCTCTGAGCTGGGTAAGTATCGCTTGAGCTAAAGGATGCTCTATTACATGCACTTTACCTTCAAAAGATTGGTTCGACATCTCTTAACTATCGAAATCACTGCCTTAAAAAGCTTAGAGCTTCGAAGAATTCAGAAACACCTTTACAGTGACCTTTGAATTTTCCTGAAGCGATAATCTGTCTCTCAACCTGACGGGAGCGATAACTTCTATTACTGAATTGTCGTAATGGGTTCTATCAATGGCAAGCAGTGCACCTCTTTCGTCTTCTATCAATGCCGAATAGACCTTTAAACCTCCGTATGTCCTGTTTCCATCGCTGAACCCTTCTATCCTTATGCCTTCTCTCTGTTTCAATTCTGCAATCCTCTGCATCTCAAGTGCAGATTTTATCTTCAGGTTTAATGTGCCTGGGTAAGGCTCAAAACCCAGCTTCTTTCTGAACTGTTCTTTATACCCCTGCAGGCTCATGTAATACGCTCCTTCTCCCAATCCTGTGAAGACGTAACCGTGGAATTCATACATGTCTGGCGTTTCTTCCATCATGCTCCTCAGCGTCAGGTAGAAAGAGGCTAGTTCATTAACTCCTTTGTCAGTTATCTTTAAAGCAAAACCTCTTCCTTCCCTCTGTCTTTCAATATATCCTTCCTTCTCAAGCTCCAATATATGGTTTGATGCAGCCTGCTGTGACTTTTCCAATCTTCTTGCCAGCTCCGAAGTGGTTATGCTGATTGGCCTGCTCTTTGCTCCTGCCAAAAGAAGTTCTATCAACGCAGCAAGTTGGCTAGATTTCAGCTTACCATGAAGCCTTGTCAACATGCATACATAGAATTAACCAATATTTTAGTATTTACCAAAAAATATATTACAGCCCAAATGCTAAATGCACAACATGCCGAATTCAAGGACAGAGGCAATAGCAGGAGGAGCAGTCTTCGGTGCGCTTGCAAGCGCTATATCTTATATGCATCTCAGCCTTCCTTTCCTGCCTCTGCCATACCTTGAATTTCAATTTGCAGAAATAGCAATTGTCATGGCAGTGATTCTGTATGGGCCTTTGGCAGGAACTTTGGCAAGCTTTGAGTATCTAATTATTCTGGAGATGCTTGGTCAGTTTGCTCCATTTGGCCCTCTTCTAGCATTCTTAGGAGTGGTCAGCATAGTCATAGGCATGGGAGTAGCAAGATATCTTTTATTCAATGCAAACAGGAAAACTGGGGTTTGGAGTTATGCCAGCATATCAATAATTATCGCGGCATCTATAAGAGTCCCCTTACTGACTTTTGCAAACCTTGCGTATTTCTATCTTATAGCTCCTAACTTCATAAACATAGCGACTTCTGAACTTTCATCATTTCTCGGTAATGCAGTTATCTCTTCTTTCGCATTGGTCCTCGTCTTTACAGCTTTCTTTAATATAATACAGAGCGTAATAAGCATAGTCCCTGCTACTGCTGCGTCAGGCTACATATTTGCAAGATGGAGCCCTTACAGCATAGACAGATACTGGCTCCCAAGCTTTATTGCAATGGAGAGAAAGGAGTAAGCTGCTTATCTTAGATAGCTGACTGAGTCAAGGAAGAGAAGAACTTTTTTCAGAAGCTGATTTTCTTTATTTAGGGTATAGAGCGTTCTTCTTTCACCTTCCCTTATTTGAACAACCCAGCCTATCTCCTGAAGCTTTCTAAGGTCCGATGCTAAAGATGACGACCTTATACCTGTCTTTTTTTCAAGCTGATATTTTGAAAGTGGCTTTGACTCCGGGTTTGCAAGAGATGCTATTATTCTTAGCCTCCCGGCGCTGCAAATGCCTATTTCTATCACTTTGCTCTGGTTAATCAAACCTTCTCAAGCCTCTTTAAAAGAAAGTCGAGAAATTTCTCAAGCCTGTTTGCAGGTATGTTAGGTATTCCTATCTCCGTAAGACTCTTCACTTCAATTATACCTCTGTCGGAAAGGTCCTGGACACCTTTGACAATACCTTTAATATCCAATTTTTTTCTCTTTAACTGTTCCAGCTGTGAAAGAATCTGGTCGAACGACAAGTATGGAGAGCTGCTGTATTTTAGGCCATTAGCTATCGCATACAATATATATTTCTCCTCTTCAGGCAGATACATCAGCTCTTCTTCAGTCAGTGAAGGACTTATCACTCCAACAACAGTCCTTACATGGTCTAGCTCGACAGAGGCATCTCCTCTATTTTGAGCAAGCATGCAGGAATTGTAGAGTAAGGATAAGGCATATCTTATATCTCCGTAAACAGGAGGGCTGGCTGTTATTTCTGCTATATACTTCAAAACACTGCTTCCAACAGCTCCGGGCTGTATGGCTTCGTAGCTTCTTCTCTCAAGTATATCGTAAACCTGCTGAGAATTATATGCTTCAAACTTGACGTAATATTTACCCAGGCTGCTCAGTTCGGCCTCATCGAGCCTGCTCTGATAAGATATGCTTCTTGCAGTGAAGACTATTCCTAAAACCCTGCACCTATCACTTGGAGATATTTCATTAAGTCTCGTTAGATTATAGACAATCTGCTCCTTGGACTGGGTTACAAAATAGTCCAGTTCATCAAATATGAGCATCATATAAATGTCATTTCTGTTCAGATATTTTAAAGCCTCCATCAGCAGCTCCTCTGCACTGTAGCTGACAGAGAAGATGTTAGGCTCTATTGCTTGAACCATTCTTCTGAATATCATCAACCTTGTGTTTCCGTGCTGTCTGGGGTTCACATATACAACTTTAATCTTCATACCCCTTCTCTTTGCTCCCTCTTCCATCGCTTCCTTGAACTTCAAAGTGGCAACGGTCTTACCAGAACCGACAGGCCCAACTATCTGGTAGAACTTTAAACCAGCAGAATCAGGTGAATCTAGTGCATTAGAAAAATACTGAAGGATTTCCTGAACCTGTTTCTCCCTGTGAGGTACTTCGCTTGGCACATAGCTCGGTAATAGCTTATCCCCATCCTTCAGTATCATAAGCTGAACTAATTGACAGAGGGGTTAAATCCTTTCCTCACTGATTCAGCTGGGAAAGAAGCATCTGTGCAACTCTGTCCTTTCCAACGTCAAATATGTAAGGACCCAGTCTTGGACCTCTATCAGACCCCAGAAGTATCATATAGAGCAGGCTGAAAAACGCTGGAACGTCTATGGAATTGCTTTTTGCAGTTTCAAATATAGCATTCTGTACCTGCTCTGCAGAAGTTGCCATCTTTATCCTTTCCACAAGCTCAGCTACTGCTTTCCTTTGTCTGTCATTAAGCTTTACATTCGCTACTTCGCCCTTCACTTCAATCGCCCAGTTTCTTGCCATCTCTATTTTCTGGAGCAGCTGCTGGTCAATATCCTTTTCAGAAATCAGTCTATATGACTGCAACTTCTTTAAAACATATTCAACAGGTTTCTCAGGAGGAGCTATCTTTCCTAGCTCAGCCAGTAGCCTGTAAGGTATATGGATGCTAGGTCTTTCTGGAGGCTTCATGAAAGTTACATATTCGTAGAGCCCCTTCAGCTTTACAGCCTTTGGTTCTGGGGTAATTTTTATTCTGCCAAAATAGATATCTTCAAGTCTATCTACTTCGTCCATGTACTTTGGGATATCCTCTATGGAAACAGTCCTGGTCCCTACAATCCTTTTGAACATAAGCAGAACAAGGCTTCTCGTGCTGCCATATCTGAACCAAGCATCTGGAGTTATCAGGTTTCCTTCAGACTTCGAGAGCTTCTTCCCCCCTTTGCTCAGGAGCAATTCATATTTTACGTGGTAGGGATGTGGAAATCCAAGTATATTATCACTAACCCAGTCGTTGACTCTAACAGATGTAAGCAGCTCCTTACCGTGCGCCTCATACCTTATATCCAGTGCAGCCCATCTTGCAGCAAATTCAACCTTCCAGCTGAGCTTCCCTTCTCCCTGGGAAAGCTTCACTTCTCCTTCGTAGCCACAGCCTTCATGCCATTTACCCTTCAGCTGTACACCTACACATCTGTATGCAACTCCATCTGTTGCATGGTCGTATTTTATTGCCTGGGTTGTATATATTCTACCGCAGCTCTGGCAGACTGCAAAATATGGAAGTGTACCTTCATACTTTTCCTGCCCTGTAATTTCTTTGATTGCCCTTCCTATTTCTTCGCTCCTGCTGAGTATCTTTCTTGTCTGCTCGAGCAGCCTGCCATTTTTGTAATTGACAGAAGCTCTTTCAAAGACGTATTCAATTCCAACCTTATCCATTGCATCTCTAAGCAGTGAACCTACGTGCTCTCCATAGCTGCCATGACAGCCATATGTATCAGGTATTCTTGAAACAGGAAAAGCCAGATATTTTTCAAGCTTTGAAGCGTCCTTTATCCCCTGTGGTACCCTTCTCAACCCATCCATATCATCTACATAGGCTATATGCTCGCTTCTGTAGCCCTGCAGCTGAATTGCCAGCTGTATGCCATAAGCTCTTATAACATCAGAAAGGTTGCCTATGTGCGGTATACCGCTGGCTCCTAAGCCGCTTTCAACTCTTATTATGCTTGTATCCCTCTTCAGAATAATTTCCCTGTCTATAACCTGCTTTGCAACTTTATCCAGCCATGTCCCCTTACCTATGACCTCTGTCAACGAGCTCCCCTCATTTCTTTTCTTAGCCTATCTAATATTCATATCAGCGCCAAAGTTACAAGCAGGGGTACAAAGAATGATATAAGCGCTCCATGGGCGAATGCAAGAGAGGTAACGACAGGCTCCTTGCTGCTCCTAATAACTGTTAGGGTTGTATCCATCGTCGTTGCCCCGCCCATAGCTATTGGCTTTATCCTGCCTGCAAATGTTGACACTGGCAAATACAGAAGCAAAGTCAGCAACTCCCTGAAGAAATTTGAGAAGAAAGCTATAGCTCCATAGCTGGCTCCAGCATAGCTTGCCAGAGCAGGTCCATCAAACGTGTACCAGCCCATACCTAGAGCTATAGCAAGAGATATCTTTATTCCGTAGTTTACTGCAATGGCAAACAATATACCTGCAGCTGCACTGCCAGCTATGCAACTTATCACAAGTATAAAGGTCTGCTTCATTATACTTCTTATACTCGATGCCCTCATCTTGCTTCCAACATCATATGATACAACAAAGATGAATACTGAAAGGGCAATTAACTGAATCTCAGAAGAGCTATCATTACCAAGCCCTGAAAGAGGCGATAAAAGGCTACCCATGACAAAGCTGCAGAGAAGAATTAAAGGGAAAATGCTCAGTTTCAACTGAAATTCCTCCAAAGCAGCTCAGCCATCAGGAGGCTGAAGGATACTGCAAGCAAAGCCATTAGAAAAGATAGAGGTAAAACACCTGTAAAGGCTTCTGTCAGCCATGAGTTTCCCAAGCTAAGGCCTGTTGCAAAGAGAAGAAATATTGCCAATACAGACCCCAGCTTTTCTGCATGTGGCAACCTCAATCTATTCCCGTGTTTAAGACCCAGAATGAAACCTACCACAAACACTATAAGTATAAAATAATCTGCAACCATCATCCCATTGACGCCATTTTTCTAAGCCTTGTTTACTTGCATCTGCAATCTTTCCTTTGTCCTCTGCAGTAACTTCAGGAAGCTAGACATGAATCTTGGCAAGTCTGAAGGCTGCCTTGAAGTGATGAGCTCTCCATCTTCTACAACTTCCTTATCCTCATATTTTGCACCTGCAGCTATTAAATCGTCTCTTATCCCGATCCAGCATGTCATCCTTCTTCCCTTGACAGCTCCCGCAGAAATCAGGATTTGAGGACCGTGGCAGATTGCAGCCATCGGCTTTCTGCTTTCTATGAAACTTTTAACAATCTGAATTGCATGCATATCAATCCTTACCCTTTCTGGGCTTCTTCCTCCCGGGAGGAGAACGGCAAAATATTCATCAGGTTCAACTTCGTCATAAGAAAGGTCAACCTTGACCTTATAGCCATGTTTTCCAGTTATATCCCCCTTTTTTGAGCTGGCTATTACAGGCTGGTATCCTTCTTCCATCAGCCTGTAATAGGGATAAAGCAGTTCAACATCTTCAACATCATCTGCAGCAAGTATAAGCACTCTTTCCATACCGCTCATATCCCAGCTTATCAGTTGATAATGGTTTCTAAAGGTGCAGAAGGACGAATATGACAACGAACACTATAGATATTGTGTTGAGAACCTTGATAAGTGAATTTATGCTGGGTCCTGCTGTATCTTTGAACGGGTCACCTACTGTATCACCGCTTACTGCAGCTGCATGTGTTGGTGTACCCTTCCCTCCGTACATTCCTGTTTCTATGTACTTCTTGGCATTATCCCATGCAGCTCCAGCATTTGCCATCATAAGAGCCAAAAATACTCCAGATATAACACTCCCTATCAGCACTCCTCCCAGTGCTACTGGCCCCAGAAGCAGACCCACAGCTATAGGGGTAAGTATTGCAAGTAGCCCAGGGGCTATTAGCTCTTTCAACGCAGCTGAGGTACTTATATCTACACACTTTTCATAATCAGGCTTTGCCTTTCCTTCTCTTAAACCAGGTATTTCGTTGAATTGCCTTCTTATTTCGTTGACCATCTTGAACCCTGCTTTGCCTACAGCGCCTATCAAAAATGAAGAGAAGTAAAAAGGCAAAAGGCCTCCTATCAGCAGCCCTATAAGAAGGTAAGGGTCAGATAAAACATATTGAGGTGGGTTTGCAACACCATGCTGAATGTACTGAGATGATACTTCGCTCTGATATGCTATGAATAGGGATAATGCAGCTAATGCTGCAGAGCCTATAGCAAAACCTTTGGTGGTAGCTTTAGTTGTATTCCCAATAGCATCAAGTTCATCAGTAACTTCCCTGACTCCTTCGACCCCTGCCATTTCAACTATACCGTTTGCATTGTCGGTTATAGGCCCAAAGGCATCTATAGACAATATTATGCCTGTCAGTGAAAGCATGCTCATTGTAGTTATTGACGTTGAGTAGACTCCTGAACCGCATATTGCATTGAGACTGCAACTGCCAGACGAAGCCCAGAAGCCTAGGTAGTATGAAACGCCTATTGCAACTATAAGTATCAGAGCTACAGGAGCAGCACTCTTCAGACCTGTTGCAAAACCTGTAAGAAAGTTTGTGGCAGAGCCGGTTTGGGAAGCCTCAGCAATATCCTTGACAGGTTTGAACCTGTAGGATGTGTAGTAATCAGTCACCGATTCTATTACGACAACAACGACAAGTCCCAGCAAAACACTCCCCAGCATTGCATATGCGAACCTCATGTTGAAGGAGAATAGGTATAAAGTTACTATAACATCAAGTATTGCCGTCAATATTCCTGCGGAATAAAGACCTCTGTTCAGAGCTGACATAGCTTTTCCTCTTTTAGCTCCTCTTACAGCCAGACCTCCTGCAATAGAGCCCAGTATCCCCATGGCTCCTATTACCAAAGGATAAGCAACAAGGTCAGGCCTGGCTGTTGCAAATATCCCCCCGTTCAGAAATACTAATGTGCCAAGAAGTATTGCAGCAAGTGCAGTTACTATGTATGACTCGTAGACATCAGCCCCCATTCCTGCGCAATCTCCTACGTTATCCCCTACATTATCCGCTATGACTCCTGGGTTTCTCGGGTCGTCTTCAGGAATACCAGCTTCTATCTTCCCTGCTATATCTGCTCCTAAATCAGCTGCTTTTGTATATATTCCTCCCCCAACCCTTATGAACATGGCTATTAGGCTGGCACCGAATCCAAAACCGACCACGGCTGCAGGATTTGGAATGAATACGTAGAAAAGAGCAAGACCTAGCAAGGCAAGTCCAGGCACAGTCATTCCAAGTACAGAGCCTCCTCTGAATGCAACGGTCAAAGCATCGTTTATCCCCTTTTTGCCTGCTTCAGCAGCTCTAGAGCTGGACCTAACCGTCATGCTCATACCTATGTATCCAGCAAGGGCTGAAAATGCTGCACCAACACCGAAACCGAGTGCTACAAGCCCGAAAGGCTTAACAACAAAAGTTATGATTATGGCAAGAGCGACAGCTATTGGAGTGATTGTAAGGTATTCTCTTCTCAAAAATGCGTTTGCTCCAGATTTTACATAGTTAGCTAACTCCTGCATCTTTTCGGAGCCTGGGTCTCTGGTAAAGATGTACCTAATCAATACAGCTGCATAGACAAGACCTGCAAGGGCTCCTACTATAGCTAGCTCCTCTGTGAGATATACCATATTTCATCACCATCAATCTTTCAACACATCAGAGGCAGGAAGTCCCTTTTTCCTTCCATGCCTTAGCACCATTAGTATTTGCATGGTGAATTATCAAGGCGGGCTCATGGTTTGCGGTTAAAAGGTTTTCGGATCATGTTTTTCTCCAAATGGCTTAGACTCTATTCCTTAATCTACATCGATGAAGCATCCGTATGACTGGTATTTCATTTTAACAAAAGCTTCATTCGCATCTTTTGCCTAAGAAGAAAAGGCTGGGCTATTTTTCGAAAATTTTTGGAAAATTTTTGAGAAGTTACTCTGATGAGAATTGCTTGATAAAGCTCTGATGAAGACTTTTAGTGTATTAAGAAATGTCAGAAGTTATGTTGAGATATATGAATCATGTTTGAGAAGGTTACATGAACAAATATTTCCAGGCTTCCTTCTCATATGCTTCACAATCAGTACGATCATATAAGATGTAAACATCAGTTGCATTGCTAAGCTGAGGAAACAATAATGCTGAACAATTAAAGGAGGTTTTGAATACTCTTGAGCTTTGGTTATTTTTTATAAACCATAGTGTCATCAGTCCAAGTGCGGGGGTTCCCGAGCCAGGCCAAAGCAGCCGGCGACCAAAGGGGGCGGAGCATCTGCGCCCAGACTTAAGATCCGCTGGCGAAGGCCTTCGTGGGTTCAAGTCCCACCCCCCGCATCAATCTAGTGCAGTTATACTTGTAAGAACATGCAGCGCTAAACGTGAGTGAAGATTGTAAAATAATCAATAGTGAAATTAAAGTGGACAATTTTCTTGCAGCATCAATTAAAAACCCTTTCATACCTATGTTCATACAGAAATAGCACCTAAATGCGATATAAATACAATTTTCATTCAATAGTTATATTGAATTAATCCATATTAACAAAAATCCAATCATTTATAATCAATATTCAACGTTTCAAGGCTAAACCCTTAACTTTTATTTTCAAGATAGAATATCGTTTAAAATATAGTTGGTCAAAGAAAAAATTGTTTATCTTATAATTAGTAAAGTTTTGTATTTAAGCCTCTATTGATGGGCTTTGTGCTAGGCTCTGTAAAAAGAGTTGCCGAGGTGATTGTAGGGTTTGAAACTGATAATAGCTGAGAAAGAAAGAATGGCCCTAAATATAGCAAGAGCACTCGGCAACTACAAGAGGATAAGAAGAGGGTTTGTAAATCTGTACAAGTTAGATGATGCAATAATTTTGCCCCTCAAGGGCCACATTATGAATTATGTTACGCGAAAAGACCTTACATACTGGAATTACTATTCAGTCGATAAAATTCTCGAAGACCCTTTTAGCATAGTCAAAGTTATGAGCGCAAAAGGCTACTATTCTATTATAAGAAATCTGGCAGAAAGTTGCTCCGAGATAATAATTGCCACTGACCCGGATGAAGAAGGAGAAAATATAGGTTTGGAGGTTATAGAAGTGTTAAAAGGCATAGAAAGGCCCATAAAAAGACTCTGGCTTACAACAACTTTACCCTCTGATATAAGAAGCGCATTTTCAAACCTCAGAGAATTCAACAGGAACCTTGCTTTATCTGTAGAAGCAAGGAGAAAGATAGACAGCATAACCGGGTTTGCAGGGACAAGGGAGTTAACCCTCAGGTTGAGAAAAGAAAAAGATGTCATCAGCTTTGGAAGGGTTCAGACATCAACTCTATGGATGATAGTTGTAAGGGAAAGGGAGATAAAATCGTTTGTTCCTAAAACTTACTGGGAAATAGTAGCAGATATAGAAGGAAATGTATTTTATCATGCATCCAACCCTTTCTTCGACCAAACTAAGGCGTTTGAAACTTTTAACAGAGTGAAGGATGAAAAGACCTTTTACTGTTCAGAAGTAAATCATAGAGAAGAAACAATTCATCCACCAAGACCTTTAAACACAGCTGAAATGTTGAAAGCAGCAACCTCTTTGCTTCATATTTCTCCTAGCAGAATTATGTCGCTTGCTGAGAAATTATATCTTTACGGCAGGATAACATATCCCAGGGTCGATAATCAGACTTATTCTAAGTCTTTCAACCATAAGGCCAACCTGGAGAGACTGCTAAAAACAAGACTTGGAGATTATGCTCAAACGCTCATACATCAAGGACTACTTAATCCGACGAGAGGCAGGTATTCTGAAGACCATCAACCTATCACTCCTATAGCTGCTGTTTCGGAAATGAATGACCCGGCATCAATCAAGCTATACGAATTGATACTTCGTCATTACCTTTCTTTATTCGGACCTGATGCAGTTATTGGACTAACAGATGTAGAAGGAAAGATAGGAAATGATATCTTTAGCGCTGAGGGTAGAGAAGTTAGGGAAAGAGGCTTTTACAAAATATTTTACCATCAGCCAAAGGAGAATAAATTTACAGTCGATTTTCAGTCAGGAAACAGATATAGAGTAAATAATGTCAGTATCGTTGAGAAAAAGACATCACCTCCACCCCGTTATTCATATCAATCATTGCTTGCAGATATGGAGAAAAAAGGAATAGGCACAAAGAGCACAAGACCACAGATGATAGATATGCTGAAGAAGAGAAAATACATAGATGTTAGGCAATCTATTATCTATCCAACAGAAAGAGGAATGATGCTGATTGAATACATAGAGGATAAATGGAGTGATTATATCTCTCCAGATTTTACTGGCAGGTTAGAACAAAGGATGAAAAAGATAGCTGAAGGTAAAGAGGATTGGTTGCAGCTGGTTGAAAGCGAAAGAAGAAGTTTCTCTGATGCTATGAGGAGAATGAGGCAAAATAGCAATCAATAAAGTATGCATATTGTGTTTTACTGGCACATATAGATTAACCAACTTGTGCATAAAAGATTGGTTAACTGTATCCTATGCTGCTCCTTTATTTGGATGTTAGGCTCAAAAAGAGAGTTCACTGGCCTGACCTTATGATAGTGGTTGCAGACCCTCACAGGGCAGGTCATGAGGTAGCATATCATCCTGGAGAAACAAATCTTAGAATGGCTGATGTTGTAATAATAAACAAGGTCGATACAGCACCTCCAGGAAAAATCGACAAGGTAAGGGAGAATATAAGAAAAATGAACCCAGATGCTGCTATAATTGAATCCTCTTCAGACTTTGTCAGCGACGAGTCCTTAATAAAAGAAAAAAGGGTTTTAGTGATAGAAGACGGGCCAACTGTTACGCATGGTGAAATGGGAGAGGGTATAGGTGCAATAGCAGCAAGAAGGTTTGGTGCTTCAAAGATAATTGACTCAAGACCATACGCAAAACGCTCGATAAGGGATGTCTATGCCAAATACAATTCGCTTGGGCCAGTTCTGCCTGCAATCGGCTATAGCAAACAGCAGATGAAAGACCTGGAGGAGACAGTAAACAGCATAGATGCTTATTCTGTAATATTGGGGACTCCTGTTAACCTTAGCAGGATAGTAAATATAAACAAGCCTGCAGTTAGAGTCAGGTATGAGATTCGTGAGGTTGCAGGCCCGACCCTTCAAGAAATAATAACCAAATTCCTAGCTTGACTGGATCTTCAGAAAGAAATATTTTTCTTATCTTCTTTGATTTAATTTATGAATCTGAGCGATAAAGCAATCAAGCTGCTAGCGGGAAAGAATTTCGGTTTCCTGGCTACAGTGGGGAAAAAAGGGTATCCTCATGTGACTCCTGTCTGGGTAGACTACTCTGATGGATTCATATTAATCAATTCAACAAAAGACAGGGTAAAGGTGAAGAATGTTGAAAGGGATCCAAGGGTTTCTTTAGCTGTTTCAGACTCGCAGAATCCATACAGATACGTCATGATTCAGGGAAAGGTTAAACAGATAACAGAGGAAGGTGCAAAAGAGCATATAGACAGGCTTGCATTCAAATATACTGGAGTAAAGAAATTCCAGGGAGGAAATGATAGAAGGGTAATATTAAAGATAGAGCCTGAAAAGGTAATAGAAAGTTTATAGGTGTAAATGCTGCATTTTTTACCAAACAGTTATGTTAAAGTATCCCCTGTTCGAAAAGACTGGGCAGAATATTCTTTGCTCAAAATAGATAGAATAAGGTCGTTTAACGAAGGGCAGCTGGGTCTTTCCAAGGAAAAAGATGTTGAGTCGCTTCTCTATAAAAGGCTGGATGAAGAAGGAAAACTGATTGGAGAGGAGCCTTCGATTGACAGAGAAAAGATGAAGCAGATGTATGAGTTGATGGTTTTTTCAAGAATACTGGATGAGCAGATGACCAGGCTGTCAACATTCAGGGAAATAGGCACATATGCTCCATTCAGGGGTCAAGAGGCTGCACAGATAGGTTACAGCCTTGCCATGGAGAAAAATGACTGGCTTGTACCTATGTACAGAGACACTGGAGCAATGGTGGCTAGAGGCGTCCCCGCAGAGCTTCTGTTTCTATACTGGGCCGGAGACGAAAGAGGAATGTCTATACCTGAAGGACTCAATATATTGCCTATATCAATAGCTGTTGGCACTCAAGTCCCTCAAGCTGCAGGTCTTGCTCTTGCAAACAAGTTGGGAAAGACAGGCTCTGTGGTTGTAACAACAACAGGCGATGGAGGCACTTCAAAGGGAGATTTTCATGAAGGACTTAACATTGCTTCAACCTACTCTGTCCCCCTTGTAACAATAATAGAAAACAACCAGTATGCAATATCTATGCCCAGGTCTCAACAGACGGCATCAAAAACACTTGCGCAGAAGGCAATAGCATATGGAATAGAGGGTCTGCTAGTTGATGGAAACGATGTAATAGCTGTCTATGAGGCTACAAGGTATGCCATTGAAAAGGCTAGAGGTGGGGAGGGACCTACTCTCATAGAGCTCTACACTTACAGGATGGGTGTGCACACAACTGCAGAGTTGGTATCACATAAGCTTCAACCTCAGGAGGAGATTTCAAAATGGGAAAAGAGAGACCCAATTTCAAGAATGGAGAAATACCTGCTTTCAAAGAGGATTATTGACGAAGAAGCGATTGGGAATATTCAAAAGAGCTATTCTGAAAGGGTTAAGGCAGCAATAGAAAAATTCAGAAAGGTCGAGCCTCCTGACCCTGCAGATATATTCAGATATACTTATGACAAAATGACAAAGGAATTAGCTAAACAGATGCAAGAAGCCTTCGGAAAGACAGAAGAGATAGAGAAGCCATCATCTGAAGAGCAAGTAATCAATGCCAAGGTCAGGCAGGGAGTGAACATAAGAAATGCAGTAAACATGGCATTGAGGCAGGAGATGGAGCTTAATGACAAGATAGTTGTGTTTGGAGAAGATGTCGGAAGAAACGGAGGAGTATTTCAAGTGACCAAGGGCCTGCAGGATGAATTCGGAGTAGATAGAGTCTTTGATACTCCCCTGTCTGAGCTTGGCATAGCTGGTATGTTTCTTGGCTTATCTGTAGGAGGACTGATACCAGTAGCTGAATTTCAGTTCGACGGCTTTACCCCTCCTGCATACGACCAGATATTCAACAACGTTGCAAGATTCAGGAACAGAACCAGGGGTAGATATTTTGTCAGGGGAGTAATCAGGTTCCCATATGGAGGAGGCTTGCATGCACCTGAACTTCATCTTGATTCGCCAGAAACATACTTTGCTCACACCCCAGGCTTGAAAGTAGTTATCCCTTCAAACCCCTATGATGCAAAGGGATTGCTTGCATCATCTCTGAACGAAATGAATCCAATAATATTCATGGAGCCCAAAAGATTTTACGACACCCCAAGATTAGACGTACCAGAGGATAGATACCTCATACCTCTTGGCAAGTCAAAACTGCTCCGTCAAGGAGATGATGTAACTGTAATAGCATATGGAGCCATGGTATATCCTTCGTTGGAGGCTGTAGAAGCTTTGCAAAAAGAGCGAATAAGCTGTGAGCTGATAGACCTGAGGACAGTTGCTCCGTTGGACTTTGATGCTGTAAGGACATCAGTTGAAAAGACGGGCAGATTGGTTATAGTTCATGAAGCACCGAAAACTCTGGGAATTGGTGCAGAGATTGCAGCAAGAATAGCAGATGAATCTCTATTATACCTCAAGGCTCCTGTAAAGAGGGTCACTGCATATGATGTGGTTAATCCTCTCTCGAGACTCCAGAAATACTACATACCAGATTCAGAAAGAATACAGAAGGCAATAAAGCAGACCCTTGAGTTTTGAGCCTGTGCACAACAATTATATTATTTGATTGATTAGCAATTGCAGCAAAGGTGAATGAATAGCTTGTCGGGATTTCCAGTATTGATTATTCTGGACGTGGTTGCTCTTTCACTTATAGCTGCTCAGGCTCTTTTTTCATCCCAGATGATAAGGCTGATGAAAAAGGGTATGCTTGAAAGGAGCTGGTGGTACCTATCTACAGGCTCTATAGTCCTTGCAATAGGTATTGCAACCTTCATACTCAATGGCCTATATGGCTCAAGTGAAACTGCAACACTATTTTCAACATACCTAGGTACATTCCTGATTATAGTCGGAAGCTCCTTGACATTCCTTGGAATCCTGTCTCAATACCAGTTCTGGAGTTCCAGCTGAAATATCAAACTTTTTAGCATCTTTACATAGAAGCTAGGCCATGGTAAATCCTCAACATATCAAGGCAAAACAAGGAGAGGTTGCAAAAAGGGTAATAGTCTCAGGTGACCCTGCAAGGGTCAAGCAGCTATCTTCCAAGCTTGATAATCCAAGGCTTGTCAGCGAGAACAGGGGTTTTCTTACGTATACAGGGAGATATAAGGGAGTAGAATTCACAATAGCATGTCATGGTGTTGGAGCACCTTCTGCAGCTGTGGTTATAGAAGAGCTTGTAATGCTGGGAGCAAAAGCGATTGTCAGGTTGGGAAGCTGTGGCGGTCTGCTGAAAGAAATGAAGATAGGAGATTTGATAATACCTACAGGTGCAGCGTACATATCTGGCACTTTACATCAATACCTTAAGGGTGAGCATATATCTCCTGTCCCAGACTTCGAACTTACAAGGCAGCTTGTAGATACAGCAACGGAGCTAAAGATAAAACATTTTGTAGGACCTGTATTCTCAAGCGATGCATTTCATGCGGAAGACCCTGATTTTGTGGCCAGGTGGACTGGCAGAGGCTACATAGCTGTTGAAATGGAATGCGCCACTCTTTTTGGCTTAGCAATGATCAGAGGCATAAAAGCTGCATCCTTGCTACTGGTAAGCGATAACCTTGCTGAGATGCAACCGATGGTTGATGCCGAAGGGCTAAAGAGGCATGTAGAGGTATCGAGCAATGTTGTCTTTGAGTCCCTTCTGAGATACAAAGTCTAGAAATTCCGCCAATCATATTATATTTCCATTGCTAGGTAGTGATAACATGAGCCTCAAAGCCAGGGCCAGGGCAGAGTGGGAAAGGCTCAGGGCAGTAATGGTTCATAGCCCTGGGATGGAGATGAGGCTCGGCCTTCTGGCGCCTTATGCTTCACTTTATGAAAGGGCATTCAGTGGAAGCGATGCAGCCCTCGAACACGAAAGGCTGAAGTATATTCTTGAGAGGGAGTTTGGTGTAGAGGTATTTACCCTGAAGGATTCCTTGCTTAAAGCAATAAAGGCAAGAGAAGATATGAGGAGAGAGCTTGTAAAGCTGGCATCAAAATACATATCCTTCCGAGGGAGCAGAGAGGAGGTTGCAAAGGCTAGAGAGCAACTGATTGATAACTATGGCACATATGATGACGAACACTACTTCTACATACTGCTTCTTAACCCTCTCATAGACCTTTCGAAGGGGAAAGGAGCCAGGGCTGTTTACGTTGATGTCACTGCAAGGCAGCCTCTGTCAAACCTGTACTTCATGAGGGACCAGCAGGCAGTAACAGATAAAGGAATTTTTGTGGGAAGGATGTCAAAGCCCCAGAGAAGAAGGGAGTGCATAGTAACTTCTTTTGCATGGAGAGTTATAGGAATGGATGTTCTTCACGAGACATCAGAGCCAGGAAGGTTCGAAGGCGGGGATTTCATGCCTATGGGCAACTTTGCACTAGTTGGTATGGGAGATAGGACTAATGAAGAAGGGATAAGGCAGCTGATGAAGTATGGGGTTGACTTTGAAGAAATTGCTGTTGTACACCAGCCAAGGCACCCTCTAATGGAACAGCAGGATAGAATGATAAGCATGCACCTAGATACATACTTTAACTGTGTATCATCAGGTGTGATAGTCGGAAATGAACTCCTGCTTAAAAATGCAAAGGTAGACATTTACGAAAAGAGGGAAAGGGGAAGATACGCAAGAAAAAGGAGTGAAAAGATGTACAATCTTTATGAGTACATCAGGTCAAAGAAGTTCGATATCATAAAAATCAACACACTGGAACAGATGTGCTACGCATCAAACTTTCTATGTGTCAGGGAGAACGTTATACTTGCTGTGGAAACAGACAGAATTGCCAGAAAAGTATTAACCAACCTGAAGGCAAACGCGGAAAAATATCCTGGCAGGTATGATAGGTTGCTTCAGCAGGCTGAGAAGGATTATTCTGAATTACGTAGCTCAGGAGGTTTTTTCCCACATAAAAAGGAGATATACGAATATGGTGTTGATGCCTACCCAATAACTCTGACAAACCTTACAGGAGGCTACGGAGGTGCGCATTGCATGACCTGCAATCTGCTCAGGGGATGATGGTGATGGAATACAGAAGCTTCGGAAAGACGGGAGAAAGGGTCTCTGTTATAGGAATGGGGACATACTACGACCCGCTCTGGATATTGATATCAACTTTAACAAGGTACAGAAGGCATAGGGAAAGGTCTATTGAGGCTATAAAGACAGGTCTTAGAAACGGAATAAACTTCATCGATACAGCTGAACTTTACTACACAGAAGAGATTGTTGGAGAGGCAATAAGAGATTTTAAGAGAGAAGAACTTTTCATAGCAACAAAGGTATCTTACCCATATCATTTTTCCTATGATGGAATCATCAAGGCATGTGAAGGCAGCCTCATGAGGCTCAATACAAACTACATAGACCTCTACCAGTTACATATGCCCTTCAGGCTGTCAAAAATAAGGGAAATGATGAAGGCCATGGAATATCTTGTGGATAAGGGAAAAATAAGGTATATTGGAGTGAGCAATTTCTCTCTCGAACAGATGCAGATGGCAATGCAGTCTACAAGCAGGTATGAGGTAGTTTCAAACCAGGTTAATTACAGCCTAGCTAATAGAAAGATAGAAAAAGACCTCCTTCCCTATTGCGAAAGAGAAAGAATTGCAATTGTAGCATATTATCCATTAGCTCATGGCAAGCTGGCAAGGGAATCTCAATTGATGGAAAAGCTGAAACAACTTTATCCTGACAAAACATATTCACAGATTGCACTTAACTGGTTGATAAGCAGGAGCGAAGTAGTATTTCCCATTCCCAGGGCTTCAAACCCTGCCCATGTAGAGGAAGACTGCGGTGCTGCTGGCTGGAGAATCACTGTAGATAAGCAACCTTTTTAATCCTCAAATAAAAGGAGCGCATCATATTGCAATATATTTGCAATGAACCTGGTGCATTTGTTTGAGTTCAGATATTGGCATAGTAGGGCTAGGCACAATGGGCGCAAACTTGGCTCTAAACCTCAATTCAAAGGGTTTCAGTGTTGCTGTATTCAACAGAACCACTTCAGTGTTAAACGACTTTCTAACTTCAAACAAAAGAGAAGGATTAGGCGGTTCAGCAAATATATCGGAATTCTGCTCGATGCTTTCTAAACCCAGAGTAATCATGCTGATGGTCACAGCAGGAAGTGCAGTTGATTCTGTTATACAATCTCTTTTGCCTTATCTTTCAAAAGATGACATAATAATCGATGGAGGCAACTCATATTTCAAGGATACGCAGAGAAGGTATACTATGCTCAAGGAAAGAGGTATAAGGTTTGCAGGAGTGGGAATTTCAGGCGGAGAGCTAGGGGCATTAAAAGGACCAAGCATAATGGCTGGTTGCGACGAAGATGTATGGGATAAAATCGGTATTTTCTTTAAGAAGATAGCAGCAAAAGACTTTGAAGGCAAGGCATGCGCTGCAAGGCTGGGAAAAGATGGCGCAGGTCATTTTGTAAAGACAGTTCATAACGGAATAGAGTATGTTATCCTGGAGCTGATAGCTGAAGCATACATGCTTCTAGCTTCATCAGGAATGGACAATGATGCAATATCAGGATTCTTCTCAGATATCAATAAAGACTATCTTGATTCTTATCTTTTGGAGATAGCATCAAAAGTCCTCAGGAAAAGGGAAGATCATAAGTATCTTGTTGACCTTATTCTTGACTATGCAGAGCAGAAGGGAACAGGGCTATGGGCGGCTCAGAGTGCTTTTGAGCTTGGAGTACCTGCATACAGCATAGCTATAGCCCCACTTGTAAGGTTGATGTCAACCATCATAGAAGAAAGGAAGGAAGCTTCATTAAAGTTTGGCAGAAAGAGGACAAGTGTAAAAGTGAATAAAAATAGTTTGAGGTCAGCATTGCTATCTTCTGAAATAGCAGCTTATTCTGAGGGTTTCAGCTTAATTGCGGCAGCATCAAAAGCATACAATTGGGATACGGACCTTGCAGAAGTTGCCAGAGTCTGGCAGGGTGGCTGCATAATACGTTCAGAGCTTCTGAAGCCAATAAGGAATGCACTTAAAAAAAGTCCTTCCAGAAACATAATGCTGGACGAGCATATTTCATCTCTTGCTGCTGAAAATCTGCAGTCTCTAAGGGATATAGTATCGCTTGCATCTTCAAACTCTCTCCCGATACCTGCCTTTTCCACCGTACTTCAATACATGGAAACATATTCTTCGGAAAGACTGCCGACAAATCTTGTTCAGGCCATGAGGGATTACTTCGGCGCTCATGGGTACAGGAGAATCGACAGGGAAGGCCATTTTCACACTGACTGGGAGAGCTGAAATGACATATCTTCTTGCTGCATCAGGCCTGGGGCATTGGGTCAGGAGACTCCAGGCTACCCTTGAAGAAAGAGGAAACAGGATAAAGCTTTACAAGGCTGCAGGGACAAGAAGTTACGAAGCAAGAAAGGAAGAGCTGGAAAGATACGGTATACCCAGAGAGAGATATTTCAGCGTCGACCCAGTCTCCCCTTTGCCGGATGAATTTTTCGAAGGGGTTGATATAGTCTACATAGCCTCACCGAACAGTTTCCACAAGAGCCAGACAGAGCAATCCATATTAAGGGATAAGGTTACTGTGACAGAGAAGGCTCTTGCAGTCAAAAGGTCTGATTTTGAAGAACTTGTCTCCCTTATAAGGAGACGTGCAAGAAACAAATTTACACTGGGTCTTCACTATCTTAGCAAAGCCCTGACCCTTGAATTTGGAAAAATGCTACCTTCTCTTGTGCAGACCTATGGTAAAATACAGAATATCAGCGGGACATTCTTTGAAGAGACAAGGGAAGAAGATGCTAGGAGGGAATGGCTGTTCAAGCCTGAGAACGGGGGGATAGCAATGGACTGGATTCACCCCATCTCAATAATATCACATACAATGAAGTCAACCTCTATGACCCTCAAACAATCACACGGCTATATACTTCAACCTCTTTATGACAAAGTCTACCCGACAGGTTTTTTGGCAAGGTATGAAGTCAAGGGAGATTATTTTTCTAATGGTTGCGAGGCTGTGATAAGGGTTGGAAAGGGTCTTGATATAGCCCACAAGGTTATGAGGATAAATTTTGAGGAAGCAGAGATAGACCTGATATACATTAGCACTGATGAAGAATTCACCACAGGAGGAAGGGGAGAAATAAGGATTGCCAAAAAGGGAGGAGAGGTTGAGATGATAAGGCCAAAAGGCCCCCTTTCCTACGAGCCTATGCTTGACGATATGCTAAGAATGATGAGAGGAGAAATGCCTTCTCTCAGCATAGACGATATAGTCAGGATTTATGACCCTGAGTGGCAGCTGCAGGAAAGAGTTTTCTCCGAGCATGCGATAAGGGATAAAAGCAAGATAGATATCTTCGTGAGAGAAGGTTTATCTCATAAGGTATAACTTCAGCAAATAAACCATATACCCTTTGATGAAGTCATTAACTCTATTAATGAAAATATTTTTTATCCCAAAAACCCTGATGCTGAGCTTTTATGATGTTTGAGCCTGTGAACTCATACTTTGGATTAAGTTCCATACATTTGATGGACTCAGGGGCATCAAGCTTACTCTTACCCTCCCTGCAAAAGCATCTTCAACAGCGTTGACAACTGCAGGAGTCGCAGCTATTGTTCCTGTTTCACCTATACCCTTTATCCCCAGAATATTTGCATCTGTTGGCGTCTCTGTCCTTTCCCATCTTATCTCAGGAACCATGGTTGCATCTGGTATTAGGTAATCTGCGTAGGTTGACGTAAGGCAGTTACCTGATTCATCATATTTCATCTCTTCAAGCATTGCCTGACCTATGCCCTGAACAACTCCTCCATGAACCTGCCCCTCTGCTACGAGAGGATTCAGCACTCTTCCGACATCATCAACTGCAAAATATTTCAGTATCTTTACATAACCTGTTTCCTTATCAACCTCTACAAAGGCTATGTGGGTCCCAAAAGGAAATGCGTTTGATTTCGGAGCATAGGCTACATATTCATACAATGTAGGCTCCATACCCTCAGGAAGCTGTGATGGCTGATATGCAGCCTGAGCTACTTCCTGAAATGAAACCCTCTTCTTTTTATCACCCTTTACATATATCCATCCGTCTGAAAAGACCAATTCTTCTTTTTCATCAATCCCAAGAAGCTTGGATGCTATCCTGCTCATTTTATGCCTTATCCTCTGTGAAGCCAGGTAAACTGCACTTCCTCCTACTGCTGCTGACCTGCTTCCTGCAGTTATGGTCCCGTAGGGTAGTGATAGGGTATCTCCGTAGTTAAAGTAGACATCCGATAGGTCTACTCCAAGCACGTCACAGACTATCTGGGAGAATGGAGTTGAGTGGCCCTGCCCATGCGGTGTAGTACCTGAATAAATTATAACCTTTCCTTCAGGTGTAATCGTTACAGATGCTGTCTGAGGATAGTCAGGGCTGAATGCGCAGACCTCTACATATGTTGCTATACCCAGCCCTATCATTCTCCCTTCTTTTCTAAGTCTCTCCTGCTCCTTTCTGAGGCCATAATAATCCGAGACCTTAAGTGCCTTCAGAAGATTGCTCTTATAATCTCCAGTATCATAAACGAGCCTGCCGCTTGCATTTTTATAGGGAAACTTATCACTGGGTATGAAGTTCCTTATTCTCAGTTCTACAGGGTCTATATTCATTTCAATACTTATCTGATTTACCAGCCTTTCTATCAAATAGGTTGCTTCGGGCCTGCCTGCACCTCTGTATGCATCCTGAGGCACCTTGTTTGTCATTGCGCATATAAGCTCAGCCTTCATCTCCTTTATGTCATAAACCCCTGGCGCCATCTGCGGAGTTATCCTGGGAGTGTAGACAGAGCCATCCGTGACATACGCGCCAGTGTCAGATATGATTTTGATGTTCAGAGCCATTATCCTTCCTTCCTTATCGACAGCTGCTTCAGCATACTGCAGTTGCCCTCTCCCGTGTGTTGTTGTCAGCAGGTTCTCCTTTCTGCTCTCCACCCATTTTACAGCTCTTTCCAGCTGAATAGATGCAAAAGAGATAGCAACTTCTTCAGGATAGAGGGATATCTTTGAGCCAAAAGCTCCGCCTATATCTGGAGCTATAACCCTCACTTTGGGTGTCGGTCTGTTCAATACTTCTGCAATAGCCCTCCTGGCTTCAAACGGGTCTTGCGTTGTAAGATAGACCGTCAACAAATCTTGGCCTTCATCGTATGAAGCAAGCACAGCTCTCCCTTCAATTGGAGATGGGGCAACCCTCTGGTTCAGAACTTTTGTCTTTACTATCCTGAAGGCAGATGCAAAAACGTTTGAAAAACCAGGTGTCTCGAACGAATAATAGTAACCTATGTTGTCAGGCACTTCTTCGTTTGCCATAGGCGAACCTTTCTGAATAGATAGCTCCGGGTCTTTAACTGCAGGCAAAGGCTGATATCCTACTTCTACCAGCTCTTTGGCATCTTCAGCTATGTATCTATCTTCTGCTATAACAAGAGCTACAGGCTCCCCCTCATACCTTACATACTCCTCTGCAAGAACAGGCCTCTTGGTTGGTTTCGCTCTCTTATCTTCCTTCAAAGTTGGCATCATACCTACTTTTCCCTTCAGGTCTTCCGCTTTCAGGACAGCAACAACTCCAGGCAATCTTAATGCTCTTTCAGCATTCACTGAAAGCAGTTTTGCATGAGCATAAGGACTTCTTACGAAAGAGCCCCAAAGGCAGCCTTCAACTTGTATATCCTCTACATAATGGCCTCTGCCTGTTATATATCTGATATCTTCTCCCCTTTTTAAAGCCCTTCCAAAAAGTTTCTCTTCAGCCTCGGTTACGCTTACCTCTTCCACGCATCAAGTCAGGCAGAGCCGGCTAAAAAAATTTCTTGGCCTCTGAATCCTTGAACCAGAGATAGAAAGTTACTATGGATATTATGTAGAGAATCGATGCTATGTAAAATGGGAGGTTAAGATGGCCTGACTTCATCAGCGCAGAGCCAGGGTAAGTGCTTATTGCATTTGGCATCCTCCAAAACGTTGCACTTATGCCAGATGCAGCTCCCCTTTCTTCATCCGGAACCATGCCCATTATGAGCGATGTAGAGAGAGGACTTGATACATTCATAAGAAATGCCCTTACAATGTATATCGTTCCTGATAACGCAAAAGTCGAGGGGAGAGGAGTAGCAAACATAAAAATTGTGCTTGCTGCTTCAGTAACAACGATCGACTTGACTATTCCCAGCTTCTTTGCTGTAGCGGGGGCTGCAAGTGTAGCTGCAGCTATGAGTACGTTCGATACACCAAGAACAGGCCCGCTGACTGAATCAGGCACTCCATACTTGTATGCAAACCACTGGCTCATAAGTGGAACTACCATACCTGCACCAAAAGCCACAAAGATATTTGCTCCAATATACTTGGCAAGCAAACTTCTTGTTCCTGATGACAATATACCAAATCTCCTGCTCAGCCCGTTTCTCTTCACCTCATGAAGCCTTAGGAGAAGAATGGTTGAAAGAAAGCTAGAAGCTGCAAGCGATAGGTAAAGCACAAGGTGCGAATCAAGAGGGCTGAACCCCAGTCCTTCTATAGGCTGAACCAGATAGAGCATGAAACCACCTGCTCCCCATGCCAAGTTCCCGGCTAGAGCTGCAAGCGCAAAGATTGCAGTCCTGTTCTCATTTGTAGAGTACTGTGCAAGCAGCGCCCCTGTAGATGATGTGAAAGCTGCTTCGCTGATGCCAGCAAGAGCTCCAGCTAACAGAATAACCGCTTCGCTATTGAATAGAGATAACATAACAATGCTCAATCCGACAAATATATTTCCAGTAACCACGAAACCCTTTCTACCATACCTGTCAGAAAGGATACCCAGCGGGAGACTGAGCAGTACTGATGTTAAGCCTTCTACAGTAAACACAATGCCTGCAAACGTTGCAGGGAACAGCCTTATGCTCGTCAAATAATATGCAAGGTCCGTTATAACCAGACCTATACCTAGCTGAGAAAATAATGTACCGACAACAAGTATCTTTGCCTGTTGCGGGACCTGACTGAAGTCTCTTAGCAATATTTCACTTCCTCTTCTGTCTATTTAAACAAACGAACAATCCAAAGGCCCGTTTGACCCTTTTAAAGAGTCTTCATCAGATTCCTGTAATCCTCCTCTGTATCAACATCTCTCAGCATTTCTGCTGGCGCATCTACCTTGATGACATCTTTTCTTTTTGCTAGGAGTGCCTTTGCACCTGCGTCACCCCTCAACTCTTCGACTTCATCAAATAACACCTTCCCTATTATCGCAGGAGTTCCCACCACTTTTCCGTACCTTGAGAGTATTCCTGAAGCGTCGCTTTCATTAAGGAAAATATCTATAATTTTGTCGATGAACCTGTAATTTATTAGGGGCTGGTCTCCAAGCAGTATAACGCAGGCATCTGCATTTATCTGCCTTGCCTTTCTGATTGCAATCCTAAGAGAAGAACTTAAACCTTCTTCATAGTTTCTGTTAATAACTATGCTTGCCCTTTCTGCTTTGATGTGTCTGGATATGGTTCTCCACTTGCAACCTAGAACAAGGAATACTTCATCAGCAACTGACATGCAAGCTTCATCCACGACTCTCTGCAGCATGGGCTTTTCCCTGAAAGGCAATAGCTGTTTTAACTTGCCATGGAATCGCTTAGAGCATCCAGCTGCCAAAACGAACGCGGCTATTTTACGAGATTCCCTCAACGCTTCATTGCCATTATATGCAGGGAAATAAACATGAATGATTAATCATTTTATTTCAAAAATAAGGGATAAATACCTGCTTATCCTTCAACTCAACTGCATTGAGGACAGAAGAGTATTCAAGGTTGCTTAATCAGCTATCGACAGCTAAGAAGCCTTTTGCTGTAGCTATTGTCGTCAGGGTAGATGGTTCAACCATTGCTAAGCCTGGGTTCAAGATAGTCATCGACCAGGATGGAAGCGTTTTAGCCGGAACTTTAGGAGGAGTATGCCCAGAATCAGCAATAGTAGACAGGGCTATTGAGTCTATGAAGTCAGGGGAGCCGAGGGTTGTGAGGGTATTTTTGGAAGATGTGGGAAGGTCTCTTGATGCTATAGTTAAAAGCACTGACAAAGATGAGATACATGTGGAGACAAACTGCGGAGGCTCAATGGATGTTTATGTTGAACCCTTCTTACCTTCGGAGAGGCTGATACTTGTAGGGCAGGGGGGAAAGGACGACGTTGAGAACTTGCTGGTAATACTGGGGAAGATGCTTGACTTCGAAGTTGTTGTGATAGACCATGCTCCTGTTCTGACAGAGAAGCCTGATTTTCTCATAAGCGAACCTGATTATGATATCAGTAAGATGGAGTTTCAACCTACAGACTCAGTGATAATTCTCACAAAGGGGGAAAGGGATGTTCCGGTTCTGAAGTCAGTTCTTTCCTCTAAGGTAAAACCTAGGTTCGTAGGTCTGCTTGCCAGCAGAAAGAGGGTTGCAGAAGATATCAGAAAGCTTGAGGAAGCTGGGATTTCAAGGCAGGATATAGAGACTTTGCATGCTCCTGTAGGCGTAGATTTAGGAGCTGTAACCCCTGCTGAAATAGCAGTAAGTATAATGGGTGATGTGGTTGCAGTGAAGAGAGGAAGACACCTTCCTCATAAGTCAAGTCATGACCCCTGAAAATAAATTATAAGGGACAATATCTGATTCTGTTCTACTTTTCTGCAAGAAAATTTCCACCTGTTCAGGAAAGTTTAATAGCAACCCGGATAGAACATTGATGAAGATACTTGCCGTTTTGTCCAAAATGTGGTTCTCAAGTAAGCGAAGGAATGGCAGTCTGTCCTAACTGCGGTGCAGGTCTGGCTTCTCCTCCTTCAAGCCCGTCGATACCTCCTTCATCACCTGCTTCTCAAGGCATGCCTATGAGTAGACCTGTAGGAGTAACACTCATTGCCATCCTTGTGGCTATTGTAGGGATTATCGCTCTATTGGCAGGAGTTGGCCTCGCAGCTGCAGCAAGTTATGCAGGAATAGCTCTTGGAAGAGGCTTCGCAGCAGGCCTGGTAAGCATTATTGGAAGTGTTTCAATAGTTCTAGGTCTCCTTTACCTCTTTCTTGCATATGGCTTCTGGAATGGCAAAGGATGGGCATGGTTTGTCGGAGTAATTCTCATGATAATAGGCATTGTATTAGGTATAGCAATGCTATTCATATCCTATAGCTCAATAATCGACGTACTGATAGACCTTTTAATACTTTATTATCTGACAAGGCCAAACGTAAAGGCATTTTTCGGAAGGGGACAGAGACCTCTTTAATCTTTTTTGTTTGTTTATTGTTATCTATTGTCAAATATAGGTAACACTTTTAAGCAGCTTATTGCTATTGTGGAAGAAAACTTGCTCTCTGACAGGATGGGAAGAATAGCCAGAAAGGTAAGGATATCTTTGACAGACAGATGCAACTTTGCCTGTCTTTTCTGTATGCCCAATAAAAGGGAAGTAAAATGGCTGCCAAAGGAAGAAATACTCACCTTTGAGGAGATTACAAGAGTAGCAGCAATACTTGCTTCTGAAGGAGTCGAAAAGGTAAGGCTGACAGGAGGCGAACCTCTAATGAGAAGAGGAGTAGAGCAATTAATACAAAGGCTGAAGAGCATAAAAGGAATAAAAGAGGTAGACATGACAACGAATGGTTGGTATCTGGCTTCTATGGCTGATAGGCTGAAGGAAGCAGGTCTCGATGGGGTTACAGTCAGCTTGCACAGCCTGAACAAAGAGAGGTTCGTCCAAATATCAGGAATAGATGCACTTGACAGAGTGGTCAAAGGTATAGACACGGCTTTGGAAGCAGGTATCAAACCCTTGAAGGTAAATACTGTAGCCATAAAGGGATATAACGAGGATGAAATCGTAGACCTTGTTAACTTTGCAAGAGAAAGAGCTATTTCCATCAGGTTCATAGAGTTCATGCCTCTTGATGGGCTTGGAACCTGGTCAACAGGCAAGCTCCTGAGCGGAGCTGAAATACTCAAGACAATATCTTCACACTTTGAAATACAACCGCTGGGAAGAGATAAAGGAGCTACTGCATCTGTATGGAAGTTCAAGGATGGAAGAGGGGAAGTCGGTTTCATAACACCTATGACTGAACCATTCTGCGATGATTGCGACAGAATAAGGCTTACTTCTGACGGTAAAATATTGACTTGTTTATTCGATACAAATTACTATGACTTGAAAAAGCTCCTAAGAAAAGGTGCGTCAGATGAGGAGATAGCTAAATTCATACATGATGTTGTATACAGAAAACCCCCTGGAGTTGCCTACATGCCGTGGGTAAAACAATCATGGGAGAAACCAAGAGCTATGCATGCAATAGGCGGCTAAAAATGATAAGGGTGAAAGTGCTTTACTGGGCACAAGCTAAAGAGGCAGCAGGCAACAAAGAGGAATACTACGAGCTCAAAGAAGGCGAAAGAATAGAGGAGCTCATAGAAAAGATACTTGAAAGGCATCCTGCCTTAGGCAGCATAAGCAAGTCTGTCAGGATTGCAATAAATGGAGAAATTATATCAAACTCCAGCTATTTGAAGGAAGGAGATTTAGTAGCACTTCTCCCTCCTTTTGCTGGAGGATAAATTATTTTGCAATTGTTTAATTACCGACCTATTGAGGCATTGCGAAGCTGGGGTAAACTGTAAAGGTTGCAGTACAAATGGGTAGCTCTTTCGAATACAACTATTGGAACACTGATGTCTTCGCTCGATTCTAACATAGTCGTAATAGCATTACCAACGATAGCGAGGGAATTACCCGGCACAAACTTCCTCTACCTCCTCTGGATACTTCTTGGCTACCAACTTGTCACAGCATCTGTGCTTGTGAATTTTGGTAGGCTGTCTGATATGTTTGGAAGAGTTAAGTTATACAACCTAGGATTTGCGGTTTTCACAGCCTCTTCAGCTCTCTGTAGCCTTTCGCAAAATGGGCTTCAGCTTGTCATCTTCAGGATGGTGCAGGGTATAGGTGCTGCCTTCCTATTCAGCAACAGTGCAGCTATAATAACAGACGCCTTTCCTCCTACGGAAAGGGGCAAGGCGCTCGGAATAAACCAAGTGACTATAGTTGCAGGAAGCGTAACAGGTCTTGTTTTTGGCGGTTTCCTGACTGCTATAGCAGGATGGAGGTCAATCTTCTGGGTCAATGTGCCAATAGGAGTATTTGCCACAATATGGTCTCATCTGAAGTTAAGGGAGCTGGGCCAGATAGGAAAGGAGAGAAGGCTTGACATAAAAGGAAATGTAACTTTCGTAGCCGGCATTTCTCTTATCCTTGCAGCAATAACTTTTCATGCCATAGGAGCGCTTGATTTTGCATACTCAACATTCATGGCAGCATTAGGAGTAGCCTTCCTCGGATTTTTTATCCGTATCGAGAGGAGGGCCCCAAACCCTATGTTCAGGCTTTCCCTGTTCAAGAACAGGCAGCTAACTGCTGCAAGTGTTGCAATATTCCTTAACTCATTGGCAAGAGGTGCAACAACTCTTGTACTTGTGCTATACCTGCAGGGACCAAGCATGGGTCTAGACCCTCTTACAGCTGGGTTATACCTTATACCTACAAGTCTTTCATTGGCAGCATTCGGTCCTGTCAGCGGCTGGCTGTCGGATAAGTATGGAGCCAGGGGCCTTGCAACACTAGGTCTTGTTGTTTCTTCCTTTGGTTTTTTGATGCTTGCCCAGCTTGGTCCGACTACAACCCCTGCCCAGCTGCTCATACCTTTATTTTTAGTTGGCTCAGGAATGGGCCTCTTTGCTTCGCCAAACAGGGCATCTATGATGAATGCAGTGCCTCCTGATGTTAGGGGTATAACTGCAGGCATGGGCACAACTCTAGTAAACGTTGGCTCGACTTTTAGCTTAGGTATAGCATTCAGCTTTGTAACCGCTTCAGTTCCTCCTGAAGACTTGCAGAAGATATTTTTAGGTACAGGAGGGCTGAATGATGCTCCATGGTTAGGCTCTTTCATTCAGTCGGTCCATGAAGTATTTTACTTATCAACTATCTTCCTCTTGCTGGCTATAATTCCCTCTGCTATGAGGGGAGGAAAGAGAGAGCAATGAATATCTTAATGCTACAAATATCCATACAGCAAGATTTAAAAGGGTATTAAACCAAAAAGCAGTTATGTGCGACTGCTACGAAACTGAAATGTTGACTGAAGAGGAGCTAGAAGAAACGAAAAAGGAAAAGAAAAAGGTTGCCGTAATCAAGGAAATTGAGGTTCGCAAGAAGTAAATAGAAATATTTTTTAGCCATAACGATTAATGTGAATTTTAATGGCGATATGTATATAATCTCTTTTTCCTGCTTGCTTAATTATGGACGAGGCAAAGATAACAGAAGAAGAAATTGATGTGAGCAGTATCATAGAGGAAGTCAAGGATTATAGCTCTGGAGGGATAGTAATCTTTCTCGGTACAGTCAGAAACTTCAGTGAAGCTGGCAAGGTTAGAGAGATAGAATATGAAGCATATGACGAAATGGCATTGAAAAAGATGAAAGAAATAATAGCATACTCAAAAGAAAAGTGGCCTCTGAGAAAGGTAAGGGTTGTACACAGAAAAGGAAAATTGTCGCTTGGAGAGGTAAGCGTTGCTATAGCAGTTTCAGCACCGCACAGAAAAGAGGCATTTGAAGCATGCAGGTATATTATTGATTCTGTGAAAGGAGAAGTCGCAATATGGAAGAAGGAAAGGCTTGATGACGGGAAGGAAAGGTGGGTAGAAAGCCATAACGAAGACAAAATGTTTAAGCGGGAAACGAAACAGAGACATGCCAGATGAATTCCTTTCTGAATGGAGTAAGAGTCCTTGATTTTTCAAGAGCCTTAGCAGGGCCATTCTGTACAATGATGCTTTCTGATTTAGGCGCTGAAATAATAAAGGTAGAACCTCCCCCGAAGGGGGATGAAGCAAGACTTTGGGGTCCTCCGTTTGTGAATGGCGAAAGTGCCTACTTTCTGAGCATAAATAGAGGTAAAAAGAGTATAGTCATTGACCTAAACAAGGAAAAGGGAAAGGAGGTAATCAGAAGACTGATTGAAAAGAGCGATGTGATCGTCGAAAACTTCAGGCCTGGAACCACAACCAAGCTAGGAATAGACTATGAAACAGCATCAAAACTGAATTCAAAAATAATATACTGCAGCATTTCAGGATTTGGACAGACAGGGCCTTACAAATCTCTTCCTGGTTATGACATAATAGCTTTTGCACTCAGCGGGATGATGTCTATAACAGGTGAAGAGGGTAGACCTCCCGTAAAGGTAGGAGTACCCGTAGCAGATATAGGAGCTGGAATGTATGCTGCCTATGCTATTGTAGCAGCTCTTTACAGACGAGAGAAACTTGGAATAGGAGAATATATAGATGTCAGCCTTCTGGAAGGGCAGATATCCTGGCTGACCTATCAGGCTGAATCTTATTTCATAACCGGTGTAGAACCGAAGAGACTGGGCTCAGCACATATGACAATAGCTCCATATCAGGCATTCAAGGCAAAAGATGATTACTTCATTGTTGCAGCAGGGAACGATGAACACTGGAGAAAGCTCTGCGATGCAATCTCTGCCGATGAACTGAAGAATGACAGCAGATTTATCAGCAATCCTGATAGAGTAAGAAACAGAGAACAGCTTGAAAAGTTGCTCAACGAAATTTTCTCAAAAGATAAAGCTGACAACTGGATTGCAAAGATATCAGCTAGCGGGGTGCCCTGCTGTAGGATAAACACATTATCATCAGTCTTCTCTGATAAGCATGTGAAGGAGAGAGGAATTGTTAAAGAGGTGCAGCATAAAAAAGCAGGAAAAGTCAAGCTCGTTGGCATGCCATACAGATTCAAAAATTACGAGCTGCAGCAGATAGAGCCCCCACCTTTGCTTGGCGAGGACACAGAACAATTGCTAACATGGCTGGGTTATAAGGCAGAAGAGATAGTTTCTCTGAGAAATGAAGGTGTTTTAGGTCAGAGCTGAAATTGAAATTACGACTATACAAGCATATTAAGCAGTCTCCTGGTCAGCTATCGATAATGCCTTGTCAAGAGCGTTTATACCTGCGTCAAGCTGTTCGTAATCAGCTATTAAAGGAGGGGCAAGGACAACATGGCTCACCCATCCAACCGCATATACTCCTTCATTCATCATATTTTTAGTAATCTTATCTATTAACAGCTGTCTTCCTTCAAACTTGTCTTTCATCGTGTTGAAAGGCTGCTTTGTCTCTCTTGACTTAACAAGTTCAACTGCCCAGAAAAGCCCCAGACCCCTTGTATCTCCTACTGATTCATGCTTTGCCTTAATCTCTTCAAGCCTCTTTTTCATGTACTCTCCTTTCTCCTTAACTTTTTGAAGCAGGTTCAACCTTCTGTACTCTTCAATGACAGCAGGCACGGGAGCCAGAGTCATAGGGTGTGCCTCATACGTATGACCATGAGCAAAGTAATTATCCTCAAAATATTCAGCAATTTCTCTTGTTGTAGCTGTTACACCCAAAGGCATGTATGCTCCAGTAACTCCCTTTGCAGTTGTTAATATGTCAGGTTTCACTTTCCAATTATCCACTGCAAACCATTCCCCTGTCCTTCCCCAACCGCTCATTACCTCATCAGCTATCAAAAGCACGCCATTTTTCTCCGTAATTTCCCTTAGCCTGGGTAAATATTCATCTGGGGGCACTATTACGCCATTGGTGCCAACTACAGGTTCAACAATAACTGCCGCAACATTGTTTTCATGCTCTATCATGTATTCAATATAGTCTGCACATGCTATGCCGCAATCAGGATAATTAAGACCCAAAGGACATCTATAGCAGTAAGCATCAGGTGCAAAGACTACTCCTTCAATCTTCCCTGCAGGCTCAGCATACCACCTTCTGAAATCACCAGTCGCTGCAATGGAGGCTGCAGTTGAGCCGTGGTAACTTGTATATCTTGATATAATCTTGTACTTTTTGGTGTAGAACCTTGCTATTTTTATTGCAGCTTCATTTGCTTCTGTACCTGAGGTTGAAAAGAAGAGTTTTTCAAGACCTTCTGGCAATACCTCAAGCAGAGATTTTGTTGCTCTTGCTCTTATATCGCATGTGAAGGAAGGGGCTATGTATGGAAGAAGCGATGCCTGCTCAGCTATTGCATTTATTATTCTCCTGTTTTTATGTCCAAGGTTCGAGCACATAAGTTGCGAAGAGAAGTCAAGGTATTTTTTGCCGGATGAATCATAGAAATAGCAGCCTTCTGCATCAACTATGTGAAGAGGCTCCCAGCCCTTTTGCTTCCTCCATGTGCCATAAGTGTATTTTCTGGTGACTTCAACCACATCGTCCTTTTTCTCTTCTTGCACACTTATGCTTTGGAGCTGAAGGATTTAAACGTAGTATGATTGGTTTAAGGTTTTATATCTTTTGTAGAAGTTTCCAGCCACGTTGAGAACTCATAATTATGTGTGACTTGCAGAATTATATTGAAATAGCTTCTTTTCTTATGCTATATGAATTTAGCTTCTCTCTTTCTTCCCGTGTAGTCTATGTAGACCACTACTTCATCAGTGTAAAATTCTATAGCTCTTCTACCCTGCTCGCGCTGCCCAAGGCCAGATTCCTTTATGCCTCCAAACGGTGCCTGAGCCTCGCCTCCTAAGGTGGGGCTGTTGATATGCAACATCCCAGCTTCAGCCCTTTCAACATACTTCATTGCATTGTTGATATCGCTGGTGTATATAGAACCGGAGAGGCCGAACATAGAATGGTTAGCAACCTTTATCGCTTCTTCAAGGCTTTCAGCATCGAGCACCGCGAGCACTGGACCAAATATCTCTTGCTGAGCTATCTTCATGTTTGGTTTAACATCATCGAAGATTGTAGGCTGAACAAAATAGCCTTTGTCATAGGCTTCTCCGTTTAACCTTTTACCTCCCATCAAAAGCTTTGCTCCTTCTGCTTGGGCAGTCTCTATATGAAACAGCACTTTATTCAACTGGTCTTCGCTCGATAGCGGACCCATATCTACATCAGTCATCAAGCCATTTCCAACCCTTAGCTTGGAGGTCTTTTCCAGAACTATTTCAAGAAGTTCTTTCTTAACATCCTTCAATACTACAACTCTGCTTGTAGCTGTACACCTTTGGCCAGTGCTGCCAAATGCTCCTTGCACTATACCATCTGAAGCTAAATCCAAGTCTGCGCTGGAATCAACTATAACTGCATTTTTACCTCCCATTTCGCACTGCACCTTCTTGAGCGTCTTTGCCGCATCTTCGTATATCCACCTGCCTGTTTCGGTAGAACCCGTAAATGAGACAGCCTTAACATCCTGGCTTGAAATGAGTTCTTTCCCTAGAGTCCCTCCTGGACCTGTCACCATGTTGAGAATTCCTTTTGGCAATCCTGCTTCTTCGAATAGCTTGACCAGCTTTATTGCGGTGAGCGGTGTAGAGGTAGCAGGCTTAAAAACTACAGTATTTCCTGAAACAAGTGCTGGAGCTATCTTCCACACTGGTATTGAAAGAGGGAAGTTCCAAGGCGTTATAATTGCAACCACGCCAAGGGGCCTCCTGTATGTGAAGATCAGGTTCTTTGGTAGTTCTGAGGGTATAACATCTCCAAGCAGCCTTCTCCCTTCTCCTGCTGTAAACTCAAGAACGTTCAGGCTTCTCTTTACTTCTCCTCTGGAATCAGCTAAAGTCTTTCCCTCTTCAGTTGTAATAATTCTTGCAAATTCTTCTGCCTCTTCCTTCATCAATTCCCATGCTCTAAACAAGACTTCAGCTCTCTTTGGAGATGGCATTTCTCTCCAAGATTCAAATGCCATCTTCGCTGCCTCTATTGCCTTCCTTCCGTCTTCTGCTCCTGACAGTTGGAAACTACCAAGATGCTGAGATGTATCAGCCGGGTTGTAAAGGTCATATCTTTTCTTTGTTGAGGCTTCAATCCAGTCGCCTCCTATGAAGTTGTAGTAAACTCCTTCAAGTTTCTGCATATCTCTGCACTGTTTCTTGATGCTTATTTATCTTTGCTAATGGCATATCTTTTCGATTTATCATTGGTTTGAATTACTTTTCAGAATTAATTCCAGTAATCGCCAAAGATATTTTATACTTATTTCCCAACTTCGCCCGGTCCTGAACCTGCATTTCAGAACCAATCTTTTGCTTAGTGATTTTTCAAATTAGGTGGTTCTTCACAGAAATCTTATCATTATCTATTATTCATCATGCTCAACGCAAGCATGCCTAGAACTTACGGACGTCGTTAAACAACTTTGCATGGGTGATTTGATTTGTTTTTTACACTTTGGCAAAAAGTCATATTTTGTGCGATTATGATATATATATACAACTTTTACTAATTTGTATATCGCAATGAAGAAATATCTCTTATTATTACTTATGTCTATCTCAGCAATAGCTATCTTCAGCATAACCGCACCCACAGCAATATCATATACGAGTCAGTTCTCATGCACTTTGCCAGCAGGTACAGGATGTGGCGAGCTGCATAACAATGTCATGTATATGTCAACATATGTTGTATCTGCTAGTCCCTCTGGAGTATATGTATGTGCTGGCTATAGCAATGGACAAACAGGTCAGTGTAAGAATGTCCAAGCCGGAAACCCAGGTATCAGCTTCACTTCAAGCTACCCCACAAGTATATACAGCCTTTACGCAAATACGCAACAGAGCTATACAATCAATTCTACAAACAGGGACTTCTGGTGCAACTGTGCATAGATGCAATATCAATTAAAAATGTTTATTATTATGATTTAACAATTAAGATGATATAAATTGCCTTCAAACAAAAGAATCTTGCATGCAGCACTTCGTAAAGCAAAAGGAGAATTAATAATATCATTGCTGTTAATGGGCATAATAGCATCAACCCTATCATCCTTTATAGTATTAGCATCTGCAAGCTCCAGTC
>Ga0208549_100060_pt1 | contig 59374 bp, 59 predicted proteins | sample BED_host_MetaG_FD_187135 | JGI IMG/M metagenome (GOLD analysis project Ga0208549, IMG submission 187135) | Hot spring microbial mat communities from Yellowstone National Park, Wyoming, USA - BED_host_MetaG (SPAdes) (version 2) | ecosystem: Environmental > Aquatic > Thermal springs > Hot (42-90C)... | reverse complement strand
TCATAGTATGTTTTACTTTGCAAGCTCCTACTCTTGAAATCATTAAATTCTTCAGGATAGCCCTTTTCCCAGCTAGGAAGAATATGAAAATGAATGTGAAATATAACTTGCATAGAACTTCTTCCTACATTAGTAAATATTCTTACCCCATCAGCTTTAACTGCTTTTATTACAGCCTTTGCTACCAGTTTGCATGCGGCAATTAGCTCATACAGGATATTTTCGGGCGTTTCAAGAAAATTGGAGTAATGATCCTTAGAAATAACTAATGTATGACCTGGCGCTATTGGAAATTTGTCCAAAATGGCAATTGCTTTGCTGTTGGAATAAAGAACATACGCTTCCTCTTTTCCTTCCACGATATGGCAAAATATACACATTGGAATAAATTATAAAATTTAAAACTAATATCGGTTTTTAAACCAAACTTCAGCTTAAAATTTCGAAGGATATAAATTCGTATCCTGAAGTTTTCGTTCCTTTTTTGCCGTAGATAACAAGTATTCTATCATTAAAAACTTTGTATTCCTCTTTCATATCAACGAAGGTTATTCTACTTTTTAATGGAAAATACCAATAAGCCTTGTAATCATATTCAGCCAATTCAGGTTCATATTCATTTTCATAGAAATTGTGACCCTTCCTGATGTTTGTCTCAAAGCTTATTATAAACATTATAAAAGGCCTTTTATAATATTCTCTAAATCCTATATCTACGAACCTAACAACTGGTCTGCATCTTTTGCTGTTTACAACCACCTTTTCTTCATTTAAGAAGTTTTGCATATTTAGTTGCAATTTTTCAATTTCTTCTTCAAGCTTTTCTCTATCTGAAACAATCCTCTTGTAATAATAAGCTTTATCAAGATAATCAAAAACCAAAAAATAAGTAATTTCTTTCTTGCACAGTTTGAAAAAGGCGTTAGCATACAAAGGCTTGACTTTCTCTTTTCTCATTATGATTCTTTAGAAAATTTAGTAAATTAATTCTATTGAATATGCGCTAGTTAAGGTTAAAAATGGCATGAAGTTTAAGAATTTTTAACCATTTCAAAAAGAGAGATGTAATATACTAATTATTCACTCAAGAAAGTTAAGTGAAACCATTTTTCTCATTTTTCGATGTGTTAATTAATTGTTAGATAAAATCAAAATAGCTATCAGAAATGGCTTTTAAACTTCTTCTTTATAAAACTGTTGTATAATCTATATCATGTGAATTAATGCCTAAGAAAAAGTTTAGTCATGCTGCGATAGAGAAATTCTTAAGCTCCTTGGATCATTGTCGGTTTGCAACGATCGACAAAACGGGCTATCCTCATTGTGTACCAGTAGGTTATATATACATCAAACCTTTCATTTATATACCTACAAATTCCCAAACTAGAAAGGTAAGTAATCTTCTAGCAAATCCCAAGTGTTGTATCATAGTGGACATTTATCAAGAAGGGGTTGGAAAAGGAGTAATGTTACAAGGAACGGCTCAAGTTGCTTTAGGAGAAGAATACAAGGAATTGAAAGTAAAAATAGAAAGAGTTTCGAATTGGAATCTGTCAGCATGGAGTATTAATGGCCGTCCAGTAGATGCGATAATTAAATTCAACCCCGAGCATATCGTTGTTATAGGAAATTTGTAACTAGAAGTCAACCTGAATTTCTCGATCTTTATTTCTCATTGAAAGTTTAACCTATTAGTCTTATGGCATTACTTCAATTACAAGCTTTGATATGAATGATAAAAGCTAATAAGACTATGGAGATTAGAGTATAAAAATAAAGTGAGAAAGCATTTCTACTCAACCATGTAAGCTATAAGCAAGCACTGAATAGAACTAATGGTATAATCGGCTAATCAGATGAAATTAATTTATCTCCTCCAATTGAGCAATTAGTCTTTATATCTAATTCTAGACAAAACCGATTTTAGTTTCAGTTCATTGTTGAAATATTTAAATAAAATTATCGTGCTTATTAGATGTTATTCTAATTGGGCAAAAAATTGTATATAAAATTTTACAAAAAGTTTATATGGTATCGTTAAAAGACTTAACTAAATGCTTATCATATTTGATGTTGAAGGCGTTTTATATGACGCAGAGTATTTACCAATGCTTGCAAGGCTTGTCAATAAAGAAGATGAAATATTAAAAATTACCTTAAAAGGTTTGAAGGGAGAAATTCCTTGGGAGGAGGGATTAAAGCTTAGAATAAACGCGCTTAAAGGAATAAAATATGAAGACGCTCTAAAAGTAGCTATGCAAATGAAGTTAATGAAGGGTGCTAAAGAAGCTTGTAAAACATTAAAAGATGCAGGATGGAAGCTTATAGCTGTTTCTGGTGGTTTTGATTTAGCAACTAATAAGTTGAAAGATGAATTAAATTTAGATTATGTTTTCTGTAATGAGTTGGTCTTTAATGATGGATATTTGCATGGAGTAAATATGAAAGTAACTTCTGATAAAGCAGCTTCAGTAATACCGTTGATAAAAGAACTTAACGTAAAAAAAGAGAATATCGTTGCAGTGATTGATGGAGCAAATGATCTTACACTTTTTAATATTGCAGGATTGAAAATAGCTTTTAATGCTTTTGATATTGTAAAAAGGAAAGCAGATGTTGTCATAGATGAAAAAGATTTGAGACTTATAATCCCCGCAATCGAAAAACATTACGGCACAATCAAATTAAAATTCTAATTCTTGTTTTAAGTTCTTATATTGAATTAATTTTATCTTCTATTCCATAATAACGTTTTTAGTTTCCTTTGTAAATAATCCTACAATTATTCCTGAGATTACATACACAACTATAAGCATAATAGAAATGTTTGTCCATGCATTTAATAGTCCACCTGAAATTGCAATGATATAAGGCACTAAGAAGCTTATCATCAATCCTCCTATGAGAGTAGATAGTTGATATGTCACACCTAATGCTGTGTATCTGATTTCTGTTGAAAAAGTTTCCGCCATTAGTGCCATGAAAGCTCCGTAGAAAAATAACCAACTGTTTGTAAGGATCTGTTGTAATAAGAGAAGTTCAAATGTTTTGGAAAAGAGCAGGAGAAAACTTGGATAAGTAATCACAGTTAAGATAGCCATGCCTATTATGAAGACGGCTTTTCTTCCTATTTTATCTGCCAATATTCCTCCTATTAAGCAAAATGGTACAGATAAGAGAGCTCCTATTGCTTGGGCTAAAACGATGGACAAAAATGATATTTTTAAAGCTGAAGCATAGCTTATTACTAGCGGGCCTGCTCCGATTAAGGCATATGCAAGTAATCCAGGAATAACCAAAGTCAAAAAAGGAAGTATATTTTTCCATTCACGTTTAAAGGCTACAGCTAAAGGTATTTTAACTATACGCCCGCTCTTCTTAGCTTTTATAAAAATCGGGCTCTCTAAAGTTACATATCTAATTAAGATTCCTATTACTATAGCGATGCCTCCGATGATGAACAAATATCTCCATGCATATGAAATGAAATTATCTGTACCGAATACGATCAGAAATAAGTATATCAGTATTGCTGCAAGAAATGATCCTATTCCAAGAGAGCTTATTACAACACTGTTCCAAAAGCCTCTGTGCTTGCTGTATGATGCAAATTCTGAAACCCACGTTTGAGCGCCCCCTATCTCACCACCTACTCCCAATCCAAATATTAACCTTAATAAAAGTACCAAAATTGGAGCAAGCAATCCTATTTGTGCGTAGGTAGGAATTGCAGCCATTGCGAACATACTTCCTCCGCATAATACTAAAGTGAATATCATCATTGTCTTTCTTCCAATTTTGTCTCCATAATGACCAAATATGATTGCTCCGACAGGCCTGCTGATATAAGCTATCGAATATGTGAGTAAAACAAAGAATATAGTTAAGGAAGGACTTACTGTCGTAGGAAAAAGAGTTTTGCTCCATACTAAGGCAGCTACTAAGCCTACTAAGAAGAAATCATACCAGTCTATTATGCTACCAAATTGTGCAGCGAAAGCAACTTTAATTCTTTCTTTACTTGTTACAATTTCCCCAGCAGTTTGCATATATAAGATATTATTTACCGTTGGTATTATTTTAAGGTTATAACGCAGTTAAACATTTTAAATTATTAAAGGCAATACTTTAAATAGATCTACTTTGTTGTTCGTAAATTTTTGATGATTAAAGATTAAACTCATGTGCTATGAACGGCTTTTTGAAATTACACTATATATTAATGAATATAAGAAATTATAAAGCGGTTTTATTCTTTATTTTTTACATAAATGAAAGCATCGCCCTTAAGGACGGAATGAATAGGCTTAAATAATTAAAATTTAAATTTTTCTTAGGAAATTCAATGACGCTCCTCCTGAGCTCGATAGAGGGCTTTATGGTACTTAGGAAGGAGCATTCAGTATTGCAATTATTTAATGAAGGATTCTTTATAGAATCCAGATTTAGGGTTGGCAACCCTTTTAATGAAGGTTCTTTTATTCAGGACCTGAACAAATGGGGGAAGCTCTGATCCTCCCGACTGTCCAGCAAATGCGAGATGTAGCTACGAATCAATGCTGGGAACCAATGAACCTCTCTAAAAGGGAACCCTCAACCTTCTAGGGTGGGGAGGAGGTCAGAACATCAAGAATATCGACAATTTTCCCTTTCTTAACCATATCTTCATAAAGCCTCCAAATTCTTTTATAGGAAAGGTATTTAACATCGAATTTCTTATTAATTAAAACTTCGTAAACTGCATGGGGAAAGTAAGCAGGATGATCAAAATAATTGGAAAGAGCCTCAATAATAGCCTCTCTCACATCCTCATTCCTAGGATATTTTCTCTTAACCATCAAACGAAATCTTATTTAAAATGTTTCTCATACCATTTTCTCGCTACCATTAATTCATCGTAAACTAAAGCATGTCCAGATCTTGCCCAATTTAACTCAACTTCCGCTTCTTTTTCTTTAAGAATAGAAACCAATCGTTGAGTTTCTTCTTTGCTTATCAATTCATCATAAAGACCTGCTAGAACAAGGATTTTCTTGTTTTTAAGCTTTAATTCCCTATTTGGTTCGTAAGGAACCATAGGTCTGAATAAAATGCATCCTTCAAGAGAATCAGGATAGCTGAATAACAAGCTTAAAGCCATATTTGCTCCATTTGAATAACCTATTGCAATTAGCTTATAATCGTTGATCTCGTAGTAAACTTTAGATTTTATAATGAAATCATGAAGTTCATTCGTTCTAAACTTTAGATCTTCTAAATCAAAAATTCCTGGAGCTAATCTTCTAAAAAATCTGGGCATACCATTTTCCAATACCTTTCCTCTAGGACTCAAAATCGCTGCATTTTCGTCTATTTTTTCTGCTAAGGGTATTAAATCTTCTTCATTTCCTCCAGTTCCATGCAGAAGAAGCAAGCATTTCTTGTTGTCGCTTTTGCTCTTCTTAAAAATATGCTTGAAGCTAAGGTTCATCGTGTAAATTGATTTTACAAATTAATTAAACTTTAGTTCTAATTCTTCTCTGTATACTGAAAATTTATCTAGATAAAACTCATCGATTTCAACGCCTATTCCAGGTTTTTTGTAAGGCCTTATAATTCCGTCATTCATTACAAAAGGGTTTTTTACAATATCCTTTTCAAAATATTTTTCGTTGGGAGAAGTATCTCCTGGCATAGTAACGCTTTCTAAACTGGCCAAGGCAATGTTGAAAGCCCTTCCAATTCCTGTTTCAAGCATTCCTCCTATCCATGTTCCATGATTTGTCTCTCTTGCAAGTTCAATCACCTTTAAAGAATTAAGTATTCCTCCAAGCCTTCCTGGTTTAATATTTATTATATCAGCTGCTCCTATTTCAAACGCTTTTAAAGCTTTTTCGTAAGAGGTTATAGATTCATCTAAACAGATTGGAGTAGATATTTCCTTTTTCAGCTTTGAATGATAAATTAAATCATCATGAGATAAAGGTTGTTCAACGTAAAGCAGGTTAAACTTATCAATCTTTTTCAAAATTTCAATATCCTTTATGCTATAGCAGCTGTTTGCATCCGCACTCAAAGGTATCTCAGGAAATCTTTCACGAATTTCTTCAAGTATTCTTACTTCCTTTCCCTTTTCTATTTTGACTTTTATCCTTTTGTAACCTTTTCTTAAAGCCTCATCAACAGCCTCAACCATTTTATTTATATCATCCATGCCTATTGATATTCCAACCAGCGCATATCCCTTTGTTTTTCCTATATATTCAAAAAGAGGTTTCTCTTCCAATTTAGAATGATAATCCCATAGAAGCATTTCTAAAGCAGCTTTTGCCATATTATGGCCTTTAATTCTAGTGCTTCTTTCATTGAATACTTCAGGCTTTGGTAAATCTGAAACCATTTTTATCAGATACTTTTTAATTATATGCAAAGCCGTTTCATTATCTTCATAACTATAGTAAGGATCCTCGTCAGTTACGCACTCAGAATACGCTTCTATTTCATCAGCTTTAAGTTTAAAGATCAAAGCATTTCTAAAACATTGAGTTCCAAAACTTGTTGTAAAATACCTTTTCAAAGGCATTTTAACTTGATAAATATTTAATTTAACTTTCATTTTGTATAGTTTAAAATACGTTTACTAATATATACATTATAGATTAAACTGTAATGGTAAGGATTAGGTATCAGGCAGGAACTATATTGATAGAAGATATTGATCCTATCTTCATAGCTCCTTTAAACTATGTTAAATTCGATCCAAGGGTAAATGCTTTTCGTTGTCTTGCTTATAAATACTTTGAATTGATAGGTTATTTGAAATCCAAAGGCATACAATACGAAGATAAAGCTCTACAACCTATAAACGGGGTAATTGAGTTAAAGAAGGAAGTTATGCTAAGGAGCTATCAAGAAGAAGCCTTGCAAGCTTGGAAAGATAACAATTATAGAGGAATCATAGTTATGCCAACTGGGACTGGAAAGACTTATTTGGCTATTCATGCAATATTTATGCTAAGAAAATCAACTTTTATCACTGTCCCGACTATTGAGCTAATGGATCAATGGTATAATTTAATTGAGAAATGCTTGCAAACAGAAATAGGAAGGCTCGGAGGTGGACATAAGGAAATTAAATTCATAACCGTTTCAACCTATGATTCAGCTTACCTTTATGCTGAGAAAATAGGAGATAAATTTGAATTTATGGTTTTCGATGAAGTCCATCATTTAGCCAGTGAAAGCTATAGACAAATAGCTCAGTTATCGCTCTCTCCTTATAGACTTGGTTTAACAGCTACTCCCGAGAGAGTTGATATGCAGCATTTAATTTTCCCAGAAATAGTTGGCAATATAGTTTATAGGAAAAGAGTAGCTGAACTTGCAGGATCATATTTAGCAAAATTCGATATAAAGAGATACTATGTAAATCTTACGAGGGAAGAAAGAGAAGCTTATGAGAAATATAGATCAATTTTTAAGAAATTTTTCGAAGATAACAACATACAGATTAGAAGTCTTGAAGAATTTTACTATCTTATAAATAAGAGCGGAATGGATAAGAAAGCAAGGGAAGCACTCTTAGCTTGGAATGAAGCAAGAAAAATTGCCCTAAATGCTTCAGAAAAGCTTGTTTTACTGGAAAGATTGCTTATGAAGCATAGAGGAGATAGGATACTAATTTTTACTGAACATAATTCTTTGGTTAAAGAAATATCTAAACGTTATCTTATTCCAGAAATAACTCATAAAACCGACGAAAGAGAAAGAGAGATAGTAATGGAGAATTTCAGAAAAGGAGTTTACAACGTTATCGTTACAAGTAAAATACTTGAAGAAGGAATAGATGTTCCAGAAGCCAATGTTGCTATTATCCTAAGCGGAAGCGGAAGTAAAAGAGAATTTATACAAAGACTTGGCAGAATATTGAGACCGAAAGAGGACAAATTAGCTGTGCTATACGAAATAGTAACTCGAGGAACTACCGAGGTAAATCTTTCATACAGAAGATATACAAAAGAGGAGCTTTTTGAATAGTGCTTCCTTCAGAACTAGCTAGATATAGGATAATAAAAAATACTTACATGGTTCCTATTTTTGCAGAAATAAATGATGAGAATTTATTCATAGCTGATTCCATAATAAAATGCTATGAAGAGAACTTAAACAAGAAAATAAGCAACTTGAATGATTCTTTGAAAGAATTGGAATTCATGGCCAACAGTTTAGGCTACGATTTCAAGTTTATTAGAGGATTAAAGGCTTTATTGGACAGAAGAATTCATTTACATGAAGAAGACGATAATCTGGCTTTTGAAATAAGGAATAACGTATTTGAGCTATGCAATAAAATGTTTAATGGTGCAGCAATAAGTAAAGAAGAAAGGGATTTTGTTTTAAGACATGTTGCCGAAAAGTATAGTCTTCCTGAAGAGAAAGTGGAAGAACTATTCTTATCAGTCTATGAAGATGAGAAGATAATTAAAGGTTTTGAAAAAATAAGTGCAGAAGAATTGCTTAAAAGATATAATTTATCGCTTCTTCAAACCATTCTCTTTAAATGCAAACAATTACAAATAAATGTTGAACCTACTGGTCATGAAATGCGACTACTTCTTTGGAGCATAAAAAAGCTAGGGCTTCTTTATCAAATTGAAAAATTCTCTAGTAGAATTAACATAACTATAGACGGCCCTGCATCGATAATTAAACAAACTGAAAGATACGGAACAAGGATTGCAAAGTTGATTCCTTTGATAGTAAGATTAAGTGATTGGTTCATAAGGGCATATATAATCAAAAAATTCAAAAGACAAAAAGGCTTTGAAAAGACCTATGTGTTAAATCTCTCAAAAGATTTTTCGAAGTTATTTCCTGAAATCTCCTATGAAGAAGTGCAGTATGATAGTAATTTAGAGGCCGATTTTGCAAAAAGATTTGCAACTGTAAGCGGTGAGTGGGAGGTAATAAGAGAACCTGAACCTTTAATTTATGGCTCTACAATATTTATTCCAGATTTTGCGCTTGTTAAAGGAGATAAAAAAGTTTATTTGGAAATCATAGGTTTCTGGACTCCAGATTATCTAAAAAGAAAAATTGAAAAAATTAAGAATTTGAAAAATGTTAACATAATTTTAGCTGTTGATGAATCATTACATGATTTCAAAATTGAAGATGTTAAAGATGTTGTGATTGTAAAATACAACAAAAAAGTTTCTTCTATAGATATAATTAGAGCCTTAAGAAGGTTTGAATAATCATTTTTTCATTTCTTTTATTTTCTTTGTTAATATAGGTAGAAACTGGTATAAATCAGCAACGACACCGTAATCCGCATATTTAAAGATACTTGCATTTTTGTCCTTATTTATTGCAACTATTACTTTTGAATCCATTATTCCAGAAACATGTTGCGGGGCTCCTGAGATTCCAACTGCAATGTATAATTTTGGCTTAATAATCTTGGAAGAAATTCCAATCCAAAGATCGTTGGGTAGCCAACCGTAATCAGCTGCTATAGGTCTTGAGCAGCCAACAACTCCATTGATCGCATCGGCTAATTCTTGTGCAAGCTTAAGGTCTTCTTTATTCTTAAATCCTCTTCCAACGCCTATTACAATATCCGCATTTTCTATATTAACTCCGCTTCTTTTTCTCTCCTCAAATCCTGCAAAATTTATCTTTGAATTTGGAATTTCGGTTATCTCTTTAACCAAAGGACTTTTATTCAAGTTTATTTTAGGATAGACTTTTAAAGGAACGGTTAATGCAATTTTTTCATTCTTACTAATTTCTATATAAGATATTCCTCTTCCTCCTATTACTTGCCTTGAGAATACATAATAATCACCTTTTTCTTGGAAGGAAAGGGCATTAGAAACCATATGCATTCCTTCCTTTGCGGAAAGGAATGATAATATATCATTGTTGTTAACAGTATGTGGAGCTATCACATAGTTTGCATTTTTTTCTAAAAAGACCTTTCTCAGAAGTGATGCCCATTGATCAGGCATTAAATCTTTCTTTGTAACATAAACTTCATCGAAATTTCTAAAATATTCTTCAGCGTTTTCATCCGAATTTGTTAGTGCTATTAGATTTCCTGTTTTCTCGCTTAGCGAATAAGCAACATGTAGTGCATCATTGATAATCTTTGAATCTTCAGAGAAAACAATAATATTGCTTGTCATATTTTGAGCACACCTTCTTGTATTAAGTTATTTATTAAATCCTGTGCAATCTCTTCAAGCTTTGACCCTTCGTAGATTATATTCTTTCTTATTACAGGCCTTACTTCCATCCATTGGTTCAATTTACCTGCTTTAGTCTCAATTTGCAAATCTTTCAAAGTATACTTTATTAAGGGTTTGTTTTTTGATTGGAGTATTTGCTTGAATGTAGGCAATCTTGGTTGGTTTATCTCCCCTGTAACGCTTACAACTAAAGGAGGTTGAGCTTCAATTATTTGCACACCGTTAGGAAGCTCTCTATGGAAAAATATTTTATTCTCTTCTATTCTGATTTTTGCCACATAGGTTATGAACGGGATATCCAAAATAGATGCAATTCTTGCTGGTATTTGAGCTGAAGATACATCCATTGAAGACTCTCCACATAAATATAGATCAAAGTTTCCAAGTTTCCTTAACACGCTTGCGATCGCTAGTGATGTTTCCAAAGGAGAGCAACTATCAAAATAGTCGTCTACAACCAAATGGGCCTCATCAACACCTAAGGCCAAAGTTTCTCGCATTATTCTTTCCGCATCTTGTAATTTCTTATTTACTGGCCCCCAAGTAAGTACAGATATACATATTACTTTTCCTCCAAACTTTTCCCTTATTCTTAAAGCTTCTTCTAGGGCATTTTTATCATATTCACTGATTGCAAGCGGAGATTCAGCTGTATTTATTTTTCCGTTCGATTCTATTTTAAGGAGGTTCAAATTTAAAGAAATCTTCGCCAATACAGCTATGTTTACCATAAATTACAATAATCATACTTATTATTATAATTATAAAAGGAGGGATGAAAGAAATAACAAAAGCTTTTAAAAAAGACCAAGTTTTACTTATCAAAGGCCCCGCATCGGTCAAAGTTAATAAAGGAAGAATTAGTTGTCTAGGGAATGCTGTTTCTTCTAAGACGGTCATTAGAAAGGGAAAGGTTTTACCTTTTGAATGCGAAGATGAAGAGTGTGAAGTTAGTGCATTGGTTATTGATGAATCTTGCATAGAAATTCAAGGGCAAAAATTTGGAACGTATTTATGGAAAGATAAATTGGTAGGTATAATACAAAAAATTGGTAAGGAATATAAGAAAATCATAATTATTGGTCCTACTGATTCAGGTAAATCAACTTTGTCTGTTTATTTGCTAAATTTGGCTTTGGAAAGGGGTTTGAAGGCAGGTATAATTGATGCTGATTTGGGGCAAAGCGATTTATCGCCCCCTGCTTTCATCGGATGCAAGAAATTAAACAGGAAGATTTTTGATTTAAGGGATGAGAAAGCTGAATTTATAATACCTATTGGGGTGATAGATTCTCTACATTTCAATGATTTAATAATTGAAGGTGTAAAGAAGGGGATAGATTACTTAAAGGATTCAGATGTAATAATAATAAATACAGATGGATTTGTCGTTGATAAAGGAGCTGAGAACAAAATAAAATTGATAAAAGAAACAAACGCGGATTTAATAATTGCATTAAATGATGATGATTCGGTTAATAAGATAGTTGAACCTTTTAAAGAAAGAGCCTTAATTCTTCCTAGATCACGTATTTTGAGAAATAGGAATGTAAGAGCTGAAAGGAGGGAATTGCAATACCAAAAATACTTAGTAGATGCGAGGAAAGTTGGATTTAATTTAAATGATATTAGAATTGGCCTTTTGGGAAAAATTTACTATCATACAAAAATTGAAAATAACATGCTCTTAAAATATAATTCAGAAGGTTTTTCATTGAGAATATTAAACAGTGATTACAACATATGTATTATAAATAGTTCAGAAAAAGCTACATACTTATCAACTGGGACTCTAAGAGGAATGTTTGTAGGTCTCGAGGAGAACGGCTATATAAAATCCTTCGGCATCGTAGACTTACTCTATGATCAAAAACTAAGAATCCTAACAAATGTGCAAGGAAAAGTTGATACAATATGGTTAACTATGGTGAGAATTACTAATGAAGGAGAACAAAAAATTAGTTACAGGTTCATTTAAATTTAAATAAACTATAAGCGTTATTAGTCGTCTTTTCTATAACTTCGTATAACGGTATCTTTTTAATCTCAGCTATCCGTCCTGCAGAAATAATAACGTTTGAAGGGGTATTAATAATATCCTTGTTTGGTCCTAAAACAGGAGAGTCACTCTCTAAAAGTAAATTGCTTATTGAAATATGTTTAACCAGTTTTTGCTTTTGTTCAGATCTGACTATTGAAGGTGGAATTGAAAAGTAAAAACCTTTTTTTGCACCTTCGATCGCATATCCAACAGATCCATCAAATGCATGCATTATAACATTTTCCGCTTTCTCATCTATTAATATCTTAATAGCATACTTCCCTGCACTTCTTGAATGAACCACGAGCGGTAGATTCAATTCTTTGGCAATTCTAATCCAATTTCTAAATATGCTTTCTTGTCTTTTCTTATCTTCTTCTTTTCTAAAAATGAAATAGTCTATACCAACTTCTCCTATTCCTACGATTTTGTCAATTTTTGTTTTAATGAGTTTAACATATTCTTCAAATTTATCTAAATCTAAAATCGAATAATCAAATCCTGCAGTACAGTATAATAATTTTGGATATTTCTCCATTAAACTAATTGTCTTTTCTAAACTTTCGGCATCCAAAGGAGAGCAAACGATTTTCTTTACTCCAACCTTTAGAGCATTTTCAATTACTTTATCTCTATTCTCGTCAAAAATCTTATCGTATATATGACAATGAACATCTACCAGCTCGAGTTCTTGCATATTATTATTCTACGTTTAAATTCATCAGCATCTCCTTTATTTCTTTCAGCTCAATTTCTCTATGTTTTCTTCTTAAGTTCGCAATCTCGTATTCTAATTTCTCAGCAGGAGTTTCAGGCAAATACATAGGCAATTTTGAAGGTTTTCCTTGTTTATCGATATTTACAAACACGGTGTTAACAGTGCATATGTGTCTTTTTATATTTTCGAAAGGTGTTTCAGCGATTACCTTCACCTTGATTTCTAAAGAAGTGTTCCAAACACAAGATACTACTGCATCAAGAGTTATAATATCTCCAACCCTAATTGGAGCATAAAATTCCATTTTTTCCAAACTACCTGTTACGCATATGCCTTTGGAATATCTAGAAGCTAAAATGCTAGCAACCTCATCTATATACATTAAAAGCTTTCCAGCAAACATCATATTTCCTTGAAAAGCATCTTCAGGCATTACAAGTCTGTAGTTAGTCAACCTCCATCTAAAATCTTCAAGCAAACTTACATCGTAAATCTTTTCTTTTCTATCTTTTAGTCTTTCATTTCTTACCTCTTTTCTCTTCATCGCTCTTAGATATGTATCTTTTTCATCTTCATCAGGTTCAATCTTATTCTCAATAATTCTCGGTCTTCCAAAGCGATCAACAGCTATGTAAGACATAAAAGCTTTGGTTGCAAACTTTCTTATTTTGCTTTCAGAATCTTCCAATATAACATCTACAGATACTTCCATTGAACTTTTACTTACATATTCAACTTGCGAATTTAGAATAACATTATATCCAACTTTAACAGGTTCTAAAAAGTACAAACTATCCAAAGATCCCAATACGGTAAAACCTTTTGCAACTTTTGTTGCTGCAATAGTTCCAGCAAGAACCATCCAATTCATCATTCTTCCCCCATATAAAGTTCCTATGGGATTTGAATACTCAGGCATTACATATTGCACAGCGGTAACTTTTGTTTCCTTTATTTTCATTAAATTTAGAATTTAATTAACAAAAAATAAATACATGATTAGTGGATTCGCATGATCAATCTAATTGCTTATAAATGTATACATTTAATTGTTAAGTTATATTGGTTTTAAATTTAAAATTTTATTTCTGCTTCTCCTTAACCCCTACCCATTACTCAAATTCTTTAATTTATACTTTATTTTTTGGACAAATTTTTAAGTTAAAAAACCTAAAGCTTTATATATTTACACTTTAGTGTTTTAACTAATGGAAGATTTTGTTGGAAGAGCAATAAAAATTCTAAAAGAAAACAATATCAAATGGGTTGACCTCCAATTTACGGACGTTCCAGGAAGATTTCATCACATAACAGTAAACGCAAGTGACTTTAATGAAGACTCTTTTAAGAATGGGTTTGGAAAGCTGGATGGAAGCAGTATAAGAGGGTTTACAGAAATCTATGAGAGCGATCTTGTTCTAGTTCCAGTTCCAGAAACTTTCACGGTTGTTCCTTGGAATCAAGGATTGGCAAGGGTTATTTCGAAGGTATATTGGGGAGGAGGACAAGGGAGATTTGAAAGAGATCCCAGATATGTTGCAGAAATCGGAGAAGACTATATACACAAGCAAGGCTATCAAGCATATTTTGGACCTGAATTGGAATTCTTTATTTTTGACAAGGTTGAACTTGATATTTCTTCACCCCAAGGAGGAACGGGATACAAGATATATTCTAGAGAAGCTCCATGGTCAAAAAGTGGCTCATTTTTCATAAGGTTCAAAGAAGGCTACTATCCAGTCCCACCTATAGATCAACTTATGGATGTAAGAATTGAAATAATTGAAACACTTGTTAAGTACTTTGGCTTTACAATTGAAACAACTCATCATGAAGTCGCTACTGCAGGTCAAGGTGAAATAGATTTCAGGTATTCTACCTTGGTTGATACTGCAGATAAAGTTCAAACTTTAAAGTATGTAATGAAAAATGTTGCAGCTAAAAGAGGAATGATTGCAACCTTTATGCCCAAGCCTTTATACGGAGATAATGGTACAGGTATGCATGTGCATCTTAGCTTTTGGACAAAGGACGGTACTAGAAATCTAATGTATGATCCTAATGAAAGCTATGCTGAAATTAGCCAATTAGGAAGATATGCTATAGGCGGTCTTCTTGAGCATGCAAGGTCTCTTTCAGCTATTGTCTCTCCAACAACAAATAGCTACAGAAGATTAGTACCTGGTTTTGAAGCTCCTGTTTACTTAGTTTGGAGTAAATCAAATAGAAGCTCTGTGATAAGAGTTCCCACATATTATAAAGGTATGGAAAAGTCAAAAAGAATAGAATTTAGGGCGCCTGATGCTGCTTGCAATCCATATCTCGCTTTTGCTGCAATCTCGTTAGCTGCATTAGACGGAATAAATAAGAAAATAGATCCAGGAGATCCTATCGATGAAAATGTATACAGGCTAGGCCCTGAAAAAAGAAAGCAACTTGAAATCGGAGAACTTCCACGATCATTAGATGAAGCATTGGACGAACTTGAATCAGACAATGAATACTTAAAGCCTGTATTTACTTCCTCCGTTTTAAATACATACATAGAAATAAAGAGAGAGGAATGCAGGGCTCTTCAACAATATCCACATCCAATGGAAATATACTATTACTTGGATATCTAGTAGGGATTTAATCTACTTAAAGCGAATCTAATTTCTTTTATACAACTTATTATATCATTTGTTTTTCTTCTTTTTAGTAAATCATAAGAGAGCAATGAAACTGCTATAATATCGGAAACGTGTGTAGGTTCTGGAATGGATAGTAATATAAGAGCTATTTTTCTTAGCTTATTTGATGTTGTATTATGCCTTTTAATTACGCTTATCGAATCATCAAATTTTTCTAAATCTTTTTCTAAATCCTTATAAAATTTCTTGTATTCATTCAAAATCCACTTTCTTTTTTCTTCTTTTAACACAAAGATACTTTAAAATAATATTTAAAATCTACTTTGGAAAAGAATATTCTGTATTACTAAATTAATACAAAAATTAGCCTATACCTAATATTGCCTTAGCTTCTTCAGACATCATCTCGGGAGTCCATCTAGGCTCCCATACCAAATCAACCTTTACATCTTTAACTCCTGGTATTTTTAAAACTTCATTTTTAACTTGTTCAAGAACAAAAGGACCTGCAGGGCAGAAAGGCGTTGTAAAAGTCATTTTAATATACACATTTCCATCGTCAATCTTTAGTTCGTAAACCAAACCTAGATCAACTATATTAACAGGTATTTCTGGATCATAGCAATTCTTTAAAGCATTTAAAACCTCTTCTTTAGTTACCATCGTTTAAATAAAACACTAACCACTATATATTTTTAGTATCTTGTGTTGCTATCTTTCTAAAAGCTAAAATACTTATTCGTGCAGCTACCCTTTTTGCAATTTCATAATAAGCTTTACCTGCTTCGCTTTGCTCATTTTTGATAGTTAAAGGGATTCCATCATCTGATCTTATTCTTATAATAGGATCTAAAGGAACTTCTCCCAAGAAAGGAACTCCAAGCTTTTCAGCAATAGATTTACCTCCACCATATCCGAAAATATCATGCTTTGCTCCACAATTTGGGCAAATAAAATAGCTCATGTTCTCTATTATTCCAAGAATGTTTGCATTTAATTTTTTGAACATTTGCAAAGCTTTAGTCGCTATCATATACGCTGTTGGTTGTGGAGTTGTAACTATTATTACTCCTGCAAGAGGTAGTGTTTGTGCAAGCGTTAATGGTATATCTCCTGTACCAGGAGGCAAATCTACTATCAAATAGTCAAGTTCGCCCCATTCAACATCCATAATTAGCTGCCTTAAAACATTTGAAATTATAGGTCCACGCCAAATCAAAGGCGTATCTTCTGTTATGAAAAATCCAACAGACATTACTTTTACGTTATGAACAATTGGAGGAAATATTTTTTTACCATCTGTTTTAGGAGGTTCTTTAACACCGATTATTCTTGGTACACTTGGGCCATAAATATCTCCATCAAGGATCCCTACTTTCGCTCCAAAATTAGATAAAGCTATAGCTAAATTGCAAGCAATAGTAGTTTTGCCTACTCCTCCTTTTCCACTAGCTATAGCTATTACATTTTTGACACTAGGTAGGATATCTTCTGGCATTATAGACCTTGTTGAATGCACTTTAGCTCCAACTATCACTTCTATCTTTCCTATATCTTTAATTTGTGCTAAAGCTTCTTTAACCCTTGATTCAACTTCATCCTTTAAGGGACATGCTGGAGTTGTTAAGTCAACATAAACTGTTACATCATTACCTTTAATTTCAACTTTTTTAACCATTCCCATCTTTACAATGCTGGCCCCGATTTCAGGATCCTTAACTCTTGATAGGATATTCATCACTTCTTGTTCGCTAACCATTACAAGATTTTTGTGAAGAATAAGATATTAAAAGTTATATTCGTTAAAGATAATCCATAATAGATGAACTTTTATTTCTTGATAAATTTTTATATAAATTTCCTATTTTTTCAAATTCTTTCTTTAAAATTTCTTTCATGTTGGGATTGTATAAGGCAACAGCTGGATGATACGTGCAGAAATATCTAATTCCATCCTTAATTATCTCTTTACTTCTTGCTTTTGATGGATTATTGATTCCCAAAACTTGTTTAATTGCAACGTTGCCTAATAAAACTATGATCGCTGGTTTTATAAGTTCAATTTGTTTTATAAGATAGTTGCTTATACAGATTTTGCTTTCTTCATCACTCGGTTCTCTGTTATTCGGAGGCCTGCATTTTACAACGTTTGTAATGAATACTTCATCCCTATTTATTCCAATTTCTTTTAACATTTCATTCAATACTTGGCCAGCTTTACCAACAAAAGGTCTACCTTGCTTATCTTCTTCTTCACCTGGTGCTTCACCAATAAACATAATTTTTGTTTCATAGGAACCTTCTCCAGGAACAGCATTTTTTCTATAGTTACTAAGGGGGCAAAGCTTACAGTTCTTTATTTTATTTTCAATTTCTTTAAGTTCAATAATTTTTTCCATTTAATTTGTAAAAAAATATAAACTCAAAACTTAAATTTTTAAAATTAAATCAATAAGGTTCTGTATGTACAGTTATAATAATATCTTCACCCAGTTTCTCTCTAATTAAATTCTCCAGTTTTGTAGCTAAAGTGTGAGCCTCCTCAACGGTAATATTTGCAGGAACTCTGCATATCATATCTATATAAGAATTTCCTCCTGAAAAGGCAATGAAGCATTTTTTAACTTTTATTTTTTTAAATAAATCTTCATTTGTTTTTGTTAATTCTTCTAAGACTGAATCGACCTTTTCCTTTCCAATTTCTTTTTTAGGTTCTAAATGAATGGTTATGAAATTGATGTTGTAAACATTGCTTTTTATTCTTTCTTCTATTCTATGTGCAATATCATGCGCCTCAGTAATTTTCGTGGTAGGTTCAAATTCTAAATGCATTCTTACATCGTATTTCCCACCAGTTTTACTTATTTCAACATTGTGTATTCTTAAATCACTTTTGATGTCTTTGGTAATTTTTGCAATGTTACTTTTAAGTTCGTATACCTCTCTAGAAACAGATGGTTCTGCATGAATTACAACATCTGCCTCCAAATTTCCCAACAAGATATCAACTCTCTTTTCTATTGCTTCAGTTATCTTATGCATTTCCTTTATATCGAAATTTTCTGGGACTTTAATTATTGCATCAATAAATACTTTATTGCCAGATTTTCTACACCTAATCCTTTCTACTTCAGCACCTTCTTCAGTAATTATTTTTTGAACTTCTTCTATAATACCCTTTGGGGCCCTATCCATTAATTCATCAATTGCTGATTTGGAAATTCTTATGCTAGGATATGCAAAGTAAACTGAAACTACTATTGCAGCGATAGGATCAAGATATTTCAAGATTATTGAATTTGAAATAACCGTTGAGCCTAAGATTACTATAGCTAAAATAGGCAATGTGCCATACAAATCGCTTAGAAAATGCAACGCGTCAGCTTCTATTATTTGATTTTTGTATACTTTTGCGGCCCTTATTAGAGCTCTTGATCTCCATATGTTTAGAATTATTGTTATACCAATTAACAGGATTATAAGCCAACCGTAATAAATCTCAGTTTCTTGTATGTATATTAGTCTAAAATAGCTTTCGTAAATTATGAATAATAGAATTATTATTAATATAATAGATTCAAGAAAGCCACCTATGTTTTCAGCTTTTCCGTGACCATATGTATGTTCTATATCTGAAGGCTTTGAAGCTATAAAAATTGCATAAGTAGCTATTATTCCTGAAACTAAATCAAAAAGGGAATGCAAAGCATCTGATAAAATTAAAACACTGTTGCTTATTATGAATGCAACAAATCTTATAATTACTATGCTAATAGTAACAAATAGAGATATTAACACTACATTCACTTGCTTGTTCTTTGAAATTCCCATTTAATCGCTTTAAGCTAAGAGTATATATTTCATATAAATAATTTAAAATTTTATGGTCGAATTGAATGAATTGGTTAAAGGATACGGTGGTTTTAAGAAAATTCTTGAAAAAGCTAAAGAAGCAAACATAGATATAGTAAAATTTTTTAACGAGCAAATAATAGAAAACGAAGATTTTTACAAATTCTTAGAGGTCAAATTCATTGAAATAAAAGATGGCGAAGCAGTAGCGACTTTTCCGTATAAAAAAGAACTTGTTAGGAGAGGAGGCATGATAAACGGTGGTGTAGTAATGGCGGTTGTTGATCTTGTTATAGGCATTTCGATAATGACAAAGAACGAAGGATACGATCAATTTACTGCCGAACTTAAAGTCAATTTCCTAGAACCATTAAAAGATGGTCCTTTTGTATGCAAAGGAAGAGCTATAAGAGTGGGCAAAACATTAGCTGTAGGTGAAGCCGAGGTTTACGATGCAAATAAAAAGCTTTGTTCAAAAGCAATTGGAACATGGTATATAGTCAAGTAGACTATGGCAATATCAAAACTGCTAAGAATAATACAATAGAGTTTAAGATTGTGATTATTGAACCATATTTAAAGAATTCGAAATAGCTAATTTTTACGTTATTCTTTTCAGCTATTTCCAATATTATCAAGTTGCTTGCAGCGCCAAGTATTGTTAAGTTTCCTGCTATTGTGCTTGACCAAGCTAAGGTAACCCAAATCTTAGTTTGTGAAGATAAAAATTGATGAAGAAAAATAGGAAGAAATAAAAACGTCATTGGAACATTGCTTATAATCTGACTCGTTGATACGGTTGCAAATGCAACACTTGCTAGCTGAATTATCTCGACATTATTTGGTCTAATTAAGTTAAGGAATACGTTTAAAAGACCTTCGTTATATACTGTACCCATTAAAACAAACATTGCGGAAAACATTATCAATATACCCCAATCTATATCTTCAATTATCCTTCTTCTAAGAGGTAAAACAGTTAAGATAGCAGTAGCACCAATCAAGCTTATCCAACTTATATTCAAATAATATATTCCAAATAATTGGATTAAATCTGTTAAAATGATTGCTATAAATGTAGCAGATGCTATTATAATTGTGATTTTGCTTTCCTTCCTGTTCAAATTAAAGTTTAGGCTTGTTTTTACCACTAGTTCCAATTTTTGTTTAAACTTTTCCCTTGGTGCATTAATTTCCTTTTTGAAAATAATTTTTAAATAATAATACAAAATGAAGAGATTTATCAGAGTAGGAATGGATAAATAATATAAGAAAGTTATAAAAGGCGCTCTTACTCCGCTTTCTAATGCTATTAATAAATTTTGTGGGTTTCCTAAAGGTGTAAATACACTTCCAGTTGTTACCGAAAATGCAAGGGCAAGTAATAGCACTTTTGGGTTTATATCAAGCTTTTTTGAAATCTCCAACATCATAGGAGTTGCAATTAAGGCCAATGTATCGTTCATTAGAAATCCTGAAATTACTCCTATTCCAATGACAACGAATAGCAACACATCTTCAAATTTTGAGCATCTTGAAAGTATTCTCTTTATAATATAATCAATGGCGCCGCAAAGTCTCAATGCGGATCCTATGGTGAACATGCTAAAAAGGAAGATAATTACATCGTAATTTACCAATTGATACGCTTCTTCAGGTTTGATTACATTTAGTACTACAAGCAAAACTGAAGCAATCAAAAATATTGACCATATTGGTATATCGATGTTTAGGAAGTTTTTAAATGCAATCATAAAATAAGCGAACAGAAAAAGTATTAGTGTAATGATGTAATCAACAAGCATTTTTAATCTAATTTAATGAAAGTTCAATTAATACTTTAACCAAAGCTTTTATTTGTGTATAATGTATTATGTTTAAATGAGCAATTTTGAGATAGATAGAAGAAATTTTGTATTAGGAAAAGGAAAATTCGTCGATGATATTTACCTCAAAGACATGCTCTACCTTAAAGTGGTAAGAAGTCCTTATGCTAGAGCCAGAATATTGAAAGTGAAGGGTGAGATAACTGGTTACGAACTAAAAGCTTCAATGACAGTGACTGGAGAGGAGGCCTCTGAATCAGGCATTCAAGTAGATTATCCAGTTCTTGCAACAGATTATGTAAACTATGTTGGCCAGCCCGTTGCAGCTGTCTTGGGCAAAGACAGATATGAAGCGGAAGATAAGGCAGAGGAAGTTGAAGTAGAATATGATCCTTTAAAACCTATTGTTGATCCTTTTGCAGCTTTGAAATCTGAACCTATACACAAAGGCATGAAGTCCAATGTTTTTTCTTATCATGAAGTAGGCGAAAAGATAAACATCGATGCTCCTGTTGTTATTTCCGATGAGCTTTACAACGAAAGAATAATTCCTAATCCTATTGAACCAAGGGGTATCGTTGCATATTATGACGGAAATAAGTTAAACATATGGGCTTCTACACAATCCGTACATAGTTGGAGAGAAGGATTGGCGGCTGTTTTAAAAATACCAAAAGAGATGATAAGAGTAATTCATATGGATACAGGTGGAGCATTTGGTTCAAAAGGCAGCATTTATCCTGAGTATGTTATTGCAGCCTATGCCTCGATGAAAACTAAAAGGCCTGTTAAATGGATTGAGACTCGAAGAGAACATCTCTTAGCTACGCATCATGGAAGGGGTGTATATGCAAAAATAAAGTTAGGTGCAGAAAGAGATGGGAGAATAAAGTTCATGGATGCAGAAATAATTGTTGACGCTGGAGCCTATCCTGTTGGAGTCGCTAACTTTGCCCCATGGTGGATTTGTTATCAAATAACTGGTCCATATGCAATTAAAAATCTCCATGCAGTAGGAATGTCTGTATGTACAAATAAAGTTCCTAGTGGTCCTTACAGAGGTGCTGGAAGACCAGAAGCTGCTTTCTTCATTGAAAGAATGATGGATCTTCTTGCAGATGAGTTAAAAATCGATCCTGCTGAAGTTAGACTAAGAAACTTGGTTAATGAAGAGTTTGTTTCTGTAACAAAATTAAGAGTCCCACCTGCTAAATCATTCTTTGAAGATGCAATAAATGTTATGAATTACAAAGATTATATAAGAAAAGGAGAGAAAGTTGGCATATCTTTCTTTGTTTTAATACCAAACACAAGAGAAGGCGAGTCAGCTAAAGTAGTTGTTGAGAATGGTGAAGTTAAGGTCTGGTTGGGAGGCAGCGTACATGGGCAAGGTCACGAAGAGTTTGTAAGAAAGATTGTTAGCAAAGAAATGGGAGTAAAGGAAGAAATTGTGAAGCTTATGCATTCAGATACTGAGGAGATCGATACAGGAATAGGTACATGGGGAAGCAGGAGTGCAATTTTAGCTGGTTCAGCTGTAGTAGAGGCGTGCAGAAGAATTATTGAAGATGCTAAAAAAGAATTAGGTAATAAATACTCTGTTGAGAGAATGCTAAGAGGAAAGTATGAAGCGAAGATTGTTTATGAACCAAAGGCCAATTTGAACACATTAGGTGCAAATTTAGCTGTAGCGAAAATAGTAAATGGCACAGTTAAAATATCAGAAATAATTGCTTACTATGATGCAGGAAAAGTTCTAGTAAAAGAGATGGCTGAAGGACAAGTTGAAGGTGGCTCAATACAAGGGCTTTCCCAAGTTTATTTTGAATCTGCTCCTTATAATGAAGAGGGTCAGCTTCTTGTTAGTAACATAATCGAGGCAGGCGTGGCTGCTGCACCAGAAACTACAAAAATTATTACAATATTCGCTGAATATCCTTCTCCTACACCAAACCAAGCTAAGGGATTAGGTGAAAGTCCAACAATAGGTGTACCTCCTGCTGCTGCTAGAGCTATAGAGCTCGCTATAGGTAAAAGAATAAGAAAAACTCCAATTGATATTAATGATTGGATTTTGTTACATGCATAACTTAAAGAATTTAATAGACTTACTATATATTATTTGTAGAATCAAAAATAATGAATAATCTGGACTCGCTTACATTAGAAGATTTGAAAAAAATATTTGAGCAATCAAAATATGTCGCTGATGAAAACATTCTTCTTTCGGTTTATCTTGCTCTTAAGCTTAAAAAGCCTTTGTTAATAGAGGGAGAACCTGGCTGCGGTAAAACTGAAATTGCCAAAGTTCTTTCTCAAGGTTTAAATACTGAGCTAATAAGGCTTCAATGTTATGAGGGACTTACAGCTTCTGAAACAATCTATGAATGGGATTATATGAGACAGCTTATAGAAATTAAAATAAGAGAGGGATCTAAAAATCCTGAAGAATTGGAAAATTATATATTTAGTGAGAAGTTTTTGTTAAAAAGACCACTTCTAAAAGCTGTTTTATATGAAGGTCCTTTACCTCCAGTGCTTCTAATTGATGAGATCGATAGAGCTGATGAAGAATTTGAAGGATTCTTACTAGAATTTCTCGCAGAGTTTCAAGTTACAATTCCAGAAATAGGTACATTTAAAGCAAAGCAAGAGCCTATTGTAGTAATAACTTCAAACAGAACAAGGGAATTAGGGGATGGTCTTAGAAGAAGATGCTTATATCTTTACATTGGATATCCAAGCTACGAGAAAGAACTCAAAATAGTTAGATTGAAAGTTCCTAAATTAAGTGAAAAAGTTTCAGAACAAATTGTAAGAGTTGTATCTAGAATAAGGGAGATGGATAGTATTTTAAAGAAGCCGGGGATTTCAGAAACGCTTGATTTTAGTAGAGCTATAAGTGAAACAAAAATTGATAAACTTGATTCATCAACTTTTCAGAAATTCTTGGGATGCTTAGCAAAGAATCCTGATGATTTTTCCACTCTAACTAAAATAGACTTTAGCACATTACTCTCGGAGACTATGAAATGAGTAGCGAGAAGCTAATTACTTTTGTTCTAGGTTTTGCAAGAGCATTAAGGTTTAATGGAGTTAAGGTATCTCCGATGGATTCTGTAGATGCAATAAGATCGTTAATGCTTTTCGAAAATCTTAATAGAAGAAAGATATATTCGATCTTAAAGGCAGTTTTTGTTAAAAGATTTGAAGATTACTTGATTTTCGACATGTTATTTCAAATGCTGTACAATAAAATGATGGAACAAAAACAACAAGAAGGAGAAACAGATGAAGATATTTTGAACGCTCTAAAAACATTAGATAAAGAAATAATCGCCCAAATTGTTGAAAGCAACGATAGCAACATTAACTTAAGCTATAAAGTGATGTACAGTCCTTATGAATCGAAATCAAAGAGAGAGCTACGTAATAGGGAATACAAGGATGTTATCTATGCAAGAAGATCTTTGAAGGCGTTAACGAAGCTTCTAGCGACATATAGAGGCTTAAGATATGAGAACACACGAAAGGGCTATATAGATATGAGGAGAACATACAGAAAGAATCTGACTTACGGTGGAGATATTTTGTCTTTAATGAAAAGGAACAGAAAAATGAACAGGGCTAAATTAGTCTTGGTATGCGATATAAGTGGCTCAATGGATGATCATAGTGAGAAACTATTTGCACTTATGTATTGTGTAGCAAATAAATTTCATAAATGCTCGACTTTTTGCTTTAGCACTAGATTAATAGATGTAGGAGGATACATTAGAGGTTTCACTTTTGAAAAAGCAAAAGACAATTTATCTCATAAGGTAGATATTTGGAAAAGTGGTACAAGAATAGGCTATGCTTTGAATTCTCTCATTAATAATTATCCTGGAATTTTAGATCAAAGAACGATTCTTATAATAGTGAGCGATGGATTAGATTTAGGCGATGCAGAAATTTTGAGGAATTCAATGAAAGAAATAAGAAGAAGGGTAAAGCATATTGTATGGTTTAATCCTTTGGCTGACGAAAGAGATTATAGACCCTATGCGATTGGTATGAGAACAGCTATGGAATTCATCGATGTATTTGTTCCTTTCAGTTACATTTGGAATGAAAATAGATTAAGAAAAGAAATAATAAAGCAAATAAATAATCCTTCAAACAAAGGCTATCTTTTCCAGATGGTAAGAGGATCAAGTTAATTTAAACTAAAGATTTTCAACGCTTTTTAAATTCCTAAGAGTTTAAAGCATTTAGAAGAATTCTATTAGAGATTAGATCAAATATAAGTATCCACACCATATTATAATTTTATGCATTATGAAGGAAGCTTAGAAGTTAATAGAAGCATAAAAGAAGTTTACGACTTTCTGATAAATCCTAAAGAGATCTCAACAATTGTGCCGGATTTGGAGAGCTTAGAAGTGATCGACCAGAACAATTTTAACATGAAGGCAAAAGTTGGAGTCGCTTTTATTAAAGGTACTATGAGCTTAAAATTTCAAATAATCGAAAAGCAGGAACCGAGACATGCAAAAATTGTTGGAAGTGGTACAGGTCTACAAAGTTCTGTAAACTTAAATCTTTCTTTTGATTTGCAAGAATTAAGTGAGAATTCTACATTAATTAAGTGGTCTGCAGATGTTCAATTAGGTGGACTAATAGCTTCAGTAGGTTCCCGGCTCATTGATAGCACTGCTAAAAAATATATTGAAAAACTTGTAGAAGGAATAAAAGGTAAGTTATCTTAAGATACAAATAGCTAAGAATTTTTAATAATTTCTTTAAATTTGAATTAAGCTAATCTTTGTGTGGATAATGTTTTCCACTCTTTAAGGCTATTATTTCTGCAAGTATGCTTAGCGCTATCTCAGCTGGAGTTATTGCACCGATATCAATTCCTACAGGAGTATGAAGTTTTTTCAAATCTTCTTCACTAAATCCTTTTTCCTTCAGTATGCTTATATCATGTTGAGCTCTCTTTGAACTTGCCAATAACCCTATGAATGAAATATCCTTTTTTAATAAGGTAGATAAAACAGGGATATCCCTATCTCCTTTTGTCAATACTACAACAGCATCATCTTTGTTAAAGTTAAACTTATCAAGATCAAAGTTTATATCAGTAATCAGCAAATCTGGTTCTTCTGTAAGTACCGGTTTATGATCTATAACTATAACTTCGAAATCTAAAAGCTTTCCGAATTTTATCAGATTATCTTCTACATCATCTTTACCTCCTTGGCCAATTAAAATTAGTCTTCTTGGAGGAAGGTAAGGTTCTATATAAATATGCATTGTTCCTCCACAAAAAGTTTCAACGTGAACTTCATCTTCGCTTGTTGATTTTAGAGTAGATTTTAAAGCAGTTTCAGTTTCTTCCAAAAAAACCTTTACCAATTTTGGCTGGTTGGTCTTAATAGCTTCGACTGCATAGCTACTTATTGCTGATTCTGGACATACACCTCCTAAGGTCCCGTAAATAATATGGCCTTTTGAATCTATAATACTTTTAAATCCAGGTTTTCCTAAGGATGAACCTTCTATTTTTACAACTGTAGCAATTGCAAAAGGTTGTCTTTCCTCAATAAGCTTGCTAACATACTTCGCAAAATCAGTATTTTTCATTTCAATTTGTAATTGCAATACTATGAATATATTTTTAATTAACTAATTGAAGCATTATACGATGAACATTTATTCATTTTATAGTTTTCATCACAGAATTAAATTTATATGTTTAGATCAGTTTATCTACATGTCTATGATACCGCGTCCTTTTATGTATTTTAGCCCAACAACCGAAAACGAAGCACTAGCTTTACTTAAAGATTACAAAAGCGACGCAAAGATACTTGCTGGGGGGATGAGTTTAATTCCTCTGATGAAATTAAGGCTGGTATCACCAAACTATATAATTGATATAAACAAGGTAGAATCCCTTAGCTATATTAAGCAAGAAGGAAATAAAATTAGAATTGGTGCTTTAACTAGGCATCATGACCTTGAAAAATCTGATATTCTTAAAAAGGTTCTTCCGATTATAAGTGAAACGGCTTCATTGGTTGCGGATCCTCAGGTTAGGAATATGGGAACGATAGGAGGATCTTTATCCCATGCAGACCCAGCTGGTGATTTAGGGTCATGTATAATTGCACTTAATGGAGATATAGTAATTAAATCTGAAAGCAAAGAAAGGACTGTAAAAATTGATAATTTCTTCGTTGATACTTTCACCACTTCTTTAGAGCCTGATGAAATGGTGAAGGAAATAATCGTTCAAGTTCCTAAAGGTAGAAGCGGGGGTGCATATTTAAAGTTAGAAAGAAGGGCTGGAGATTTTGCAATTGCAGCGGTTGCTACACAGATTTCATTGGATAACAAGGGAATTTGCAACTATGCCGGAATAGGTTTAACAGCTGTAGGTCCCACAAATTTAAGAGCAAAGAAAGCTGAAGATTTCTTATTAGGAAAGGAATTGAATGATAAAATTATTGAAGAGGCGGCTGAAATTGCTTCTAATGAAGCAAAACCTGGTGATGATCCATTGAGAGGATCAGCTGAATACAAAAAAGCAATGGTAAAGGTTCTAACAAAAAGGGCATTGAAGATTTCTTTGAATAGAGCAGGGGGTGGATAAAATGGCAAAGTCAGCTCCTGCTAAGATGGAAAGCAAACTTGTTCATATAAAGGTGAATGTTAACGGTGTAGACTATGAACATGATTTAGAACCTAGACTTTTATTGGTTCATTACATAAGGGATGTTCTCGGATTAACTGGTACACATATTGGATGCGATACATCAAATTGTGGGGCATGTACAGTTATTCTAAACGGGAAATCGGTAAAATCTTGTACGATGTTTGCTGTTCAAGCAAACGGAGCAAAAATACTCACTATTGAAGGCTTAGCTAAAAACGGTGAACTTCACCCAATACAAAAAGCTTTTTGGGAGAATCATGCTTTACAATGTGGTTTTTGCACTCCTGGTTTAATTATGCAAGCATATTGGTTTTTACAAGAAAACCCAAATCCAACAGAAGAAGAAATCAGGAAAGGCATTTCAGGGAATTTGTGCAGATGTACAGGTTATCAGAATATAGTTAAAGCAATAATGGCAGCATCAAAAGAAATGAAGAGGTGAGAAAGTGGCTGTAACAGAATTTACTTGGATTGGTAAACCAATAAAAAGATTAGAGGACAGGAGGTTTATAACAGGTAAAGGTAAGTACATAGATGATATCTCTTTACCAAGGATGTGTTATGCTAAGATATTAAGAAGTCCATACGCTCATGCAAGAATTAAGAAAATTGATATAAGTGGTGCATTGAAGGTAAGAGGAGTCGTAGCAGTAGTAACGGGAAACGATTTAGCTAAGCACTTCAATCCGCTACCCAATTTCGGAGATCCTAGAGTAGTGCAATATCCGTTAGCTGTAGATAAAGTAAGGTATGTTGGTGAAGGAGTAGTTGCTGTCGTTGCAGAAGACAAATATGTTGCAGAAGATGCCTTGGAGAAAATAGATGTTGAGTACGAAGTTCTTCCTGCTTTAATAGATCCAGAAAAAGCAATGCAAGAGACTAAAGTTCTAGTGCACGAATCTCTTGGATCAAATATAGTTTTTCAGAAAACAATGAGATTCGGTAACTTTGAGAAGGATTATTCCACTGCTGATATAATTGTTAAGGAGAAGCTCAGATGGAACAGGTCTTCTGCAGAGCCATTAGATACAGCTGGCGCTATTGCTGACTATGATGAAGGTACAGGTATATTGAAGATTTGGGCTAATTCTTTGACATTTACAAACTTCATATGGCTATATGCAAATTCCCTAAAAATTCCAACTAACAAGTTAATAATTCAACCAGTTAATGCAGGAGGAAGCTTCGGAAGCAAATTTTATGCTCATAAAGTTGCATGCTTAGCTGGTATGCTCTCCATGTTAACAAGAAGACCAGTAAAGTATGTTGAGGATAGAGTTGATCATATATTGAATTCAGATCACCATGGTTCTGATAGAATCTATGAGGCAGAATTGGCAGTAACAAAGGATGGGATTTTTAAAGCTTTAAGGGTGAAAGTTATAGATGATTATGGAGCTTACTTCCAGTTTGGTGTGGGAACGCATGGCAATTCACTTGCTCAAGTAACAGGGCCCTATACCATATCAAGCGTTGAATATACCGTAATAGCTGTTCTCACAAACAAAAATCAACAAGGGGCGTATAGAGGTTTTGGATCCGAAGTCACTAATTGGATGTTAGAGAGATTGGTTGAGAGCGCAAGGAGGAAACTTGGTATGGATCCTGTGGAAATAAGAATGAAGAATTTCATTCCTCCGGATAAGTTTCCATATAAAATACCAACTGGGAATATGTATGATAGTGGTAACTATCCAGCAGTACTTAGGAAGGCACTTCAAGTAATAGATTATGAAAAATGGAGGAAAATTAAAGAAGAAGCTAAGAAGGAAGGAAGATTGATTGGTATTGGAATAGCGTCTGCACAGGATAGAAGTGTTTTCAGCGCAACAGAATTTTGGTTCTGGTTTGAAAAACCAGCTGCACCTGTTACCAGTACTCCTGAGAGCGTCACGTTATCAATAGATCCTATGGGAAAAATCACTGTAACACTTTATTCACAAGCCATGTGGGGTAATAGCCCAGAAACTGTTGCAGCTCAGGTGGTAGCTGAGGAATTCGGCATAGATCCATATGATGTAAATGTAATTTACGCTGATACGTCCAGAGCGCTACCTGCAACAGGACCTGGAGGAAGCAGGTTCTCAATAATGGTTGCAGGAGCAATTAAGGGTGCTGCTGAAATATTAAAGGCAAAGCTAAAGAAGGCAGCTGCAACAATAATGGAAGTAAAAGAAGAAGATCTGGAAGTAAAAGAAGGAATGGTAAAAATAAAGGGAACAACTAAGGGGATGAAAATAGCTGAATTAGCCGCACTAGTTCACATGTTTAGACATAATTATAATTTCCCAAAAGAACTGACCTCAGGTCTAACTGCAGACTATACCTTCGATCATCCTTATACTACCTTGCCAAAAGAAGATAGAAGTGATTTAGGAGTTTTCTATCCTATTATGGCTCACGCATGTCACATTGCAGTAGTTGAAGTAGATAGGGAAACAGGATTTGTAAAGCTATTAGATTACGCAGCTGTTCACGACTGTGGAACGATAATAAATCCAAAAACACTTGAAGGCATGATTATAGGCGGTGTAGCTCAAGGAATAGGTACTGCACTATATGAACAGCATTTATATGATCAAAATGGTAATCCACTTAATGCCGACTTCACGGGCTATATAATTCCAACTGCTATTGAAATTCCAAACATTAAAGTTGATCATGTGGTTACCCCTTCTCCATTTACTCCCTACGGTATAAAGGGAGCAGGTGAAGGAGGAAGAATGATCGCTCCTGCAGCTATTCCTAATGCTGTAGAGGATGCTCTTGAAGATTTCGGAATTAAGGTTAATGAAATTCCGATCAATTACGAGAAAATTTATAGAGCGCTAAAGGAAAAATCAAAATAAAAATTTTTTATAAATATTATAGAGACAAAGATTTATCTGCGAGATCCTTATAATGACGTTTTTTGACAAAAGAAGACTGTATGACTATTGAAGATCCTTTGGAGATGGCTGGAAGCTCGCTGATTCTTAAGGTTTTCCTATAAATTTAGTTGCAATACTATGAAACGATTTTAAATGAATTTAAGCTTTAACTGGTTTCTTTTTAATGAGTTTAAGTTAACGTATTTTAAAAATAATCGATATTATTCATTTACTGTATTATCATCTTTCTTATATAAATTTTAAAACCTACAAGTAGCATTATATAAATGTTTTTTAAAATTTATATATCTCTATCAAGTTAAATACTTGAGAAAATGGCTGTAACAGCTATTTTCGGTGCAAGAGTTAAAAGAAAAGAAGACCCAAGACTCATCACAGGCAAAGGTTCTTATACTGCAGATGTAACTCCTCCTGGCTGTTTATATATAGCTTTCGTAAGATCTCCATATGCTCATGCTAGAATAAAGTCCATCAATGCTTCTAAAGCAACTTCGATGAAAGGTGTAATAGCTGTGTATACAGGTAAGGATTTGAAAGGTAAGCTTAATCCAGTTCCAACAGGTTGGCCTATAAAAACAGATCCTCCGATTAAAATTCCGATCTATTATCCTTTGCCTGTAGATAAAGTAAGATTTCAAGGAGAACCTGTTGCTGCAGTTGTTGCTGAGGATCCTTATTTAGCTAAAGATGCAGCTGAAGCAATAGAAGTTGAATATGAACCTTTACCTGCTGTAGTAAATCAAGAAGATGCAGTTAAACCAGGTGCTCCACAACTTTACGATGACATTCCAAATAATACATCTTTCGTTTGGAATCTTAAAGGAGGGGATATAGATGCTGCTTTTAAAGAAGCCGATGTTATAATTGAGAAGAGACTAATTAACCATAGGTTACAGCCAACACCGATGGAACCAAGAGCCGTAGTTGCTCAGTACAATCCTGGGACAGGTGAGCTTACTTGTTATGTAACAACTCAAGCTCCTCATATTCATAGGTTTTTGCTCTCAGTGATACTCAATATGCCTGAACACAAGATTAGGGTTATAGCTGTAGATGTTGGAGGAGGATTTGGAAGCAAGATACCAACCTATGGAATAGATGCCGTTGTTTGTCATATAGCAAGAGAGCTAGGAAGACCTGTAAAGTTTGTCGAGGATAGAAGGGAAAATTACTTAGCAACCGCACATGGCCGTGACCATGTACAATATGTTCAATTAGCTGCTAAAAAAGATGGAAGGATTTTAGGAATAAAAGTAACTTCTTATGCAAACTTAGGAGCTTATTTATCTACTGCAAGTCCTGGTGTACCGACTTACCTATTTGGCTTGATGCTTAGTGGAGCTTATAAGATTAAGGCTGTTGATTGTAAAGTATACGGCGTTCTAACCAATACAGCTCCAACTGATGCATACAGAGGTGCAGGAAGGCCAGAGGCTACTTATTTGCTTGAGAGAATGATTGATATCCTTGCAAATAAATTAAAGATGGATCCAGCTGAAATTAGAAGGATTAATTTCATAAGATCTAATGAATTTCCATATGTAACATGTACCGGAGTACAATATGATAGTGGTAACTATGAAAAAGCATTTGAAAGGGCTTTAGAGCTTGCTGGATATAGGAAACTTAGGGAAGAGCAAGCTAAAGCAAGAGCTGAAGGCAAATTGATAGGAATTGGATTATCAAGTTATGTTGAAATATGTGGATTAGGGCCTTCAAGGGCAGTAAGAGGTACAGGATTTTCACTCGGTCTTTACGATAGTGCAGTAATAAGAGTACATCCTTCTGGTAAGGTTACAGTTTTAACCGGAACAAGTCCTCATGGTCAAGGAGAGGAAACAGCGTTTGCACAGATAGTAGCTGAAGAGTTTGGGATTCCAATAGATGATGTTGAAGTTGTCCATGGAGATACTGCAATGATACAGTGGGGAATGGGAACATATGGAAGCAGAACAGTACCTGTAGGTGGGGGAGCAATCGTTCTTGCTGCAAGAAAAATATTGGATAAAGCAAAGAAAATCGCTGCTAATATGCTTGAAGTTAAAGAAGAAGATATAGTTTTTGAAAAAGGAAAATTCTATGTCAAAGGTGCTCCTGCAAGGGCTGTAACATTCCAGCAAGTAGCTTTAGCTTCATATCAAGGAGAATATTTACCTGTTGGAATGGAGCCTGGATTAGATGCAACTGCATTCTATGACCCTGAAAACTTTACTTTTCCGTTTGGTACACATGTATGCGTAGTTGAAGTTGATAAGGAAACTGGTCAAATAAAGATACTTAAATATGTTTCCGTTGACGATTGTGGAAGGCAAATCAATCCTATGATAGTTGAAGGCCAAGTTCACGGTGGAATAACTCAAGGATTAGCGCAGGCATTATGGGAAGAAGCAGTTTATGATAAGAATGGAAACTTAATGACAGCTACTTTACAAGATTATGTCATACCTACAGCTGTTGAAGTTCCAAACTTTATAACCGATTATACAGTAACACCATCTCCCCATAATCCCTTGGGAGCAAAAGGAGTGGGTGAAACAGGTACTATTGCAGCTACTTCAGCAATAATCAATGCAGTTGTTGATGCACTTTCTCACCTTGGAATAGATCATATAGATATGCCATTGAGAACTGAAAAGATCTGGAGAATTCTAAGAGAAAAATTAAAGTAAATAGAATATATTTTCCGTAATTTAGTTTTTTATTGATGAAAAATTTAGTTGAATTTGAAGTTCATTCATTCAAAAAAGAAAAAATAATTGTTTATAAAGATCCATCGTATGAGTTGAGGGAAGATTTCGTAGCTATCGAAGAACCATTGGAAATAAAGGTAAAATATTCAAACCTTCCAGACTCACCTATAAGTTTATCTACAACAATGAGGACTCCTGGAAATGACTATGAGCTTGTAGCTGGTTTTCTATATTCTGAAGGATTAATAAATGATATCGAAGATATCGTGAGATTCCAATATGAGAAAAATCTTCTTGGTCGAGAAAATATTAATAGCGTATTGGTTGAAATTAAGTCTAACAAATCTAAAGATTTAGATAAATTTAAAAGGAACGTTCTAACAAATTCAAGCTGTGGTTTATGTAGTGCAGTTTCTATCGATCAAGTTTATAAAAGAATTCAAAGATTGCCAAGAGGAGATTTTAAAGTGAATGAAGAGTTGATTTTAAAACTTCCAGATACTTTGAATTTGCAACAAAGCATCTTCTATAAAACCGGTGGGGTTCATGCTTCTGCATTGTTTGATAAAGAGGGTAAATTATTTTGCATAATGGAGGATGTTGGAAGACATAATGCTATGGATAAACTCGTAGGAAAAATGCTTTCTGAAAAAAAGATTCCTTTGGATGATACTATAGTATTGTTTAGCGGAAGAGCAAGCTTTGAATTAGTTCAAAAATCAATAATGGCCGGTATTCCTTTTATTGCTGCAATAGGAGCACCTAGCTCACTAGCCATAGATTTAGCTAAATCATTCGATGTAACTTTAGTTGGATTTTTAAGGAATGGAAGGTTTAACGTTTACTCAGGTTTCCATCGTTTAAAAGAAATAGATAAATTAACATGCAGAACGAAAATATTCTAATAGACGCATTTGGAAGGGTAGCAAAAAAGTTAAGAATCTCCGTCACAGATAAATGTAATTTTTCATGCATATTTTGCATGCCTTCTCAACCAATTTGGATCCCTAAAGAGGAAATCTTAACCTATGAGGAAATTGAAAGGCTTGTCAGGATATTTGCAAAACTTGGAATTGAAAAAGTAAAATTAACCGGCGGTGAGCCTCTTGTTAGAAAAGATATAGAGATTTTAATTAAAAAGATTTCAAATATAGAAGGAATCAAATCTGTTAGTATTACAACAAACGGCTATTTCCTACCTGAAAAAGCAAAAACAATTAAAGAAGCAGGAATTGATAGTTGTACTGTAAGTTTGCATAGCTTAGATAAGGAAAAGTTTAATTCAGTAACAGGAAGGGACGTATATGATAGAGTACTTAAGGGCATTCAGGCAGCTATTGATGCAGGTTTTAAAAAGGTAAAAATAAATACGGTTATAATAAGAGGTTATAATGAAAACGAAATTTTAGATCTAGTGGAGTTTGCAAGGAATAATCGATTGATACTTAGATTCATCGAATACATGCCCTTTGATGGCCTTCATCTTTGGAATTTAGATAAGGTAGTAACAGGCAAGGAAATACTTCAAGTTATAAAGAGAAAGTATGATTTCGAAGAAATTCCAAGAGAATCAGGTTCTACTTCCAAAAATTACAGATTCAAAGATGGAAAGGGAGAATTTGGTATAATAACTTCCATATCTCAACCTTTCTGTTCGGACTGTGATAGAGTAAGATTGAAGGCTGACGGAAAGCTTGTTCCTTGCATGTTTAGTAAAGATGAATATGACTTAAAAGTTCCTCTTAGAAAAGGTGCATCTGATGAAGAACTGATGAAATTGATAAAGGCTTACTATTATAGAAAGTTTAGAGGTGTTGAGACGCTGATAAAATCCCATATTTTGCCCAAACATATAAGACCTATGCATACAATAGGCGGTTGATTAACTTATTGTCTCAAAATCCAAGCTAAAAATATAATGGATAGTAACATCAAAGTATTCAATGGAATAAGTGGAATCGCAACATCTGGTCCATAATTGAGGGATAATAGAAAATATACGCCAGTTGCAGTTACACTCTCTATAAATATCAACGAGGTAAATATCGCAAAATAGTTTGTTATTCTAGACTTAATTGATCTTCTGTTTTTGAACGCTATTATTAACATCCATAAAGATAGTATTGCAGTTGCAATAGCTAGCGAAATATTAATAGGCCAAAATATGGGTGTCATATGTATTTAGCCTCTTTACTAAATAATTCTTCCAAATATTTCTTTTTTATCATTGCAATTGAAGAAGGGAAAATTAAAGAACCATACTTTTCAGCCTTGGGATTAACAACAAGCCCATTTTCAATTAGTATTCTAATATGATGTTCAACAGTCTTATAATCTAAGTTAAGTTTTTTGGCTATTTGATGCATGTTCATAGGACAGTTTAAAATCTCCTTCATGATTTTAATTCTCGTAGGCCCACCTCTGCTTCCAATGAAAACCCAAAACCAAATTTTTTCGTAATCATCATCCATTAGTTATTAACTAATATTAGTCAATGTTGGGTAAAAATATTGGTTTAATCAATTTTTTATTTTCTGATTTAAAGCTAAATATAAAAGACCTTGCTTGAATATTTTTATATTGGAATTATTATTTTAATCGAACTATTATATATTTCCCCGATTTTTTAGAATCATAATTATTACTTAAGATTTATCTTTTCATTTTACTATATCTTTTACTTAGGATTTTATAAGAAAAATTTTTATAGGTTTATTTGCCAATTATCATATGGCCTTACCTGCAGTTGTAATAGGCTTTGGAGCCTACTCCGTCGCAGCTATTCTAACAGGATTGAATATATCAGGCTTTGATAAAAGTGAGACAGCGGGAAAAACTCTTGGAATATATGCTTTTATGGCTTTTATCGCTTTAGCTTTTAATTCTTTTTCCTTTATATCACAGCCCCATTAGGAAATGTACCCCCCGCTTCTACTCTTCAACTAATATTCGCTCTCTTAACTTTTTTATTCTCAATTGTTTGGCTTGGTTTTTCTCTGTGTCTATTTTTCAACTGGGATTTAAAATATGTAGGTTGGGCAGCGTTTGTACTGTTTTTGCATAACTTAATTGCATTCATTATTCTTTTTGCATATGGAAGTAGCTTTAGTCCTGCAGCGTTCGCAATATTGCAAATAAATAACATATTATATCTTTTTGTAGAGTTTGGCTTTTTCCTGCGCACACATGGGAGAATATCTGCTAATTACAGGCATATGGATTATTACTTTCAGGTTTCGCAAACTTTGCAGTAACATTCTACTTAGGAGGAGCAGTTTAGAACTTCGTTATAACTTTCAAAAATATATATTTTTAAGAATTATAGTTATTATATGTCAGCTTCCTATGTTGCATATACTGGAATAAATGATGCAATATTTACTATAAATCTTCCATACGTAAAGTTTGGATTTGGGGCTTCTAAGGAAGTGGGTTTTGAAGCAAAAAAAATTGGGTTAAAAAGTGTTCTTTTAGTTGCAGGCAACAGGATATCTCAGACTAAATTATTTGAAGAGATTAGAGCTCAGCTTGAAGAGAATGATATTAAAGTTTATACAACAAATAAAGTTCATATAGAGCCTGAGGATGAGCATTTAATTGAAGCTTACAGGGAAATAAAAAATTTACCAATCGATGGTTTTGTCGCATTAGGCGGTGGATCAACAATTGATACAGCAAAAATCTTGAATCTGCTTTACACATATCCATCTGATCTAAACGACTACATAAATAAGCCTGTTGGAAAAGGTATGATGCCACCTGGTTCCCTAAGGCCTCTCATAGCAATACCAACAACTGCTGGAACCGGAAGTGAATCTACAAGTGTTGCTATATTGGATGTTAAAAAGTTGAAGGTTAAAACTGGGATAAGTAATCCTTATATGAGACCAACAGTTGCAATTATAGATCCTTTAACCACAATAACAATGCCTCCAATGGTAACAGCTTCAACAGGCTTAGATGTATTGAATCATGCTATTGAATCATTCACAACCAAACCCTATACATCAAGGCCTGCCTATAAAAATCCTGCTGAAAGACCTGTTTATGCAGGATGCACTCCTTTAGCTGATGTTTTTGGAGCTAAATCTATAGAGTGGGTAAATAAATACTTAAGAAGGGCTGTGGCAAATCCAAACGATATTGAAGCAAGATATTATATGATGCTTGCAGCAAGCATTGCAGGGATAGGCTTTGGTCATGCAGGCGTTCATGTACCACATGCAATGGCCTATCCCATAGCAGGTATGATAAGAAGATGGTATCCTGAAGATTATGAATTTGGTTATCCAATTACTCCACACGGAATTTCCACAGCTGTTCCTGCAGTTGCTGCCTTTAAATACCTTGCACCTTTTAATGCAGAAAAATTTGCAATGGTGTGTGAAATATTAGGTTATGAAACAAAAGGCTTAACACCGCATGAAATTGGTAACTTATTGAGTGAATATTATATAAAATTTCTTGAAGATTTGAAAGTGCCTACAAATTTAAGAGATTTAGATTTCACAAAGGAAGATATGGAACCTCTTATAAACGGTACCTTAGCTCAGCAGAGATTGCTTTCTTTAGCTCCAAAAAATATAACTAAAAGAGATTTAGAGAAAATATTTTCCGAACTTTTATAAATAATAATTTATTTTAATAATTTTTTATATTTTTATGGAAAAAGACTGGACTATAAAAAATTGGGTTAAAGTTATCGATGTGAACCTAAAAGGTATGTTTAAGTTTGCAAAAGAAACTGGAAAAGTTATGTATGACTATTACAAACAGTTTAAAGGAAAGAAAAATGACTCGACGATTAACATGGCCTCGGTTTTTGCTGAGATTGTAATGCCTAGGCAAGTAGCATATGCTACCTCGAAAGGGGCTATAAAGCAAATGACAAGAGTATTGGTTACTGAATGGGCCCCTTATGTTCGCCTGACTTCCTCCACGATTTGAAAAGGTCGAGGGTTCCCTTTTCAAAGCATTTCATCGTTCCACTCAATTGATTCGTAGTTACATCTCGCATTTGCTGGCAGTAAGGTGTCACAGAGAACCACCCTCATATATGCTTCTCAGGATCCCAAAATTAGATAAAATGGAGATCCTCATTGAAAAATAAAATAAAAAGTTTGCTGTATGCTGAATGCTTCTCCCTCAGTCTCATTAAGCCCTCTATCGAGCTTAGGAAGAGCGTTACTGAATTTCCTAAAAAAATTTAAATTTTAATTATTTAAGCCTTTTCATCCTCGCTTTAAAGGACAGGGCTTTAATTTATGTAAATACATTAGGCTCTTGTTATATTGAAACTCCTTTAGTTAGGCGGGTTATGAAAGATAAAATATGGTATGAAAATATAAGGCAGAGAAATGTGTTTAGAAGATTTGGAAAACCTGAAAAAGTTTTAGGTCCCGCAATATTTTTAGCTTCTGACGCTAGTTCGCTAATTACGGGTTCTTTGATACTTCCGGATGCAGCATAGCATTGGTTTGGGGAGTTGGACAGGATTGGAACATTTTGAAGATTAAAGTTCTTTATAAAAACTTAAAAATTTATAATTAGATTATATTTATGTCTCATGGCTACAGGTGTAAAAAGAATTTATATGCTTGATTTTGGAATGCTCGCAGGAGAAAGAGGATGGTTTATACCTGACCCTGCCATGATAATGGAAAGGGGTAAGCCAAAGCCTGCTGAATGGGTAGACATCCCTGTTACAGGCGCGATAATTGAACATAAAGACGGAATAATTCTTTTTGATACAGGTGTGCATCCGGAGGCTGCAGAAAAATGGCCAAAGCCTACTTTCAACGTATTTCCAGTAACATCTTTTAAGAAGGAAGAACATACAATCGAAAATCAGCTTAAGAAGATCAATTTAACAACTAGGGATGTAGCTTTTGTTGTTTTCTCCCATTTGCACCTAGACCATGCAGGCCAAGCATTTATTTTTAAAGACCATAATACTCCAATGGTAGTCCATAGGAAAGAATTGCAAACAGCTTTGTATAGAATATGGATGAACAAAGGAGGAGCTTATTTAGACTTAGATTTAATGTCTTTAAAGGGAGCAAATTGGTTTGTTTATGATGGTGAATTCCTAGAACTGCTTCCTGGTGTTGAAATTCATTTCTCAGGAGGTCATACTCCTGGACATGTTATTCTAAAGATTTTGACCGATGCAGGTAATACTTATATATTCACAGGCGACTTCGTACATCTGAGCGAGGAATACGAGGTAGAAAACAAAGGATGGCTTCTAGAAAACAGAGAAGATTATATAGCAAACTTGAAGAAGATTAAATTATGGGCAAAAAGGTCAAAGGCCAAGGTAGTAATAAGTCATGATCCTCAATTCTGGGAAAAATATCCTAGGGCTCCTTCTTACTTAGAATGAAGTTTTTTAAACATCTATTAACAATCATATTCAATTTTTTTATTAATAAAAAAGGTTATAACTAGGAATGCTACAATAATAGCTGTAGCAGCTGTTGTAATTGTAGTGACAATAGGCATACACTTTGCTTTCTTTTATAAACCCAAAGCGCCTATACCGTTACCCAAAGACACTTTAATAATAGGTGTTACTGATAGAGTAACATAGATTAATCCTGCAAGCGCTTATGATTTCTTCACGTGGGAAGTGTTGAACAATATCATAGCAGGTTTAGTAACTTATATAGAAAGGCTTAAAATGAAACAAGCTAATGCAAGAGCTTTAAACGGTATTGATTTGAATGTAGAATTAGGTGAAGCGTTAGCTTTAGTCTGAGAATCAGGAAGCGGAAAGACCACAACCGGAAAGCTTTTGGTAAGATTATTGGAACCTTCTGAAGGAAGAATAATTTTTAATGAAAATGATATAACGCATCTTAGGGGGAAAATTTGAGGAAACTTAGGAAGGACTTACAGATCATCTTCCAAGATCCATATGCTTCATTGAATCCTCGAATGAAAATAGGAAACATAATTTCTGAACCTTTATTGGAACACGAAATTTGCAAACCTAAAGAAGCACTAGAGGAGGCAAAGAAAATGCTTGAGAGAGTTGGATTAATTCCATCTGAAGCATTTTATTCTAAGTATCCTCATCAACTAAGCGGTGGTCAAAGACAAAGAGTAGCAATAGCTAGGGCCATGATTTTAATGCCAAAGTTTGTAGTGGCTGATGAACCTGTTTCAATGATAGATGTTTCTTTGAGATTATCAATTTTGGATCTTCTTCAAAGTTTTAAGAAAGAATACAATATGTCAATGCTTCTGATAACCCATGATTTAGCAATAGCTTCAATTATTTCCGAAAGATTAGCAGTCATGTACCTTGGCAAGATTGTAGAAATAGGTCCAACTGAAGAAATAATGAATAGACCAGCTCATCCTTATACAATTGGACTGTTATCTTCAATACCTTCAATTGGAAAAACTGAGAAAAAGATAAAAATATTAGGCGAAATTACAAATGCAATAAATATACCAAGCGGTTGTAGATTCCATCCACGTTGTCCATTCGCTACAGATAAGTGTAAAAGGGAAGAACCTAATTTTATAGACTTGGGAAATGGACATTATTCTGCATGCCATTATTCATCGAATTTTATAAAAAAAATAAAATAAAAAAATTAAGCTAAATATGCGTATTCTGTATAATAGGTAACAGAGTCTGCAACTGAACTCCAGATTCCTACTTCTACCCATTTATATTGTCCTCCCTGTTTAATTATTGTCCAGAATGCATAATCTCCTGCAACTCTATCATTGTTTGAATCCAAAGGTATCCAGCCTGAAGCACCAAAGTATGATGATGCTTCCTGTGCTAGTATCTGATTTACTTTAACTGGATCGTAAGCGTTTACTTCTAAAATTGCCTTTACTAATATCCATGCAGCATCATACGCAATGTATGCATAATTATCTGGTTCTCTTCCAAGCTGAGATAGTATATACTGTCTTACTTTTAGGGTTATATTATTAAAGGTTGGATTGAAAACTGGATGTATCATCTCTGTCTTTATGTTAAATTCTGCTGTGGTTGTATCGCTTATGAATGAACCTGCTCCTTGTGTTGCGTCTGAACCAAACCATCTTACTTGGCTAAGCGTTGGATAAGTTGCAGCTACATCTATTAACAAATGACCTTCATCAAAAGAATTTAGGACAACCCCTACTTTATCTGCGCCGTATTTCTGTATTGCAGCTGAAACTCTGCTATTTAAGTCTGCTACAACAGCGCTGAAATCTTTTGTTTCAGGAGGATATTGTACAATTTCGAACTGGCCTCCTAACTGTTGCCATCTACTTGCTATACCGTTGGATAAGCTATCTCCCCAAGAATCATGTCTTGCTACAATTACCACATATCTTATTCCTGCTTCCCACATAGCTCTTGCTATTGCATATGCTTGGAATTTATCAGGTGGGTCGAATCTAAATATGAAAGGTTTAGGAACTGCAAGTTCCATTGAAGTTGAAGAAACGCTTACAATTATAAGCTGATTACTTTGTGCATAATTGATAATGTTCTTTAACTCGGCACTTGTAACGGGTCCTATAAAGAATTTGATTCCCTGTGCTGCCAAAGTTTGAAGTTTGCTTAAAGCCTGATCTGGCTTTGTTGCAGTATCTTCAACGACAAATTGTACTTGAACTCCAGGCTTAGCTGTTGCTAACCAATTGTTAATATCAATTTGAGCAAGCTGTAATGCTGCTCTCTGGGTTTGCCCATATGAAGCTAGGTCTCCTGATAAAGATAATATTGCTCCTATCTTTATTACAGAAGGCAATCCTGTTGTAGGTGCTGTGATGGAGCAGGATTCACTGCAGGATACACAAAGTATCCAACAGCTACTCCTATTATCAATCCTACAACAGCTAAGGCAATTCCTTTAGGTATCCAAGAAGCTGCTTGTGTTGCCGTGATATCATAAAAACGATATGATTATATAAATCTTTTATTAATCCTAAAATATTTTCCTATCTTTTCTTATGTTATATATTATTTGAAGTTATAGAATATCTTAGTATGGAAAAGGAATCTGTATTCGTTTATATCTCAGCTATCAGATTTGAAAGAGATCTGGCTAAATACGACATGTTTACTATGAAATCGATAATAGAAGAAAAGTTAAACTTATTGAAGGAAAAGCTTAAAGATGGTTTAATCTCTTTTAAGCGTTATTTCTCGTTGAGACATAACTGCGATTTGATAGTTTGGATTAGTAGTTTTGAAACAAGCGCTATATTTAATTTTAGATTAATGATTAAAAATATCTTATTTGGTTTGGGTTATGAAGACTTCTCTTTGCTCTCTTTATACAAACCATCTCCTTATCAAAAAAAGGTTGATCTTGCATCTTATTTGAAGCTTGAACCTTTAAGATATTTCATCGCTTATCCAATGAAAAAAACTCCTGATTGGTATTTGATACCTTTTGAAGAAAGAGAGGAAATGATGAGAGAACATATATCGATAGCTGTTAACCATCCAAAGGCCAAAGGAATAAGATCTTACACAACTTATTCATTTGGAATAGCGGATGATGAGTTTGTTGTAATCTATGAAGTTCCATCTTTGGAAACATGGGTAGAAGTTGTTGAAAAACTTAGAGAGGCTAAAGTTAGAAAGTGGACATTAAGAGAAGAACCTGTGCTAGTTGGAGAGAATTTTTAAATAAGAAACATTGAGCAAATAAATCCATTTTTAATTACCTATTTATTTTTTTATATTAACGCAACTGTTTATACTAAATAATATGCGGATAAAAATAATAAACAAAGTTCTAGAAGGAGGTGAAGAGAACGCAATTAAGAGATTATCCGAAATTATAAACATCGCTATTAAAGCGAGTTCACTTTTTGAAAGTACTTTAAACGGAAGCAATGAATTAGAAAGAATAAAAGAGCTTGAGAAGAAAGCAGATTTTGTAACCATTGAGCTTGAAAAGGACATTTCCTCTGGTTCTGTAGCTCCTAGTTTGATCGATAATTTCATAAGGCTAGTTGATTTAGAGGATGGAATAGTTGATTGTATTTACAATTTAGTTAAGAAGATTCTGAGGCATAGAATAAGGGAATTTGAAATTGAAAACGAATTAAATATTAAATTGAAAAGAATGAATGAACTGATAAAACAAGCACTTGAATTGCTTAAAAATATGCACTCAAGTGATAACTTGAAGGAGATAATTAGTATGAGAGAAGCTGTAGAAAAAATTGAAGAGGAAGGGGATGAGATAAAGGATTCTTTACTTGATATAGCTTATAAGAAAAACTTGGATTTTAAGTCCTTTTATTTTATAATTGAAGTTGCCCATGAGGCTGATAATGCGTTGGATAAATGCGAGGACTCCGCTGATGTTTATTTTACTATCATGTCATCAATATTATCCTAGCAATTGGGGCCTTTATCTATAATAAACATATTCCTAATTTTCTTATTAGTAGCGATAATTTCAGGCAACAATTTACCAGTCTGTTCAGGAACAATCATTGCTACAAGAATTGTAAGTAAAAACAAAGGAATATTGTTGACAATATTAGGCTACATAAGCGGATTAATTTTACAAGGGGGTTTTCTTAAGAAGGCAGCTTTTGTTATATTTCCAATTAGATCTGAAATTAACTTAAGCCTATCTATATTGATTGCACTTCTAATATTTTCATTTTCACATGTAATGAGAATACCTCAATCTTTTTCAGTAAACTTTGCAAGTTCATTGGTAGGAATAAGCTTAGCTTTAAATGTTATTGTTAATTGGGACTTTATTCTAAGCATGATAACTTTTTGGATATTTGCACCTATTGCATCGATAATATTGATGATTTTATTAATGAATCTAAGTTCAAGGTTTATAAAAAGAGATAAGATATGGTCTACTTTAGCTAAAATAAAGTTAATCTTGATTATAGTTTCCTTTTTCAATGCATTTATCTTAGGAGCAAATACCTTAGGATTTTTGTACAATGTTGCATATTTGGGTCAAATCACAATAATGCTCTTCATATTAGCAATTGTAATTGGTAGTTTCCTGTTCAGTTCAGGAGAAATTAGAAGGATAAGCTTTGAAATTGTCCCCTTACGCTACATAAATTCTATAGTTTCCTTGGCTATTTCAATCTTTGTTTTAGAAATTGCTACTCTTCTAAGTTTTCCAATATCCAATACTCAAACATTTACTGCAAGCTTGTACGGTGCAGGCCTTAGTTATAAAACAAGAATTATTCTTAAGAGACCTTTGATTACGATAGCTGTTGTGTGGATTGTTGGAGCTTTCTTTAGCTTTTTACTTGGTTATCTTTTAATCAAAGCTTATTTTATTTTATATAATTTTTAAGTTTAAAAGAAAGCTTTAAAAATAAAACAGAGAAAAATTTTAGCAGTGCTAGTATCTATAACACCTGAGATCGCGATCGAAGAAGTTCCTATATATGCGGGAGGCTTGGGTGTCTTAGAAGGTGATAAATTCATTGAAGCATCAAAGCTTAATAAACCGTATCTTGTTCTTACACTTTTTTATCCAAAAGGCTATGCTAATTACGCTTTGGAAAACGGAATCATAGAGCTGAACCAAGATTATTCGGAATATGAGAAAAATTTAAACGATGAAGGGGATTTCGAGATTAAAACCAATTTAGGCTATGTAAAATTGAAGGCTTTATCATTATCAAAAGAGAGTTCAAAGGTTGTGTTTTTTAAAGCAGTTTATCCAGATTGGGCTGTAAAGGCTACTAGCAAATTATATATTGAAGAAAGCAAGTTTGATTATGAGTATAAGTATGTTATACTTGCTAAAGCATCAGTTGAATATATCAATAGATTAGAAGATGTTAATGACGTATATGCACAAGAATCCTTAGCTGGTCTGGCTCTAATTCCGTTGCATAAAAGGTTTAGAACTCACTTAGTAATTCATACACCTGGACCTTGGGGTCATCCGGTTTTCTCTTCAAAAACTCTCGAAGATGAATTTGGAATACTCTTAGATGAGAAAGAAGTTGTTTTAACAAAGCTATTAATTAAGTATGCAGACTATGTACATACGGTATCATTAAAACACAATGAATTAACTAAAAAAATGTTTCCAAGATCAGATTTTACACCTATTACAAACGGTGTTAGTTTTACTAGATGGATGCATGATGAAATTAAAAAAGTATACTTTGGAGGAAACTTAGAGAATCTAACAAAAGCTAGAAAGATTATTAAAGAAGAATTTTTAAAATTTTTGAAAAACTACAAAGAAGAAATAAATAAAGATGCTTTCATAGTGGTTTGGGCTAGAAGAATGACAAAATACAAAAGACCATACCTGATATCTAGAATTATAAGAGATATTGGAAACAAACTTGACAATGTTATGTTTGTAATTGCAGGGAAAGCGCATCCTAAGGACTATGATGGAATTAATTACATGAATGAATTTGCTTCTTTAAGCAGAGAGAATAAGAATGTTATTTATATTCATGATTATACAATAAAAAATGCAAAGATTATCCTATCAGGAGGTGATTTACTTTTATTCACTCCTTTTTCTGGTTGGGAGGCCTGTGGAACAAGCTATATGAAAGCAGGAATCAACGGAGTACCGACCTTATCTTCTAAAGACGGCGGTGCAATTGAAGTAATTGTCGATGGTTACAACGGTTGGTTTTTTGGAGAGGATATAAGAGATTTCATCGATATTTTCCATTCTTCGATTAAAGATATTGATGAAAAAGATTATTCGGAACTTGTTAGCAAATTTTTATACATTGTAGAGAGAGCTGGTAAAGATCCTGAGTGGTACAACCAAATAACTAAAAACACCTTTATCTCTTTTGTTAAATTCAGCAGTATAACAAAAATCTTTAATAGTTATTTTTTATAACAAAATCTATATAGAATTAGCCTTTCAAATTCAAAGCTTAATGATCTAATCAAATCATATTAAATTTAAAATTAAGCTAGTCTTACAATTACCTTAAAATTAATAGTTTTAAATAATCTTGAGCAGAATATTTCTTCAAACTTTTTATTAAAAATGAAAATCCCTTTAGTTGTTCCGCGAAAACTATAATACATAGTTCCGAATAGCCTGTGAAATTCTTGGTCATAAATTTTAGCTTTGTTTGAATAATCTATCCAATAAGGTATGTAGCCTGTGTATGAAGATCTTTTATCATCGAAAACAACCACACCATTAGCAAACCTGTTTTTGAGCTTAATGTAATGTCTTTCCTTATTTCTTATATATCTTATTTCTGCATAGATATTATTTTTAAAAATATAAGCATTCTCAATAGCAAATGTAATTTTGAATTTAATCAATTCAATTACTAAATGGAAAAATATAAGCTTCTTCATTTAACAAATTTAACTATAAAATCGCTACCTAAATAATTAAAAGGAAAAATTTTATTGATAAATATTTCTATATTTGCTAGTCTATATATCAACTTCTTATTCCTTATTTTTGAATTTCTATGCGGAAATATGATTCCTACCCCAACAATTTCTTCTATTTTAAAATTTCTGAAATAATTCTTAATTTCCAATGGATTCAAAAGTGAAAACTTTATACTCTTATAAATTCCGAATTTTTTTCTCGGTTTGAGTGTTATTAGATCGTATAAGCACCATCTATTGATTACAGAAACCAAAAATACTCCCTCGTTACGTAATAATTTATATAAGTAGAAACTTAATCTTTCGATATTAGGTTCAGCATTTATGGGTCCAAAATAAGAATAAGCAAGATCGAATGTATTTTCACCGTATATTTCAACCAGTTTTTCAATTCCTGATGCTGGTAATTTATAGGTTTCAATATTCTTTATGCCTAGTTTCTTTATCTTTTCCTTTAAAACATTTAACATTCCTTCGGAAACATCAATGGCAACAACATGGATACCGTTAAGAGCTAAAGGAATTGCTTGAAGGCCTGTACCACACCCTATATCCAATGCAAGCTTTACCCCTTTAGAATTTTTTAAAAGATAATCTATTGTTATCAAATAAGAAACATACGAGCTTTTGTTTAACAAAATTTCACTGTCGTAAGTTGAAGAAATTTGAGTGAAGATGCGATCTATTTCATCATAATATGTTTTTTCATTCACGATTATAATATATTTTGAATATTATAAAAATTGAGCGTCAAAGAATTTACCTAGAATTTCTTACGAATTTTTAATTATCATTAAATTTAATCAGAATATAATTATTATCAATTCTATATAAGAATCTAAATTTTTTAGTTATTACAGCATTCGAATCTAAGGATTTGAACGATTTAGCTGTTTCTAAATCAATCCCGTAAGCAGACTCTATTAACAATCTTTCACCTTAAGATCTTGCAGGCTCATTTTACCCATATCAACTCCTTTTGCTAGACATTTATCCTTATTGCTTTGGCAGTTCTTTAATCCTTTCTTATTCAATTTTTATGCGTATAAATATGTTTTGAATATTTTGTTCAATTAAGGTTTAAAATTTTTCATAAATTAACTTTAAAACTTACGCTTACCGAATTTTTGCTAACTTCTATCTTCGGTATAATATTTAGCGCATTTTTGAACGCAGATTTTAGCCATATGCTTAGGAATTTAGAATATTTCTCTCCATATACATGTTGAAAAGTTAAATAGTACTCGTTTACTTCTTTTTTCATCTCGCATTCAGCTAGTTTTCCATATTTACAATATAAAAATAAAAAATTAAGAAAATTGTTTAGATTAAATTCTTTAAACCAAAATCTGGTCATATCTTTAGGATTTCTGCTTCCCATATCTTCAGCAATTTTATTGAATACTTCATCTTTAATTGATTCATGTATAATTTGAAATCCATCCCGAGTTATCGATACCATTCCTAGCCTTTCTGCAAATCTATCCCATTCAATAAATTTCTTTAAAATTAAATTGACCAAAGAATTATAACTTAATCCCCTCATTTGTGCTTCACGTTGCAATAATAAGTCATCATCTTCATTCAATCTAATACTTCTAATTACAGTTTTCTTTTTGTGGTATTTTTGCATTAAAATATATTACTTTGTAATACATATATAGTAAACGTCCTACTTAAATGCTTCAAAAATAAATTTGCATATGGCAAAAATAGAAATTCCTAGTGGAAAAATAATACACTACGTTGACCCATATTGTCCATGGACGCTATGCGCCGAACCCTACATTAGAAAAGTGGAATATGAATACGATGGAATGATTAAAGTTGAATATAGATGTGGTGTTGCTGTGGATAACATTGATACATGGTTTAAAGAAACTGGTTTTACTTTAGATTCTGTAAAGTCATTCCATAAGAGCATAATAAAAAAATCTAAAATACCTTTTGATGAAGCATTTATAGAAAAAACAGGATTAAAAACTAGTTTAAATGCATCAAAATTGTACTTTGCATCAAAATTAATCAATAAAAAAAATTCTAGAAAATTTCTAAGATTGTTATTAGATTCATTTGTAGTAAAGTCAGAGAAAGAAAGCCAAGAGTTATTTGATAGATTGGCGAAAAATTCTAATTTTAATTATAATGAATTAGTAAACCTATCTAGTTCTTCAAGCTTTCAAAGAAGGTTTTTAAAAGAAGTTAGCAGTATGCAAGTTGAAGGTGCAACATTTTATAATTTTATTTTTGAAACTTTAAACGATAAAATCGTAATAGATGATATATTCGATTCCAATAAATTAGAAAGCATTATAGAGGAAAACGTCACTGGTATTCAAAAACAATCTGTTCCAAAAGTTGAAGAATACTTAAAAGAGCATGAAAATGAAATGATATCTTTAAATGAACTTGAGTTGATTACAGAGAAAAGTAGAAAGGATATTGAGAATGATTTGGAAAAATTGAGAACTAGGTATAGCATTACAAGAGAAAGAGTTAACGATTATGATTACATCATATTGGTGAAATAAAATGGTAAACATTGAAGAATTAAAGGACAAGATTACGGGTAAAATAATTCTGCCAAATAACCCTGAATATGAAAAAGAAAGAAGAATTTTCAACGGTATGATCAATAAGCATCCTAAAGCCATTATAAAATGTATGACTGTATCTGATGTAATTCAGTCTGTTAAATTTCTTAAAGGTGAAGAAGTATCAATAAGAGGCGGAGGCCATAATGTAGCTGGAACATCACTTTGCGATGGTTATGTGATAGATTTATCATTCATGAAAGGAATTTGGGTTGATAAGAAGAAACAAATTGCTAGAGCCCAGGCTGGTGTTGTATGGAGAGAACTCGATAGAGAAACTCAAATGTTTGGCTTAGCAGTCCCAGGCGGTGCAATTTCCAGCACAGGCATTGCAGGTTTCACTTTAGGAGGAGGAAGAGGACATATAAGTAGAATGTATGGATTAGCATGCGACAATGTTAAAAGTTATCAATTAATAACTGCAGCTGGAGAGTTCATAGAAGCAAATGAGGATGAAGATAAAGATTTATTCTGGGCTTTAAAAGGAGGTGGAGGTAATTTTGGAATCGTAACATCTTTTGAATATAATCTTCATAAATTAGGGCCTATCATTTATGGAGGTGCAATTTTCTTTCCAGAAAATAGTTTAAAGGATGCAATAACTGAATTTTATAATATAATGATCGACCATCCTGAAGATTTAAGTGGTCTCTTTGTCATTACGAATGCGCCTCCTGCACCATTCATACCTAGCAATTGGGTAGGTACACTAATAGGTGTTTCATTGCTTATTTCAACACAACCAAAAGAGAAAGCGATAGAATTAATAAAACCTCTCAGAGAAGTAACTAATGAACGACTTGATCATGTAGATTCGGTGCCCTATTTAGCTATACAAACTTTAGTAGATCCTTTAGAACCAGCTGGTCTAAGGCATTATTGGAAATCTCATTATACCGGCAAATTGGATGAAAATGCACTATTCGATCTTATTGAGCTTCGAAGAAAATCTCCTTCGTTAATGAGTCAAATACACCTAGAACCTTGGGGAGGAAAGATAAAAAAAGGCAATAACGCATTTAGCTTTAAAAATGCCGAGTTTGCTATAAATATTATTGGTAAGTGGACGGATGAAAAAGATGATCCTAGAAACATAGAATGGGTAAGAAGTACTTGGAATGCTTTAAAGAAATATTCAATAGGTGGAGGTTATGTAAATTATGAAGGTGATGTAAGTCAAGAATCTTTCAAATATTCTTATGATAAGGATACATATTTAAAATTAAAAGAGATTAAGAGAAAATACGATCCTGAAAACTTTTTCCATAACAATCAAAATATAATACCATAATAGAAAATAATTTTTAATATTTTTTCTTTCGTTTAAAATATAAATATTTTTCTGCTTTATTTTTCTATAGTATCCTTTATATAAGAAAATATTTCTAAATCAAATAATTCATCACATGCAGAATTTCGACTACCTAGGACTTTTAAAAGTTTTTTCCTTATCTCGCAATAATGCAGATTAAAATTATCGCTTAAACATTGATCCCTTTACTCATTCTCTAGGTTACTCGATTTTCTTCCTAACTGTATTATAGCTCGAAGTGAGCTTCATTTTCGAAACATCTCAGATGTCTTCTATCTATTGTTTGTTGAAATTCTTTATAAGACAGCTATTATATCTTGCTACTTTTTTTACCATGCCTGCTATTCATAAAAATTGGACATTTTCTAAGCGAATCCTTAGAGCTTCTCGAAAAAGTTTTAATCTCTAATATTACTTATGAGCTTATACTCAATCCTATTGAGGAGTATTAGCATATTTCTATAAATTTCAAGACAAATTGGAAGTTCATACTCGTCATATACCTTCTATCTGATATACTTTAGAGATTTAGTATAGCATATCATCCCTTCATTATCTTTCAGAGGTATATAGTTAATCGCTCTAGCCAATTCTATAACTCACTTCATAAATCTAGGATAATATTAGTAAGGATTAATCCTGCATTGCTAATAGTTCAAGAGTTTAGCGCGGTCATTCTCATATCATACTTGCTAACTTCCTGTTTATCCCTGTTATGAATGATTTTATAGCCCTAATTATTGTTGGGTTGCTGTATCCTTAGGTTTCCATACCAATGCTAATATGCCTCCTACCAGACCTAGAATAAGCCCAATTAGGAAACCACCTCCAGCTATAATACTAATTACTGAAAAAATCACTACCAATATACCACCTAATCTTACTTTACTATGATCCCCAGTATTGATCAATATTGAACCAAAAATTACTACGGCCGAACAAATGATTCCTATTAGAGGAATGATAATAAATAACGGATTCAGGGATGTTGTAACATTTGTCATTTGATGATCATAAATTACTACACTTGTTAGGAATAATGTAGACAATAAAATTAATAGGATAGCGTCAATCAAAATTAATATTCCTCCAGCAAGGCTTAGAGCGAAAGAAACAAGTGGCTTTTCTCTAATTGCTGACATATTATAACAACATATTTATAAAATAAAAATCTAAGCATGAGTTAAAAGCAACTCAAATCTATGAATTCAAATCCAAAAATTTTTATCGTTTGAGATTTAAGATTTACGTAGACTTCTGGCTATAATATAAGGTACTATGAACAATATGCCCGATGTAAACAGTGAAAGGTAAAATAAATAGGCCAAACCCGTTGCTGATATTCTCAAAATACCAGTTAATACATTAGAAAGTGGTGTAAAGTAAATAAGAAAAGAAATCAGTAAAACTCCCAGTCCTGCAACTATCGATTTGGGTAAAACAATACTAGGACTTTCTAAATTTAATGTTACCCCAATTCTGTAGCTTTTAATTATCGGAGAGATTGCTCTTGCTAATGGAGGAAGACCAAAAACTATTATTGGGAACATTGTCAATAACCAAAATAGAAGTAGACCAAAAACTATGGATAATCTTATAAACCAATCATTGCTTTGAATTAAATACGCAAATTTATTCAGCGCAGGATTGACAAAAAAGCTGTAGAATATAACTGTATTGAATGCCGCTATGAAATTCCCGATGAAAAGTGTCAATAGAGCGATCCATATTAAACTACTCCAGTTTCTGTACCTCTTTATAAAATAACCGAATAGAAAGAAACTTATGAAGTTTGCTGGTACGCCTGCGAATAAAGAAAGAACAGGATTAGATAGCCCATATAACATTAAAATATAAGACCCCAAAAAAGTACCTATTGCTGCACCTAATCCTGCAACCCATGGTCCTCCCAATATTGCAAAAAGCGCAGGAAATATTACACCCCACCTAAATTGGCCAACTCCCCATGGAGTAGGTATGAATGAAGTAGTAGCAATGGATAAAGTATATAACCTGCACAAATTGATATCATGGATATTTTTAATGAAGTTCTTATGTTAGATTGCATTATCAAGCTATTTAAAAGTCTATTTCTATTTATCGTTTAAGTTTAATTAAATTAATCTAATTAAATTTAAGGATAACGAAAATTTAATTTACTCCAATAATTTTGAAAAATATAAATGGATAATGTTATTAATATTAAAAACTACAAATAGAGTTAGAGATACTTGGATAATTGCTTGCTTAAACAAAGGCCTGAATTATTGAACAACTAAAGAAGTTTGATAGGATATATTAGTATGTGGTTCTATCTATTCACTATTAAGTCCGTTTGTCATCGAAAATATTCCAAGTAACTTGTTGTATCAATCTATATATATTAGGCTCCTTCTTCAGGCTCTCATGTGCACTCTAAGTATGTTTATCGCATTAAATACCAAAGGAAAGCATAATAAATTAATGAATTGAAATGCGATGATATGAATGTTTTTTATATATTTAATCATTTTAATACTATGAATGAGTTTTGTGGTGCAGAAATATGTTAGTAATGTTATATATTCTTAAACTTTGGTATATTTTAGGTTAATCTAATTAATGACGATTATTTTATTTGGTTTTCATTTTTAAAATTTCATGTTTAAAAATGCATGTTGTGATATATGTTTTATTGTTTATTTCAAAACGGTTGTAGTTTGGTGTTGGTCTTTGAAAAATCCAATTATTTTTCAAAAAGCGGTACCACTTTCGCAACAGAAAAGCAACCTTGAATAAAAAACATATGCATTATTTTCAAAACTTCAGCTAATCACGGAAAAATTGAAAACCTGATTATCAACAATGAAAGGATTAGATTTATGGTAATCCTAGGATGTTCAACTTCCCACCAACTCTCTACCTATTTCGTATAGTGACTTCTGTAATTGAGATATTTCAGCAAACTTCTTCTGGATCTTACGTTTATCATACAACGCAGTTAAATGCTAATAAATTTATATTCCAGTACCGGTATTCTTTTTTATGCTTTATTTTGATGACTTTAAAATAGGGGATAAATTTGCTTCTAGATAACGAATAATAGCTCCTACTGATATAGATCTGTTTGCTGGAATTACTGGTGCCGTAAATCCCTTATTTCTAATTGATGAGGTTGCTAAAATAAGAGGGTTTGAGGGAAGTATTGCAACTGGACTTTTAGTTTTAAGCATTGCAATATGTCTTCTCTACCAGCTTGGATTATTTGATAATATTATTGGTTTATTAGGCATTGACGATTTAAGATTTAAATCGCCCATTAGGCCCTATGAGGAAGTTAGCGTTGAGTGTGAAGTTGTTGAGAAAAGAGAAGTAAAAACAAGTGATAAAGGAATGGTGAGACTAAAAATAATTTGTAAAAATCTATCAAGAAATTCCATTAGTAGTGAGGGCTTCATGACATTTCTCTACCCTAAAAAGCTTAACCAATAATGGAATCAGGATCTTAGATTAACAGACGCATCAACAATCTGGTCATAATTATGCTCCATGACAATAGCTTTTCGTACAACTTTTCTGCCTTTTCCTTAAGTATATGTTATGGTCTATCTGCTTAAGGATTAAAGAGACACCTAAAGCATTAGAGTAAACATCCACCTAAATGGGAATGATTAAAGAACTTTAGCAAAATATTACAGAAATGAATAATATTCATAGATAAAATTCATCTTTATTAATATCTCAGCACAAATTCAATGGTTCACTTTTGACTTTACTACATACTCATCTGATACTATGTAACATTTTAAACACTATAATGGATATATCAAGAATTTACAGTAATTGGCTGAACAAAATTCAGAATTAATTAAAAATTCTTAACGCGTCATTGCAACTTTGAGATGTTTTCTCATACGTTCTTAATCAAATAACGTATTTTGTATTTGCAAGCCTTTCGCTAAATTCCCATAAATGTTTAGCAAGCTCAACATCATAGGAAACTGCTGATGACTTTTCCTCTCTTTTATCAAAGAAATACTTACCTGTTATATTTGCAACATCCTCTGAAGATGCTAAGTAAACTATAGTTTCAGCGCCCTTTTCAGGGCTCCTCATGAAGAATGAAGCCAATATTGCTAAGGGCTTTATAGCTCCTGTTTTACTCCATAGACTTGTTCTAACCGCTCCAGGATGCATGCAGTTTACAGTTACCCCTTTATCTTTAAGCTTTCTTGAAAGCTCATAAGTAAAGATCGTTAGAGCTAGTTTTGATTGCGCATAAGCCTTATATCCATTGTACTTACCTTTGCAGAAAACACTATCGAAGTCTATTGTTTTAGCGCTAAAATGTGCAGAGGAGCTTACGTTTATTATCCTCGATGGCCTACTCTCTATCAATTTGTTGAGAAGGAGATTGGTCAAAAGAAAGGGTGCTAAGTAATTTAATGCAAACGTACTCTCAATTCCATCTTCAGTAAGAGTGCATTTGGGAAAATAGCTACCTGCGTTGTTGATAAGTACATCAAGTCTATTCAACTTTGAATTAACCTCTTCTGCTAGATTTCTAATCTGTTTTTGCGAAAGTAAATCAGCAACAAAAGGAATTATGTTTTCGTTTTTAGTTTTTTCTATTATTTCTTTAGCTGTTTTTTCACATTTTTCTTCAGTCCTGCAAACAATTGCAACAGTAGCTCCTAATTTTGCAAGTTCTATACTAGTAGCTTTCCCTATGCCTGAACTTGCGCCTGTAATTAGACATACTTTACCTTTCATACTACAGTAAAGTGTTATGATGTAAAAAATTTAACAGAAAAATTTACTTCTTAGTTTGAATATAGCATTATCTCATAAAATTCTTCGCATATTGAAAGACAAAATGCATGAAAGCCTTTAAATTGTTTTATTTTAAGGAAGTTCGGTAAAGTGATTATTAAACTTAATTTATAATTTACAAAAATTAAAAATATACTGAGTTTCGAGAATCTTCAATTATATAATTAATTTTTATCTTTGAATCATATGAAAAATTTATTCTTACCATCATTTAAAAAATTTTAATTGTATGGAAATAATAAAAAATTATAAAGATTTGTTAAATGGCTATCCTATTGGTACAGTAGTAAGTAATCTTTCCCAAGACCTAGGTTCATATTTTTTATTTTATCTTATAAAAAAGGGTTGACCGAAAGTGAATTTTAATTTTTGATTGATTTATTTATTCGTTTCGTATAACTGGAGATTAAACGAACTGATGATGTAATCTGCTCATATCTGATCTTTGTTATAAAAGGGAAAATCAAGTTTCAATAATATTTGTAATAACAAATAATCTTTTATGGCTGATATTAACAATGTATCAAAAAAAGAATCCTTTATCATATTTGTAATATTTAGGGACGTATGTTTTATTTAGGAAATATTTTTAATGTCAGATTCATTTTTTGTTTCGTGTATTTTAGATATAAATATGGCTTAAATTTCATGTTTCAATAAATTGTTTGAAGAAATGTGTTAGTGGGAAAAACGCATACGAAAGCTAGGCATAATATAGTTTAGTTAATTACGAATGAAATCTTTGATCGTGTTTTTATCTGATATTTTGTATTATTACGCATATATGCTTGTATTCTGAAAATTTTTATATAAAAAGAATTACTATTTTTGCATTGTTTACCAGTTTCATAAATAACCATAAATATGTCTATTTGGATACCTTGTAAGCCGGTTGAAAGAAGCAAAGAAATAAACACAGGTATTATTAAGGTTAATAAATATTGAATCTACAAATATACGATATAAAAGCTACCGGCTCAGTTTAAACATTAATTTCTGCAACGGTTAAAAGGACAACTCGAAACATTAACAAGAATTTTTAATTTAACGCTTTACTTTATTTTTTGAGATTTCGATATATTTAAATGTTAACTTATTTAACTTACTTATGAAAAAATTAATAAGCATCTTCACTATTTATATCCTGGTTAAAACCTGGTAGTTTAAAAATGAAAAGAGTAGCTTCAACAAAGCTTATGAATAAGTTTGTGGTTACCGTTCCTAAGGCTATAAGGGAAATATTAGAGCTTAAAGCCGGTGACTATATAGACTGGTTCATTGAGAATGATAAGATAGTTATTGCAAAAGGTGAAAAAAATGAAAAGACTGACTGAGTTTATGGGAATTAATGAGTCTGTCGATACTAGAGAAGATTGGAGCTTTGCCGGTGAGAATACAAAATACCTTACACATGGGTTCCATCCATATCCTGCAAGAATGATGCCTCTCATATCGAAGAAGGTTATCGAAACTTATGCTGTAAAAGAAGATGATATTATACTGGATCCGTTCTGTGGATCGGGAACTGTGTTGGTTGAATCGTTAATTCATAACAAAGACGCTATAGGATTTGATATTAATCCACTTGCAGTTTTAATTGCAAAAGCTAAGACAACACCAATAGAACCCAAAAAGCTTCACGAGAAGATAAATGAGGTTATTAGGGATATTTTGCTAGATAAATCTAATCATCCCGAACCTGAGAGCATACCTAACTTACATTATTGGTTTAAACCAAAGGTTGTAAGCCAGTTGTCTAAAATACTTTATCATATAAAGAATATTGATGATGAAGAAATGTATAATTTTTTTGCAACAGCTTTTTCATACACTGTTTGGAAAGTTAGTAATGCTAGAAAAAGTGAATACAAATTGTATAGAATGGACGTAAATGAGCTTGATAAATGGAATCCTGATGTCTTATCTATTTTTAAAGCCATCCTTTTCGATAATCTGAAGGGAATGGAGGAGTTTTACAAAACTATGCAAGAAAAGAAAGCAAAAGCAACTATCTATCTCAGGGATTTCAGAATGAGCGATGTTGAAGATGAAGTTACTATCGTTCTCACATCTCCGCCATACGGAGATAGTAGGACTACAGTGGCATATGAACAGTTCTCAAAATACTCTGCCCTTTGGCTAGGCTTTAAAGAAATTCTAAATATGGAAGCTAAGGCCATAGGTGGTGTGAGAAAAGTTGGCAAAGTAGAAAAACTAGGTTCTAAGACTTTAGAGGAAGTATTTAAAAAAGTGTATGAAAAAGATCCTGAGCGAGGGTGGGATCTTTACACTTATTTCTATGATATGGATGTTAGCATACAAAAAATTGTTAAAGCATTAAAAAAAGGAAGAAGTTATGTGATTTTTGTAATAGGGAGTAGAACAATAAGAAGAATTAAGATTCCAACGGACAGGATTCTAATAGAAATGGCGGAGAAGCACAACCTTCAGTATGAGAAAATAATCTATAGGAAAATTCCTAGTAAGAGATTACCATGGAAGAACGCTCCAGAGAATGTTCCTGGTATTAAGGGTGAAACAATAGGATCAGAATTTATCATAATTTGGAAATATTAGCAGAGAAGTTTATTCTATATGTTTTTTATTTACAAAGAAGTTCTGATTAGGAAGTCAATTAGGTCATTGGGTAGCAAAGAAAGCGATCTGAATGCTACATTATATTTGCTTTCAAGTTTCCTTAACTCATTTTTAAATCTATCATAAAGTATGTCTGGGATGTAAATTTTTTTCATTCCCCTTCTAGCCATATCCTCAGCTTTATCTGGTGTGAAATCGATATCGGGTTTAATTAAAACAAATGCGCTATTCGGAAATTTGAATACATCTATATCTTCAGCCCATCTTTCCCTCAAAGTTCTCTTTATGGCTATGACGAAAACCCTTTTGTGATTTTCTCTAAAAGCTTCATTAGATGGAACAACGATATCTGGTCTATAGCCTGCAAATTCAAATTTTGCAATTTCACATCTAATGCCTAATTCTCTGAGTATTTTAACTAATATTGTTTGTACAGATGAGCCAGCCCTTGCTCTTCGAGTATTCGCTATACTTGTAATCAAGCTGTTATCTACAATCGCACGAATGGCGGTAGTAACCTCTTTAGTTAGGAAGCTTTTACTTTTTAAGTATTCCTCGATTGCCTTTATCTCGTAATTTCTATAAATTTTTTCAGCCTCTCTTTCTATTTCATCAATCAAGTTTGAAAAATTTTCCGACATAAGAAGCTCTTTAAGATTGTTTTTCAGGTATTTCTTCAACATGTTTATGATTGCTTCATCAATTATATTTTCAACATTAGGTAGCCTTAATTTAGTCACTTTCTTTGTTAATGACTAAAAGCATTTATAGTTATAAAATTCTTTATGAGCAGAACTATTGAGAAAAATTAACGATCAAATTATTCAAATTAATGGAGACCGTATGAAGTATATTAGTCCTGTATATTTATTTCTTTGGCAATACTAGGTTCAACGCACGAGGTGAAATACTAAAGACTTCAATGTAAATTCGCTAGAGATATTTTCCTTGATCACAAAAAATAATTTAATAGTGGTATAGCCCTAGAATTAACAATCCTATAATGGTTGTTATTATGCCTGCTACGGTTACTTTTCTTTTTACCACGTATTCATATCCAGCTATAATCGAAGTAGGCAGTGCAAAAGCAAGCAGAAGATTCC